>OEIU01001804.1_pt1 | contig 12705 bp, 13 predicted proteins | sample 1539221 | NCBI WGS metagenome assembly OEIU01 (sample SAMN03792071, study PRJEB22550) | activated sludge metagenome | feature: wastewater treatment plant; material: activated sludge; isolation source: Wastewater treatment plant of a petroleum refinery complex | place: Argentina: Zarate | collected...
GAGGGGCCCGCCGCCCTGGGTGGCGAAAGGGGCGGGCAAAGGGGCCGGGCCGCAATTGGGGGCGAGCGCGGCGATCAGGGCGTTCCCCCCCCCGCCCCGCCCCGCCATCGGCTCGATGAGCGGTTCGACCGTGTTGAAGACGCCGAGCAGGTTGATCGCGAAAATGCCGCGCACGGCTTCCGGATCCTCGGCGAGCGCGCCCGCGGGCAGGCCGGTGTTGATCCCGGCGTTGGCGACGACGAGGTCGAGCGGGTTCTTCGCATCGGCGGCGCGGAGAAAATCGTGCATGCCCTGCCGGTCGCGCACGTCGCCCTGGCCGATCTCGACCTCGGCGCCTTTGGCGCGGCAGTCGGCGGCGACCGCCTCGAGCCGCGCGGCGTCGCGGCCGACCAGCGTCAGGCGGACGCCGGGCGCGGCATATTCGCGGGCGAGCGCCCGGCCGATGCCGCTGGAGGCGCCGGTGATGAGGATGGAGCGCGGCGCAAAGCTCATGCGCCCTCCCTCGGAACGAGGATCGCTTCCGCCAGCAGGCTCGGGCCGCGGCGCGGCCCCTGGATCGAAACACGCACCAGAATCTCGCCGTCCGCCCGCATCACGCGGCCGGACAGGGTCGCGGCCTCGCCGATCAGCAGCGGTTCGACAAAAGTCCCCGAGAGGCGCTTCACCGCCATGTCCGGCCGCCAGCGGGCGAGCGCCGGCGCGATCTCGGCCATCAGCCGCATGCCATGGACCGGCGGCGCTGAGAAACCGGCGCGGGCGGCGAGCGCCGGATCGAGATGCAGCGGATTGTCGTCGCCGGAAACCGCCGCATAGGCGGCCACCCCCGCCGTATCGAAAGGGCCGACAGGGGCTTCCGGCCTCCGGGCGCCGCGGGCGAGCGGGGCGGGCCTGCGCCCCGACCCCAGGGCCACGGCGCGAGCCGGAGGACGGCGCGCATGGTCAGGACCGGCGCGCCGGCGGCTTCGGTCACCGCAGCCTCGACCACCAGCCGGTCGGGCGCGCTTTCGCGCCGGGCGACGGCGGTCAGGCGGTAGGCCGCTCCAACGGCCAGCGACCGCGCATAATCGAAGGACTGGGATTCGTGGACGGGCAGGAAATCGGCCCCAGCAGCCGCGCGCAACGCAGCCTTCAGTTCGGGCGCAGACAGCCAGACGATCGGAAAGGTCGCGGGAATCCCGCCTGGCGGCGCGCCGGTCGCCGCCGCAAAGGCCGCGATTTCGTCGGCGCCGGTCGCAACTTCGAAAGGACCGAGGACCGTCTCCCCGGTCCCGTGCGACCGCTCGGCGCGCATGGCGACCTCAGTCCGCCGCCTGGACGACGAGCGAGGCGTTCACGCCGCCGAAGGCGAAGGAGTTCGACATGGCCGTGCGGATTTTCATCGGTCGCGCGGCGTTGGGCACGCAGTCGACCGGGCATTTGGGATCGGCCTCGAGGAAGTTGATGGTCGGCGGCGCGACGCTCTCGCGCATGGCCATGATGGCGCAGACCAGCTCCAGCGCGCCGGCCGCGCCCAGCGCGTGGCCGTGAACCGGCTTGGTGGAAGATACGGCCACCTCGGGCAGGCGCTCGCCGAAAATCCGGCCCATGGCCTCGGCCTCTGTCGGGTCGTTGAGCGCCGTCGCCGTGCCGTGGGCGTTGACATAGGCGATCTCGTCCGCCGAAACGCCGGAATCCTCCACCGCGCGGCGCATGGCGAGCGAGGCGCCGTCCGCGTCCGGCCGGATCGGGTCGCGCGCGTCGGCCGAGGTGCCGTAGCCGATGAGGCGGCACAGGATGGGCGCGCCGCGCGCCCTGGCCGCTTCTTCCGTCTCCAGAACGAACATGGCCGCGCCGTCGCCGATGCTCATGCCGTTGCGGCCCTTGGAGAAGGGGCGGCATTTGTCGGGGGTCAGCACGCGCAGCATTTCCCAGGTCATCTGGGTGCCAACCGACAGGCTCGCCTCCGCGCCGCCGACGATGGCGCGTTCGGCCATGCCGGAGCGCACCATCTGCATGCCCATGCCGATCGCCTGGCTCGCCGAGGAACAGGCGCTGGCGACCGCGAAGACCGGCCCGTGGGCGTCGAAGCGGATCGACAGCATCGAGGGGCCGGCGCTGGCGATCAGCTTGGGGATACTCAGCGGCTCGGGCTTCACGCCCTTGGCGTAGAGATTGAACAATCCGTCGTCGACCGTGCGGATGCCGCCGATGCCCGAGCCCAGAATGACAGCGCAATCGGCGCCGCCGACGGCGCCGCGCTCGAAGCCGGCTTCCGCCACCGCCTGATCGGCGGCGACGATCGCGTATTGCGTGAAGGGATCGCAATACATCAGGGTCGGGCGGTCGATCAGGCTCGCGGCGTCGAAACCGGGCACCTGCGCGCCGATCCTGATGCGGCCGGGATAGTCGCGCGCGAATTCGAGCGGACGGATGACGCTGACGCCGTCGCGCGCGGCGTCCCAGAGCGGCTTCCATCCAACCCCGGCGCCGGAAACGGCGCCCATGCCGGTAATGACGACCCGACGGCCCTGAGCCATTCAGCTCTTCTCTTTTTTGATGTGCGCGGCCAGCGCGTCCACCAGATCCTGGACGGTCTTGGCCTCCTGGAACGCCCCGTCCATGGGGATGTAGACGTCGAACTTCTCTTCGATCGCGGTCAGGATCATCACGATGTCGATCGACTTGAGGTCGAGGCTCTCGATGGTGGCGTCGGGCTTGATCTTGTCGGCCTCGACCATGCCCTCCTTCGAGATGACTTCGACGATCTGTTCGTAGAGCTCGGTGCCTTGAGCAACAGGTTCCACGGGCGCCCCCGGTTCTGGGTTTCAGGCGGTCCGACCGCCGCATTTTGACCGGCCGGACGAGAAAACGAGCGCCCGGGCGCGCCCGGACGATCGGCGACCGCAGCAAGGGGCGGATCGCGCCGGCCTTCGTTAAGGCAGTCGGACCCGGAAATAAAGCCCCCGGAGGCAAACTGGCGCGCCGGCGGGCAGGGACGTTGACGAAGCCGGCCGGAACTGGTCTACAGCCCGGGCTCGGGAGGCGGCGGCGCGGCGCAGGCGTCCGCCGGGGGGCGTCGGATTTGTCCGAAAGCCCCGTTCAATCAACAGGAAGCCGCCATTCCGATGCAGATGAGCGTTGATCTCGAGCGATTGATCTTGCCCGCGTCCGTAAGCAATACGAACGTCCCCGACCAGTCCGAGAGTTGGAAATCCGAGCCTTGTCCACGATCCTGACCGAGCCGTTCGAGCGGGCTTGGCACCACCGCGAACTGATCCGCGCCGTCGTGCGGCGCGAGCTGAAATCGCGTTTCCGCGACTCATTCCTGGGCTGGGTCTGGGCGATCTTCGCGCCGCTGGCGATGTTGCTCGCCTATACCGCCATCTTCACCATCGCGACGCCGACCGTGGCCAATGGCGTTCCGATCTACGATTACGCGGCGGCGAGCTTCTGCGGCCTGATCCTGTTCAACGTCTTCGCGGAACTGGCGGCGCGCTCGCCGACCCTGCTGCACGAGCACGTCCATTTCATCAAGAAATCGATCTTCCCGTCCGAGACCATCGCCTGGACCTCAACGATCCGCGCCCTCGTCTACGGCGGGATCAGCTTCGTCACGCTGCTGGCGGTGCGGCTCGTCACCGTCCACTCCATTTCCTGGACCGTGATCTTCACGCCCTTCATCATCGTGCCCTTCATGCTGCTGATGCTGGGCACGGTCTGGTTCCTGATGGCGCTCGGCGCCTTCACGCGCGACGTCGCCCATCTGATGGTGTCGATCGTGCCGCTGCTGATGTTCGCGACGCCGGTGTTCTTCCAGGTCGAGCAGCTTCCCGCCGGCCTGCAGCCCTGGATCAAGCTCAATCTCGTCGGCGACTATATCGCCATGCTGCGCGATCTGGTGATCTACGAGCGCTTTCCGAGCGCCTGGATGTATCTCGGCTGCTTCGCGGCCTCCTACGCCGTCTTCCTGTTCGGCTACGCCTTCTTCAAGGAATACAAGTCGGTGATCGTCGATGTCCTCTGATCTGGCGATCTCCTGCCGCAACGCCGGCAAGGCGTTCCAGCTCTACCTGCATCGCAACGACCAGCTCATGCAGGCGCTCTTCGGCTGGGCCAAGACCTTCTACAAGAAGCATTGGGTGCTGCGCGACATCACCTTCGACATCAGGAAGGGCGAGTGCGTCGGCATCATCGGCCGCAACGGGGCGGGCAAGACGACGCTGCTGCAGATCCTGTGCGGCATCACCAAGCCGACGACCGGCTCGGTCGAGATCGACGGGCGCATCGCGCCGATCCTGGCCTTGGGCTCGGGTTTCGACGGCGCGCTGACGGGCCGCGAGAACGCGATCATCGGCGGCGCGATCCTCGGCCTCAAGCGCAAGGAAATCGTCGCCAAGCTCGACCAGATCGCCGATTTCGCCGAGATCGGCATGTTCTTCGACCAGCCGATGAAGCTCTATTCGAGCGGCATGGTCGCCCGCCTCGCCTTCGCGATCTGCGCGCATGTGGACGCCGACATTCTGATCGTCGACGAGGCGCTGTCGGTCGGCGACGAGGCCTTTGCGCAGAAGTGCGAGAATTTCATCGCCGAATTCGCCAAGCGCGGCACGATCCTCGTCGTCTCGCACGGGCTCGACTATCTGCGCACGCTCTGCGACCGCGTCATCTGGATCGACGCGGGCGTCGTGCGCGAGGTCGGCCCGCCCGACGAGATCATCCCCGCCTACAAGGCCGCCGTGCGCAAGGACGACGAGGACGAGGCGAACGCCATGATCGGCGGGGGACAGGCGGCGTAGGCGAACCGCGAGCTACGAGATTCGCACGAAGAATTACAGCGCCGCCTGAATGTCCTTGAGCGTCGCCATGAGCGTCATCGCATGCAGCGGCGACGGTTCGAATCCCATCGCGAGGTAGAATGCACGGGCGTCATCCGAGATGGCGTGGACCAGCAACCCGCGGACCCCGATGATTTCCGCTGCTTTCAGAGTGCGCAGCGAAGCATCGCGAACCAGCGCCCTGCCAATTCCCTTGGCGTGAAATCTTCGATCTACGGCAAGGCGCGCCAGCACCACCACGGGCACCGGATCGGGCATGTTCCGCCGCAGGCGCGAAGACGCCACAGCAAGTTCCACGCCGCCCGATGCAAGCGCGTAATAGGCTACGATCGTTCGCCCCTCACAGCACACATAGGTGCGCGACGCGCCGCTCGCCTGATTGGCGCGAGCCCGGCGGCGCAGCCATTCGTCGAGAGAAGGCGATCCGGAGCCGAAAGCATCCGCGCTATCGTCCGCCCCGATGGGGCGCGGCGGAGACAGGCTCATTCATGCCATGGCGGCGCTTTCGCCAGCATGCGGCGCAATCGCTCGTTCGGTTCGGGCGGCGCGTCGAGACGATCCAGAAAGGCCTTGTAGGACCGAGCGTCGGCGCGAAACAGCGCCTGGTCGAGCAGGGCGTCCTCGGCCGCGCGCCGGGCGGATTCGAGCAGAAAGTCCGTGCGGCTCTTGCCGAGCAAATGCGCCGCCCGGTCGATCAGCGCGCGGTCCTCTCCCTTGACGCGGATATTCAACGTTTCCCGTGGCACGGTTCTCGCTTTTGTTGCGGCATGAGAAGACATGCAAGGAACCTAGCAAGGCTTTACGCAAATGTCATTACGCAAATTCGCCCTCACCCGAAGCGTCAGGCCGGCGCGGCCGCCAAAGCCGGCGTCGCCTGCCGCGCATCGCCGATCTGCTGGCGCTGGATGAGCCAGATTCCGCAGGCGATTTCCGCGAGCGCCAATCCGATCACCAGGATCGCGAGCGCCGGATTGGCGCGGATCAGCGTTTCGGCGGCGACCAGAATGCCGATATGGACGGCCGGCAACACGGCCACCGCGACGCCGCCCGCCGCGGACCTGCGGCCCGTGGCGCTCGCGACGTTGAGGATGAGGCCGATGCCGAGCAGCGTATGGGCGAGCGCCAACGCGGGGATGACAAGCCGTTTCACCGCTTCCGACGCCCATTCCGCGAAATTGCGGCGGTCGACCATGGCGTATTTCATGTAGGCGAAGAAATCGCGCATGTTCAGCTCGAACACGCCCTTCCAGTTGCGCGACGGCAGGGCCTTGGCGCCCTGCATGGGCAGGGAAATCGCGTATTCGTCGAAATCCGACACGCGCACGCGCCGGCCGTCGTCGGGCCGGCTCTGGATCTGGCCGTGGGTGAGGATCATCACGACATTGAAATCGTTGCGGCGGAATTCCGCGCGATTGGCCGTGATCGTCTCCTCGACCTTCTTTTCCTCGGAGCGCTGCCGGATGAAGACGTTGGCGGCGATATCCGGCGTCTCCCAGCGCTCGAAATAGACAATGCGCCGGCCCTCGTCGAAGGAATAGAACTGGCCGGGCTCGAGCATGCGATGGTTGAGCGAGTGGCGGATGACGTTGAGCACGTCGTGCATGGCGCCGACATAGCGCGGCGCGAGCCAGCAGGAGCAGAGATAGCCGAGCGCGGTCGCCCCCAGCGCGCAGACGATGGCCGGCCTCGCGATCGACCAGGCCGACAGCCGCAGCGAATAAAGGACGGCGACCATGCCCTCCGACGACATGCGCGAGAATTCGAGCGCGGCTGCGACGCCGACCGAGATCGGCAGGGCGATGTAAGTGACGGTTGGCAACGTGCCGATGAGCGCGGGCCCGAGCAGGCCGCCGCGGAGCGCCGCCGGCGGCAATTGGTGGAACAGCGCGGACAGGACGACGGGGATGGTGAGCGCAACCTGCACGACCAGCGTCGTGAGCAGCACGCGCTTGCCGAGATAGAAGGAGAGGATGCGCGGCGTCTGGTCCATCGATCAGATAAGTCCGCTGAAATGGCGACTGGGCCGGGTCTCATTCCCTCCCCCCCTGTGGGGGAGGGTCAGGGCGGGGGGTCGGGAAATCCGGCGAGGGCGCCCGACCCCCTCCCCCAACCCCTCCCCACAAGGGGGAGGGGAGTTGCACCCCTCATGTAGCATGAACTACCGCCCGACCTTCGCCCAGGCGGCGTCCGAATAGTCCCGCCATGCGTCGTCGAAGGCGAGCTTGCCGGGCGTGCTCTGCAGGCCCGCCCAATGGCAGAAGTAGATTTCCTTGCCCTGGAAATCCAGCGGCGCGCCGTCCTTGAAGGTCACGCCCTTGGCCTTGTAGAACGTCTCGTGCGAGGCGTTGGGGATGAGGTCGGACATGAGCCTGATCTTCAGACCGTTGCGGTGGCAGGTGAAGTTCACCACGGGTTGCGCGAACAGCATGCCGCGCTTGCGCACCTTGTGGAACAGCTTGGCGTCGCGCGTCATCGTCTCCACGAACATGTCGAGATCGAGGAATTTGTTGGACGTGACGAAATAGCCGTCGTTGAACAGCAGCGCGTCCTTGAGATCGGGATATTCGTCCTTCTTCTTGTTGTAGACATATTCGAAGGAGGGCGAGGCGACGATGAATTCCGTCTCGCCTTTCTTCAACAGGCCGAACATGGGCGCGAAATCGCGGAACAGGACGATATCGACGTCGATATAGACGACTTCGTCCAGCGGCAGGGCGAGCGATTGCAGCTTGCGCAGGCGACGGCGATAGCCGGGAAAGAGCGGATAGAGATCGGCGGCCAGCCGGTCCACGCGCTTGTCGACCTCTTCCACCATCTCGACCCCGTAGGCGCGCGCGGCGCGGCGGGTGACGGTCAGATTGTCGTCATAGGGGATGAGGTAGAGCGGAATGTGGGCGTCGTGGCGCTTCCAGCTCTCGAGAAACGGCAGAAGCCATTCCGCGATCTTATCGTTGGCGACGATGGCCATGCCCCGTTTCGGGGCGGCGGCCGCTTGCTCTGGATTCGACAAGGAAAAATCCCTAACTAAGGCTGACGGTCCATCAGGTTTCCCGGACCGGCGCGCGGGCGCCTTGTCCCATATCCGGGGCCGCCTAGACAATAGGCCCCAAAGACCGGCCGGAACGACGATTTGACGCTACCCGCCTCCCAAGCCGTTGCAGATCAATCGCTTCCGCTCGCCGGCAAGACGGTGGCGGTCGTGCATGCGGCCTGGCATTCCTGCGGCTCCTATCAGGTGAACGTCAGCCAGGCTTCGGTCTACAAGCGGCTCGGCGCGCATGTGATCTCGCTCGCCGTGCGGGAATGGCCGCCGGGCCAGTCGGATATCGCGAGTCCGTGCTGGCGCGACTACGTGTCCCACACGCAGGACATGCCGGCCGACGAGCGTTATTTCGCCAACATGCCCGGCTCGGTCTTCGCGAGGCCCGCCTTCTGGACGCAGCTCTACTGGCCGCTGATCCACGGCGACCACGCGCGCGCCACCGCCGCCATGACACGCTTCGCGCGCCTGCCGGATGAACTGGCGCTGCGGCGGATCGACCTCATCCACTGCAACCATTTCTTCTGCATTCCCGCCGCCCGCAACCTGTCGGCGACGGCGCCGCTGATCATCGAGACGCAGGATGTGCAGGCGCTGCAATACGATTTGCGCAACGACGGGCAGTTCGTGATGCCGCCGCGCGCGACCTACGACGAATTGCTGGCCACCGAACTCGATTATCTCCGCAAGGCCGATCTCCTGGTGCATCTCAACGCGCAGGAATGGGAGACGTTCGAGAAGCTGCTGCCGGAGATGCGCAACGCGCTCGTCTATCCCGCCGTGGAGGAGGCGCCGACCGGGCCCGGCGGCGCCGACATCGCGATCGTGGCGAGCGGAAATTTTCCGAACACGCTCAGCGTCGAATGGTTTCTCGAACATGTCGCGCCGCGCGCGCCGCATGCGCAGGTGAAGATCGCCGGCAATGTCGATGGCGCGCTGAAGGCGCGCAATCCGGCGCTTTACGAGCAATGGAAGCATCTGTTCCTGGGGCGCGTGGACGACATCGGGGCGATCTACGCCAACGCCGGCCTCGTTCTGCTGCCGACGACGGAAGGCCACGGGCTCTCGATCAAGGCGGTGGAGGCTCTGTCGTCCGGCGCGCCGCTGATCGCGACGCCGCAGGCTTTTCGCGGCATGAAGGTCGACCCGAAAGCGCTCGCGAATGTCACGTTGTGCGCGAGCGCGGACGATTTCGCGACTGCGCTGGAGGCGGCCGCCGTCGCAGGACCCGCAACCAATCCGTTGGCCTCCGGCACGGCGCGTGAAAAGAGCGACACGCGCAGGTTCTACGAGGCGAATTTCTCGCATGACGCCTACGCCCGAAAAATCCGCGACATCGTGCTGCCGCTGGTGACGCGATGAGAGGCCCGTTCGAGGGGCGCAGCGTCGCCATCGTCCATCCGGCCTGGCACTCCTGCGGCACCTATCAGGTCGTGCTCGGCCAGATCGAGGCCTGGACGCAGCTCGGCGCGCGCGTCGTCACCATCGCCTGTTCCGACCAGCCGGGCTTCACGCCCGAGCGCGGCTGGATCTGGAAGGGTTTTGCGAAAGCGACGCCCGAACTCGACGCGCACGAGCGCCATTGCGTCGGCGCGCCGCTGTCGTCGGTCCTGGCGCCGACGTTTCTGGGCGACGTGCTCTGGCCTTACATCCATGGCGACCAGGCCGTCATCCGCGCCGGCATGATTTCGCGCGCGAAACTGCCCGCCGATCTCGAGGCCGAGACGTTCGACATCGTCCATTGCAATCATTTCTTCTGCATGCCCGTGGCGCTGCGTTTGGCGAAAGGCAAGGCGCCGGTGCTGATGGATTCGCACGACCTGCAGGCGCGCCAGTTCGTCATCATGAACGAGGGCCTGCCGTGGCTGCGGCCGCTGGCGAGCTACGAGCAGATGCTGGCCCGGGAACTCGAGCAGATGCGCAAGGCCGACGTGCTGCTGCATCTCAACGCCGAGGAGGACGAGGCCTTTCGCAAGCTGCTGCCGGAGAAGCGGCACGAACTGGTCTATCCCGCCGTGCCGCCCGCGCCGACGGGGCCCGGGGGAAACGAGATCGTGCTCGTGTCGAGCTGGAACCGCGCCAATGTCGAGAGCGCGCTGTGGTTTTTGCGCGAGGTCGCGCCGCGCGCGCCGGAGGTTTCCGTGCGCATCTACGGTTCGGTCGCGGGCGGCGTGAAATCGGCGGACGCCGGGCTGCATGAGAAATATCGCGACTGGTTCGCGGGCCGCGTCGAACATGTCGGCGACATCTACGCCGGCGCGCGCCTCGCGCTGCTGCCGACGACGAGCGGCACGGGCCTGTCGATCAAGAGCGTGGAGGCCATGGCGAGCGGCCTGCCGCTGATCGCGACGAGCCATGCCTTTCGCGGCATGAACATCGATCCGGCCGGGTTCGCCAACGTGACGCTCGCAGACGACGCGGAGGGCTTCGCAGCCGCGCTGCGCAAGGCGGCGGCCGCGCCCGCCCCGACTTCCGCCGAACGCGCGGCCAGCGCGACGCGCGCGGCCTATGACGCGCATTTCAGCGAGGCCGCCTATTGCGGACGGCTCGCATCCATCGCCGCGCCGCTGATCAGGTAAGCGCATCGCGCGGTTGTGGCGGGCGCGGGAGCGGGTATGCAGGAAGACGATGATTGCCGCGCCCCACCGCCCCCTCCCTTTCCCTCCCCCGCTTGCGCGGGAGAGGGGACGGCAAACGTTCACGATCACAAGACCAGATGAAGCCACGAATGCGCCCCCTCTCCCGCGGAGCGGGGGAGGGTCGGGGAGGGGGCGCCGGGCATGACGCTCGCCATCGACGCCGCCGGCCGCGGCCGCCTTGTCGAGCTCTGCAACGCCTTCACGCGTGAAGAGCAGCCCACGGACATGCAGGGCCTGAAGCACGCCGCCGTCGCTCTGGTCGTGGTCGACGGCATGAACAAGAACGACCCTTGCCTGCTGCTGACGCGCCGCTCGCCGCGCCTGCGCAGCCATGCCGCACAATGGGCGCTGCCGGGCGGGCGTTGCGACAAGGGCGAGACGCCGATCGAAGCGGCGCTGCGCGAACTCGACGAGGAGCTGGGCCTGAAAATTTCAGCCGACGACGCGCTCGCGACGCTCGACGATTATCCGACACGCTCGGGCTATGTGGTCACGCCGGTCGTCGTCTGGGGCGGGCGCATCAAGGAGATCACGCCGAACCCGGACGAGGTGCAATCGGTGCACCGCGCGCCGATGACGCAGCTCTCCGACGATTCTCGCGTGGAATTTCTTTCGATTCCGGAGAGCGACCGGCCGGTCATCCGCCTGCGCGTGTGGGACTCGACGATCCACGCGCCGACGGCGGCTTTTCTCTACCAGTTCCGCGAGCTCTGGGCGGGCCGCGTCACGCGCGTGGCGCATCTCGAACAGCCCGTGTTCGCCTGGCGCTGATTCTCAGCCCGGAGGCGCGCCGACCGTTGCGCGCGCCGCCTTCCAGGCGTCCGATACGCTGAAATTCTGCGCCGCGCGTTGCGCGAGTTCGTCCGCGCCGGCCGCCGCCAGCGTGCCGACGACGGATTGCTTGACGCGCGCGAGAAAGAGACGGCGGCCGAGCGCGCTCAGTCGCGCGTCGCATTCGATCAGCCCGTCGAGCGTCGTGGAATCGAGGCTCGACGTTTCCTCCAGACTGAGGATCACAGCCTCCGCCGCGCTGTTGGCGCGGATGCGCGCGACGATGTCGGAAAAGACGAGATCGGCGTTGGCGAAGAAGAGCGGTTGGGTCGGCCGCAAGATCTCGATGCGCGGATCGATGTCGACGCCGGGATGCGTCGCCTCGACGAAATCATGCGTATTCGCGAGGCGGCCGAGCACGACGACCTTCGGCGTCGCCATGCGTTGCAGGATGGCGACGATGGACAGCGCGACCGCCAGCAGCATGCCGTCGACCACGCCCAGGATCATGACGCCGAGCGCGGCTGCGAGCGCGACATATTGGTCGCGGTCGATGCGCCAGAGGCGCAGCAGCGGCGTCGGGTCGAGCGCGTGCGCAAGCGCGGCGATGACGACCGCCGCCAGCACGGGCTGCGGCAGGCGGGCCATGTAGGGGCCGGCGTTGGCGACGAGAAGGATCATCGCGAGCGCCGCGACGAAGCCGGCGAGCCGCGTGCGCGCGCCAGCCCCCTCGTTGGCCGAGGAGGCCGAAAAACCGGCGCCGACGGGCATGCCGCGGACCAGCCCCGACAGAAGATTGGCGGCGCCGAGCGCGAGCAATTCGCGATCGGCGCTCAGGCTGTCGCCGTGGCGTAGAGCAAGGCTGCGCATCGAGCCCCAGGATTCGGCGTAGATGATGAGAAAGAGCGGCGCTGCGACTTCCGCGAGCCGCGTCCATTCGCGCCAGGACAGATCCGGCAGACCCGGCCATGTCGGAACCATGTCGATCGCGCCGACGAGTTTTACGCCGCGTGACGGCAGATCGACGCCGAACGCGAGCAGAACGCCGGCCACGAGCACGATGAACGCGCCCGGCAGGAACGGAAGGCGCCTGAGCGCCAGCAGGGCGGCCAGCGCGGCTCCGCCGACCGCGAGGCTCGTCATGTTCCAGTCCGCGAACCGACGGACGACGGCGACGAGGACGGCGAACAGATTTCCCGAAACGCCGTCGAGTGCGAGGATGGTCGGGATCTGGCGGGCGACGATGGTCAAACCGAGACCGAAGGCGAAGCCGCGCAGCACGGGCCGCGAGACGAAGCTGGACAACCGCCCGAGCCGCAGGGCGCCCGCGATCACGAAAAAAGCGCCGGCAAGCAGGACCGCGCCGAACGCCAACGCCTCACGCGCGGCTTGCGACGTGTCGAAGGCGACGGAGGCGGCCGAGGCGGCGAGGATGGCGGCG
>OEIU01001805.1_pt1 | contig 12701 bp, 9 predicted proteins | sample 1539221 | NCBI WGS metagenome assembly OEIU01 (sample SAMN03792071, study PRJEB22550) | activated sludge metagenome | feature: wastewater treatment plant; material: activated sludge; isolation source: Wastewater treatment plant of a petroleum refinery complex | place: Argentina: Zarate | collected...
ATCGTCTTCGACGAGGAATTCGGGCCGTCCGCTTTCATCATGCGCGCGCGTAGCGAAGGCTTGCGCGATTTCGGCGCGTGCCTGTCGCCGACCAATGCGTTTTATCTGTTGCAGGGGTTGGAGACGCTGCCGCTGCGGATGGAACGTCACGTCGCCAACACCGCCGCGGTGCTCGACTTCCTCAAAGGTCACAAGGCGGTCGAATGGGTGGTGCATCCCTCGCTGCCGGATCATCCCGATCATAAGCTTGCCAAACGCCTGCTGCCGAAAGGCGCGGGCTCTATTGTCAGTTGCGGCATCAAGGGCGGGCGCGAGGCCGGGCGCAAGTTCATCGAGGCGCTGCGCCTCGCCAGCCACCTCGCCAATGTCGGCGACGCCAAGACGCTGGTGATCCATCCGGCCAGCACGACGCATCAGCAGATGGACGCCGCGCAGTTGAAAGCGGCCGGGCTCGGCGAGGAATTGCTGCGCCTGTCGATCGGCATCGAAGCGGCCGGCGACATCGTCGAGGATTTCGGGCAGGCGCTGCGCGCCTCGCAGAGGTGAGGCTATGCAGTTCAGTGTAAACGGCAAGACCGTGTTCGCGGCGACCGGCGGCAAGGAGTTCGATCCGGCAAGGCCGGCGATGGTGTTCCTGCACGGCGCGGGGATGGATCACACGGTGTGGGTGCTGCTGGCGCGCTGGTTCGCGCATCGTGGTTTCGGCGTTCTCGCGGTCGATCTGCCCGGTCACGGGCGCTCGCAAGGCGAGGCGCTGACGTCGATCGCTGACATGAGCGACTGGACGATCGCGCTGCTCGACAATGCGGGCGCGACGGCGGCGACGCTGGTCGGGCATTCGATGGGATCGCTGATCGCGCTCAAGACGGCGGCAACGCATCCGGATCGCGTCACGGCCCTCGGGCTGATCGGCACGGCGGCGGCGATGCCGGTGTCGCCCGATCTGCTCAATGCGGCGAAGGCGAACGATCATGCGGCGATCGACATGGTCGACATCTGGGGCCATGGCTATCGCGCGTCGCTCGGCGGCTCGCTCAATCCCGGCGCGTGGATGCTCGGCGGCGGAATGCGGCTGCTCGAAGAATGCCCGCCTGGCGTGCTGTATGCCGATCTCGCCGCCTGTAACGACTACCGTGATGGTCTGGCATCCGCCGCAAAGGTGACCGCGCCGGCGGTGCTGGTGCTCGGCGAGCGCGACATGATGACTCCGGCGCGCGCCGGCCGTGACCTGGCGAAGGCGCTGCCTGACGCGACGACGGTGGTGCTGAAGGGCGCGGGGCACATGCTGATGAACGAACGCCCCGATGAGGTGCTGGCCGCGCTGCGCGAGCTGCGGTCGTCTCAGGCGAGCGCCGCATAGCGGACCGTTACGGCGCGCCGTTTCCCGCGCGAATAAAGCCGCTATAAGCGATGGCGAAAAGCCAAACAGGACAGGGGTCGAAGCGATGGACCTTCCGAAGAAAATCTCCATCCATGAGGAAGGACCGCGCGAGGGCTTCCAGATCGAGAAGGGACCGATCGCGACCGCCGACAAGGTGCGCTTCATCGATGCGCTGAGCGACACCGGCCTGCGCGACATCAATGTCGTGTCCTTCGTCAATCCGCAGCGTGTGCCCGGCATGGCGGATGCCGACGAAGTCGCGCGCGCGATCCGCCGCCCGGCCGGCGTGCGCCACACGCCGCTGTGGTTGAACCGGCGCGGACTCGAACGCGCGCTGGCGTCGCCGCTCGATGTCGAGGGCAAGGTGCAGGTGACGGCGTCGGAAAGTTTTCAGATCAGCAACACCGGCAAGAACGCCGCTGCCTCGCTGGACGAGCAGCGGCGCGTGGTCGATTTCTGCATCGAGCGGGGCCTGAAGACCAGCTCGGGAATCGTGATGACGGCCTTCGGCTGCAACATCGAAGGCGAGGTGCCGCCGCAGCGCGTCGTCGATGGCGTTCAAGCCATGATGGATGTGCTGGTCGAGCGCGGATTGAGGCTGGAAACGGTGCGGCTCGCCGATACGGTCGGCTGGGCCAATCCGCAGTCGATTGCGCGAGTCGTCGGCCTCGTGCGCGAGCGCTGGCCCGATCTGCGCATCGGCCTGCATCTGCACGACACGCGCGGCACCGGCCTCGCCAATGCGATGATGGGGCTGACGATGGGCATCGATCTGTTCGACAGTTCGTGCGCCGGTCTCGGCGGCTGTCCGTTTGCCGGCCACGCGGGTGCAGCCGGCAACATCTGTACGGAAGATCTGGTCTTTATGTGCCACGAGATGGGCATCGAAACCGGCATCGATCTCGATGCGCTGATCGAGTGCGCGCGGCTGGCGGAGGAAGTGGTCGGCCATCCGCTGCCCGGCAAGATAATGAAGGGCGGAAGTCTGACGCGCTATCGTGAGGTGAAGAATTCGCTTCGGTAAATTCGCGCGATGAGCAAGCCGCTGAGTCAAAGCTCATAGCGGCAAGCGTAAGTTGAAAACGACAGGGGTATTGCAATGAAGAAGGCGCTCGAAGGCGTTCGCATCATCGATCTTACGGCTGTCATCGCTGGCCCGCTCGGCATGCGCACGCTGGCCGATTACGGCGCCGACGTCATCAAGGTCGAAGCGCCGGGCGGCGACATCATCCGCGCCTCGCAGCCGACCAAGAATCCGGGCATGGGCGTGATGCATCTGCAGCTCAACCGCAACAAGCGCTCCATCGTGCTGGACCTCAAGTCGCCGCAGGCCGTCGAAGTGATGCATCGCCTGCTCGAGAAGGCCGACGTGTTCGCGCACAATCTGCGGCCCGATGCGCTGCGCCGGCTCGGCCTTGATTACGAGACGTGCAGGACGCGCCATCCACGCCTGATCCATGCCGGCGTGATCGGCTTCGGCCATCGCGGCCGCAATCGCGACAAGCCGGCTTACGACGATCTCATTCAGGGCGCGGGCGGACTCGCCGCACTGTTCGGTTCGGCCGACAGTCCGCCGCGCTATGTTCCGCTCAACGTCGTCGACCGGCTGACCGGCGTGACGCTGACGCACGCCGTTCTCGCCGCGCTGTTTCATCGCGAGCGCACCGGCGAGGGACAGCGGATCGAGATTCCGATGTACGAGACGCTGGTGGAGTTCACGCTCGGCGACCATCTGCAGGGCGAGACCTACGAGCCGGCGGTGGGGCCGACGATCAACAAGCGCGCGACCTCGTCGAGCCGGCGGCCGTATCGCTCCAAGGACGGGATGATCTGCGTGGTGCCGAATTCCGACAAGCACTGGCAGGAGTTTTTCCGCGTGTCCGGTCTCGACGCGACCTATGGCAAAGACCCGCGCTTCGCGACGCCGCCGGCACGCGCGGCCAATATCAACGATGCGCTTGCCCTCGTCGCCGAGGTGATCCCGTCGAAGACCACGGCGGAATGGATGGACCTGCTGACGAAAGCGGATATCCCGTGCGGTCCGATGCAGACCTACGACGAAGTTCTACACGATCCGCATCTGAGCGACGCCGGCTTCTTCAAGACCGTCGAGCATCCGACCGAGGGCACGCTCAAGATGCCGGGCCCGGCGGTGTGGATGTCGCAGACCGAGCCGTCGATGCGGCTGCCCGCGCCGCGCCTCGGCGAGCATACACGCGAATTGTTGAGCGAGCATGGCTATGGCGACGTGGAGATCGACGCGTTGCTGGAATCGGGGATCGCTGCTGCGGCGAAGTGATACGGCGGTTATTTGAAAGGCGTGCCGTGTCCCGGGCGCGGGGGGGGACGAAAGGAAGCCCCCCCGAAACGGGGGCAACTCCCTGTAGTGCATCGACCACCCCCGGTCAGCAGCCCATCACGTCACTTGCGTTCGTGCGGCGCGGCATCCAGGGAACGCCGCCGAGTCCGGCAGTCTTACATCCCCACGGGATAGCCGTCCTTGCGATGATCCGAGGCGGCGATGTAGCCGCCCTCGGTCTTCATCGCGAACTGGCCGCAGCCGAATTCGGTGTCGAAGCGCGGCGCGATTTTGATCTCGTGCCCGCGGGCGCGAAGCCCGTCGATCGCGGCCTGCGGAAAATTCCACTCGACATTGACGTGGCTGATGTCGTCGCTGATGCGCCAGCGCGGCGCATCGCTTGCGGCCTGCGGGTTCTGCCCGAAATCGGCGATGCGCGAGGCGATCTGTAAGTGGCCCTGCGCCTGCATCGAGCCGCCCATCACGCCGAAACTCATCAGCGGCGCGCCGCCGCGCATGAGGAAGCCCGGAATGATGGTGTGAAACGGCCGCTTGCCCGGCGCGACGCGGTTGGGGTGACCTTCTTTCAAGCTGAAACCGAAGCCGCGATTTTGCAGGGCGATGCCGCGACCCGGCACCACGACGCCGGAGCCGAAGCCTTTGAAATTCGACTGGATGAACGACACCATCATGCCGTCCTTGTCCGCTGTCGTCATATAGACCGTGCCGCCGCTGGCGGGCGCGCCGGGGCGCGGCTGCGTGGCGCGCTTCGGATCGATCAGTTTTGCGCGGCGCGCGAGATAATCGCGATCGAGCAGGTGAGCCGCAGTGACGTCGCGCATCGCATCGGGGTCGCCGACATATTCGTACATATCGGCGAAGGCCAGCTTCATCGCCTCGATCTGCAAATGAAGCGTCTCGGTCGAATCGAGGCCGGAGGCCGCAAGGTCGAAGTTTTCCAGCATTCCGAGCGCCATCAGCGCGCCGATGCCCTGTCCGTTCGGCCCGATCTCGTGCAGCGCGACGTCGCGGTAAGTCATCGCGATCGGATCGACCCAGTCGCAGGTGTGCGCGGCGAGATCGCCTTCCTCGATCAGTCCACCGGTCTCGCGCGCATGAGTCGCGATCGCAGCGGCGAGTTCGCCGCGATAGAACGCCTCGCCCTTGCTTTCAGCGATCAGCCGCAGCGTCTGTGCTTGCCCCGGACAGATGAAGCGCTCGCCCGGCAGCGGCGCGCGGCCATGCGGCGCGAAGGCTTCGCGATAGCCGGGATGCGGCAGCAGCTCGTTCACCTGAGCCTGCCATTGCCGATGCACGGTCGGCGAGACGAGGTAGCCGTCGGTGGCGTAGCGGATCGCCGGCTCGAACAGATCGGCGAAGGGCAGGCGGCCGAAGCGGTCCGACAGCGTGCGCCACGCCGAGACCGTGCCCGGCACTGTCACCGAATCCCAGCCGCGCATGGGAACGGCGTCTCGGCCCTTGAAGTGCGCCGGCGTCATTTTCCTCGGCGCGCGGCCCGAGGCGTTGAGGCCGTGCAGCTTGCCCCCAGCCCAGACCAGCGCGAATGCGTCGCCGCCGATGCCGTTCTGGCACGGCTCGACCACCGTCAGCGTGATCGCGGTGGCGAGCGCGGCATCCACTGCGTTGCCGCCGCGCAGGAACATTGCGAGCCCGGCCGCCGAGGCCAGCGGCTGCGAGGTGCTGACCACATTGGCGGCAAGCAGTGGCATGCGCTGCGAGGTGTAGGGAAAATCCCAGAATTTCGTATTGTCTGCGGCCATCACATGTCTTTCGGCGAATCAGGTGCGCCGCGTTGCGCGCGCGGCGACATTTGTTTTTGCACTCTTGCCTATTCTGCCGCAGATTGCACGCGCCGTCCGCCATCGTCATGATGGCTGACCAAGAAACGCCAGAAGACTTTCAGGGAAATGCCATGCGCCCGCCTTACGTCCCGCAGATCGCGCTCTATCAACGCTGGCTGAATGAAACGCGCGGTCTGTCGTTCTCGTCCTATGACGCGTTGTGGCGCTGGTCGGTCACCGATCTCGACGCGTTCTGGCAGAGCATCTGGGATTACTTCGCGCTGCAGTCGCCGACGCCGCACACCGCCGCGCTTGCAACGAACAAAATGCCCGGCGCGGTCTGGTTTCCCGGCGCGAACGTCAACTACGCGCATCAGGTGCTGCGTCATGTCGAGGCGGCCTCCGCCGCCGGACTGCCGGCCGTCGTCGCCCGCAACGAGAAGGGCGCGCATCGCGAACTCGGCTGGCATGAGCTGAAACGGCAGGTGGCGTCGCTGGCGCTGCATCTGAAAGCCCAGGGCGTCGCACCCGGCGACCGCGTCGCCGCCTATCTGCCCAACGTGATCGAGACGATGGCGGCGTTTCTTGCGACCGTCAGCATCGGTGGCATCTGGAGCGTCTGCGCGCCCGACATGGGCACCGCCGCCGTGCTCGACCGTTTCAAACAGATCGAGCCGAAGGTGCTGATCGCCTGTGATGGTGTCAGCTATGCCGGCAAGGATCACGACCGCCGCGCCGTGGTGGAAGAATTGCGCGCGGCGCTGCCGAGCGTGCGCCACACCATCATGCTGTCGAATCTCGGTCTGCCGGCGACCGTGTCCGATGCGGCCGGTTTTGCGGCGACGATTGCGCGCGACGATGAGGCGACCAAAGCCTTCGAACCGCTGTCGCTGCCGTTCGATCATCCGATCTGGATCGTCTATTCAAGCGGAACCACGGGGCTGCCGAAGCCGATCGTTCACGGCCACGGCGGCGCGCTGATCGTGGCGCTGGCGTTGATGGTGCTGCACAACGACGTCGGCTGCAGCTACGATCAGAACTCGCTTGGCGAACGCTTTCACTGGTACTCGTCGACCGGCTGGGTGATGTGGAATTGCCAGGTGCACGGCCTTCTGAACGGGACGACCTGCTGCATCTATGACGGCAATCCCGGCGGCGCCGGCCAGCCGGACTGGACGACGCTGTGGCGCTTTGCGGCGGAGACCGGCGTGACCTTTTTCGGCGCGGGCGCGGCGTTCTTTGCCAACTGCATGAAGGCGGGCGTCGATCTCACGGCCTGCGGCGACCTGTCGAAAGTCCGCGCGCTCGGCACCACCGGCTCGCCGCTGAGCGAGGATGTGCAGAGGTGGGGCACCGCGCAATTTGCAAAGCTCGCGGAAGCGAACGGCAATCCGCTGCAGAGGAATATCTGGTGGTGCAACATTTCCGGCGGCACCGATTTCGCCGGTGCGTTCATCGGCGGCCATCGCGAACTGCCGTTGATCGCAGGCGAGATGCAATGCCGTCTGCTCGGCTGCGCGGTTGAGGCGTGGGACGAGCAGGGCAAGCCGCTCACGGATGACGTCGGCGAACTCGTCTGCACCCGGCCAATTCCCTCGATGCCGCTGTATTTCTGGAACGACGAAGGCAACAGGCGCTACGTCGCCAGCTACTTCGACACATATCCGGAGAATTTCGACGGTTCGGGACGCGGCGCGGCCTGGCGGCATGGCGACTGGTTGCGGATCATGCCGCATGGCGGCTGCATCATTTACGGACGCAGCGACGCGACGATCAATCGCCACGGCCTGCGCATGGGCACGAGCGAACTCTACAGCGCGGTCGAAGCTCTGCCCGAGGTGATGGACTCGATGGTGGTCGATCTCGAATATCTCGGGCGTGACAGCTACATGCCGCTGTTCGTCGTGCTGCGCGAGGGTGTCGGACTGGACGACGGCCTGAAAGCACGCATCAACGGCGCGGTGCGCACGGCGCTGTCGCCGCGCTTCGTGCCGAACGAGATTTTCGCGGTCGCAGAGATTCCGCGTACGCTGTCCGGCAAGAAGCAGGAACTGCCGATCAAGAAGCTGCTGCTCGGCCAGCCGATCGACAGGGTCATCAACCGCGACGCAATGGCCAATCCCGGTTGTCTCGGTTGGTACGAGGCTTTCGCCAAGCAAAGGCTGGCGAAAGCGTAACGCTGTCGCCGCTAGTTTGTCTTGCGCCAGATCGGCCCGCGCGCGCGGACCGGATCGAGCAGGGACCAGTCGCCTTGCTCGACCTTGAAGCCTTTCGGATAGGGCGGGCGCGGCTCCATGCCGATCGATCGCATGACGCGGTCGTCGCGATAGTAGCAGCGCACGGTCACCGCCACGAGCGCGGATGCCGGGCCCGGATGCTGCTTGCGAAAGATGTCGAGAGCCGCGCCTTGTGCGTCGTCCGACAGATCGTGAAATGCGCGTCCTGCAAGTGCATCGAGCCGATCCAGCGCGCTGCGCACGGCGGACGCATCGCGATCGAGCGACGCCAGAATGTCAGTGAAGATGCGCTCGTCGTCCGCTCCGGGCACACCGTGCTCGGTGCTTTCCGGGATCATCAGGGCGACAACGCGGCGCAGCGATTGCTGTTGCGCCGGCGTCAGTGCGATGTCGTTTCGGGTGTCGCTCATCCGCACCTCAATCGAACAGCGTTTCAAGTCGCGTCTTGATGTTGTCGGCGACATACAGCGCGAGCGCCTGAATCGTCGCCGTCGGATTGACGCCGCCCGAGGTCACGAACAGGCTGCCGTCGACGATGAACAGGTTCTTCACATCGTGACTGCGGCCCCATGCGTTGACGACACTTCGCTTCGGATCGTCGCCCATCCGCGCGGTGCCCATCAGGTGCCAGCCGGCATAAGGCATCGGCGCTTTGGTGACGATGTCATGCGCGCCGGCGGCCTTCATGATGTCGACGCCGCGCGCGACGCAGTGATCGAGCATCCGCTTGCTGTTCTCGCTTAGCGTATAGTTGAGCTTCGGCGCGGGAATGCCGTTGGAATCCTTCAGCACGGGATCGAGCGTGACAGTGTTGTGTTCCTCGGGCAGATCTTCGCAGATCACCACCATGCCGGCGCTACGGTCGAACAGGCGGCGATAGGCGGCGTGATGACCCTTGCCCCATGGGATGAGGTCGTCGGTCATGCCGGTGATCGCGGTCGCAACCGGACCGAGCCCGCGCGAGAACTGATAGGTGTAACCGCGCACGAAGCCGCGCGAGGTGTCTGTCTCGTAAAATTCCTGACTCCACGTCCCGATGTGCGGCCCGCGATAACCGTCCGTCTTCTCATCGAAGAAGCCGCGGATCAGCGCGTAGGGGTGGAACATCAGGTTCTTGCCGACGAGGCCGCTCGAATTGGCGAGGCCGTTCGGAAAGCGCTCGGACGCGGAATTGAGCAGCAGCCGCGGTGTGCCGATGCCGTTGCAGGCGATGATGACGATTTCCGCCGGCTGGAAATGCTCGACGCCGTCGGCATTGAAGTAATAAGCACCGGAGGCCATGTCGTCGTCGTTCGTCGCGATGCGGCTGACGCGGCAGTTGGTGCGCAGCTCGACGCGCTGGCGAATGGCCAGCGGCCAGTAGGTGATGTCGGTCGAGGCTTTCGCGCCTTGCGCGCAGCCCGCGCCGCAATGGCCGAGATTGATGCAGGGCGCGCGGCCCTCATATTCGGTCGTCGTGATCGCGCCGTCGCAGGGCCACCAGTGCCAGCCGAGCTTGTTCATCGCCCGGCCGATCAGCTCGCCGGTCTTGCCGAGCGGCAGCGGCGGCATCACCGCTTCCTTCGGCGGATAGGCCGGATCGCCGGCGAGGCCGGAAATGCCCATCATGCGATCGTTCAGCGCGAAATAAGGCTCGAGCGTTTGGTAGTCGATCGGCCAGTCGTCGGCGACGCCGTCGAGCGTGCGCACGCGAAAGTCCGACGGATGCATCCGCGGGAAGTGCCCGGCATAGAGGATGGTGCCGCCGCCGACGCCATTGAAGTTGGCGACCTTGATCGGCGAGGCGTCCTCGTTGATCGGATAGTCGGCGGGCAGGCCGCGCCGGTTGGGATTGATGGCGTAGTCGCCGACCGCGCGCGCTTCCCAGTCGCGGCCGGTGCTGGGAAATTCGGACGGCTTCGTCCAGTCGCCCTGTTCGAGACACAGGATGCGCATCCGCGTCTCGGCGAGGCTCCACGCGACCGCGCCGCCGGATGCGCCGGCGCCGATAATGAGAACGTCGACCGGTTCGTTCATGACGCTTCGCTCTTGATCTCGCTGCTGTGCAGTGGCGAACGCCGCCGGATCGTTTCGGCGACGCTCGGCGCGACGATCAGCTCAATCGCGGCACGCGATGAATCATGCCGGCCGCTTTCACCGGCGGATATTTCTTGAGCGCCTCTTCGTTCGGTTCGGTGCCCCAGCCCGGACGATCCGGCACGACGAGGTGGCCGTTCTCGTAAACAGGCAGATGCGTGTAGAGTTCATGCTCCCACGAAATGCGGTCGATATCGACCTCCATGATACGCAGGTTCGGCACCGCCGCGCAGAAATGCGCGTTCATCATCGTGCAGAGATGGCCGTAGAAGTTGTGGCAGGCGACATTGACTTCATAGGCGTCGGCCGCCGCGGCGATCTTCATGGACTGCCACACCCCGTTCCATGGCGTATCGACGATTGCAACGTCGATCGCCTGATTACGGAAGTAGGGCAGAAACTGCTGCAGGCCGATCAGTGTCTCGCAGGATGAGATCGGAAGGCGGCTCTGGGAGCGGATATAGGCCAGCGCTTCTGGATTCAGCGTGTCGATCTCGACCCAGAACACGTCGAGGTCTTCGATCTCGCGCAGGATGCGCAGGTAGCCTTCGGTCTTGGCGTTGAAATTGAGGTCGAGCAGGATGTCGATGTCGGGCCCCGCCGCCTCACGCATGATGCTGAGGTGCTGGCGCACGCCCTTCGAGATTTTGCGCTCGACATTGATTTCCGGCTGATGCGGCGTGCCGAAGCCCGGCGACCAGCCGGAGATTTTTCCGTTGGCGTCATAGTGGAAGATGTTGGTCTTGAGCGCGGTGAAGCCTTTCTCGCCGACCTCGCGCGCGATCTGCCGCACGCCGTCGGCATCGACGATCTCCGGCTGATAATGCGGGCGGCGCGTGCGCCAGGCGACGCAGTGCGACCAGTAGACGCGCAGGCGGTCGCGGACCTTGCCGCCGAGCAGTTCGTAGCATGGCACGCCGAGCGTCTTGGCCTTGACGTCGAGCAGCGCGTTCTCGATCGCGCCGAGCGCCTGGCCGACGACGCCGCCGGAGCCGGGCCGGGTGACGCTGCGCAAATCCTCGCGGATGTGCTCGTGGTTCATCGCCGACTGGCCGATCAGGCGATGGGTGAGCTGTTCGATGACCGCGGAGACGCCCGGCGAGCCGAAATTCTCGTCGAACTCGCTCCAGCCGACGACGCCGTCCTCGGTTGTGATTTTCAGGAAGAAGTAATTGCGCCATGACGCGCTGCACGACAGCACGCGCACGTCCCTGATTTTTGCTTTCATGTTTCCTCCCGGTTTTTCATTGTGTTGTGGTCGTCTGCGTCACGCCTTGTCCGCATCGGCAGGTGAGACCGGACCATCCTGCCTCGCCGTTTCAGCCAGTCGGTTCAGCCGGACATCGGGCTCCAATCCGCTCGCGGATGCGATGTTGTGCCGCAACCGTAACAGAACATACCGACTTTTCGAACATATCAGGATGCATCTTTATATCAATAATTATTGACATACTGCATTTTTCTTCTCAACCTGAGAAAATCATAACGAGCCGTTGCAGACAAGGGAGGCGACCATGACCCGCAAAGAGGGCCGGAAGGGTGTGTCCAGACGTGCGATTCTTGCCGGCGCGACGCTGGCCGCGATTGATCCGCTGTTGCGCGCAAAGGCGTTCGCGCAATCCTCTTCGGGCGGCGGTCTTGGCACCGCGTCGTCTCCGGTCAAGCTGCGGATGCTGGCCAACGAATCCTATGCGCGCCAGTGGCAGACCAGCATGGTGCCGGAATTCAACAAGGCGTTCCCGCATATCGAATTGACGATCGATGGCGTGCCCTACAGTGAACAGCTCGCCAAGATTCTGCTCGAGGTGACGGGGGCGACGCCGACCTACGATCTTCTCGCCATCGACGATCCCTGGGTGCCGCAGGTCGCTGAAACTGGCGCGCTGCTCGATCTCAAGAAAGATGTCACGCAGTGGACTCGGCCGGATTACGACTGGGCCGATTTCAACAGCGCGCCGCTCGCGGCGAGCGAGTGGAAGGGCGTGCAGTACGGCGTGCCGGTCCGCAGCAACATGCTGCTGATGTTCTACAATCGCACGCTGTTCGAGAAGGCCGGGTTGCCGGCGCCGACGCCGGCGCTGAAATGGGCCGAGTTCATGGCGCAGGCGTCGAAGCTGGTGCAGGACGTCAAGGGCGAAGGCAAGCCGAACGCCTGGGCGATCAGCACCTACTTCAACCGCGATCCGCTGACCCCGACGATCTGGCAGGCGATCCTCAACGCCAATGGCGGCGCGTTGCTCGACGACAACAACAAGCCGGCCTTCAACAACGACGTCGGCGTGAAGTCGCTGCAGACGCACGTCGATCTTCTCAAATTCGCGCCGCCGGGCGCGACCGCCCACGGCTTCAACGAATCGATGCAGGCGTTCCGTCAGGGCCAGACCGCGGTGATGTTCCAGTGGGGCAGCATCTATCGCAGCTCCGCCGTCGATCCGGCGACGACCACGCTCAAGCCGGAGCAGGTCGGCATCCAGGTGATGCCGGTCGGCGACCGGTCGGCCGGCACGCATCGCGGCATCTGGAACGGCTGCATCGCGCGCAAGAGCAAGAACCACGAGGCGGCCTGGACGATGCTGCAATGGCTCACCTCGAAGGAGGGCGAGAAGTGGCACGCCAATTCGCTCGGCACCTTCCCGGCGCGCAAGTCGACGCTCGCGCACGATCCGACCAGCAAATGGCTCGCGCCGGTGCTGACGACGCTGCAGCAGGCCTATGACGTCGCGGCGGCCGGCAAGATGTGGCGGCCGCGCCATCCGAAATCGGACGCGGTGCAGCAGGTGCTGGCCGATGTTACCGGCATGACGATGGCGGGCCAGACCACCGCTCAGGCGGCGCTGGCCGACGCCTCGCGGCGGATCGAGCGGGCGCTTCGCAACTCATGACCGCCGTGGCCGATGCAGCAACGC
>OEIU01001806.1_pt1 | contig 12694 bp, 10 predicted proteins | sample 1539221 | NCBI WGS metagenome assembly OEIU01 (sample SAMN03792071, study PRJEB22550) | activated sludge metagenome | feature: wastewater treatment plant; material: activated sludge; isolation source: Wastewater treatment plant of a petroleum refinery complex | place: Argentina: Zarate | collected...
GCCGGCCCCCCCCCCCCCGGGGGGCCCGCGGCCCCCCCCCCCCCCCCCGCGGGGGGGGGGGGGGGGGGCGGGGGGGGGGGGGGGCCCCCCCCGCCGTTGCCCCCGTCGGCGGCGGCCGAGCGCGGGCGGCGGCGCCTGCGGCGGCGGCGGCGCGCCGGGGCGGCGCCCTCGGCGGGGGTGCCGTCGCCGTTGGCGGCGGCGGGCGGGTCGCGGCGCTCGGGCTGGGCGTCGGCGGGCGCCTGGGCCCCGTTGCCGCCGCCCTCCCCGCCGGATCGCAGGCGGCGCCTGCGGCGGCGGCGCGGGCGGGGCGTCGCCGACCCGTCGCCCTCGTCGCTCTGCTTGCGGCGCTGCTCGCCGACGCCGATCGCCTCGGCCTCCGGCAGGCGCGGCAGGCGCGAGCGCAGCGCGTTCCAGGCGCGGCGCGACATGAGCGCCTTCGGCTGCATCGCGCCGACCGCCGCGCGGACGGCGCGGCGGGCGTCCGGCGTCGTCAGGTCCAGGCCGTCGAGGAACCCGCGCAGCTGGGCCCACCCGCCGACCGCCCCGGCCGCGCGGGCCGCGAGGCGCAGGTGCTCGCTGCGCGCCGGAACGTCGCCGGGACCCAGGATCACCAGGAGGCGGGCGGCCTGCCCCAGGCGCAGCGGCGGCGGGTCGGGCGGGGGCGCCGGGTCGGGCGGGGGCTCCCCGGCCGCGCGGAGCCACAGGGCGATGAGGGGGATCTCGCCGCCGTTCTCGATCAGGTGGTGCGCCTCCCAGGCGGCGATGCGCGCCGCCTCCTGGTTGCGCCCCGGCCGGGTTCCGTCGGCCAGGACGCGCGACACGTCCCACGCCCAGCTGGGCGCCCACTCCGACGACTCGTCGAGCGCCGACCAGCGACGGCGGCGGTCACTGGAGCGGCCGAGCTGCTCGAGCGTCGCCAGCCGGTCCCACTTGCCGGAGTGGTTCGCGTGCCACCACAGCGCTCGCAGCCGCTCGCGCGACGTCATCCGCAGGCGGTCGAGCACCCGCCGCGGCACGTCGTCGGGCAGCGCCCGGCGGAGGTCGGGCTGCACCAGCAGAGCCGTGGCCCACGCACGCCACAGCGGCTGGTCCAGGCCGTCCTGGAGGCGGCGGGCCACCAGCCCGCTGAGCGCCCACCACGGGACCGCGGCGAGCGGGTCGATGCCGGAGGAGACGATGTCGATGAGCTCGTCGACGGTCACGTCGGCGCCGGCCGCCTGGACCCACTCCTCCATGAGGTTGACGGGCAGCAGCGCCGGGTCGGCGGCGCGCCAGCCCCCCGAGGCCAGGCCCGCGGCGATGAGCCCCGGCGCGGCGGCCGGGTTCACCAGCTTGGCCGCCTCGCCCTCCTTCTCGGCCAGGAGCGCCGCGGCCTTGGCCAGCTTTCCGCGCTCGCCGCCCTCGGGCGGCCCGGCGACGCGGCCGAGCGGCTTGTACCAGCCCAGCCCGAACACCTCGTGGCTGGTCTGCACCCCCATCTGCTCCCCGGCGGGGAGGAACTCGACGGACACCGCCTCCTTCTCGGGCGCGGGCCGCATCACGCGGCCGAGGCGCTGCACGAACACCCGCTCGGAGGTGGTGGGCGCGAGGTGCATCACCACGGATGCGCGCGTCTCGTCCCAGCCCTCGGTGAGCAGGTCGGCGTTGCACAGCACGTCGATGCGCCCGCCGCCGAAGTCGAACAGCACCCGCTGCAGCTCGCGCGCGGGCGTCTGGCCCGACACGGCCGCGGCGCGGACGCCGCGCTGGGTCATCTCGTCGGCGAGCGCGTGGGCCTGGGCGACGGTGGCGGTGTACGCCACGCCGGCGAGCTCGAGCGGCTGGAAGTGCTCCACCCACACCTCGGCGCACGCGCGGTGCCACAGGGCGCGGTCCAGCGCGCGGCCCAGGCTGGCCTGGTCGAAGTCGCCGCGCACCTTCGCGACGTCGGAGAGGTCGACGGCGCGCTCGACCCGGAGGGAGCGCAGCGGGCAGAGGATCCCCCGCTCGATCGCGGACATCCGGTCGAGCGTCGCGGCGACCGGGCCGAACACCTGCTCGACGTGGCCGGTGGTGGTGGCGCCCGTGGCGGTGAAGCCGACGGCCACGGCGTTGACCGCCCGGTCGAGCAGCTTGCGCGTCTGCGCCCCGAGCGTGGCGTGCGCCTCGTCGCAGATGAGGAGGGTCACGGACTCCCAGTCCATCGTCTCCTGGTGGCGCAGCGCCGCCTGGTAGGTGCAGATCGCGACGCCGGGCCTGCCCGCCGCGTCGGGGCCCTCGGGGTGGACCGGGATCGAGGGGAAGTGACGGGCGAGCGCCCCGAAGGTCTGCTCAGCCAGGTTGCGCCGCGGGACCAGCACCAGGGTGCTGCCGCCGAGCGCGGCGGCCAGCGCCAGGAACATGATGGTCTTGCCGGAGCCGGTCGGCGCGTCCACCCAGGTGCGGGTGGCGCCGTGGGTCAGGCGGCCGGCCAGCTCGTCGAGCGCCTCGAGCTGGTGGTCGCGGAGCACCACGTCCGGCCACGCGGCGGCGGGGTCGGCGAGCGCGCGCGCGAGGTCCTCGCCGGGCGAGGCGGCGGGGCGCGGTTCCGTCGTGGGTTGCAGTCCGTCGGACAACTGCCGACCTCCAGAGGCGCGCACGTGCTCCGCACGTTCACGCGCGTGTGTTGGCCGCGAGGCTGGGTCGTGTTGACACCGTCGGCGTTCGGGTTCACGGAACGCCGGGTGCACGTCTTGCGCGACCGGCGGCAACATTATCACCAGTCCCGGCTGACGGCATACCGGGGTTCCGGCCGAGGTCGCCGGTAGCATCGCCGCCGGCATGAGCACCGATCCCGGCACCCCCACGCCCGGGCCCCCCGACGGGGGCCGCGCCTGGGTGCGCCCGGTGCTCCTGGTGGTCTCCTGCCTGGTCATCGGCTTCATCGGCGGGTGGATCCTCCGCGGCGACGACGGTCCCGTCACAGTGCTCGCGCCGACACCCGAGGGCGACCAGTCCGAGGTGCCCGTCATCACCACCGGCGGCGGGGGCGGCGGCGGGACGGCCACCACGGGGAGGACCACGACGGGGACGGCGACCACCGGCACCGGCACGTCCGGCAGCGGGGCGACCGCGCCCACCACCACCACGGCCCCGCAGGAGCCCGCGGCGCCGCCCGACCGCGCCGACATCGCGCTCGCCGTGCTCAACGGGACCAGCACCACCGGCCTCGCGGCGAGGACGGCCGGCGAGGCGGAGGGGCTCGGCTACGTCGGCGTCACCACCGGGAACGCCCCCACCTCCACCAGCCCCACCATCGTCTACTTCCGCCCCGGCCAGCGCGCCGCCGCGCAGCGGGTGGCGCGCGACCTCCAGGTCTCGGCCGTCCAGCAGCTGCCGTCCTCCGGCGCGCTGTCCGACGCGGCGCCGGACGGGGCCGAGGTGGTCGTGGTGCTCGGCCCCGGGTAGAACCCACCTCATGGCGGACCTCCCGGCGATCGGGCTGCGGGTGCCGCAGTACGGCTCGTCGTGGGACGCGATCCGCGACGCCGCGCTGCGGACCGAGGCGCTCGGCTTCGACTCGGTGTGGGTGAACGACCATCTCCAGTCGCCGGGCCGCGTGAAGCGCGACCCCACCTTCGACGCGTTCGCCACGCTGGCCGCGCTCGCGCCCCTCACGCAGCGCGTGCGGCTGGGGACGGTGGTCGCGTCGGCCAGCTATCGGCCGCCGCCGCTCGCGGCGAAGATGGCGACGATCATCGACGTCATCTCCGGCGGGCGGGTGATCCTGGGCCTCGGCTCGGGGTCGAACGTGCCGGAGCACCGCGCGTACGGGATCCCGTTCCCGTCGCCGCCGGAGCGCACCGAGCGGCTCTCGGCGGCGCTCACCACCATCCGCGCGATGTTCCGCGACGACGAGGACGCGCCGCCCAACGTGCCGCCGTCGCCGCAGCCGGGCGGCCCGCCGATCTGGATCGCCGCCCACCGGCCGCGGCTGCTGCGGATGGCCGGGGAGCGGGCCGACGGCATCGTGGCCGCGTTCGTGGGACCCGAGGAATCCGGGCGCCGCCTGCGCGTGGCGCGGGAGGCGCGCCCCGAGGGCCTGCCGCCGCTGGCGTGCTGCCTCTACACGTTCGTGCTGCCCGTGCCCTCGCGCCGGGAGGCAGAGGGCTGGGTGCGGGCCGAGGCGGCAACGCTCGACAGCGCCCCCGGGCCCTACCTGCGGTGGCTCGCGAGCACCGGCATCGTCGCGGCCCCGGACGACCTGCGGGCGACGCTGTCCGCCCACGCCGAGGCCGGGGTGACGCACGCCGCGCTGGTGCTGCCGTCGCGGGTGCCACCCGAGGTCATGGACGCCCTGGCCGAGGCGGTCCTGGCCCCCGCGGCGTGAGCCGCCACCCTGACAACCTCGTCACGCTGCTGGTGGGCCGGTGGGTCACGGATGGCCACGGCGACCGTGAGGCGGTGGTCGACGAGCGCGGCCGGTGGACGTTCGCCGAGCTCGAGGCGGCGGCGCGCCGGGCGGCGGGCGGGCTGCGCGACGCGGGCGTCGGACCCGGTGACCGGGTGCTGGTGGCGTTGCGCGACGGCCGCCCCTGGGTGCAGGCCTTCCTGGGCGCGGCGGCGCTCGGCGCGGTCGCCGTCCCCGCCGACCCCACCGAGCCCGAACGGCTGACGCTGCTGGTCGAGGACTGCGCGCCGGCCGTCGTGGTCAGCGCCGAGGAGGAGCCGCCCCCTGGGCGGGTGGTCCGCCCGGAGGAGCTCGACGCCGGCGCCCCGGCCGACGTGGCCGACGTGGCGCCCGGCGACCTCGCCTACCTCATCTATTCGTCCGGCTCGACAGGACGGCCGAAGGGCGTGATGCACGGCCATGGCGACATGCGCACCGGCATCGCGACCTACGCGGCCGAGGTGCTGGGCCTGGGGCCCGCGGACCGCTGCCACTCCATGGCCCGGCTGTTCACGTCGCTCGGGTTCGGCAACGGCTTCTTCCGCGTCATCGGGAGCGGCGCGACGGCGGTGCTGACCGGGCCGCGGCCGTCCCCGCGGGGGGTGCTGGAGACGGTCGCCCGCGAGCGGGTGACCGTGGTGAGCGCCGTCCCGACCTTCTGGCTCCAGCTCGCCCGCTTCCTGGAGCGCCACCCCGACCCGGATGCGCTGCGCACGGTGCGCCTGGCCGTCTCGTCGGGCGACAGCCTGCCCGGCGCGGTCGCCCAGCGGCTGCGCGACGTGACGGGCGTGGAGCTCATCGAGGGGCTCGGCTGCTCCGAGTGCTCCAACATCGTCATCTCCACCCGGCCCGGGGAGCCCTTCCGCCCCGGCGTGCTGGGGCGCCCGGTGGCCGGGGTGGACGTGAAGCTGGCCGGCGACGACGGCACGCCCGTCGCGCGGGGGGAACCGGGCCGGCTGTGGATCCGCAGCGCCTCGAACACCAGCGGCTACTGGGGACGCGAGGAGGAGACCCGCGAGCTGGTGCGCGGCGACTGGATCGCGATGGGCGACACCCTGATGGAGGACGAGGACGGGATGCTGCGGCACCTCGGCCGCTCCGACGACCTGTTCAAGGTCGACGCCCGCTGGGTCAGCCCGTCGCAGGTGGAGGGCGCCCTGCTCGGCCACCCCGCCGTGGCGGAGGCGGCGGTGATCGGGGTGGACGACGACGAGGGCCTCACCCGCCCCGCGGCGTTCGTGGTGCTGGCCGAAGGCGCGGACGACGACGGCCTGGCGGACGTGCTCCGCCGCCACGTCGCCCATGAGCTGGCGCCCCACATGGCGCCGCGGACCGTCACGGTGCGGGCGTCGCTCCCCCGCCTGCCCTCGGGGAAGCTGGACCGGCGGCGGCTGCGCGGGGATCCGCCGGGGGACTGACCGGTGGCCCCGGGGTCAGGCGATCGTCAGGGGCGCTGCGACGCGAGGAACTCGACCAGCAGCCGGTTCACCGCCTCGGGGGCCTGCTGCTGCACCCAGTGGCTGATCCCCGGCAGGCGCTCGACCCGCAGCGGGCCCGTGACGGTGGCGGCGCTCCGCTCGAGCAGGGTGATGCCGAGGTTGGTGTCGGCCTCGCCCCAGATGATCAACGTGGGGACCGTGACGGGGGGCGGGTCGGGCGGCTCGCGCAGCCAGGCCGCCGGCGGCATGTTGGCCCGGTACCAGTTGAGCGCGGCGGTCAGGGCGCCGTCGCGGCGCAGGGCGGCGACGTAGCGCTCGCGGTCCTCCGGCGGGAACGCCTCGGGCGCCTGGTCGAACACGAACTCGCGCAGGTTCCGGAAGTCGTGTTGCGACAGCCACGTCTCGGCGACGCCGGGGAACTGGAACAGCAGCATGTACCAGGACTTCGCGCGCTGGTCGGGATCCTCGAACCGCAGCCGGGCCGACACCTGGCCGACGGGCGCGTTGAGGATGCTGAGGGAGCGCACCAGCTCCGGCCGGTTCCCGGCGAGGCCCCACGCGAGGCCGCCGCCCCAGTCGTGCCCCACCAGGTGGGCGCTGTCGTGGCCGAGCGCGGCGATGAGTCCCGCCACGTCGCCCACGAGCTTCTGGACGCCGTAGTCGTCGACGGACGCCGGGCGGTCGGAGTCGCCGTAGCCGCGCAGGTCGGGTGCGACCGCGTGGAACCCGGCGTCGGCGAGCGCCGGGAGCTGGTGGCGCCACGAATGCCCGAGCTCCGGGAACCCGTGGAGCAGGATCACCGGCTCGCCGGCCGGGTCGCCCGCCTCGGTGACCGCCAGGCGGACCTCGCCCACGTCGATGCGCCGCGATGCCATCGGACGGGAGCCTACGCGTCGCGCGCGGCCAGCCGCTCCCGCACGATGCGCGCCATGCGCTCGCCCGCGGTGCGCGCGAACCGCTTCTGGAGCCGCCGGCCGAAGATGCGGAAGCCCGCGCGGACGACGGGGTTCGGGATCGCGGCGGGCCTCGACACCGCGTGCAGGCGGAACTGCACCTCCCCAGTGTCGCACCGCTTCACGACGGCGTAGTCGAGGCGGCCCATCTCGAGATGGCCCTGGAGGGTGGCGTAGCTCCACCCCCACACCCGCGCGGGCCGGCCGTCCAGCGCCGTCGTCTCGTCCACGGTCGCCACCACCCGGACCCCGAGCATGAAGCTGAGGCCCATGAACCGCCCCTCCAGCAGCATGTCGCGGCCGTCCAGCGGCGACGCCGGGTCGTAGACGGCTCGGATCAGCGACGGGTCGGCGAAGCCGTACTCGCGCAGCACCTCCACCGCGATCGCCCACGGCCCGCCGTCCTGCGGAGGGCCGGGCGGCTCGCGCGGCAGGTCGATGCGGTGGTCGTCGACCCGCCATCCCTCCGCCGGGTCGTGCGCCGACAGCGCCTCGGAGCTGAAGTTGGGCTCGCGTGACGGCAGGGCGCGCAGGGCGCGCATCGCCCGCGGCGACGCGCGCCGCGACAGGCCGCCCCGGTCGTCGGGGTAGCGGATGGTCGTGACCTCCGCCGGTCCGGCGGGGGTGCCGCCGGCCAGGGCGCCCGCGCGCTGGAGGAAGTGCACCCACATGTGCAGCTGGAACTCCTGCCCCACCCGGAGCGGTCCGTACAGGATGCGGAACGGGGTGCTGCCGCTCCGCGCCGACGACGTGATGTCGATGACGAGCTCGTCGCCGTCGCGGGCGGCCGAGAAGGCGATCTGCCCCGCCTCCATGTGGCCCGCCAGCGTGGCGAGACGGAACGAGGTGGGCGTCCGTTCCGCCACCCGCACCGGCCCGTTCCACGGCCCGGGCATCCAGACGACGTACTCGTCGCCCTCCCGCATCCCGCCGATCAGCCCCCGCCGCTTCACGAACCGCGCGACCTCGAACGGCGACGCAAGGTTGGGGTCGGCGGCCAGGGCGGACATCAGCTGCTCCGGCGACATCCGCGCGTCCCGCACCCGGAGCCGGTAACGGCGGCGGGCGCTCGGCCCCGCGCCCGCCGAGCGGGGCTGGAGTGGCCCCGGGTCGCCGGGGACGTCCCCCTCGACGGGGTGCGGCTCCTCGCCCGGCCGGGTCTCGGTGCGCCGCACCACATCGATCCGCCGGGCCACCCGGTACGTGGCGACCGCCATCCCGACGGGCCAGCGCAGCGCACCCCACGCCCGGCCGGCGAGGTCGAGGACGCGCTCCTCACCACGGGCCCCCGAGCCGACGGTCACGCCCGGCCGCCCAGGGGCAGCAGCGCCGCGTCACCCCGGGCCAGGCGGTGCGCCTCGAGCCGGGGCACCAGCCGCTCGCACGCCTCGGCGCGGGGCCGCACCAGCGTGGGCTCCGCGACGCCGGCGTGGTCGAGGGCCCGCCAGCAGCGTGCGCTCATCTCCAGCAGCGATTCGAGGACCTCGAGCTCGAAGACCGGCGCCAGCGGCGAGGGGCGGAGCACGCGGCCGTTGGGCTTGAGCCGTCCCACCCGCTCGGTGGCGGTGCCAAGCGCCCGCCGCAGCCAGGGGGGCCCGGCGCCGAGCTGGCGCAGCAGCGCCTCGGCGACCCCCTCCTGGCGGCGCAGCTCCGTCGCCACCTCGTCGAGCAGCGCCGCCAGCGACCCGCCCGCCTCCCGTCGGCGCAGCCGGCCCGCCAGCTCGCGTGCGGCGCGGTGGAGCTGGAGATGGTCGGCGAGGTAGGCGCGCAGCAGGCGCGGGGAATCGGCGTGGTCCATCGCGGGCGTGGGTTCCCGGACCGGCCGCGCGCGAACCGGGATCCGGCCGGGACGCGTCCGCCCCGAGGGCTACCCTCGCGCCATGGACCGCTGTCCCCTCTGCGGCGCGCCGCTCGTCGAGATCCGCGCCAAGGCCGTCTGCTCCGGATGCGGGCGCATCGTGGAGGGCTGCTGCGAGGGGGCCGCAGGCGCCTGCGCCGACGCCACCCGGACGGCGTGACGCGCAACTGAACGTGGCACGGCGAGGGCCCCGCCGGAGCGGGGGCCCTCGAGGGCGTGGGGTGGGCGCGCGGCTACCGGATGGTCACGGCGGTGCGGGTGACGGCGCGGTTGCCGCCGGCGTCCGTCCCGGTGATGACGACCCGGGCCTTCACGGTGCCCCGGGTGACGGCCTTCGCGGCCTGCCTGGTGAGGGGGATGGAGAGGGTGGCGCGGCGGCCGCCCTGGAGCTGCGTCCGGGCCGTCCCGAGGGTCCTCCCCTTGAGGGAGCCCGTCAGGCCGCGGAGCTGGGCGCGGACGGTGCAGACCTGCTCGCCGGCGGGGCAGGCGACCCTCAGGGCGACCCGGCCCCTCGTGGACATCCGGAGCTTCGTGGCCAGCGGGCGGACGCGCGGGCCGAGGGAGTCGGCGGTGGCGACCTGCGTGGCCGAAACGGTCAGCGTGAGCGTGGTCTGGTCGGTGGCCCCGTCGGCGTCGGTGACCTTCAGGCCCACCGTCGCGGGGCCGGTGGCCGTGAACGTCGTGGTGGCGCGCGGGACGGCGGCCGTGTCGGTCTCGAAGGTGCCGTCCCCGTTCAGGTCCCACTGGTACCGGGCGATGGTGCCGTCGTCGGTGGAGCGGGAGCCGTCGAGGACGGTCTGCTGGTTCACGACCGGCGTCCGCGGGTTCGTGACGACGAGGGCGGTGGGGGCCCGGTGGATGCGGACCGGCAGGGTGGCGGTGGACTTGGCGCCGAGGATGTCGGTCACGCGGAGCACGACGGGGTGCGGGCCGACGGTGCCGAACGAGGTGCTCACCGAGGGGCCGGTGCGCTCGAACGTGCCGTCGCCGTCGAGGTCCCATTCGAGGGACGCGATGCCGTTGTCGTCGGTGGAGGCGGAGGCGAAGGCCAGGCCGTCGCCGACGACCGCGACCTGCTTGCCGGTGATCCGGGCGACGGGGGCGCGGTGGGCCACGACGTTGAGGGACTGGATGTCCGTGGCGCCGACGTCGTCGGTCACCCGGACGCGGACGGCGGTGGTGCCGGTCGCGGTGTAGCGGGCGGAGGTCCGCGGGGTCGTGGTGGTCTTCTCGAAGCCGGGCCGGCCGTCGAGGTCCCACTCGTACTTCACGATCTCGCCGTCGGCGTCGGTCGAGCCGGCGGCGCTGAACTGCACGGGGGCGCCGAGCCGGATGACGGCGTCGCCGACGTCGCGGGGGAGGGCGTTGGAGGTGATCGGCGCGACGACCAGCTGGGGCGGCACCACCACCGGGTTCGGGGTGGCGGTGAGGGCGGCCGACGGACGGCTGTTGGCCGGAGCGGGCGGGTCGTCGTCGTTGGCGGGGATCGCCATGGCCTGGCCGGTGACGGCGAGCGCGCCGGTGAGGGCGAGGGCGGCGGCGAGGCGCCGGGAGGCGCGGAGGCTGCGGGGCGTGCGGGTCATCGGGGGCTCCTCGGTGGGGGTGGTGGCGTCGTGTGATCACCTTCGTCCGCATCGCCGCCCGGCTCCGTCCCCCACGCGACGCCCCCTCTGTCACCCTCGCGACACATGCCATCGCGCCGCGCGCCGCGCGCCGGGATGGCGGTGACCGGGGCGGGGCGGTTGCATTCGCCTGCCACGGGGCGGACGTTTCCCCGGTCACGGGATCACGACCGGGAGGGGCGGGAGCGCCATGTCCGATGAGCTGGTCAGCGTCCGCTACATGGTCGATGACGTCCAGGCGGCGATCGACTTCTACTGCGGCCACTTCGGGTTCTCCGTCCGGTCGAGCGCCGCGCCGGCGTTCGCCGACGTCGTCCGGGGCGGCCTGCGGCTGCTGCTGAGCGGCCCGGCCAGCTCCGCCGGGCGGCCGATGCCCGACGGCCGCGTCCCGGGTCCGGGCGGCTGGAACCGCATCCACTTCGTCGTCGACGACATCGACGCGGAGGTCTCCCGCCTCCGCGCCGCCGGCGTCACCTTCCGCAACGACGTCGTCACCGGCCCCGGCGGGCGGCAGATCCTGATCGAGGACCCTGCCGGGAACCCCGTCGAGATCTTCCAGCCGGCCGGAGGCTGACGGCCGGGGCGAGCCCCGGCGCCGCCCCGCTCATCCGGTCAGGGGACCAGCTTGATCGGCTTGACCGCCGGCTTGGTGGGCTTGGCGTCGGGGTTCGGGCGCGCGCCCTTCGAGTAGCCGAGCACGAAGCTCAGCTTGGTGCGGAGGTTCACCGTCCTGGCGTTGGCGGGGACGAGGATGCGCCGCGGTCATGAGGATGTTGCGCACGCGTCGCTCCTTGTCGGGCTGTCCAGGGTGTGACCTGCCGGCGGGTTGGACGCGCATGGGCCCGCGGGACCGGTCTCCCCGGACAGCGTTCTCTCGCTGTCCGATTGGCCCCACCCTTGGAATGCCGGCGGCCGGGCCCGCGCCCGGCACGACGGGACGATGTGGCCGCTGGACATGGCGCCCCCGGCGTACGAGGTTGACCCGGCCCGCCGGAGGCGCCTGCGATGGGAGCGGAGATGGGTCACGGGAAGGTCTGGTTCGTCACCGGCGCCGGGAGGGGTATGGGCGTGGACTTCGCCCGGGCGGCGCTCGAATCCGGCGACGCGGTCGTCGCCACGGGCCGCGACCCCGATTCCGTGCTTGCCGCGGTCGGCGCGGCGGACGACCTCCTGGCCGTCAGGCTCGACGTCACCAGCGCCGACGACGCGGAGCGGGCGGCGCGGGCCGCCGTCGACCGGTTCGGCCGCATCGACGTGCTCGTCAACAACGCGGGCGACTTCGCCGCGGGCTACTTCGAGGAGTTGGCGCCCGAGCGCATCGAGCGGCAGCTCGCGACGAACCTCCTCGGGGCGATGCGGGTGGCGCGGGCCGTCCTGCCGGTCATGCGCGCACAGCGCTCGGGCCACGTCGTCGCGATCTCGTCGGGCGCGGGCCTTGTGGGCGTCGAGTTCTGCTCCGCGTACGCCGCGTCGAAGTTCGGGCTGGAGGGCTGGATGGAGTCGCTCGCGCCGGAGGTCGCGCCGTTCGGCATCCACACCACGATCGTGGAGCCCGCAAACTTCCGCACCGAGGTGCTGACGCGGCGGTCGGCGACCTACGCCGCGGCAGCGCTCCCGGACTACGCCGACCGCACCGCCGAGCACGTCCGGGCGTGGGAGGACCAGAGCGGCCGGCAGCCGTTCGACCCCGCGATGCTCGCCCGGGCGCTGGTGACGATCGCCGGGCGGGAGCCGCCGCCGCGCCGCCTCATCGCCGGCGCCGACGCGATCGCGATGGCCGAGCGGAAGGTCGCCGCGCTGCAGGAGGCGATCGACGCCTGCCGCGACCTGCCCATGTCGTGGGCGCCCGGGGGAGCAGGCCCCGCGGACTGAGCCCGGCCCCGGTCAGCCCGGGGGCGCGTCGGGCGGGATGGGCCCGATGTCGACGGGAGCCGGGACGACGGGAGCCGGGACGGCGGGAGCGACCGGGTCCGGCGGGGCGGGGGGCGCCCCGCCCGCCCGCGGCGGCGCGGGGGCGGGGGGCGCGCCGACGGGGGCGGCCGGCGGCGGGGGGTGCCGCTCGGGGATGCGCTCGGGCCGCGTGGTCGCGGCGGGCGCCTCGGTCGCCACATCGGGGGCCGCCGGGTCGGTCGCGTCGGCCGGGACCCGCGGCCTGACCGGATCCCCGGGCAGCTCGATGGGCTCTGCCGGGCGGGGATCGACGCCGGGACCGGTGCCGGGATCGATGGGGCTGCAGAGGCGGACGATGGTCCGGCCGTCGCGCCCGATGGAGACCCCGATGGGGAACCAGCCCGTCGGGCACGTCACGGGATCGACCGGCTCCGGCAGGGGATCGACCGGCCCCTCGACCGGGGGCGTCTCGACCGGGGGCGTCTCGACCTGGGGCGTCTCGACCGGGGGCGTCTCGACCGGAG
>OEIU01001807.1_pt1 | contig 12689 bp, 15 predicted proteins | sample 1539221 | NCBI WGS metagenome assembly OEIU01 (sample SAMN03792071, study PRJEB22550) | activated sludge metagenome | feature: wastewater treatment plant; material: activated sludge; isolation source: Wastewater treatment plant of a petroleum refinery complex | place: Argentina: Zarate | collected...
CCTATGTCGCCGCCATTTGCTCCACGGTCACGAGCCGGCGCATGTTGTAGACGAGTTTCTGCAGTCCGGTCTTGGCTTTCGCCCGCACGGCGTGTCGAAGACGGGCCTCGGCACGATGCCGACGGTGCGCACGATTGACAGGATCACAAAAGATAGTAATTAATTACTCACATTTGGGCTGACGACCATGTCTTCGAACCACCTTCCAGCTGACGAACGCAAGTCTCTTACAGTCAAGGTCGTCGTGTCGCTCGCGGGCACGCAAAACCCGAGCGACATCACCACTGCGGCCATCGCCAGACAGATGAATGTCACGCAGGGCGCGCTCTTTCGGCATTTCCCAACCAAAGACGCAATTTGGCAAGCGGTCATGGAATGGGTGGCCGACAAGCTGCTCGATCGGCTGGATCGCGCGGCTCAAGAGGCGGATTCGCCGCTGGATGCGCTACGGGCCATTTTCATGACCCATATCGACTTCGTCGTTGCTCACCCCGGGGTGCCCCGAATGCTCTTTGGAGAACTGCAACGCGCCGAGCCGACGCCCGCCAAGAAGATCGCTCACGGCCTGCTGAAACGCTACGCGGAACGCCTGACGCGCCAACTGGAAAACGCAAAGGCTGAAGGTGAGGTTTGCGACGAGATTGATCCCCATGCAGCCGCGATTTTGTTCATCGGCACGATCCAGGGGCTTGTGATGCAATCGATGTTGTCAGGCAACCTCCAGGCGGCGCGCAAGAATGCGCCCGGCGTCGTCGCTATTTTCCTGCGTGGCGTGGAGGCTGCAAGCTCGCCTCACGAACGAACCTCAAAGCGTGCGAGGAGAGAGAAGTAGATGTCGAACCGCAAAATTCCAGGTGCCGTTTTTTCCGTCCTCGTATTGGTGGCAGGCGCAGCCGTGTTTTACCATCTGCACGGTCCCTCGCACGATCACCAGCACGATGGCGCCCATGGGCAGATGCAGCTCAACGCCGGCCAGAAATGGGAGACCGACGCACCGCTTCGCACCGGCATGGAACGCATTAGCGTTCTGGTCGCCAACGCGGCGCCAGATGACGCAGCCTCCATGCAAAATCTCGCCGGGGGCATTCGCGAACAGGTCGATTATCTGATCCAGAACTGCAAGCTCGCTCCCGAGGCCGATGCTACGCTCCATGTCTTGCTCGCGGATCTCCTGCAGGGGGCGGATCTCGTCTCCAGGGAAAGCGATTCGGTGCGCGGTCTTTCGGTCATAAATGCTGCGCTTGATGCGTATCCGCGTTATTTCGCCCATGCGGGCTGGGAGGGCCGCGCCCAACCCCAAGAGAAACACAGCCCAGGGGAGCAACCCTGATGCCTGACGAACATCCTCCGCCCCGTTCTTTCCTGCGCAGCCCGGCAGCAAAGTGGGCGCTCACTTTGGGCGGGGTTGCGCTCCTGGCGGTGGCCGCCGTTGCTGTTTACAGGAACCGGCCCGTGACAGTGGACGTCGCAACGATCGAGAAGAACATCCCCGTTCGAGTCTTCGGGCTGGGAACGGTCGAAGCGCGGATCATGTCCAAGATCGGATTCGAGGTCGGCGCTACTCTCGATGAACTCAATGCGGACCATGGCGATCGCGTGTCCGAAGGCCAGGTGCTTGCGAAGCTGAACACCGGAGAACAGGAGGCGCGGGTCACCAAGGCTCAAGCGGCAGTCGAGATCGCCGGCGTCAACATCAAGCGGGCGGAGGCAAACCTTGAGAAGGCACACGCCGTCCTGAAGCAGAAGGAGGATGCCAACAGGCGCAAACAAACGCTGGCCGGGCGCGACGTCGTCTCGCAGCAGGCGGCTGAGGAAGCGGCCCGCGACGAAGCCGTGGCCAAAGCCGATGCCCTGGTTGCGCAAAGCGAGGTCTCCTCATCGAAGTCACAACTGAGCGATGCCAAGGCCCAGCTGAACTTCGAAGAAACGATGTTGCGCCATCGCACGCTCAAGGCGCCCTACGATGCAATCGTCATTGAGCGGCACAAGGAGCGCGGAACCGTCATAAAGGCGGGCGATCCGATTTTCACTCTCATCGCCGTTGGGAGCTACTGGGGCCTCGCCTACGTGGACGAGGCGCAGGCCGGTTTCATCACCGAAGGTCAGAAGGTCGACGCGCGATTGCGGTCACGCCCGCAGGATGCTTTTACCGGCAGCGTGGTCCGCGTCGGCCTGGAAAGCGACCGCGTAACGGAGGAGCGCCGCGTTTTCATCAAGGGCGACAACCCGCCCCCGCGCGTCTTTCTGGGAGAGCAGGTCGAATTCTGGATAGCGGTTGCAACGCTCGATGAAGCGCTCCTCGTGCCCGAGGCGGCTGTGAAGGGATACAATGGCCGCGAGGGGATGGTTTGGACCGTCGAGGACGGACGCCTTCACCTGAGATCGGTTCAGTTTCGTCACCGCACGGAAGACGCCCGGCTGGAAATCGTAAGCGCGCTGCCGCAAAATGTGCGTGTCGTCACGCGGATCAGCGATGGATTGCGCGAGGGACGCGCGGTTGCGGTCAGAGAAGGCAAGCCGCAATGAATCTCGCCTATCGCGACATCCGACACAATCTCTTCCGCTTCATCCTGACCTGCCTGGGGCTTGGTCTGCTTCTCGGCGTCGTCCTGGCGATGATCGGAATTTACCGCGGTCTCGTCGTCGATGCGCTGACGATTGCGCGCGCGCCCGATGTCGACCTTTGGGTCGTGGAAGCTCGAACGCGAGGGCCTTTTGCGGAAGCCTCGCGCATTCCAGGCGACACCCGCGAGGCCATTGCGCGGATTTCGGGTGTCGAGGGTGTGGGCAGCATCACTTACCAGACCGTGGAAACGGAGCACGCCGGCAAGAAACTGCGCCTTTATGTCATCGGATACGAACTCACACGGCCGGGCGGCCCACCCGCCGTGCTTGAAGGGCGAGGCATCGCGCGTCGTCATTATGAGATGGTCGCCGACCTGAGTTCTGGCTTGCAGCTGGGCGACCGCGTCAGGCTGGGACGCAACGTGTTTGCGGTGGTCGGGCTTACCAGGCATCAGGTCAACTCGGGAGGCGATCCCGCAGTTTACATCACGCTTCCCGATGCCCAGAAGCTGCAATTCGATCTTTCGCCATCAGCAGCGCGTGTCCAGCAAGCGCGTGGAACCGGGGGCGCAAGCCGCGACACCGTCAACGCCGTCGTCGCTCAATTGCAAGACAATGCATCGCCCTCGGAGGTGGCCGAGACGGTGCGCCGCTGGAAGCACCTGTCTGCGATAACCCAGGAGGCCCAGGAGACGATCCTGACCGAATCGCTGGTGGATAGAGCCCGCCGTCAGATCGGGCTGTTTACATCGCTGCTGCTCGTCGTCTCCGCAGTCATCATCGCCCTCATCATCTATACGATGACCATGGAGAAGCTGAAGCAGATTGCCACGCTGAAGCTGATTGGCGCGCCCGATCGCACGATCATTGCAATGATCGTGCAGCAGGCCCTCGCGCTCGGCCTGATCGGTTTCGCGACGGGCACCTCGCTGATCTTCAACATCAAGGATTATTTTCCAAGGCGCGTCGTTCTCGAACCCGACAACGTCCTCGTGCTAGCTGCCATCGTTTTTATCGTGTGCCTGGTTTCGAGCGGCCTGGGCGTGCGCGCCGCATTGCGCGTCGATCCGGCGACAGCGCTTGGCGGATGAGGCCGTTATGACCGATCCACTCGTCAAGCTCGACCGCATCTCGAAACATTTCGGAGAGGGCGATACGCGCGTCGATGCGCTTCGCGAGGTCTCCATCGAGGTCTTTCCTTCACAGGTGGTGGCCCTGCTTGGCCCGTCGGGGTCGGGCAAGACGACGCTCCTCAACGTCATCGGCTGCATTCTGGATCCCTCATCTGGCTCAATGGAGCTCGATGGCGAGCGTGTGCTCCACGAAGGGCGATGGCAGCGCTCCAACCTGAGACAGCTTCGCCTCGACAAGATCGGCTTCATTTTCCAATTCCATAACCTCATCCCGTTTCTCGATGCGACAGATAACGTCGCCCTCGTGCTGCAGCTCGCAGACGTGGAGGCGCCGGAGGCCCGCCGCCGGGCGATCGAGCTTCTGGAGTATCTGGAGATCGGGCACCGAAAGTCGGCCATGCCAGCAAAGCTGTCGGGCGGTGAGGCGCAGCGTGTCGCCATCGCGCGTGCCTTGGCCAACCGGCCGCGTATCATCCTCGCCGACGAGCCAACGGCGGCGCTCGATTCCAAGCGCGCGGGAATTGTCATGGATTTGTTACGCAAGGTTGCCGTCGATCAGCAAGCGGCTATCATCGCCGTGACCCACGACGAGAAGATCTTCAACCGCTTCGACCGCATATTCATGCTGCGCGATGGCCGTCTCGAAGCCGAGAACGCCGGCGCAACCTGATGCGTTGATTGCGACTGTCCCGCGCCTGAGGCATTGCCAATGTCAAATCACTCACGAGACTGTATTGTCCTCGTACCATCGCTGCTTGACGGCTTCATCGAGGTGCCCTTCACTTGAAACGCCATTTTCCCGGTGCCTGAGCACTGGTCGAACATGAACGATGGGGAGCAGTGATCGATGCAGACCATCCGACGCACATTCCTGGGATTGCTGGCCCTGTGGAGCGCTCTGTGGCTCATCGCAGAGCCGTCGGTGTTTCAAACTTCCGAATTCTTCCCGCTGCGCAATGCGATGGTGCAGTATAGCGGCGTCATCGCGATGGTCTGCATGAGCGTGGCCATGGTTCTGGCTCTGAGGCCGCGCTGGCCGGAGCCGTGGCTCGGCGGGCTCGACAAGATGTACCGCCTGCACAAGTGGCTTGGCATCGCCGCGCTTGTTGTTTCGATCATCCACTGGCTCTGGAGCAAGGGGCCGAAATGGGCGGTTGGCTGGGGTTGGCTCGAGCGGCCGGCGCGGGGAGAAAGTGCCCCCGTCGAAAACCCGGTCGAACAAGCGTTCATGTCGCTTCGCGGCACCGCCGAAGGAGTAGGGGAGTGGGCCTTCTACGCCGTCGTCCTGCTTATCGCATTGGCGCTCATAAAGTCATTCCCCTACCGGCTTTTCTATAAGACGCATCGTCTGCTGGCGGTGAGCTATCTGGTACTGGTGTTCCACGCCGTCGTGCTGACGAAGTTCAGCTACTGGACCACGCCGCTCGGCGTGATGATGGGACTGCTGATGCTGGCCGGCTCGTATGCGGCTGCGATCGTCCTCGTGCGCCGCGTCGGCGCCGCTCGTCAGGTTCGCGGCAGGATCACGTCGCTCCAATACTATCCCGGCGTGCACGCCCTCGAGACCGAAATCGAGGTGCCGGAGGGCTGGCCCGGCCACAAACCCGGTCAGTTCGCCTTCGTGACGTCGGACCGCGACGAAGGCGCGCACCCCTATACCATCGCCTCGTCCTGGAACGACAAGGAGCGCCGGATCACGTTCATCACGAAAGAGCTGGGTGACCATACCAATCGGCTGCGCGACACGCTCAAGACCGGGCAGAACGTCACGATCGAAGGGCCATACGGCTGTTTCGATTTCGACGACGAGCGGGAGCGCCAGATTTGGATCGGCGGCGGGATAGGCATCACGCCCTTCATTGCCCGTATGAAGCATATCGCGACGGAGCGTCGTATTCACGTAGACCAACGACCACCAGCAATCGACCTGTTTCACACCACCGCCGAGTATGACCAAGCAGCCCTCACAAAGTTGGAGGAGGACGCCGCGGCCGCAAACATACGCCTGCATGTTCTGGTCGACTCGCGTGATGGCTTTCTCACCGGCGACCGCATCCGTGCCGCCGTGCCGGAGTGGCGCAAGGCCAGCATCTGGTTCTGTGGTCCGCCAAGTTTCGGTGAAGCACTGCGCAAGAATTTTGCAGCACAGGGCGTGCCTGTGGAGGAGCGGTTCCACCAAGAGCTATTCGCGATGCGGTGACAAAAGACTAAAACAACCCACGCGACATCCGCTTGGCGACATCTCTTGACCGGCCCTGCTGCGCCTGCCCCCGCTGGGCCGCAAGGTTTTCCCATCCACCTTCAGTTTGGGATAAGCGTCATGCGAGCTACGTTGGTCCTGTTTGAAAAGGATCGATCGTTGAGCCGTCATCAGTGGTCGTCGGCAACACAACTGCGCGGCGCGCGCGTTCTTGCAGTAATGGCACTCGCGACGGTGGCGGTCCCGCGCGCCCGCATCGAGACGGCCGAGGGCGGCACGACTGCATGGGTGAACCGGACCCTCGCGGTGGAATCCGACGCAACGCCTGTCGCTGATCATGGTCTGGAACGAGGAACCGGCCGGGTCTCAACCGGCGGGTGCCGGTTCCAGTCGAAACCGAACCGGCCGCGTTGATCGGGCCAGCGTTGCGTGAGCCGACCGGCGCGCAGAAGCTTGATCGCGCTCAACTTCGGCGGCTGCCGTCCGCCCAGGCAACCCCCGTTGCGCTTCACGCGCCTTAGTCGACACGTCGGGGCAGGGCACCGATCAAGTCTCCCTGTCCCCACCGGACATGATGGTCTAGCGGAAGGAAACGCCATGAACTAACATTGCACCTGGACCACTCGATGGGTTTGGTCAGTAAAGTGTCTGTTACCTCGCGGCACGCGCTTAGGGCAGTTGAGGTTGAGTGCGTTCGCCTAAAGGAGACTGCGATGAGTGAAATTGATTTGAACCTCAATGACCGCCTTCGCGATCACGCCTTTGCGGTCGAATACGTCGCCGCATTAGAGGAAGCACACCACGACAACGACAAGAGATACGAGGCGAGGCTAGCGCACATCAACGAGCTTGAGGCGAGGCTAGCGCGGATCAACGAGCTTGCTATTTCGCTTCGCGATGGCATTGGCACAGGTCCGCATGTCAGCGGACTACGCGCGCTCGTCCAGAACATTGTCGAGGCTTCAAGGTAAGGAGCGAATAGGCACTCGCGATCAGGGCGTCGACCTCCTGGGTGCGCCGGCGGTAGGCAGGCAGTGTCCGGTTCCCCGCCCGACGCAATGCGGCCGCGACCGACAGCAGGATCGTTTGCTGCGGTGTGTCCGCCGCCGTGACATTGATGCCGAGCGTGGCGGCGAGGCCGGCGGTGCCGATCTCCATGGTGATGCGATCCGGCGTCAGCACGACGCGAGCGACGATCTCGTGCACCAGTGCGCGCATCTCGTTAGCCGGGATCGACAGCCATCGCCCCGAGAGCGCGGCTGCGCGGCGCAATGCGCGATCGAGGCGGGCAGCGTCTGGCTCCAAAGGCAACAGTGCATCGGCGATGGATTTCGGTTCGGACAGCAATGAGCGCAGCCGCTCCAGCACGACGCCCTCCACATCGCTCGCCGGAAGGTCGATCTCCGCGTGGGCGGAGGAGCCAAACACTGGCGCTTGCCGAGCAGATGACGAGCGGGTTGATCTCCGCGTGGGCGGAGGAGCCGCGCAATGGAGACAGGGTCCGCGTTAAGGCTGGCTCTTTGGCGGGCCGCGCCGGGACCGTGACATGGGTGAACGCCAAGCGTGTTGAGCTTGAAGCGATGCTGTTTGGAAGGATGCGGCAGGTCATCGTCAAGCGCGAGGATATGAAAGCGGCCTAAGCCGCTTTGGCTTTGAGAGTTGGGATCAGGTCAAGGTTGACATCCCGTGCCGCGTGCCAAGCATCATACGCCACCTGCATCCGAAGCCATAGATCAGGCCCGTTGCCGATCAGCTTGCCGATCCGAACGGCGACGTTTGCCGTAACAGGCTTGCGCTCCCCGAGGATATCGTTGAGATGCTGGCGGCTGATGCCAAGCAATCCGGCAATGTGCGTCTTGGTTTCGCCGGTAGCCGCAAGGCTTTCGGCCAATACAGCGCCAGGATGCGTAGGGCACCGCTTCGGATCGCGCTTGGCTGCAATGACCGTCATGGCTGGATCTCCTAATGATACTGTTCCAAATCGACGCGCAAGGCGTCACCGTTCTCGAATTCGAAGGTAATGCACCATGGCCCGTTGACATGCACCGTGTAGCGCTGCGGTTTGCCATGAAGGGCGTGGAAGTCCCATCCTGGCAGGTTCATGTCCTCGGGTCTTGAGGCGGCATCGAGCGCATCGAGGCACTTTAAAACCCGAATCAGGACGTTCCGGCTTGCTCGTGGTTATGAATGCCGGGCTGCCGCGAAAGCTCTCAGCGGAAAATTCTCGACGCAAGGGATTGGCGGCGGTAGCTTCGGCGCCGTGGCCGACGTTCGCAATCCCCCGCAGCACAGAAAGCAAGAACATGAATGACGCGGTGCTGTAATGCGAACATCCCATGGCAGGGCCCGAAGGTTCGCCCGATCGGGGCTCAGATGATAAACTGTTTTCGGCTCCTGTTCGTTGTCGCGGCTCTCGTCATCGGATTTTGTGCGCGATCGAACGCCGGGCTTTCCGGCGATGGCAGGCCCACGTTCGCCGGTTCGGAAGCTTGCCGGTCGTGTCATGCGAAGGAATTCAACGAATGGGAATCGTCGCACCATCACGCGGCGATGCAAACGGCAACTGCGGCGACGGTGCTCGGCGATTTCAGCGGTGCCACCTTCACCGAAGGCGGGGTCACCAGCACGTTCTTCCGGAAGGGCGAGAGCTATTTCATTCGGACCGACGGTCCTGACGGCAAGCTCGCTGATTTCGAGGTGCGCTATACCTTCGGCTTCACACCGCTTCAGCAATACCTGATCGAGATGCCCGGCGGACGGTATCAGGCGTTCGGGATCGCCTGGGATACGCGGCCGAAGGAAGAGGGTGGCCAGCGCTGGTATCACCTCTATCCCCAACAGGCACTCAAGCCGGGAAGTCCGCTGCACTGGACGGGGATCGACCAGACCTGGAACTTCCAGTGTGCGTGGTGCCACGCGACAAACCTGCAGAAGAACTACGATGCCAAGACGAAGACGTTTCAGACCCGGTGGTCCGAGATGAGCGTCGGCTGTGAAGCGTGCCATGGACCCGCGTCCGATCATGTTGCGTGGACAACGCGGGGGGCGCCGGCCAGCGAGGACAAGGGTCTTCCCGTTCGGTTCAACGAACGGCGCGACGTCACCTGGCCGATGGGGGACAATGGCCAAGCCTCGCGGTCAGTGCCGCGTACGACGGCGAAGGAGATCGGAGTCTGCGCGACGTGCCATGCGCGACGCCAACAATTCTCCTCCGACGCAGCGGGCCTGCGCTCTCTTCTCGATGCGTTCCGGCCGTCGACCCTGGAGAGCGGTCTTTATCATGTCGATGGTCAGCAGCGCGACGAGGTGTTCAGCTACGGCTCGTTCTTGCAAAGCATAATGCATGCGGCGGGCGTCACCTGTTCGGATTGCCACAATCCGCATTCCGGCAAGCTGGTGGCGGATGGGAACGCGGTGTGCTCGCAGTGTCATGCCCCGGCGCGATTCGACACGCCGGCGCATCATCACCATACGGCAGGCAGCTCCGGGAGCAAGTGCGCCTCGTGCCATATGCCGCCGACGACCTACATGGGCGTCGATGCCCGTCACGATCATTCGATGCGGATACCTCGGCCGGATCGCTCGATCCTGCTCGGGACGCCCAACGCCTGCACGATGTGCCACAGCGATAAGTCGGCTGCGTGGGCGCGCGATGCGATCCGAAGCTGGTATCCATCTGCCAAGCCTGGAGCGCAGGACTTCGCAGAGGCCTTCGATCGGGCGGATCGCGGAGCGCCCGGCGCGAGCGAGGCCCTGTTGCGGGTCGCCTCCTCGCCGGGGAGCTCGCCAATAGCGCGCGCGAGTGCGCTGGCGCGACTGGGCCGCACGCCTTCGCCGGAAGCACTCAATCTCGCCGTGCAGTCTCTGAAGATCGAAGATCCGCTGGTGCGAACGGCGGCAATCTCGATCATTGCGGCAGCGGATCCGGCGACGCGGGCTTCAACGCTCGCTCCCTTGCTGCGGGATCCCTCGCGCCTCGTTCGCATGGATGCAGCCCGCGCGCTGGCGGGCGAGCCGGAGAAGATGCTGTCCGGTGACGACCGGCCGGCATTCGAGGCGGCACTTTCAGAATACATCGACGCGCAGAACCACAATGCGGAGCGGCCGGAGGAGCAGACCAATCTTGCGGGTCTCTATCGGGAGCAAGGCAAAGTCGAGGAGGCCCGCGCGGCCTACCGCACGGCGATCGATCTCGATCCGACGTTTGTGGCTGCGAGTATCTCGCTGGCGGACCTCGAACGGACGGAAGGCAACGAGCGCGGTGCGGAGGATATTCTGAGAGCAGCAATCGCTGCCAACCCGGATTCGGGTCCGGCCCAGCATGCCTTGGGGCTCAGTCTCGTCCGTCAGAAAAGGATCGCCGAAGCGATGCCGCTCTTGGCGGAGGCGGCGCGGCTTGCGCCGGACGATCCGCGCTTCGGCTACGTCCTTGCCGTCGCCTTGCACGATACCGGTAAGCCCCAGGAGGCAAGAGAGGTCTTGAAGAATACGCTGGCGCGCCATCCCTATGACCGCCAGGTCCTCTTTGCGCTCACCTCCTATGAGATCGAGGCTGGACCAGCCGCGACAGCGCTCGAGTATGCTCAACGGCTGCTCGAACTGGAGCCCTCCAATGCACAGATTGCGGCGCTCATCGCACACTTGAAGCAGCAGAAGCGCTGATAAGCGCGATGAAGCGGGCGGAAGGTCCGATGCCGTCCTGGGGCGACGGCGCCGCGCCGCCTAACCTGGGCGGCAAGCCGGAGAGACGCGGCGCTTGCTTACCGTCTTCGCCAACCTCTGCTAAATATGGCGTTCCGGACTGCGTGACCTTCAACGGAGTGGATTTGTGTTCTTGCTAACCGCGCCCGCAACGCTGACGCCGATGGGTTCGCCGTCGCCTTGCGATTTCGGTCCTTCATCGGGCCTCAAATCGCCAGGCATCACGCGGCGTCCTCGCCATGATCGCAGGAAAACACGCCGCGCGCCCATCGCACCGCGGCATGAGCTGCAATGTTATTCCGGGAGCAATCCATGGAACTAGAGGCCCTGGATATCGTGCTGAGGCTTGCAGCTGCCGCCGGAGTTGGTGCGGTGGTGGGGATCGATCGCAACGTGGAGGGAAAGCCGATCGGCGCGCGAACCCTGGCGCTGGTATCGCTGGCCGCAGCGGCGTTGACGGTGAGCACAATCCAGGTTCCGGGTATTTACGAAAACAAGGACGCGTTGAGCCGGGTCGTCCAAGGACTGATCCAAGGTGTGATGGCTGGCATCGGATTCGTGGGAGCCGGTGTTATCATTCGCAAACCGGATGAAAATCTGGTGAAGGGACTGACCACGGCAGCTACGGTATGGCTCGCGGCATCGCTCGGGATCTGTTGCGGGCTCGCGCAGTGGACAGTCGTGCTCGTGACCACAGTGTTGGGCATCCTGATATTGACGGCGGCAAAGAAAATTCTGGATTAGCGCCGTTGTGCCTCGGGACGGCGTACGATGAGGTGCGGGCGATCTCAACTCGAGCTTGCGGCGTTGACGGTCAGGACTGAGGCAACCTCGACCGGGACCTGCTGCCCACGCGGCGGGCACTGAGTTCGCGCTCCACATGGGCAAGATCGTCATCCACGAGCGGCGCGTACCTGTCGCGCATCTGCATGAACTCTTTCTGCACCGTCTCCAACTCTTCATCGGTCATGTGGTCGAGATCGATGAAGCCGGTGCGGGCTTCTTTCACGCCCCGCAGGAGTTCATCGAGCTTGAGTGCAACGATGCGGGCATCTCTGTTCTGGGTATTCTGGATCAGAAAAACCATGAGAAAGGTGGCGATCGTCGTGCCGGTATTGATCACCAGTTGCCAGGTATCCGAGAAGCCAAAGAAAGGCCCGCTCACGGCCCAGATGATGACCAGGGACAGCGCAATCAGGAACGCCCAGTATGTCCCCACGGCATGGGCGGTCTTCTCTGCCATGTCCTGGAATGTGTTTCTTGGCTCGATACGATTGCTCACGCTCGTGTCTCCTTTTGCGGCGAGCCAAATGGGCGGCCTTCCCCTAAAGGCTCGCGCAGCGTTCCGATGAGCCGAGGAACTCCGATCTGGTCAATGGCGTTCCTGGAATTGTTGCTTGCTGAAGACCGTTCATGCGACTGCGCTCCCGGCTCGGCGCGTTTCTGGCTTGCGGTCTATAGCCGCTACCAAGCCACAAGCCATGCGCTTGACAGGTCTAATGCGCGACGCGACGGGAGGGTTGCGGCCGAGCCGCCAGCGAGGCATTTCTGTCAGCTCGAAAAGCGCAAAAACTTCCTACTTTCCAGGTTCTTAGGTTGGTGGGCCGAAGCCGGCCTCGCTCGGGGCGCCCTCATGACCGGCGCAAAACCCTGCCACGATGTCCTGCGCGCTTTGACGCGCGGGTGAATCGTCATTGCACCGCGGGATGGACGACGTATCTTTGTTTCTAGAGTAATTCTAGAGCGCCTTCGCAATGACACACGAGCCGATCGACCCTCCGCCACCTTTGCGCGTGCCCCGGCCAACCCGGGCAAAGCGCATGGAGGCGCTCGCCGTGCTTCCGGTTTTCTATAAAATTGCCGGCAGGCGCGCCGCGCTCGCAGGCGGCGGAGAGGCCGCTGCGTGGAAGGCCGAGTTGCTATCGGCGGCCGGCGCGGACGTCGATGTCTACGCGGCTGAGATATCCACCCAGATGCGCGAGGTGGCCGAGACGCCACCCGCAGGGGCTATCCGCCTTACCGAACGCGATTGGAAGAGCGATGATCTTGCAGGGGCCGCAATCGCCATCGGCGCGATTGCGGACGCGCAA
>OEIU01001808.1_pt1 | contig 12685 bp, 12 predicted proteins | sample 1539221 | NCBI WGS metagenome assembly OEIU01 (sample SAMN03792071, study PRJEB22550) | activated sludge metagenome | feature: wastewater treatment plant; material: activated sludge; isolation source: Wastewater treatment plant of a petroleum refinery complex | place: Argentina: Zarate | collected...
CGCGACGGCGCGCCAGCGCGTGGTGACTCGTCCGCTCGGGAACGCGAGACCCCGGAGGATCGCGACCCGTACGGAATCAAGTCGGTGCGTCCGCGTCACTTTGCACCCGAAATCCCCGAGGACGTTCAACCCAACCAACTGGATCGGGTCGCCCGCGCACAATTGAAGACTTTGAGCAAGGAGAATGCCGACGAAGTCGCCCGACACCTGGTCATGGCCGCCCGGCTTATTGACGAGGATCCCGCTCTCGCGCACGAACACGCAGTTTCGGCAGCTCGCCGTGCCGGCCGCATCGCCGTGGTGCGTGAGACGCTGGCAATCACCGCGTATTCGACGGGCGACTTCGCACTCGCTTTGCGCGAGTTGCGCACGTATCGCCGAATCTCCGGTCGTGACGACCAGTTGCCGATGATGGTGGACTGCGAACGCGGCCTGGCTCGTCCGGAACGGGCCCTCGAGCTTGGCCGATCTGTCCCCAGAGCAAGTCTTCCCGTCGACGTGCAGGTGGAGCTCGCGATCGCCATGTCCGGTGCGCGGCTGGACCTTGGTCAGACGGAGGCGGCACTCGTCGAGCTGCAGATTCCGCAGCTCGACCCTGACACCGCGTACTCGTGGAGCCCGGCCCTGTTCGATGCGTATGCCGCGGTGCTGGAGGATCTGGGTCGTGCGGCCGAAGCCGAGGTCTGGTTCGCGAGATCCGACCGCGCGACCGCGGCGCTTTCCTCCGGCGACGAGGCGGATGACCTGGAGATCGAAGTGTTCGAAGAGCCAGCCGAGGACCCTGCCGTCGACCCTGCCGTCGATGTCGAACGGAATGCCGCGGAGGATGCCGATGACTGAACGCACGCCGCTGGATGGCGTCGACCTCCTCCTGGCAGACCTGGACGGCGTCGTGTACCGGGGCGCCGAGGCAATTCCGCACGCCGTGGAAAGCATCAATCGTGCGGGCGAATCGCGAACCGTCGCCTACATCACGAACAACGCCTCGCGCACGCCGGAGTCCGTCGCGAAGCAGCTCACCGGATTCGGGCTTGAAGTGTCGCGCGACGCCGTGGTCACGTCGCCCCAGGCCGCCGTGCGTCTGCTTTCCGGGCTGATTCCCGCCGGTTCCCGCGTGCTCGCCGTGGGCGGCGAGGGCCTGCACGCGGAGCTGGAGCTGGCCGGATTCGAGGTCACGGATTCCGCGGACGAGTCCCCGGCGGCAGTCATCCAGGGTTTCGCCCAGGACATCGGCTGGGCCCAGCTCGCCGAGGCCGCTTACGCGCTGCAGGGCGACGGCGCGGCATTGCCGTGGGTGGCAACCAACACCGACTGGACCATTCCCACCGCCCGCGGCATCGCGCCGGGGAACGGCACACTCGTGTCCGCCGTGCACCTCGCCGTCGGGAGGCTGCCGGTCGTCGCAGGCAAGCCGGAGACGCCGATATTCGAGGAAGCCATCGCCCGGTTTGGCGGCACGAAGCCGCTGTTTCTGGGCGACCGACTTGACACCGACATCCTCGGCGCCAATCGGGCCGGCATCGACTCAGTGCTCGTGCTGACCGGAGTGGATCGGGCGAAACAGGTGCTCGCGGCAGACCCGAATTCGCGGCCCACCTATCTGCTGGAGAACCTCGCCGGCCTGCACGAACCGTATCCGCCGATTCGGGAAGACGCGGAGCGGGACGGGTCGCGGATCGTGACGGTGGGCTCTGCGGTGGTCCGCATGAGGGGAAACATCGTCTCGCTCGTGGCTGCCGGCGATTCGCGGATCAACCTGCTGCGCGCCGCGTCGGCGGCGATTTGGGGGAGCGGGCTCGCCATTTACGGGCTCGAGGTCGACCCGGAACTGTACGCTTGACCCATGTCCGATGACACGACTGCGCCAGCCAGCACGCCAGTACGCGAGGCAGCGTCTGTTGCGGATTCCGCGGCGGAGGGCGCCGATGTCGATGCGCTGCTGTCGCGACTGCGCGTGATCGAGGACCAGCCGCTCGAGAAACGCGCTGAGGCGTTCACCCAACTTCACGATGAGCTTCGCCGCGCACTCGAAGGCTCGGACCACCCGGCGTAACTGGGGCCACGATCACCGACGACATCCGACTCGACGCCGCGCTGGCCGCCCGCGGCCTTGCACGCTCCCGCAACCGCGCCGCCCAGCTGATCGCCGACGGGCTGGTGACCGTGGACGGGCGCCCGGCCACCAAAGCGGCCCAGCGCGTATCGGACGCGCACGTGATCGCCGTGGCCGCTTCGGACGGCTACGTGAGCCGGGCTGCGCTGAAACTCCTTGCCGCACTGGACGCATTCCCGATCGACGTTGCCGGGCGCACTGCCCTGGACGTCGGCGCCTCCACGGGTGGGTTCACCCAGGTGCTCCTGGAGCGTGGCGCCAAGAGCGTCGTCGCCCTCGACGTGGGGCACGAGCAGCTCGCGCCCGCCATCCGCGCTGCGCAGAATGTCGTGGTGATCGAGGGCGCGAACGCGCGCTTCCTGACGCGCGACGTGTTCGCCGAAGCTGGCGTGGGCGAGATCCCCACTGTCGTCGTGGCCGATCTGTCCTTCATTTCCCTCGGGCTCGTGCTTCCCGCGCTCGTGGGCACTGTCGGCGTCGACGCTGATTTCGTGGTTCTCGTCAAACCGCAGTTCGAGGTGGGCCGCGGCGGCGTTCGCGAGGGCATCGTGCGGGACCCCGCGCTGAGGGAGGATGCCGTGAACGGGGTCCTCTGGTCGGCGTGGGATGTCGGGCTTCCGACGGCGGGGGTCATCTCCTCCCCAATTGCGGGCGGGAGCGGTAACCGCGAATACCTCGCCTGGTTCTCCACCGAGGCCGGGTCCAATCCGACAGAATGGACTGAGCAGGTTTCTGCGCTCACGCACAATTGAGTGGTCGCACGAATCCGAACGATTGCGTCAAGCCGAGTGTGACAGTGCATCGAATGGTCAAGGAGACTCCCGTGGCAGAACGACATTTTCTCGTCGTCTCCCATACCGGGCGCGAGGAAACGTTGAACGCGGCCGTTGCGGTTTGCCGCCGGCTCATCGCCGCCGGTGTCGTACCCGTGATTCCCGACGCCGATCGGGCGGATCTTCTCGCCCACGACGAAGGCCTGGACGTTCGCATCCTCGGCACCGATGTGCCGCACACCCAGCTGGAACTCGTGATCGTGCTCGGCGGCGACGGAACGATCCTTCGAGCGGCGGAGCTTGTTCGAGAATCCCAGGTGCCGCTGTTGGGCATCAACCTCGGGCATGTCGGGTTCCTCGCCGAGGCGGAGCGCGAAGGGCTCGAGGAAAGCGTGCGGCGTGCCCTCGATCGCGACTACGAGACGGAGGAGCGCATGACGCTCTCGGTGCGCGTGAAAGTCGATACCGAGGTCGTCTACGAAACCTGGGCGCTCAACGAAGCCACGGTCGAGAAGGCCAGCCGCGAACGCATGCTGGAGGTCGTGATCGAGGTCGACGGACGGCCGCTGTCGAGCTTCGGGTGCGACGGTGTCGTGATGTCGACGCCGACAGGTTCTACCGCATACTCGTTCTCCGCGGGCGGACCGATCGTGTGGCCGAACCTCGACGCGATGCTGCTTGTCCCGCTGAGCGCCCACGCCCTTTTCGCGCGTCCCCTCGTGGTCGGGCCAGATTCCGTGTTCGCCGTCGAAGTGCTCGATCGTACTCAGGGCACCGGGGTGCTGTGGTGCGACGGCCGCCGCACGACCGACCTGCCGCGGGGCGCGCGGGTGATCGTGCGCAAGTCGCCGAATCCGGTTCGGGTGGCGCGGCTGCACCAGGGACCATTCACGGACCGGCTCGTGCAAAAATTCAATCTTCCCGTCACCGGATGGCGCGGACCCGTCGACGAGGACGGTGGCGCTTCGTGATCGAGGAGCTGTCCATTCGCGACCTCGGCGTCATCGGCGAAGCTGTTCTTCCGCTCGGTTCAGGCTTCACGGCGCTCACCGGCGAAACCGGCGCGGGGAAGACCATGATCGTGACCGCGCTCGGGCTGCTGCTCGGCGAACGCGCCGACAGCCAGGTGCTGCGCAAGGGAAGCGCATCCGCCGTCGTCGAGGGCCACTGGCTCATCGAGTCGAACGGGCCCGTCGCGGCGCGGGTCATGGACGCCGGCGGCGACCTCGACCCGGCGGGGTCGGATCGGGTAGCGCTGTTGCTGAGCCGTTCGGTTTCGGCCGAGGGTCGAAGCCGCGCCGTGGTCGGCGGCCGCACGACGCCGGTTGGCGTTCTTGCGGAACTTGGCCGCGACCTCGTCGTCGTGCACGGGCAGGCGGATCAGGTGCGCTTGCGGTCGGCGACCGCGCAACGGGACGCTCTCGACCGCTTCGCCGGGCCGGAGCTCTCCTCCGTGCTCGACGACTACCAGGACACGTATCGGCGCTGGCAGGCAGGGCAGGGCGAACTCGATGTGCTCATTGCGGAGCGGGACCGGCGGGAACGGGAAGCCGAAGACCTCCGGGCCGCCATCGAGGAGATTGAAGCGGTCGCGCCCCGCCGCGGGGAGGACGCCGAACTTGCCGAACGGGCCGAACGGCTCGGGAACCTCGAAGAACTCCGGCTGGCCGCGGCGGGAGCGCACGAGCTGCTCTCTGCGCAAACCTCCGATGACGGCGGGGACGTGTTGAGTTTGCTGGAGGGCGCCCGCCGCCAAATCGATCGGGTGGCCGGCCACGATCCGGCTTTGGCCCCCATCGCCGAGGCGATCGCGAATGCCTCGTTCGCGGTGTCGGATGTTTCGGCGCAACTCTCGAGCTATCTGGGCGGGCTCGATGGTGACGGCGCGCACGAACTGGAGACCATTCAGGAGCGCAGGGCGCAGCTCGGGGCGCTCATCCGCAAACACGGGCAGAGCCTCGACGAAACGATCGACTTCCTGGATGTCGGCAGCAGCCGCCTGCTCGAGCTCGACAATGATTCCGACCGCGTGGAGCGGCTCCGCGGGGGCGTCGCGGAGGACCGCGCGAAACTCCTCGCCCTCGCCGAACGCCTCACCGCAATTCGCACCGCCGCGGCAGAGACCCTGTCCCGCCGGGTGACGGAGGAGCTGACCGCTCTCGCCATGGCGGATGCCACGATCACGGTGCGCATCGACAGCACCGGCGACTACTCCCTTGCGGGCCGCGACCAGGTGGCGATCCTGCTGCAGCCGCACAAGGGCGCCGAACCTCGGGCGCTCGGCCGGGGCGCGTCCGGCGGCGAGCTCTCGCGCGTCATGCTCGCGATCGAAGTGGTGATTGCGGGGAGCGACCCGGTGCCGACCTTCATTTTCGATGAAGTGGATGCCGGCGTCGGAGGTGCCTCGGCGATCGAAATCGGGAAACGGCTGGCGCAGCTGGCGCGCTCGGCCCAGGTGATCGTGGTGACGCACCTTCCTCAGGTGGCGGCATTCGCGACGAACCACCTGCGGGTCGTGAAGAGCACCGACGGCGAGATCACGGCGAGCAGCGTGCAGCAATTGCACGGCGAGGAGCGCGCAGAAGAGCTGGCAAGGATGCTGTCCGGCCTGGCCGAGTCGGAGAGCGGGCTCGCCCACGCGCGGGAACTTCTCGACACTGCGCGGTCGCTCGCGTGAGCGAACGGCCTGTCGTGCGCGGCGGCGCGGCTCATCTCGGTGATAAGCTGTAACCCCGTGGTGGTCAATCATTCTGCGGAGACAACAAAGCACATTTTCGTCACCGGTGGAGTTGTCTCCAGTCTCGGAAAAGGCCTCACTGCCGCCAGTCTCGGGAATCTTCTCACCGCACGCGGTTTGCGCGTCGTCATGCAGAAGCTTGACCCGTACCTGAACGTGGATCCGGGCACCATGAATCCGTTCCAGCACGGCGAAGTGTTCGTCACGGATGACGGTGCGGAGACCGACCTCGACATCGGGCATTACGAGCGCTTCCTCGACATCAACCTCAGCCAGGCCGCGAACGTCACGACGGGCCAGATTTATTCGCACGTGATCGCGAAGGAGCGGCGCGGCGGGTACCTCGGCGACACCGTTCAGGTCATCCCGCACATCACCGATGAGATCAAGCGGCGCATGCGCCTGCAGTCGCACAATGACCCGCGGCCGGATGTGATCATCACGGAGATCGGCGGAACGGTCGGCGACATCGAGAGTTTGCCGTTCCTGGAGGCGGCCAGGCAGGTGCGCCACGAGATCGGACGGGCCAACTGCTTTTTCGTGCACGTGTCCCTCGTGCCGTACCTCAGCGCGGCCGGCGAACAGAAGACGAAACCGACGCAGCACTCGGTTGCGGCGCTGCGGTCGATCGGTATCCAGCCGGATGCGATCGTGCTGCGCAGCGACCGCCCGGTGCCGGATTCGATGAACCGCAAGATCGCCCTCATGTGCGACGTTGACCCCGAGGCGGTCATCAATTGCCCGGACGCCGTGAGCATCTACGACATTCCGGAAACCCTGCACAGCCAGGGCCTCGACGCATACATCATCGAACACTTCGGGGTTGCCGCGGGCGACGTGGACTGGTCGGGCTGGGCTGAGTTGCTCCACGCCGTGCACGAACCCAAGTTCGAGGTCACGGTCGGGCTGGTCGGGAAGTACATCGACCTGCCGGACGCCTACCTCTCGGTGACGGAAGCGCTGCGCGCGGGCGGTTTCGCTCAGCAGACGAAGGTGAACATCCGGTGGATCGCCTCGGATGACTGCGAAACCCCGGAGGGCGCGGTGAAGAACCTCGCCGACCTGGACGGGATCTGCGTGCCGGGCGGGTTCGGCGTGCGGGGGATCGAAGGCAAGCTCGGGGCATTGCGGTTCGCGCGCGAGAACGGCATCCCGGTGCTCGGGCTCTGCCTTGGACTGCAGTGCATGGTCATCGAGTTCGCGCGCAACGTCGTCGGCCTCGGCGGCGCCTCGTCGTCGGAGTTCAACCCGGACACCGCGCATCCGGTGATCGCGACCATGGCGGAGCAGGTGGACATCATCGCGGACGGTGACCTCGGCGGCACCATGCGGCTGGGGCTGTACCCGGCCGATCTCGCCGAGGGGTCGATCGTGCGGGAGCTGTACGGCGAAAGCCCGGTCTCCGAACGACACCGGCACCGCTACGAGGTCAACAATGCGTATCGCGACCAGCTCGCGGATGCCGGGATCTCGTTCTCGGGCATGTCGCCGGACCGCAACCTGGTCGAGTACATCGAGTTGCCGCGGGATGTGCATCCGTTCTATGTGGCGACGCAGGCGCACCCGGAGCTGCGGTCACGACCGAACCGGGCGCATCCACTGTTCCGCGGGCTGATCGGCGCAGCACTTGACCGGCAGAAGGCGAGCCGCCTGTTCGAGGTTGCCGAAGCGGAACCGGTCGATGCCTGACCTCCTCTCCGACGAGAGGTTTCCGGTTCAGGTTCACGACAGTGAGCGGGTGTTCGACGGCGCGGTGTGGGATGTGTTCCGCGACCGTTTCGCGTTCGGCGACGGGGAACTCGTCCGCGAATATCAGAAGCACCCGGGTGCGGTCGCAGTTCTCGCGGAGGATGCGCAGGGCCGGGTTCTGCTGATCAAGCAGTACCGGCACCCGATCGGCTACCGCGACTGGGAGCTGCCTGCTGGACTGCTCGATGTCGATGGCGAGGATTCGCTCTCGGCGGCGCAGCGCGAGCTCGCGGAGGAAGCGGATCTGGTGGCTTCGGAGTGGTCGCCGCTGTGCGAGTTTTTCAGTTCGCCGGGCGGCAGTTCCGAGCGCATCACCGTGTACCGCGCCCGCGGTCTTTCGGCGGCGGAGCAGTCGTTCGAGCGCACGGCGGAGGAGGCGGACATCGAAGTGAAGTGGGTGCCGCTGCAGGAGGTGGTGGCCGCGGTGCTCGATGGCCGGCTGCGCAATGCGATCCTCGCGATTTCGGTGTTGAACGCCCATGCCCGGCTCTGAGCCGCCTGTCGGCATCCCGTTTCCCCGAGCGCTCGAACGCTACCTTCGCCACGTTTCGATCGAGCGCGGACTTTCCGCGAACACCGTGGGCGCGTATCGGCGGGATCTTGAGGCGTATTTGGCACTGCTCGCCGACCGGGGCGTGGCGTCGACGGCGGAGGCCACCGCCGAGGATGTCTCCGCATTCATCCAGGACCTGAGGGGGCGAAGCGAGGCGCCACTGGCCGCATCCTCGACGGCCCGGATGCTCTCGTCGGTACGCGGTTTCCACCGTTTCCTCCTCGAGGAGGGTCTCGCCGCCTCTGATGTGTCGGCAGAATCGAAACCGCCGAAACTGGCGGGCAAGCTCCCGAAGGCGATCACGGTGCGTCAGATGGCGGCGATCCTCGACACGACGGACGGCGACGATGAGGTGTCGCTGCGCGACAAGGCGCTGCTCGAGCTGTTGTATGCGACGGGTGCGCGAGTCAGCGAGGCGGTCGACCTCAATGTGGACGACGTCATCAGCAGCCAGGGGGAGGGGGCGGCGGATGTCGTCCGGCTGTTCGGGAAGGGCGGGAAGCAGCGCATCGTCCCGCTCGGCAGTTTCGCGCGGGCCGCCCTCGACGCGTACCTCGTGCGGGCGCGCCCGCTGTTGTCGGCGAGGGGCAAAGCGACTCCGGCGCTGTTTCTGGGGGTTCGCGGCCAGCGGTTGTCGCGGCAGAGCGTGTGGCTCGTGATCAAGGCGAGGGCCGAGCAGTCGAAGCTCGATATCGAGGTGTCGCCGCACACGTTCCGGCACTCGTTCGCCACCCACCTGCTGGAGGGCGGCGCGGACGTCCGGGTCGTGCAGGAGCTGCTCGGCCACTCCTCGGTGGCCACGACCCAGATCTACACGCTCGTGACCGCCGACACGCTTCGCGACATGTACACGGAAGCTCATCCGAGAGCGCGCTGAAGCAATAGAGCGACGACCATTTCCGGTCGTCGCCGCGACGCCAGCGCCGATGGTGATCTCGACCATCGGGAGTAAGCCGATTAGCACTCAAGCGCACGCACGCGCGCCTGAACGGCCGTCCAGCAGGCGACCGTTAGACTCTCTTTCGTGACCAGCAAACGGGATGACACGGCCGCGGAACTCGCGGGCCTCGAAGTCCCGGAAACCGGGCCGACCGGTCGCCCGATCACCGTTTTCCCCGAGCCGGCACGGCTCAAAGGCCACGGGCCGGCGCGGATCGTCGCGCTGTGCAATCAGAAGGGCGGCGTGGGCAAGACGACGTCCACGATCAACCTCGGCGCGGCACTGGCCGAGTACGGCCGGAAGGTGCTGTGCGTCGACTTCGATCCGCAGGGCGCGCTCTCGGCGGGTCTGGCCGTTCCGACCCACGATGTGCCGAACATTTACGACCTGCTCGTCGGCACCGTGAAGGATCCGCAGGAGGCGATCCAGCACACCGCCACGAAGAACCTCGACGTGATTCCGGCGAACATCGACCTTTCCGCGGCGGAGGTCCACCTCGTGAACGAGGTTGCCCGCGAGCAGATTCTCGCCCGCGTGCTGCGCAAGGTCGCCAACGATTATGACCTGATCCTGATCGACTGCCAGCCGTCGCTCGGCATCCTCACGGTGAATGCTCTCACCGCGAGCCACGGCGTGCTCATCCCGTTGGAGTGCGAGTATTTCGCGTTGCGCGGGGTCGCCCTGCTCGTGGAGACGATCGACAAGGTTCGGGACCGCCTGAATCCTGCGCTCGAGCTCGACGGTATCCTCGCGACAATGTACGACTCGCGCACGCTGCACTCGCGCGAGGTTCTGGAGCGGGTTGTCGAGACGTTCGGCGACCGGGTGTTCGAGACGGTGATCGCCCGCACGGTGAAATTCCCGGATGCGAGCGTGGCTGCCGCGCCGATTACCGAGTTCGCGCCGGAGCATGCGGCCGCAGAGAGCTACCGTCAGCTGGCGAGGGAACTGATCTTCCGTGGTGCCGTCGCGTAGCGCCGCGGCGCCCGAGTCGGAGATGACCGAAACCGGGTTGGCGGATGCCGGGTTTTCGGTCTCTCTCGGCAATTTCTCCGGCCCGTTCGATCTGCTGCTGAGCCTCATCGCCAAACACGAACTCGATGTGACGGAGATTGCGTTGAGCGCGGTCACGGACGAGTTCATCTCCTACCTCGCAACCCTCAGCGGGCCGGAGGAGCTCGACCAGGCGAGCGAGTTCCTCGTCGTCGCCGCAACGCTTCTCGACCTGAAGGTGGCCGGACTGCTTCCGCAGGGAGAACTTGTCGATGCCGAATCGGTGGCGCTGCTCGAGGCCAGGGATCTGCTGTTCGCCCGCCTCCTGCAGTACCGCGCGTTCAAGGAAGTCTCGGCCTGGTTCAGCCGCGGTTTCGAGGCGGAGTCCGTGCGTCACGCCCGGCAGGTCCGCCTGGAGGAAAAGTATCGGGCGCGGACGCCGGAACTGGTCTGGACGCTCACGCCGGAAGACTTCGCGGCGCTCGCAGCGCTCGCGCTCGCGCCGAGGGAGCTGCCGACGGTCGGGCTCGACCATTTGCACGCGCCGCTCGTCAGCGTGCGGGAACAGGCGGCGATCGTCGTCGCCACGCTGCGCAGGGGCGGCCCGGTCACGTTCCGCGAACTCATCGCGGGGGCGGATCAGAGGGGCGTCGTGATTGCCCGATTTCTCGCGGTGCTGGAGTTGTATCGGGCGGATGCGGTCTCGTTCCAGCAGGTCGAACCGCTCGGCGAGCTGAGCATCCGCTGGACGGCGGAGAACTGGTCGGATGCGAGTCTGGCGACTCTCGGCGCCGACTACGGAGGCAACGAATGATGCAGGAGGCAGAGGAGAGCGGAGTTGGCGCCGACCTGGAGCGCCGACTGGAGGCGATTTTCATGGTCGCCGACGAGCCGATCAGCATTGTCAGCCTCGCGACGGCCCTCGGCGCGCCCGTGCCGGCGGTGCGGCAATCCATCGAACGGCTCGTGGCCGACTACGACGGACTCGCTCCGGATGGCACCGAGGCGGGCGGCCGCGCGGGCACCCGGCGGGGTTTCGAGCTGCGCGAAGTCGGCGGCGGCTGGCGCATCTACGTGCGGGGCGAATTCGATGACGTGGTGCGCGATTTCGTGCTCACCCAGAATCCCACGAAACTCTCCCAGGCGGCCCTGGAGACGCTCGCGGTGATCGCCTACAAGCAGCCGATCAGCCGCGGACAGATCGCTTCGATCCGTGCCGTGAATGTGGATTCTGTGGTGCGAACGCTGGTCGGTCGCGGCCTCGTAACGGAGGCGTTCACGGACAGCGAGACCGGCGCGATCCATTACGAAACCACCGATGTGCTGCTCAGCCAGCTCGGAATCAACTCGATCGACGAGCTTCCGCACATCTCCCCGCTGCTCGACGACGGATCCGAAGGCTTCGATGACATCGCGTGAACCCAGTGCGGCGGGGGATGCGGCCCCGGAGGGTGTGCGGCTTCAGAAGCTGATGGCGGCCGCCGGCGTCGCGTCACGGCGCGTTTCGGAGGACCTGATCACGGCGGGCCGCGTGGAGGTGAACGGCGAGGTGGTCACCGAGCTGGGCCGTCGCGTCGCGGCAACGGACGCGGTCTCGGTGGATGGGACGCCGATCCAGCTCGACACGACCCGGCGCTACCTCATGCTGAACAAGCCGGTGGGGATTGTCAGTTCCCTGAACGACGACCGGGGGCGCCCGGACCTGTCCCGCTTCGTCTCGAAGTTCGAGGAGCGGCTGTTCAACGTCGGGCGGCTCGACGCGCAGACGTCGGGGCTGCTCATCCTGACCAATGACGGGGAGCTCGCGCACGTTCTCGCGCATCCGAAGTTCGGCGTCATGAAAACCTACGTGGCCAAGGCGCAGGGGCGGATCACGCCGCAAACGGTCGCGAAACTGCGCTCCGGCGTCGAACTGGAGGATGGTCCGATTGCCGCGGACAAGGTGCGCATCGTCGGCGAGGCGCAGGCGCACGAAACAATTGTCGAGATCACGCTGCACTCCGGTCGGAATCGGATTGTGCGGCGGATGCTCGACGAGGTGGGGCATCCGGTGATCGACCTCGTGCGGCGCCAGTTCGGACCCCTGCATTTGGGGAATCTCCCTCCCGGCGCGTTGCGCGACCTGTCTAAGGTGGAACTCGGCCAGTTGTTGACCATCGCGCGGGACGCCACGGCAGACCAGGAATCTGACGCGGAGACTGACACCGCGCCCGAACGCAGGACCGGAAGGGGTGCGGATCGTGAACGGTAGCCGCATTCGCGGTCAGGTGCGCATCGTCGGCGCGGGGCTGCTCGGCGCGAGCATCGGTTTGGCGCTGCGGTCGAAGGGCGTCGACACCATCGTGGTTGACGCCTCACCCGGTGCGCTCTCGCTCGCGATCGACTACGGCGCGGGCCGTGCCGCAACGGATTCGGATGCGCCCGGGCTCATCGTGGTTGCCGTGCCGCCGGACCAGACCGGGTCAGTCATCGCCCAGGAGCTCGCCGCATTCCCGGAGGCGATCGTCACAGATGTCGCGAGCGTGAAGGTGCTGCCGCTCGCCGAACTGCACGCGGCAGGGCTGGACACGAGCCGGTACGTCGGTTCGCATCCGCTGGCCGGGCGGGAACGCGGTGGGGCGATTTCGGCGCGCGCCGACCTGTTCGTCGGACGGCCGTGGGTAATCGCGACCGGCAATGGCGAGAACGCCGATGTGGTGGGCGTGGTCGAGGATCTCATTCTCGATCTCGACGCGATCCCGGTGCTCATGACCGCGAAGGAGCACGATGAGAGCGTCGCGCTCGTCTCCCATGTGCCGCAGGTGATCGCGACGCTGCTCGCGAAGCA
>OEIU01001809.1_pt1 | contig 12685 bp, 12 predicted proteins | sample 1539221 | NCBI WGS metagenome assembly OEIU01 (sample SAMN03792071, study PRJEB22550) | activated sludge metagenome | feature: wastewater treatment plant; material: activated sludge; isolation source: Wastewater treatment plant of a petroleum refinery complex | place: Argentina: Zarate | collected...
GCCCCCGTCGCGGCCGCCGGGCCGGCCGACGGCCGCGCGCCCGCCACGCCGGACGCCCGCCGGGCGGTGCAGGCCGCGATGTGGGAGGGGGTCGGCGTGCGGCGCGACGCCGCCGGTCTCGCCTCGGCCGCCGCCGCCCTCGACGCGATCGCGCCGGGGGACGACCCGGAGACCGCGAACCTGCTGCTGGTCGCGAGGCTCGCCGCCGCGGCGGCGGACATCCGCACGGAGAGCCGCGGCGCCCACTTCCGCTCCGACTTCCCCCTCCCCGATCCCGCCCGGGCCCGCCGCATCGCGTGGGCGGGCGGGCAGCCGTTCCTCGTCCCCGACGCCCGGCATGGCCGGGCACTCGCCCTGGAGGCCGCATGACCACCACCGCCATCGGACCCGCCTGCGCCCTGCCGACGACCGAGACCGCGGCCGGCCAGGAGGAGCTCTGGGAGCGCGCCTGGGCCGCCCGGAACGCCCTGGGGGAGCGGGCCGTGATCCTGGGCCACCACTACCAGCGCGACGAGGTCATCGCGTTCGCGGACGTGACGGGCGACTCGTTCCTGCTCGCCCGCCGCGGCGCCGAGGCCACCCGGGCCGACCTGGTCGTGTTCCTGGGGGTGTACTTCATGGCCGAGGCCGCCGACGTCCTCCGCGCCCCCCATCAGACGGTGGTGCTCCCCGACCTGGGCGCCGGCTGCCACCTGGCGGAGTGCGCGGACATCTACACCGTCCGCGACGCGTGGGACCAGATGGCCCAGGCGCTGCCGGGCAGGAAGGTCATCCCGCTGACCTACATGAACTCCGGCGCCGACCTGAAGGCGTTCGTCGGCGCCCACGGCGGTGCCGTGTGCACCTCGGGCAACGCGGAGAAGGCCTTCCGCTGGGCGCTCGCCGAGGGGGACGCGGTCTTCTTCTTCCCCGACGAGCACCTGGGCCGCAACACGGCCTGTCGTCTGGGCATGGACCCGGGCGCCCCGCTCGTATGGGACCCGCGCAAGGCGGATCTCGGCGGCATCCCCGGCGACGACCTGGCCGACGCGCGGGTGGTCCTGTGGAAGGGCTTCTGCAACGTCCACACCGGCTTCAACGTCCGGCAGATCCAGGCGGCTCGCGAGGCCGACCCGGACGTGACGGTGATCGTGCACCCCGAGTGCCCGCGGCCGGTGGTGGAGGCGGCCGACGAGGACGGCAGCACCGAGTACATCATCCGCCGCTGCGACGAGCTCCCCGCCGGGGCGTCCGCGGTGATCGGGACGGACTGGAACCTGGTGAACCGCCTGCGGCTGCGTCACCCGGACAAGCGGATCTCCTGCCTGAAGGAGGATCTCTGCCCGTGCGTGACGATGAACCGGATCGACCTGCCGAAGCTGACGTGGTGCCTGGAGTCCCTGGCGGCGGGCGAGATCGTGAACGTGGTGGCGGTGGACCCGGAGATGGCCCGGCTGGGCCGTCTCGCCCTCGACCGGATGCTCGCCCTGGCGTGACCCTGGGGACGTCGGAGGTCGTCGCCGCCGCGCTGGCCGAGGACCTCGGCGACCGCGGCGACATCACGTCGGAGCTGCTCGTCCCCGCCGACGCGGTGGCCACCGCGAGGGTCGTCGCGCGCCGGCCCGGCGTGCTCGCGGGGCGCGCGGCGGCGGAGGAGGTCCTGCGCCAGACCGGGGTCGCGGGGGCGTGGCGGCTGGACGACGGCGCCCGCCTGGAGCCGGGGTCGGTGGTGTGCGAGATCACCGGCCCGGCGCGGGCCGTCCTCACGGCCGAGCGGACGCTGCTGAACCTGCTCTGCCATCTGTCGGGGGTCGCGACGCTGACCGCCGCGTACGCCGAGGCGGCCTCCCCTGCCGCGGTCCTCGACACCCGCAAGACGACCCCCGGGTTGCGGGCGCTGGAGAAGGCGGCCGTCGTCGCCGGCGGCGGCGTCAACCACCGCATGGGGCTCCACGACCGGGTGCTGGTGAAGGACAACCACCTGGCGCTCGCCGGCGCCGGGCTGGTGGACGCCGTGGCTCGCGCGCGCCGGGAGCTGCCGGGCGTGCTGGTGGAGGTGGAGGCCGACGACCTCGCGGGCGTCCACCACGCCCTCGACGCCGGCGCCGACTGGATCCTGCTGGACAACATGTCCACCGACGAGCTGCGCGAGGCGGTCGCCGCCGTCGCCGGCCGGGCGAAGCTCGAGGCGTCCGGCGGGATGGCCCTGGAGGGCGCCCGCGCCGCCGGCGCGACGGGCGTCGACGCGATCTCGGTCGGCGCCCTCACCCACTCCGCCCCCGCCCTCGACCTGGGTCTCGACATCGACTGACTCGGGTGGCGCTGCGCTGCTATCCCGTCGGCCGCTGCGACGTGAGGACGGCCAGCGCAAGGGACGCACCCATGGCCTCGAACGACTGCTGGGCAAGCGTCGCCGCGTGCTCGTCGTGGAACAAGCAGCCCAGTTCCAGGTGCGTCAGTGCCGCCTCGTATCGCATGCCGAGCCGCTCGGCCTCTTCGGCGCCCCTCCGAAGGCCACGCCTCGCTCGCCGGACTGCCCCTTCCGCGTGGTCGCAGAGGGCGCGTACGCGCAGGGCACCGGGTACGCCCTCCCGGGCGACCCTGCTCCGCCGGGCCGCCTCTTCCGCGGCCTCTCTTGCGCGTTGGAGCGGGCCCGCGTCGCGACCCGCTCGGACGCTCGCGAGATGGATCTCGGCCGCCACGGCGGGTGCGTGCACCGCGTGGATTCCCGAGAACCCGTGACGCGCCACGAGGGCCTCACCCTCTTCAATCGCCGCGAGCGCCTCAGCCCGCCGCCCGAGACGGAGATGGCACCGTCCGATCTCCGTCTGGAGCGTTACGGCGGTCGCCGATGGAGCGGACCGGTAATGGGCGCGCGCCTCGGCGAGCAGCGCCAACGCCGTCGTCCAGTCACCCTGACACGAGAGCACGCCGGCCCGGCTCTGAAGCGCGTATGCGCTGAGCTCATGGTCCGACGTGTCCTCGGCGATCGCAGCGACGCCCTGGACCACGTCGAGCGCCTCCGAGAAGCGGCCGCACTGCCGGAGGATCCGGCTCCTCAGGATCGCACTGACTCCCGCCGGCCTCAGCTCTCCCCCATCCTGGTACAAGACCTCTGCGCGACCCAGCGACTCGAGCCCAGCCACGAAGTCGCCACGGAGCATTTCCGTGAACCCTCTCGCGAACCAGGCTGCGCCCTGGACGAGCGTGTCGTCCGTTCGTTCGGCGAGTTCGAGGGAGCGCCTGACGTATCGCGGTGCCGTGCGGCGCAACGGGCTGTGCGCGAGCGCCAGGGCGTACGCCGCAGCGGCGCCCGCCCAGCCGGACAGATCGCCGGTCCTCGCCGTATGATCGAGCATCAGGAGGCAGTCGAGCGTGTAGCGCTGCGGATCGACGATGAAGTCGATCCAGACCAACGTCGTGTACGCGGCGGTCAGCTCGGCGTCGCGAAGGGTCTCGTCAGCCGACCGGCCGTTCGGTACCGGGCCCCCGCGCAGCGCCTCGCGCCCCATGCGTCGCAGGAGGGCACGCCGGTCGCCGGCCGTCGACGCCGGATAGGGGGCTTCGAGCGCCGAGAGCGCGGCTTCCAAGTGCTCCCGGGCAGCCTCGTGCTCGCCGAGCCGGAAGAGCGCCTGTCCCATGCCGCGCTCAAGGGCGGCGCGCTCAACAGGGTTCCAGCGGGTCCCGAAGACGCGCTCATGAGTCCGGAGCGCCTCCCGGTAGGCGGCGAGCGCCTCGCGGTCCGCGGCGATCCTGCCGGCGCCCTGCGCCGCGGCGAGCAAGTGGTGGCGCGCCTCCTCCCACGACTCCGCCTCGGCGTAGTGGTACGCCAGCAGCCCGCGAACGCCATCGAGACGTCCCGCCCAGAGCGTCTCGATGGCCTGGCCTGCCCGGCGATGGAGCTCACGACGGCGGGCACGGACGAGCGTGGCGTACGCAGTCTCCCGAACCAGCGCGTGTCGGAAGACGAATCGATCCTCCTCGCCGCCTCGGCTCATGCGGATCAGATCCCGGTCGAGCAGAGGCGCGATCGCAGCTTCGACCGCGATGGCCCCCTGCATCTCCTCCAGCATCCGACGGCTGAATGTCCGGCCCACCACCGACGCAACCGTGATGAGATCCTTGGCATCGGCCGGGAGTCGGTCGATCCGCGACAGGATGACCTCCTGGACCGTCGTCGGGGCAGACGCACTGAGGACGCCCACCGTGGTCGGGACCGAGCGATCGCCTCCGCGGGAGTCCACGATCGACCGGGCGAGCTCCTCCAGGAACAAGGGGTTTCCGCCTGCGCTGTCGATGATGCGGGCGCGCTGGGCGGTGCCGAGCGTCGCGACACCGGGCAGCAGGTCGAGCAACTCGCCGCTGGACTCGATGCCCAACGGCTCCAGGCTGATCTCCGCGAACCGCTCCGGTGGGAGCCTGCGTGCTGCGGTCCGCAAGCGGGGGAGGAACGTGTCATCCGAAGCCCTGCTGACCCAGATCACGACGAGCCCGGTCGTGGAGGCCAAGGGAATCAGGTGCTCGATGAGCTCCGCCGACGTGGCGTCCATCCAGTGTGCGTCCTCCAGGACGAGGGCGACCCGCCGCCGGTTGGCGAGAGCCTCAACGAGGCGGCGGACGCTCAGGAGGATCTGCGCACGCACGGAAGAGCCGTCCGTGAGGTCGCGCCGGATCCGCGATTCATCCTGCAACGCCAGCCCGGCGAGGGACGCCAAGTGCGGGACAGCGGCGGATGCTCCCGCGCCGAGCGCCTCGTTGGCGCGCGCGCGCAGCATGGCCAGGGCGCGATCCGGCGGATCACCATCCGCGATGCCCGCCCAGCGGCGCAGCATGCCGGTGACGGGGAAGTATCCCGTGCTCCTCCCGAGCGAGGTCGACCGGGCCATGAGCCACTGGGGCGGCTCATCCCCAGCCGACCGAAGCCGCAGCTCTGCGAGGAGGCGCGACTTCCCCGACCCCGCCTCGCCCGTCACGATCGCGACCCCACCCGGTCCGGGCGATTCGGCGTCGGCGCGCAGCACGAGCGCGAGCAGTCTGTCGAGCTCCGACTCCCGGCCGACGAGAGACGTACGCGTCGGCTCGGTGCGATCAGGGGGATCCTCCCGGATCCCCTGGAGCCGGTACACGGTGACCGGCGCGCCGCGCCCGCGCAGCTCCCGGTCCCCGAGAGCCGTCGCGTCGACCATCCGGCGAACAAGGCCGAAGGTGGACGCGGAGATGTCGATCGCGCCCGGCGCGGCGGCTGCCTGGAGCCGGGCTGCGGTGTTCACCGCGTCGCCGATCGCCGTGTAGGCGCGGCTCGGCCCGTCCCCCACGTGCCCGACGACGACCTCGCCGGTGTTGAGGCCGATGCGAGCCGCGATCCGCTCTCCGGTGCCGGGCACCGTGACCGGCACCAGCGCAAGCGCGCGAGCGATCGCCCAGGCTGCGCGAACGGCCCGCTCGGCGTGGTCCTCCATCGCAATGGGGGCCCCGAACAGCGCGAGTATGCCGTCGCCGAGGAAGGCGCTGACCGTCCCGCCGTGCCGTTCGATCTCGGGGAGCGTCCGATGCAGAAACGCCTGGATGACCTCGGACATGGAATCGGATCCGGCGCGCTCCGCCAACCCGGTGGACCCGACGATGTCGCAGAAGAGGACGGTGACGCGCCGGCGCTCGCCGTCTGCCATCCGCGTCGGGGGCGCCGCGTCGTCCGAGGCACCGGTCATCGCACCAGCGACCTACTGGGGCTCCTCCGCCAGGTCAGGGCGGAGCTTCCGCGCCTCGCGGAGGTAGACGTGCTGGACGGGCCGGTCGCGGGGGACGTTGCAGTGGAGCATCAGGCGGATGCACATCCCGAGGCTCCCGGGGACCGGGATCTCGCTCGCGCATAGCAGCGGGATCCTTGTCAGGCCGGCGTGGCGGGCGGCGAGCGCCGGGAACTCGGAGCTCAGGTCGGGGGTCATCGTGAAGATGATCGAGATGAGGTCGTCCGTGCGGAGCTCGTTGCGCTCGAGGACCTCGGTGAGGAGCTCGGCGGTGCTCTCCAGGATGGCCTCGGGGGTGTCCTCCTCGACCGAGGTGGCCCCCCGCACCGCGCGGACGACGGAGCCATTCACCGCTGCAGCCCCGCGATCTCGCCGAGGCGGCGCCACTCGGCGCGGCTGAGCGGGCGCCATCGTCCCGGGCCGAGGCGGGCGAGGCCGATGCCCGCATACCGCGAGCGGTGCAGGCGCATCACCCGGTGACCGACCGCCTCCCCCATCCTCCGGATCTGCCGGTTGCGCCCCTCCGTCAGCTCGATGAGCAGCCACGTGCCGCCCGGGGCCTTTCGGTCCATGACCTCCACCTTCGCCGGCTGGGTCATGCCGTCGTCCAGCTCGACCCCGTTGCGCAGCTGCCGGACCGTCGCCGCGGAGACCTGGCCGCGCATGAGCACCTCATACGTCTTCGGAGCCTTCGTGCTCGGGTGCATCAGGCGGGCGGCGAGCTCGCCGTCGTTGGTGATCACGAGGGCGCCCGTCGTGTCGATGTCGAGACGGCCGACGGGGTACAGGCGCACGTCGTCCGGCAGCTCGTCCAGGACGGTGGGCCGGCCCTGGGGGTCGTGGGCGGTGGAGACCACGCCACGGGCCTTGTTGAGCAGGTAGGCGCGCCGCGGCTCCGACCCGCGGACGGGCCGGCCGTCGACGGCGAGGGCGTCCCCGGGCCCCACGAGCTGCCCGACCGTGGCGGCCGCGCCGTTCACGCTCACGCGCCCCTCCGCGACCAGCGCCTCCGCGGCCCGGCGGCTCGCCACCCCCGCCATGGCGAGGGCGCGATGGACCCTCATGCGCTCATCCGCCATCCGGCACACCCGGGGCGTCCGGGGCGTCGCCGTCCGGACCGGGCCCGTCGTCGACCAGGTGGCCGGCCTGGACCAGTTGGAGCCTGACGCGCTCCGCCTCGGGGCCGCTGAGCTCGAAGCGCTCCAGCGGGGGGAGGTCCCCGGCCCGACGCAGGCCGAAGCGCTCCTGGAAGGCCCGCGTGGTGCGATAGCGCATCGCCCCGCCGTCGGGGGGGCGGCCCGCCTCCTCCAGCAGCCCGCGGTCGAGGAGGGAGGCCACCGTCGAGTCGACCGCGACGCCGCGCAGTCGGCTGATCTGCGGCCGGCTGACGGGCTCCAGGTAGGCGACCACCGCCAGCGTCTCGAGCGCCGCGGGCGAGACCCGGTCGTCGGGCGGGCGCTCACGCAGGCGGTCGACCACCCCCGCCAGGTCCGCACGGGTGCGCAGGGTGAAGCCGCCGGCGATCTCGGCCACCTCCAAGCCGGTGCCGGGGGAGTGCCGCGCGCCCAGCTCCGCCAGGGCCCGCTGGACCGCTCCCGGCGACTCCTCGGTGATCTCGCAGAGCGCCACCAGGGGCAGCGGCTCCGGCGACAGGAACAGCAGCGCCTCCACCTGGCGCGCCAGCTCGCCGACGCTCACAGTCGCGACCCGGTGATCGCGATGTCACCGAACGGCTCGGCCTGCGCGAGCGTGACCTCGCCGCGCCGCGCGAGCTCCAGGGCCGCCATCAGCGCGATCGCCTCCTCCAGCGGCTCCATGCCGTGGGTGAAGGCGTCGAAGCTCAGCGCCCGCGCCCGGCCGAGGGCCGTCTGCAGGCGCGCGAGGGCGGCGGGCATGCTCACCCGGCGGCTGGTGAGGTGCGTCAGCGACGGCGCCGGCGGCGCGATGAGCATCCGCGCCATCGCCTCCCCCAGCTGCGCCGGGTCCTCCTCCGGCGGCGGGGGCGGGGCGGCGCCCTCGAGCGGCACCCGCCGGTAGCGGGGCCCGGTGTGGTCGCGCGCCTGCTCCGCGAGCCACGCCGCCGCCCGCTGGAACGGCGCGTACGCGACGATCCGGGCGGCGAGCGCCTCGCGCGCCTCGAGGGTGTCGGGGTCGGGCTCCTCCTCCCCCGGCTCGCCCAGCATCCGGCGCGCCTTGAGCTCGGCCATCGCGGCCAGGAGCACGATGAGCTCCCCGGCGGTATCCGTGTCCCACCGCTCGCGGGCGCTCTCCCCGAGGGACGCGGTGACGACCTCCAGGAGCGGGAGCTCCAGCAGTTCCACCTCGTCTCGCAGGACGAGGGTGAGCAGCAGGTCGAACGGCCCCTCGAACAGGTCGAGGGCGATCGGCTGCTGGAGTGCGTCCGGCGCGGGCATCCCGGCGGCCAGCATAGCCGCGGCGCCCGCCGTCACGGTGCGGGCGACTGGCCTGCCGTGTCGTATCCGACCACCCGAAGGTATGGCGACGGCGCGGACGCGGTGCCGGATCCTTCCCGGTCATGGGCACGAATCAGACCGACCGCCCCCGCCCCTCGAGGTCCCCGTGCGCGATGGCCAGCCCGATCGCGCTCGTCGCCATGTTGCTGATCGGCATGGGCTGGGGGCTGGCGGGTCTGGCGATGGTGGACGAGCCGGACACGCTCGCGCTGAGGCCGGGGGGCACCGTCATGGCCCTCGCGATCGAGGTCGCGTTCTTCGTTCCCGCCGTCGCGCTCATCCTCTGGTTCGTCCACCGCGCCGGAGGGGGTGACGCCGTCGGTCCCAGGGCTCGGCGGGCATCGGTCGCCGCGCTCGCGGCCACGCTGCTGTTCATCGTCACGGGTCCGCTGATCCCGTCCGCCGACGACGCGCCCGTGGCCGCATGGGTCACCGGTTTCGCCGCCCTCGCCGCCCTGATCGGCGCACAGGCGCTGGGCGTCTGGGCGCGACGGCGCGCCCGCCGGGCGTCGGACCTGCGGACCCAGCGACTCGCGAGCATGAGCATCTGGACCGTCGTGACCTTCTGGCCGATCGGCGCCGCCGTCGGGCTCACGCTCTTCCTGATGGTCCTGTCGTCGGGCATCACCGAATGAGGCGCGGCCTCAGCGGAGTCCCATCGCCCCCTTGACCTCATCGAGGATGGGGGCGGCGAGCGCGCGGGCGCGCTCCGCCCCGTCGGCCAGGATGTCGTCGATCGCCGTGGGGTCGGCCATCAGCGCCTCGCGCCGCTCGCGGATGGGCCCGATGCGGGCCTTCACCCGCTCCGCCAGGTCGCGTTTGTCCTGCACGCAGCCCAGCTCGGCGGTGGTGCAACCCCGGAAGACCTCGTCGATCTCCTCCTGGGGCGCCCCGAAGGCCTTGTGCCACGCGAAGACGGTGCAGATGTCCGGCCGCCCCGGGATGTCGCGGCGGGTGCGCTGCGGGTCGGTGACCATCGACATCACCAGCTTCTGGATCTCGTCGTCGGTGTTCGCGAGGGTCACCGCGTTGCCGTAGCTCTTGCTCATCTTGCGGTTGTCCACGCCCAGCACCAGGGGGAACTCCGCCAGGATCGGCTGCGGCTCCGGGAACAGGTCGCCGTACAGGTGGTTCACCCGCCGCACCACCTCGCGCGCCAGCTCCAGATGCGGCAGCTGATCCTGCCCCACCGGGACGCGGGTGGCGCGGTACAGGATGATGTCGGCGGTCTGCAGGAGGGGGTAGCCGAGGAAGCCGAACGTGTCGATGGCCTCCCCCAGCTCCGCGATCTGCCCCTTGTACGTGGGGACGCGCTCCAGCCAGGACAGCGGCGTGACCATCCCGAGCAGCGTCGCCAGCTCGGCGTGCTCGTGGACGTCGGACTGGCGGAACACGATGCTCCGCTCCGGATCGACGCCGACGGCCAGCCAGTCGGCCACCATCTCGCGGGTGTTGCGGCGGATCTCCTCGGGGTGCTCGTACCCGGTGGTCAGCGCGTGGAGGTCGACGACGCTGTAGATGCAGTCGTAGCCGTCCTGGAGCGCCACCCAGTTGCCCAGGGCGCCCAGCAGATGGCCCACGTGCAGCTGACCGGTGGGGCGCATCCCCGAGAAGACGCGCTCCCTCGTGGCGACGGCGGACATCGGCGGGATGCTACCGATGGGCCGATCCGTTCCGGGGGGCGGGCCGTACACTCGGACCGATGGCGACGATCGATCCCGCACCGCACGGACCACCGCCGCCACCGCCGCCCCATCCGCCGACGCCCGCGCCCGTGCCGCGGACCCCCGGCTTCGCGTGGCGGGTGCTGTCGCCGCCGGGCGCGGTGATCGCCGCCTTCGTCGGCGCGATGGCGGTCGCCGCGGTCCTCAGCGCCGCGCCGATGGGCGAGGACGCGCTCCTCACGATCCTCCAGTTCGTCGCCAGCTCGCTGATCCTGGTGTTCGGCCTGCTGATCTGGCGGGGGCTGCCGGCCCACGAGCGCCGGCTGGTCCTGGCCGTCAAGAAGCCGCCGCGCTCGGTCGTGCTGACGGGCATCGGCATCGGCCTGCTGATCGTGGTCGGCGCCGCGGCCCTGCTCGCCGTCGGGTCGGCGATCGACCCCCACGTGGAGCGGCAGGTGCAGGATCAGGAGGAGATCGGCACCGCCCCCTGGGAGCTCGTGCTGTGGGTGATCGCCCTGACCGCGCTCGCACCGCTGGGCGAGGAGCTCCTGTTCCGCGGCCTGATGCTGCGCGGCCTGGTGCGCCGGATGCAGTTCGCGCCGTCGGCGCTCATCAGCAGCGCGGTGTTCGCGTCGGCCCACTTCGACGCGTACGTGCTCTGGCCCCGGGCGATCGGGATACTGGCGACCGGACTGGTGCTCGCGTGGGTCTACCGGACCCGGGGGTACTGGGGCTCGGTGACCGCCCACGCCACTGTCAACGCGGTCGCCGCCGTCAGCCTGATCGCCTACTCAACCTCATGACCGACACCGACGGCTTCCGCGCCATCGACCTGTTCGCCGACCTGTCGGAGCAGGCGCTGGCGGCGGCGGTCGATGGCCTGGAGGCCGTGCACCTGGGCGCGGGAGACGAGTTCGACGTCGGCGCGAGCAAGGCCGTGTGCTGCGTCGTGGGCGTCGGGCGGCTGGCGCTCGCGGTCGTTGCGCCGGAGGAGCGCGAGCGCACCATCGGGCTGCTGGAGCAGGGCGACCTGCTGGTGCGGCCGATCGACCCGTGGGCGGCGTCCGGGCCCCAGGTGCGGTGCTTCGCCATCGAGGAGTCGTTCGTCCACCTGGTCGACCGCCCGCGGATGGAGCAGTGGATGCGCGACCCCGCGCTGGCCGCGAATCTGGTGCGCGTGCTGAGCGCGCAGATCGCCGACCGGGAGCTGGCGGTGGCGATCGCGCTGGAGCCGCGGGTGGAGCGCCGGCTGCTGCTGAAGCTGCGTCAGCTGGCGGAGCGCTGGGGCCGGGTGACCCCCGACGGCATCCGGCTGGACCTGCGCCTGACCCACCAGGAGCTGGCGAACATGGTCGGCGCGGTGCGCGAGTCGGTGACGATCGCGCTGGGTCGGCTCGCCGACAGCGGGGAGATCGAGGTCCGCAACCGGACCCTGATCATCCGCCCGCCGCAGGATCCCGGGGAGCCGGAGCCGCCCCGGCGCTGACGCGCGCGGCGGGCCGGGGACGCACGCCCGCCCCGTGGAACGCCGGACCGTTCGCCGGCTCCAGCTCGATGGCGGCCCGCGGGGTGCGCTGCGGCGGCCGGTGCGACGGCCACGGGGCGGCGACGGGCCGCCCGCCGGGGCGGTCGGCCAGCGCGGCGGGTTCCAGGAACAGGGAGTTGCGGCCGAGCGGGCGCAGCAAGGTCGTTGCGTGGAGCAGGCGCCGGCCGCGCACCCGCTCCACCTGCCGGACGCGCTGGGCCGCCAGCAGGGCGGAGGCCCCGGCGCCGAGCAGCGCGCCGGCCGCCGCCGCGCCCGTCCCCTCGACGTACGGCGCGGCGGCGACGGCGGCGACGGCGGCCAGCGCCGCCGCGGGCAGGGTCCGGGCCACCAGCACCCGGACGACGGTCACCGGGGCGCCCTCCAGCCGCCAGCGCCCCGCGACGGGCAGGGCCAACCGCGCCGCCCGCCGCGCCGCGCGGGCCCCCCCGGCCAGCCACAGGAGGATGAGCGACCCCGCGAGGCCCGCGGCCCCGGCGCGCAGCGCCTGCGGCGCCGGGTCCCCCACCGCGAGCACCCCCGCCACGCCGCACGCGGCGATCGACAGTCCGATGGTCCGGAGCTCGAACACCGCGGGCGCGAGGGGCGTCATGCCGCGGATATCGGCACGCGGCGGGGACGGCCGCATACCGCATCATGCGTGGTCCGGGCGACCCCCCGGGCGCGACGCGCGCCGCGCCAGCGAGACCGCGAACCAGCCGCGCGGGTCCTCGTGCCACTCGACGATCCGGAGCCCCGCCTCCCCGTACATCCCCGCCACCGAGTCGCGGGTGAACTTGCAGGAGATCTCGGTGCGCATCTCCTCCCCGTCGGCGAACTCGACCGTCATGTCCAGCGCGGCCAGGCGGACCACCTGGCGGCCGATCGCGCGCAGGCGCATCTCGATCCAGGGCGGCCCGGGGTCGTACCGGGCGACGTGGGCGAAGGCGTCCAGGTCGAAGTCTCCGTCCAGCTCGCGATTCATGACCCGCAGGAGGTTGAGGTTGAACTGCGCGGTCACGCCGGCGGCGTCGTCGTAGGCCGGCAGGATCCGGCCGGGGTCGCCGGCCAGGTCGGTGCCCACCAGCAGCACGTCGTCGTCATCCATCAGCGCCGCGACCGACCGCAGGAACGGCGCCCGCCCGGCGGGCTCCAGGTTGCCGATCGTCCCGCCCAGGAACGCGATGAGGCGGGCGCCCCCCGCCGGGGGGGGGGGGGCAGCCGGGAGGGGGGGGGCCGAGGCCCCCCCCCCCCCCCGCCGGGCGGGCCCCCGGGAGGCCCCCCCCCCACCGGGACCGC
>OEIU01001810.1_pt1 | contig 12674 bp, 8 predicted proteins | sample 1539221 | NCBI WGS metagenome assembly OEIU01 (sample SAMN03792071, study PRJEB22550) | activated sludge metagenome | feature: wastewater treatment plant; material: activated sludge; isolation source: Wastewater treatment plant of a petroleum refinery complex | place: Argentina: Zarate | collected...
CGCGGATGGCCGCGATGTAGCCGCCGGGGCCGCCGCCGATGACGACGACGTCGAAGTTCTTGGACATGGTTGGATGGAGGTCGGGTTGAGGCCGCTACTCCAGCGGCACGAAGATCCACAGCAGCAGGTAGGCCACCAGGCCGGTGCCGCCGAAGAGGAACAGCAGCACGAACATCAGCCGCCAGATCCAGGCGTCGACGCCGCTGACCTGGCCCAGGCCCGCACACACGCCGCCCAGCCACTTGTCGCTGCGGCTGCGGCGCAGGCGGTTGATGGCCGCGGCGGCCGGCGAAGGCGCGGGCGGCTCGGCATCGATGAGCCTGGCCTTGGCGCGCTGGAACTCGTCCTCGGACAGCGTGCCGCGGGCACGCATCTCCTCGAGCTTGGCGAGTTCTTCGACGAGGCTCATCGCAGGCTCGCGGCGCGGCGCTTCAGATGTCGAACAGCAGCCGCGCCGGGTCTTCCAGCGCTTCCTTCATCGCCACCAGGCCGAGCACCGCCTCGCGGCCGTCGATGATGCGGTGGTCGTAGCTCATCGCCAGGTAGTTCATCGGCCGCACCACGACCTGGCCGTTCTCGACCACGGCGCGCTCCTTGGTGGCATGCACGCCGAGGATCGCGCTTTGCGGCGGGTTGATGATCGGGGTGGACAGCATCGAGCCGAACACGCCGCCGTTGCTGATCGAGAAGGTGCCGCCGGTCAGGTCGTCGATCGACAGCCTGCCGTCGCGCGCCTTGGTGCCGAATTCGGCGATCTTCTTCTCGATGTCGGCGAAGCTCATCTGGTCGGCGTCGCGCAGGATCGGCACCACCAGACCGCGCGGCGAGCCGACCGCGATGCCGATGTCGAAGTAGCCGTGGTAGACGATGTCGTTGCCGTCGACGCTGGCGTTGATCACCGGATAGCGCTTCAGCGCCGCGACGGCCGCCTTGACGAAGAAGCTCATGAAGCCGATCTTGACGCCGTGCTCCTTCTCGAAGCGCTCCTGGAAGCGCTTGCGCATTTCCATCACCGGCGCCATGTTGACCTCGTTGAAGGTGGTCAGGATGGCGTTGCTGGACTGGCTCTGCAGCAGCCGCTCGGCGACGCGCGCGCGCAGCCGCGACATCGGCACGCGCTGCTCGGGCCGGTCGCCCAGCTTCGGCATGCTCGGCGGCGCCACCGGCGGCAGGCTGCGCGCCGGCGCGGCCTGAGGTGCGGCGGGCGCCGCAGCCGGCTTCGGTGCAGCCAGCGCGCCCAGCACGTCGCCCTTGGTCACGCGCCCGTCGCGGCCGGTGCCGGCCACCGATGACGCGGCCATCTGGTTCTCGGCCAGCAGCTTGGCCGCGGCCGGCATGGCCACCCCGGCCTTGGAGGCCGCGGCCGGAGCAGCGGCGGCAGGCGTGGGCGCCGCCGGCGCGGCGGCACTCGGCGCCGCAGCGGGTGCTGCAGGAGCCGCCGCGCCCGCCTTGGCCTCGGTGTCGATGCGCGCGATGACCTGCTCGGCGGTGACCGTCGCGCCATCGCCGGCGACATGCTCGGTGAGCACGCCGCTGGCCGGCGCCGGCACTTCGAGCACGACCTTGTCGGTCTCGATCTCGATCAGCGTCTCGTCCATCTCCACCGCCTCGCCGGGCTTCTTCTTCCACTGCAGCAGCGTGGCCTCGGCGACGGATTCGGACAGCTGCGGTACCTTGACTTCGACGATTGACATGGGAGGGTCTCGGAGGATTGGTTTTCAGTTGCGCGAGCCGACCGGCGCGGCGAGCATCCGGTCGAGCAGGCGAAGCGGCGGCAGCGCCTCGAGTGTGCGCCGCCGCCCCATCGCCCTACTTGGAAAGCGCGAAGCCCTTCAGCTTGCCGAAGGCCTGGTCGAGCAGCGCCTTCTGCTGCTCCTGGTGCAGGTGCGCATAGCCGACGGCCGGCGAAGCCGACGCCGCGCGCCCGGCGTAGCCGAGCTTCTGGCCTTCGCTCATGTTCTCGTGCACGTAGTGCTGCACGAAGAACCACGCCCCCTGGTTCTGCGGCTCATCCTGGCACCAGACGACCTCGGTGGCATTCGGGAAGCGCTTCAGCTCGGCGGCGAAAGCCTTGTGCGGGAACGGGTACAGCTGCTCGACGCGCACGATGGCCACGTCCCAGGCCTTCTTCTCGTCGCGGCGGCGGATCAGGTCGTAGGCCACCTTGCCCGAGCAGGCGATGACGCGCCGCACCTTGTCGGCTTCGACCTCGCTGCGGCTCGGCCCGATCACGGTGCGGAACTCGCCCTTGGTGAACTCCGACAGCGGCGAGGTCGCGTCCTTGGCGCGCAGCAGGCTCTTCGGCGTGAAGATCACCAGCGGCTTGCGGAACTGGCGCACCATCTGCCGGCGCAGCAGGTGGAAGATCTGGCTCGCGCTGGTCGGCTGGCAGACCTGCATGTTGTTGTCGGCGGCCAGTTGCATGAAGCGCTCGATGCGCGCCGAGGAGTGCTCCGGCCCCTGCCCTTCGTAGCCGTGCGGCAGCATCAGCGTCAGCCCGTTGACGCGGCCCCACTTGACTTCGCCCGAGGCGATGAACTGGTCGATGACCACCTGCGCGCCGTTGGCGAAGTCGCCGAACTGCGCCTCCCAGATGACCAGCGTGTTCGGCTCGGCCGAGGCGTAGCCGTATTCGAAGCCGAGCACCGCCTCTTCGGACAGGATCGAGTCGATGACCACGAACGGGGCCTGGTTGTCGGTGATGTTCTGCAGCGGCATGAAGGTGCCGGTGTCCCACTTCTCGCGCTTCTGGTCGTGCAGCACCGCATGGCGGTGCGTGAAGGTACCGCGGCCGCAGTCCTCGCCCGACAGGCGCACCGCATAGCCGCTGGCCACCAGCGAGGCATAGGCCAGGGTCTCGCCCATGCCCCAGTCGACGTTGATCTCGCCGCGGCCCATCGCGGCGCGGTCGGCCAGCACCTTCTCGACCAGCGGGTGCACCTTGAAATTGGCCGGCACGCTGGTGATGCGCTCGGCCAGCCGCTTGACCTCGGCCAGCGGCAGCGCGGTGTCGGCCGCGTCGGTCCATTTGCGGCCGAGGAACGGCGCCCAGTCGACCGCGTACTTGCTCTTGAAGTTGGTCAGCACCGGGTCGGCGGTGTGCTTGCCGGCATCGAGCGCGGCGCGCAGTTCCTTGACCATGCCGTCCGGGCTGTCGGCCCCTTCGGCCTGCAGCACGCCCTGCGCCACCAGCTTGTCGCCATAGAGCTTGCGCGTTCCCGGATGGACGGTGATCTTCTTGTACATCAGCGGCTGCGTCAGCGCCGGCGTGTCCTGCTCGTTGTGGCCGAGCTTGCGGAAGCAGACGATGTCGACGACCACGTCCTTGTTGAATTCCTGGCGGTAGTCCAGCGCCAGCTGCGTGCACAGCACCACGGCTTCAGGGTCGTCGCCGTTGACGTGCAGCACCGGCGCTTCGATCATCTTGACGACGTCGGTGCAGTACAGCGTGGAGCGCGTGTCTCGCGGGTCGCTGGTGGTGAAGCCGATCTGGTTGTTGATGACGATGTGCAGCGTGCCGCCGGTGTAGTAGCCGCGCGTCTGCGCCAGCGCCAGCGTCTCCATGACCACGCCCTGGCCGGCGAAGGCCGCGTCGCCGTGCACCAGCACCGGCAGCACCTGGTCGCCCTCCGCGTCGCCGCGGCGGTCCATGCGCGCCTTGACCGAACCCTCGACCACCGGGTTGACGATCTCCAGGTGGCTGGGGTTGAAGGCCAGGCTCAGGTGCACCGGGCCGCTGGGCGTGCTCACGTCGCTGGAAAAACCCTGGTGGTACTTGACGTCGCCGGCCGGCAGGTCTTCCTTGGCCGTGTGGTCGAACTCGGCGAACAGATCCTTCGGCAGCTTGCCCAGCGTATTCACCAGCACGTTCAGCCGGCCGCGGTGCGCCATGCCGATGACGATCTCCTGCACGCCGCGCGCGCCGCCGCGCCGCACCACTTCGTCCATGCTGGCGATGAAGCTTTCGCCGCCTTCGAGGCTGAAGCGCTTCTGGCCGACGTACTTGGTGTGCAGATAGCGCTCCAGGCCTTCGGCCGCGGTCAGGCGGTCGAGGATGTGCACCTTTTGCTCGGCCGTGAAGGCAGGCTTGCTGCGGATGCTTTCCAGCCGCTCCTGCCACCAGCGCTTTTCGGCCTGCTCGGTGGTGTGCATGGTCTCGGCGCCGACGGTGCCGCAGTAGGTCTCGCGCAGCGCCTGCACGATCTCGCGCAGCGTCATGTGCTCGGCCTTGCTGAAGTAGGTGTTCGCCGCGCTGAACGAGATGTCCATGTCGGACTCGGTCAGGTCGTAGAACGCCGGCTCGAGCTCGGGGATCTTCGGCCGCTCGGTGCGCTTCAGCGGGTCGAGGTCGGCCCAGCGCGAGCCGACGTTGCGGTAGGCCGCGATCAGCGACTGCACGTGCACCTGCTTGCGCGCCACCGCCAGGTCGGCCTCGCTGGCCTTCAGCGCGAAGGCGTTGGCCTTGGCGCGCTGCGCGAAGGACTCGACCACCGGGGCGTGCGCCACGTCGCGCGCGTCGCTGCCGTCGGCGGCGGCCACGTTCTGCAGCCGGTCGAAGTAGGCGCGCCAGTTGTCGGGCACGCTGCCGGGGTTGTCGAGGTAGGCCTCGTACAGTTCTTCGACGTAGGGCGCGTTGCCGCCGAACAGGTACGAGTTGGACCAGGATTCCTGCATCATCTTGCGCTCACCTTTCGCTCCGGTTTCCGGGGCTTTGATGGGTTGATCAACCTTCCGCTTCACCGGCTGCACCGGGAAAAACTGGATCGCGACGCGGACCGCAAGCCCGCATTGGGCGGGCCCCGAGCGCAGCCGGCATCCCGGCGCGCCACTGTATCACCGGGCCCGCGTCCGGCTGGCCTGGCGACATTGGAACCTGGCCGCCCTACCGCATCCTGACAACGCGCCACGCAAGGCCGCGCGGGCTTTGGCGACGCCCGCTGCTGCGGGCTTTGGCGACGCCCGCTGCTGCGGGCTTTCCCCGCCGCGGCCGGCGCCGCCTTTGCCCTAGCATCCGTCGCTTCCGAACCTCTGGAGTCACCCATGAAGCTCAGTTCCCTACTGGCTGCGGCGGCGATCGCCTGCGCGGCCGCCGGCGGCACGGCGCAGGCCGAGACCCTGCGCTGGGCGGCGCAGAACGACATCCTGACGCTGGACCCGTATTCGCAAAACCATGCCACGACGCTCTCGCTGCTGCAGAACTCCTACGAAGGCCTGACGCGCTACAGCGAAAAGTACGAGGTCGAGCCTTGCTTGGCGACCAAATGGACGATGATCAGTCCGACACAGGTGCGCTTCGAACTGCGCAAGGGCGTCAAGTTCTATGACGGCTCGCCCTTCACTGCCGACGACGTGATCTTTTCCTTCGGCCGCATCAAGCAGCCGCAGGGTACCCTGCAGGTGTACGTCAACGGCATCAGCGAGATCAAGAAGATCGACGACCACACGATCGACCTGATGCTGTCGGCGCCGCAGCCGCTGCTGCTGCGCAGCCTGATCGACTTCCGCATCATGAGCAAGGCCTGGTCGGAGAAGAACAAGACCACCAACGTCCAGGACTACAAGGCCAAGGAAGAGAACTACGCCTCGCGCAACGTCAACGGCACCGGCCCGTACAAGATCACCAGTTGGACGCCGGACCAGCGCCTGACGATGGTGGTCAACAAGGACTGGTGGGGCAAGCTGAACGGCAACGTGACCGAGGTGATCTACACGCCGATCAAGAGCGACCCGACGCGCGTCGCGGCGCTGCTCTCCGGTGATGTCGACATGCTGACCGACCTGCCGACCCAGGATGTGGCGCGGCTGCGCCAGGATCCGAAGTTGAAGATCCTCGACGGCCACGAAGTGCGCACGATCTTCATCGCGCTCGACGAATACAGCCCGGAGCTGAAGTTCAGCGACGTCAAGGGCAAGAACCCGTTCAAGGACAAGCGCGTGCGCGAGGCGCTGTCGATCGCCATCGACCGCGAGGCGATCAAGCGCAACACCATGCGCGGGCTGTCGCTGCCGGCGTCGATCATCGTCGCGCCCGGGGTCAACGGCCATTCGCCTGAGATCGACGTGGCCATCAAGGCCGACCCGGAGCGCGCGAAGAAGCTGCTCGCCGACGCCGGCTATCCGAACGGCTTCGAGTTCCAGCTGAACTGCCCGAACAACCGCTACGTCAACGACGAGGAGATCTGCCAGAACCTGGTGGCGATGTGGGCGCGCATCGGCGTGAAGACCAAGCTGGTGGCTGAAGGCATGGCCACCTTCATCCAGAAGGTGCAGAACTTCGACACCTCGGCTTACCTGCTGGGCTGGGGCGTGTCCACCTTCGACGCGCAGTATTCGCTGCAGTCGCTGATCCGCACGCGTACCACCGGCGCCGACGGCAGTTTCAACTTCGGCCGCATCAGCGACCCGAAGATCGACGCGCTGGTCGACACGATGAAGACCGAGACCGACATGGCCAAGCGCAACGCGCAGATCCGCGAAGCGCTGGTGCTGACGCGCGACGAGGTGCACAGCATCCCGCTGCATCACCAGCTGCGGCCGTGGGCGATGAAGAAGGGCGTGAGCACGATCCACCGCGCCGACGACCGGCCGGAGGCGCGCTTCACATCAGTGAATCCGGGCGGATCCTGATCGGCCTGTTCCGCATGCAAAGGGTCCGCGTTGCGGGCCCTTTTTTCAGGCCGCGGCGCTGACGAAAACCGTGGCGCGGTCGATCAGCAGCCGGCGGCACCGCGCCAGTGCGTCAACCGGCGCAGATGCGCCGGCGCGCCGCGTCGTATTCGCGCTTCAGCCGCGCCACCAGCTCGGCCACCGGCGCCACCTGCTTGACCGCGCCTATGCCCTGGCCGCAGCCCCAGATGTCCTTCCAGGCCTTCTTGGCGCCGTAGTCGCTGCCGAAGCTCATCCGGCTCGGATCGCTGTGCTCGAGGTTTTCGGGGTCCAGCCCGGCATTGCGGATCGACGGCGCCAGGTAGTTGCCGTGCACGCCGGTGAACAGGTTCGAATAGACGATGTCGTCGCTGCTGCTGTCGACGATGCACTTCTTGTAGGCGTCGGAGGCGCGCGCTTCCTCGGTGGCGATGAAGGCCGAGCCGATGTAGGCGAAGTCGGCACCGCAGGCCAGCGCCGCGAGCACGCCGGCGCCGGTGCCGATCGCGCCGGACAGCGCGATCGGGCCGTCGAACCACTCGCGGATCTCAGCCACCAGCGCGAACGGGCTCTTGATGCCGGCATGGCCGCCGGCGCCCGCCGCCACCGGAATCAACCCGTCGGCGCCCTTCTCGAGCGCCTTGTGCGCATGCGTGTTGTTGATGATGTCGTGCAGCACCACGCCGCCCCACGAGTGCACCGCCTGGTTGACCTCGACGCGCGCGCCGAGCGAGCTGATGACGATCGGCACCTTGTACTTGGCGCACATTTCCATGTCGTGGTCGAGCCGGTCGTTGCTCTTGTGCACGATCTGGTTGATGGCGAAGGGCGCGGCCGGCCGGCCGGGGTTGGCGCGGTCGTAGGCCGCCAGCGTCTCGGTGATCTCGGCCAGCCATTCGTCCAGCTGCGACGCGGGCCGTGCGTTCAGCGCCGGCATCGCGCCGACGACGCCGGCCTTGCACTGCTCGATGACGAGCTTCGGGTGGCTGATGATGAACAGCGGCGAACCGATGATCGGCAGCGGCAGCTTGGCAAGGATCGGTGGCAGCGGCAAGACGGTCTCCGGTGAAAGCGGGTTCGCAACACGCCGCTGCAGTGTGCGCGGCGCCGCCTCGCAGCGCCGTCACGGCGGCGACAAGCGCAGGTTCAGAGCGCATCCATCGGCATCGCGGCGAGCCCCGCCGCGCCTTCGACGATGCTGTGGCGGATGCCCGGCACCCTGCTCAGGATGTGGTCGGCATAAAAGCGCGCGGTGGCGATCTTCGCGCGCATGAACTCGGCATCTTCGCCCGCGGCCAGCCGTTGTTCGGCGACCAGCAGCGCGCGCGCCATCTGCCAGCCGGCGACCACGTTGCCCGCCAGCAGCAGGTAGGGCACGCTGCCGGCGTAGGCCTCGTTGGGCTGCGCCTTGCTGCGCCCGGCGATGAACTCGACCACGTCGACGAAGGCCTGGCAGGCCGCGCTCAGGCTGCGCTGCATGGCCTTGGCCGCGTCGCTGCCGCTCTTGCGCAGTTCGCCCTCGGTGGCCTGGATGCGCGCGGCGATGGCCTTGGCCACCGCGCCGCCGTCGCGCGCGGTCTTGCGGCCGACCAGGTCGTTGGCCTGGATCGCGGTCGTGCCTTCGTAGATCGTCAGGATGCGCGCGTCGCGGTAGTACTGCGCCGCGCCGGTCTCCTCGATGAAGCCCATGCCGCCGTGCACCTGCACGCCCAGGCTCGTGACCTCCAGGCTCATCTCGGTGCTGAAGCCCTTGACCAGCGGCACCAGGTATTCATAGAAGGCCTGGTTCTGCTTGCGCGCCTCGGCATCCGGATGCGCATGCGCGGCGTCGTAGGCCGCGGCGGCCACCGTGGCCATCGCGCGGCAAGCTTCGATGTAGGCGCGCATCGTCATCAGCATGCGCTGCACGTCCGGGTGGTGGATGATGGTCGCCGCACCCGGCGTCGAGCCGTCGACCGGGCGGCTTTGCACGCGTTCGCGCGCGAAGGCCGATGCCTTCTGGTAGGCGCGCTCGGCGATCGCCACGCCCTGCATGCCCACCGCGTAGCGCGCGGCGTTCATCATCACGAACATGTAGGCCAGGCCCTGGTTTTCCTGGCCGACCAGGGTTCCGATGGCGCCGCCGTGGTCGCCGAACTGCAACACCGCGGTCGGGCTGGCCTTGATGCCCAGCTTGTGCTCGATGCTGACGCAGTGCGCATCGTTGCGCGCACCCAGGCTGCCGTCGGCATTGACCATGAACTTCGGCACCACGAACAGGCTGATGCCCTTGACGCCTTCGGGCGCGCCGGCCACGCGCGCCAGCACCAGGTGCACGATGTTCTCGGCCATGTCGTGCTCGCCGTAAGTGATGAAGATCTTGGTGCCGAAGATCTTGTACGTGCCGTCGGGCTGAGGCTCGGCGCGCGTGCGCACCGCCGCCAGGTCGCTGCCCGCTTGCGGTTCGGTCAGGTTCATCGTGCCGGTCCACTGGCCTGACACCATGCGCGGGATGTAGGTCTGCTGCTGCTCGGGCGATCCTGCCGTGAGCAAGGCCTCGATCGCGCCATCGGTGAGCAGCGGGCACAGCGCAAAGCTCATGTTGGCGCTGTTGATCATCTCGATGCAGGACGCGCCAATGGTCTTGGGCAGGCCCTGCCCGCCGAATCCGCTGGGGTGTTGCAGCCCCTGCCAGCCGCCGGCGCCGAACTCGGCGAAGGCTTCCTTGAAGCCCGCAGTGGTCGTGACCACGCCGTCGCACCAACTCGACGGCGCCTTGTCGCCCTCGAAGTTCAGCGGCGCGAGCACGCCCTCGCTGAACTTGGCCGCTTCCTCCAGCACCGCCGCCGCGGTGTCGTAGCCGGCCTCCTCGAAGCCGGGCAGCGCCGCGACCGCGCCGATGTCGGCCAGTTCCTTGATGGCGAAGAGCATGTCCTTGACGGGGGCGCGGTAGCTCATGGTGTCTCCGGTGACAAAGCGGGCTCCGCGAAGGGAGCCCTTTTGGGTTGGCGGTGGCGCGAGCCTACAGGCTCTTCACCAACTCGGGCACGGCGGTGAACAGGTCCGCCTCCAGGCCGTAGTCGGCGACGCTGAAGATCGGCGCCTCCGGATCCTTGTTGATGGCCACGATGACCTTGGAGTCCTTCATGCCCGCCAGGTGCTGGATCGCGCCGCTGATGCCGCAGGCGATGTACAGCTGCGGCGCGACGATCTTGCCGGTCTGCCCCACCTGCCAGTCGTTGGGCGCGTAGCCGGCGTCCACTGCCGCGCGGCTGGCGCCGAGCGCGGCCCCCAGCTTGTCGGCCAGCGGGGTCAGCACTTCGTTGAACTTCTCGCTGCTGCCCAGCGCGCGCCCGCCCGAGACGATGATCTTCGCCGCGGTCAGCTCGGGCCGGTCGTTCTTGGCGATCTCGGCGCCGACGAAGCTGGACAGGCCGCTGTCGGCGGCGGCGGCGATGCTTTCCACCGCCGCGCTGCCGCCGCTGGCGGCCGCGGCGTCGAAGCCGGTGGTGCGCACGGTCAGCACCTTGACGGCGTCGCTGCTTTGCACGGTGGCGATGGCGTTGCCGGCGTAGATCGGGCGCTCGAAGGTATCGGCGCTGACCACCTTGGTGGCGTCGGAGATCTGGCCGACATCGAGCTTGGCGGCGACGCGCGGGGCCACGTTCTTGCCGTGCGCGGTGGCAGGAAAGAGGATGTGGCTGTAGTCCTTGGCGATGGCCAGCACCTGCGCGGCGACGTTCTCCGCGAGTTGCTCGGCCAGGCTGGCCGCGTCGGCGTGCAGCACCTTGGCTACGCCCGGGATGGCGGCGGCGGCCTGTGCGGCGCCGGCGGCGTTGTGGCCCGCCACCAGCACGTGCACGTCGCCGCCGCAGGCGATGGCTGCGGTGACGGTGTTGAGGGTGGCGCCCTTGAGGGTGCCGTGGTCGTGTTCGGCTATGACGAGTGCGCTCATGATCAGATCACCTTCGAAACGTTCTTCAGCTTGTCCACCAGCGTGGCGACATCGGGCACCTTGATGCCGGCACCGCGCTTGGGCGGCTCGACGACCTTCAGCGTCTCGATCTTCGAGGCCACGTCCACGCCCAGGTCGGCGGGCTTGACGATATCGAGCTGCTTCTTCTTCGCCTTCATGATGTTGGGCAGCGTCACGTAACGCGGCTCGTTCAGGCGCAGGTCGGTGGTGACGATGGCCGGCAGCTTGAGCTTGACGGTTTCCAGGCCGCCGTCGACCTCGCGCGTCACATTGGCGCTGCCGTCGGCGACTTCGACCTTGCTGGCGAAGGTGCCTTGCGGCCGGTCGAGCAGCGCGGCGAGCATCTGGCCGGTCTGGTTGCAGTCGTCGTCGATGGCCTGCTTGCCGAGGATCACCAGGCCGGGCTGTTCCTTGTCGACCAGCGCCTTCAGCAGCTTGGCCACCGCCAGCGGCTGCAGCTCGTCGCTGCTTTCCACCAGGATGGCGCGGTCGGCGCCGATGGCCATGGCGGTGCGCAGCGTTTCCTGGCACTGCGCCACGCCGCAGGAGACGGCGACGATCTCGCTGACGGCGCCCTTTTCCTTCAGGCGCACGGCCTCTTCGACGGCGATCTCGTCGAAGGGGTTCATGCTCATCTTGACGTTGGCGATGTCCACGCCGGTGCCGTCGCTCTTGACGCGCACCTTGACGTTGTAGTCGACGACCCGCTTCACGGGTACCAGAACCTTCATGTCTTGCTCCTCCTGTGCGATCAGTGGCTTGGTTGGCGCATTCTAGGCAGGTTGGGGGGTGCCGCCGCCCACCCCCTACGGCGCTGCTCGACTCGCCGCCTGCGCGGCCGCGATGCCGCGCGGCACGTCGATGCGCGCCAGCACCCCCAGGCCGGCGACGAAGAACAGGCCCGTCGACAGGATCGCGAGGCGATGGTTGCCGGCGCTCAGGAGCGTCACCAGCCCGTAGGTCATCGGCCCGAGAATCGCCGCCAAGCGCACGGCGAAGGTCCACAGGCCGAAGAACTCGGCCAGGCGCTGCGCCGGCGCAAAGGCGCCGGCGAGCGCACGTCCCACCGACTGGCTCGAACCCATGCACAAGCCGGCGATCAGCGCGGCCAGCCAGAACAGCGCGGCGCCGGTCGCGGCCGCCGCCAGCAGCGTCATGACGATCCAGCCGACCAGCGTCACCGCCAGCGCCTTGCGGTGGCCGATGCGGTCCTGCCAGTAGCCGAAGGCGAAGGCGCCGACGGCAGAGGCGATGTTCACCAGGAAGATCAGCAGCATCGTCTGCGTCTGCTTGAAGCCCAGCACCTGCTCGGCATACACCGCGGCCAGCGCGATGACCACGGCGATGCCCGATTGGTAGGCCACCGAACACACCAGCAGCCGGAAGAAGTCGCGGTAGTCCTGCGCGTGGCGCCAGGTCTGCGCCAGGCGCTGCAGCGAGGCGCGCAGCCCGCTGTCCTGCAGCGCCGCCGGCTGCGGCTGGGCGCGTTCGCGCAGCAGCGCGAAGGTCAGCAGCGACGCCAGCGCGTACACCGCGGCGGTGATCAGCATGGTCACCGGCACGAAGCGGGTGGCCGGGATGCCCTGCCCCTGCGCCCACAGCACGTAGCCCAGCGACAGCCCCAGCGTCAGCATGCCGCCCAGGTAGCCGAAGCTCCAGCCCCAGCCGGAGACGCGGCCCAGCGCTTCGCGCCGCGCCAGTTCGGGCAGGAAGGCGGCATTCAGCGATTCGCCATAGCTGTAGAAGACGTTGGACAGCACGATGGCCGCGATCACCAGCCACAGGTCGCCCGGCCCGGCCAGCGCCAGCAGCGCCGTGCCCAGCACGCAGGCGGCGGTGCTGAAGGCCAGCAGACGCTTCTTTGCGCCGCGCAGATCGGCCAGCGCGCCCAGCGACGGCATGGTCAGCATGACGATGGCGCTGGACAGCGCCAGCGCGCTGGTCCAGGCGAGGGTGGCCCACGACGCATTGGCCGCGACCACGCCAACGAAATAGGCGTTGAACACCGCCGTCAGCACCACCGTCGTGTAGCCCGAGTTGGCGAAGTCGTACATCGCCCAGCCGAACACCTCGC
>OEIU01001811.1_pt1 | contig 12668 bp, 11 predicted proteins | sample 1539221 | NCBI WGS metagenome assembly OEIU01 (sample SAMN03792071, study PRJEB22550) | activated sludge metagenome | feature: wastewater treatment plant; material: activated sludge; isolation source: Wastewater treatment plant of a petroleum refinery complex | place: Argentina: Zarate | collected...
TCGCGTCCTGGTCGCCGAGCCAGTCCGACCCCTTCACGGTGTCGTACATGTGCCATTGCCACTTGTCCGGCCCCATATTGCCGAGCGAGGCGGCGACGCCTCCCTGGGCCGCGACCGTATGCGAGCGGGTCGGGAAGACCTTGGTGATGCAGGCCGTGCGCAGGCCCGCCTGCGAGCAGCCGACCGTGGCGCGCAGGCCCGCGCCGCCGGCTCCCACGACGACCACGTCGAAGGTATGGTCGGTGATCGGATAGGCGTCGCCGTTGATCTTGGGCGACGCGGCGCCGTTCGGCGCGGAACCGTTGGTGGCCATCGGACGGATTCCTTTAGGCGGGCAGGAGCGCGCGGAAGAGGCTGAGCTTGGCGAGCGCGAAGAGGCACAGGCCGGCGATCAGGACCGCGAAGAAGGTGTTGGCGATGGTGGCGGCGAATTTCAGCCTGTGCTCGTGGAGGTAATCCTCGATCACGACCTGCATGCCGAGCCGCATGTGATAGGTCACCGAGATCACGAAGAGCCCGAGCAGCACCGAGGTGACCGGACCGGAGACGATCGCCGCCGCCTCAGGCCAGGGCCGCCCGGCCGCCGAGCCGATGATGACGATGAAGCAGAAGCCCAGGATGAGGTTGGAGATCGCGGTCACGCGCTGCGCCCACCAGTGCTCGACGCCGTGATGGGCGGCGCCGAGGCCCCGCACGCGGGAGCGGTCGGTACGGATCGAGGCCGTCTTGCCGGTCGTGTCGGTCATCTCGGCCTCCTCAGCGCATGACAAGGGCGATCACCCACAGGGCGACCGTCAGGATGGGAGAGAGGACGAGGGTCATCCTCGCCATCCGCATCCGGTTTTCGTAGTCGAAGCCGTAGCCCGTATCCCAGACCAGATGGCGGATGCCGCCCAGCAGGTGGTGCATCAGCACCCACGTATAGCCGAACATGATCAGGAGCCCGAGCGGGGAGCCGAAGAACCAGGAGACCCGGTCATAGGCATGCGGCCCCGAGGCGAGCGCCGCCAGCCAGATCGCCACCAGCACCGTCCCGAAATACAGCGCGCAGCCGGTCACCCGGTGCGCCACGGACATGGCCATGGTCCAGGTCCAGCGATAGATCTGGAGATGGGGGGAAAGCGGTCTGGCGGGGGGTGCCTTCGCGTCGGCCATCAGATCCTCCGGGCGTCACGGGAAAGGGGTTCTTTTGAATGGTTCCTAGCTCGTCGTCCGCTCAGCGGCAACGCGCCATCTTGCAAAATGCAGCAGAAGATCACGGCAGCCTCCCGAGGAGCCGCCACCACAGATAGGACAGCGGCACGGCGATCAGGAACGAGGCGACGCCAAAGGGGACCGTCAGCCGCGCGGCGGTGGCGAGCCTCACCCGTCCCAGTTCCGAGGCGACGAGGATGGGCGGCGCCTGATAGGGGAAGAAGATCGTCGAGAAGCCGATCACCTGGATCATCACGACGTCGAAGAGCGGAAACCCGCTGGCCTGGGACAGTTCTCCGGCGAGGGCGGTGAAGAGGGCCGGCGCCCCGTTGGCGGTGGTCGCGAGGGTGAGGACCGAGGAGATCCCGACGAGGACCGCGAAGTTGCGGGCGGTCTCCCCCGGCGCGAGCGGGGCGACCGACAGGAGGGCCCGGCCGAGCGCGGCGCCCGCCCCGGTCTCGACCAGGACCGAGACGGTCCCGAGAATCGCGGCGATATAGAAGCAGGTCCGCAGGCCGATCGTGCCGAACACCTCGGGCGGCACGACGCCGACCCGCGGCAGGATGCAGACCACCGCCGCGCCGAGCCCCACCCAGGCGGGCTGCATGCCGTGCAGGCTGTCTGTCATCCACAAGCCCAGCGTCACGGCGAGGATGACGGCGAGGCGGATTTCCTCGGGCGAGAGCGGCCGGTGAGGGCCGGAGGCGGCAGCGACCCGGCTCACCTTGTCGGGAAAGACGAGGCAGACGCACGCGACCAGGATCGCCCCCTTGACGAAGGCCAGCACGGGCGCGTGCAGCAGGAGATAGGGCATATAGGCGATATGAATGCCGTAGAGCGTCTCCGCCGTGCCCGCCATCACCATGTTCGGCACATTGGCGGGCAGGATCGAGGCGGAGAGAATCGGCGTCGCGACCCCGACCGCGAGAATCGCGCCGATTCGCCCCGGACGGCCCTCGTCGAGCCCCAGCTCGTCGGCCAGGGCCAGCACGATCGGCACGAGCAAAGCGATGCGCCCCAGATTGGAGGGCATCACGAAAGCCAGCAGGAAGGCCAGCGTGACGAGCCCGGTGACGAAGAGCGGGTAGGAGCGCGAGAGCGGCCGGGACAGGAACCGCGCGATCCGAGCCCCGAGCCCCGTGCGCACCATGGCCGCGCCCACGATCATGCCGGAGAGGACCAGCCAGAAGGCCGAGGAGGCAAAACCTGAGAAGATGGTCGCAGGCTTGGCGACGCCCGACAGGGTCGCGGAGGCGAAGAAGCCCAGCGTGACGACGATCTCGGGCACGAGCCCCGTCGCCCACAGGAAGATGCAGACGGCCGCGATGGCGGAGGCGGTCAGCACCGGACACCCTCCCCCCGCAGAGCGGCGGGACCACCTGGGCAGGCCGGGCCGGCTATGTCGTCGAAATTCGTCACCGGCGAAGGAGTGCCGTCGAATTTGCTTCGACACAATCTGGAATTCGACTAGATTGCCTTCGCCAATGGCGAAGGATGCGAGGTCCATGCATTTCGATCTCGTCGATCTCGGGCTCTTCCGACACGTGGTCGAGGCCGGCTCCATCACGCGCGGGGCGGAGCGGGCGCATCTGGCGCTCGCCGCGGCCTCGACGCGCATCCGCGGCATGGAGGAGGCGATCGGCGCCAAGCTCCTGCTGCGCACCCGCCTCGGGGTCACCCCGACCGCGGCGGGGCGCACGCTCCTCTCCCATGCCCGCACGATCCTCGCCCAGGCCGAGCGGCTGCGCGAGGATCTCGGCGCCTTCGTCGGTGGGCTCGCGGGGGAGATCAAGGTCCTGTCGAACACCAATGCGCTGACCGGCTTCCTGCCCGAGGTGCTGGGCACCTTCCTTGCGCGCCATCCCAACATCTCGGTGGAGATCGAGGAGCGGCTTTCCGACGAGATCGTCGGGCTCGTCGCCGAGGGCGTGGCAGAGATCGGGATCGTGGCCGGCACCGTCGAGACGGCGCGGCTCGAAACCTATCCCTTCGCGACCGACCGCTTCGTGGTCGTGGCCGCGCGCAGCCACCCGCTCGCCGGGCGGGGCTCGATTCCCTTCGCGGAGGTGATGGGCCTCGATTTCGTCGGGCTCGACCGCGCGAGCGCCCTCCAGCGCTTCCTCGCGGTCAAGGCGGCCCGGGCGGGGCGGGCGCTGCGCCTTCGCGTCCAGTTGCGCAGCTTCGACGCCGTCTGCCGCATGGTCGAGGCCGGAGTCGGGATCGGCATCGTGCCCGAGACGACCGCGCGCCTCGCCCAGAAGACCTCCGACATCGTCGTCGTCGCCCTCGACGACCCCTGGGCCGTGCGCGACCTGACCATCTGCCTGCGCAGCTACCGGGCGCTCGCCCCCAGCTCGCGCCTCCTCGTCGACCTGATGCGGGATTGGCAGGGCCGGCCCCCGGCCCCCGTTGGCCAATAAAGCCAACCGTCATCAACCCGGTCGATGGATAGGGGGATCGCCCCCGCCGCTCAGCGCTGCCCGGCCCAGCGGATCATCAGCACCCAGTAGTCGAGTTCGAGCACCACGGCGGGGTGATAGCCCTCGCCCTCCCGTCCGGGGAAATCCCGGCAGGGGTGGTTCTTGGCCGCGATGGTGCGCAGGCGGAGCGCGCCGATATCGGGCCGGCGCGGGATCTCGGCCTTCTCCAGCACCTCGCTCCAGGCATAGATCGTGTCGCCCGCGAAGCTCGGCGCGACATGGCGGCCGCCGTTGATCGCGGCGATGCGGCAGGCATTGCCGAGGCCGTTGAAGCTCAGCGCGCGCGCCGTCGCAATGATATGCCCGCCATAGACGAGCCGCTTGCCGAAGCGCGTGTCCTTCGCCGCATGGCCGTCGAAATGGACCTTGGCGGTGTTCTGGTAAAGGCGCGTCGCCATCTGGTGCTCCGCCTCCTCGATCGTCATGCCGTCGACATGGTCGATCTTCTCGCCCACTTCGTAGTCACCGAAGCGGTGCGGGCTGCCGGAGAGGTCGTTGTCCCAGGTGCCCGGATCGATGCGGGGAAAGCCCTCTCCCAGGCTCGCCCCGTCCACGACGCGCGGCAGATTCGGCACGTGATCCGGCGGGTTGGGGGCGGAGGCGTCGCGCTTGTTCACCATGACCCAGCGGCAGTAATCGAGCACCGGCTCGTCGCGGTTCTTGGTGCCGCGGGTACGCACATAGACGATGCCGGTCTTGCCCGAGGCATTGGCCTTGAGCCCGATGACTTCCGAGGTCGCGCTCAGGGTGTCGCCCGGATAGACCGGCCGCAGGAAGCGCCCGCCCGCATAGCCGAGATTGGCCACCGCGTTCAGCGAGATGTCCGGCACGGACTTCCCGAAGACCATGTTGAAGACGAGGATGTCGTCGACCGGGCTCGCCGGATAGCCGACCGCATGGGCGAAGGTATCGGCCGATTGAAGCGCGAAGCGCGAGCCGTAGATGGAGATGGCGAGCGAGACGTCGCCCGCCGTCACCGTGCGCGGCGTCGCGTGCCGGATCACCTGGCCGAGCCGGAAATCCTCGAAGAAATTGCCCGCATTCGTCTTCATCGTCACCCCCGCCCTTCCGGCCGTCTCAATCCTGCCGGGAGGAGAAACGCAAGCCTCACGCCGGTTCGAAAATCACCTCCGGCAGGCCCCGCCGCGCCCGCGCCGCCCGGACCGTGTTGGCGAGGAGGCAGGCGATGGTCATCGGGCCGACGCCGCCGGGAACGGGCGTGATCGCGCCCGCGACCTCCACAGCCTCGGCGAAAGCGACGTCGCCGACGAGCCGGCTCGTGCCCCCCTCCCCCGCGAGGCGGTTGATGCCGACGTCGATCACGACGGCGCCCGGCCTGATCCAGTCGCCGCGGATCATCTCCGGCCGTCCGACAGCCGCGACGAGGAGGTCGGCGCCGCGGCAGAGGCCGGGCAGGTCGCGGGTGCGCGAATGGGCGATCGTCACCGTCGCGCTCTCGGCCAAAAGAAGCTGCGCCACCGGCTTGCCGACGATGTTCGAGCGCCCGACCACCACCGCGTTTAACCCCGTGAGGCTCGGCGCGACGGTCTTGGCCAGGATCACGCAGCCGAGCGGCGTGCAGGGGACGAGGCCGGGCTCCCCGGTCGCCAGGCGGCCTGCATTCAGCGGATGGAAGCCGTCGACATCCTTGGCAGGATCAATCGCGAGAAGGACCTGCCCCGCATCGATCTGCGGCGGCAGCGGAAGCTGCACCAGGATGCCGTCCACTCCCTCGTCGCGGTTCAGCTCGGCGATCAGGGCGAGAAGCCGCTCCTGCGTCGTGTCGGGGGGCAGGGTGTGGTCGATCGAGCGCATCCCGGCCGCGGCCGTCATCTTCTTCTTCGAGGCGACATAGACGCGGCTCGCCGGGTCCTCGCCAACGAGGATGACGGCGAGGCCCGGCACGATCCCGCGGGCGGCGAGATCGGCCGCCGCCTCTGCGACACGCGCGCGGAGCGAGGCGGCGATGGCTTTTCCGTCGATGATCGTAGCGCTCACGGGCGAGCCTCCGAGCAGAGCGCGTCGAGGCGCCGGGCAAGCGCCTCCGGGTCGCCGGCGACGCCGAGTGTCTTCAGGCGGGATGTGGCACCCGAGACGAGCGAGACGGCCGAGGGCGGGCAGTCGAGCGCCGCGGCGAGGCATCGCCGCAGCGCCTCGTTCGCGGCGCCGTCGGCGGCGGCGGCCTTTACGCGGATGCGCAGCACGGCCCGCCCGTCCGAGAGCCGCTCGAGCCCCTGCACCTCGTCCCGGCCGCCCCGGGGGGTCGCCCGCACGGCGACCGTCACGCCCCCGGCCGTCCGGCGATAGACTCCGTCCATCGCCGGGTCAGAAGACCGCCGGATAGAGATAGATCTGGATCACCCGCTGGATGAAGAAGATGATCAGGAGAAGGATGATCGGCGAGATGTCGATGCCGCCGAGATTGGGCAGGAGGTTGCGGATCGGCCGGAGCACGGGCTCAGTGATCTGGTAGAGGAAGTTCCAGATCGTGCGCACGACCTCGTTGCGCGTGTTGACCACGTTGAAGGCGATCAGCCAGCTCATGATGGCCGAGGCGATCAGCAGCCACACATAGAGCTGCAACGCCAGCATGAGGACATCGAGAAGCGCGCGCATGGAATCCGCAGGAGAAGGGAACGGTTCGCGGCATGTAGCGAGCGCCGCCCCCTCCGACAAGGCGTCCAGGCCCTGAGCCGGGGCGATCGGGTGAAGCGCCCTCAGCGCACCTGAACAACCCCCACCTCGCCCTCGCGCGACAGGATGCGCAGGGTGACGTCGTCATCCTCCCGGCGGAACAGGAGGTCCGTCCGCGCGCCGCCGAGGCGCAGGTTGCGCAGCATGAGCGCCTCCAGGAAATTGGGAAGCTGCGGCTGCGTGAAGCGGATCTCGCGCCGCTCGGCGGAGAGTTCGAGGCCGAGGCAGGCGGCAATCAGGCCGAAGGGCGCGGCCGCGGCCCAGGCCTGCGGCGAGCAGGCGACCGGATAGGCGGTCGGCCCGCGATAGGGCTTGCGGATGAAGCCGCAATAGAGTTCCGGCAGGCGGCGCAGGTCCTGGTAGATGGCCGACTGGAACATGGCGTCGAGGACGCGCGCGGCCTCGCGCTTCATGCCGTAGCGGGCGAAGCCCAGCCCGACGAGGGCGTTGTCGTGCGGCCAGACCGAGCCGTTATGGTAGGACATCGGGTTGTAGCGGCTCTCGCCCTGCGCGATCGTGCGGATGCCCCAGCCGCTGAAACCCTCCGGGCTCAGCAGCGCCGCGGCGACGCCCGGAGCGCGGCTCGCCTCCGCGATGCCGGTGAAGAGCGCGTGGCCCGCATTCGAGGAGCGCACGCGGCAGGGACGCTTGTCGCCGTCGAGGGCGAGGGCGAAGGTGCCGATTTCCTCGCACCAGAAGGCTTCGTCGAAGCGGCGCTTCAGCTCGTCGGCCTGCCTCGCCCAGCGCTTGGCCCGGGCCGGATGGCCGACCACGGCCGCCAGATGCGCCGCGGCGCGCTTCGCGGCATAGACATAGCCCTGCACCTCGCAGAGCGCGATCGGGCCGGTGGCCAGCGATCCGTCGGCATGGAAGATGGAATCCTGGCTGTCCTTCCAGCCCTGGTTGGCGAGACCGTTCGGCGTCTCGCGGAAATATTCGACGAAGCCGTCGCCGTCGCGGTCGCCGTATTTGTCGCACCAGGCGAGCGCCGCCTCGATCTGCGGCCAGATGGCCTCGATCGTGCCGCGATCCCCGGTGCGCTCGAAATACATCCCCGCCAGCATGACGAAGAGCGGCGTCGCATCCACCGTGCCGTAATAATGCCTGAAGGGCACCTCGCCGAGCATCGCCATCTCGCCGAAGCGGCGCTCGTGCAGGATCTTGCCAGGCTGGGAATCGGCGGCCGGATCGCTCGTGGTGGCCTGGTGCGCCGCGAGATACCGGAGCACGCCCTTCGCGAGGCCCGGATCGAGCCAGAGCATCAGCATGGCCGTGATGATCCCGTCCCGCCCGAAGACCGTGCTGAACCAGGGCACGCCCGCATAGGGATAGGGCCCTTCTCTGGTCTGGCTCACGAGCATCGAGACATCGGAGAGGGAGCGCGTCAGCACCTCGTCGAACAGGGAATTGTCGCTTTCGATCCGTGTCGCCTGGGCGCGCATCCCGCGCAATTCACGGCGCGCCGCACGGAAGGCGGTGAGGAAATTCGGGCGGCGGCGCGCCTGGCCCTCGTCGCAGCAGACGACGACGAAGATCGCCCGGCGCTCGCGGGCACCCAGCGTGATCTCGATCTCGGCTCGCCCGGCCTCGAGCCGCTGGGGGGGCGGATCGAAGATGAGCCGGGTATGCCGCCGCAATCCGTCGAGGCCCGTATAGACATATTCGAGCGTCGAGGGATCGACGATCCGCGCCGTCCTGGTTCCGCGCCTGTCGCGGTGGCTTCCGCGCACCTCGAAGAGGTCGCGGAAATCGGCGTCGAAGCGGATCGTGACCCGGAAGCTGCGCGGCCGGTCGTCGAAGCTGCGGAAGCCGATGCGCTCGTAGCAGGCGCCCTCCCAGAGCACCTTGGTCCGGTCGATGGAGACGATGTCGCGCGGGAAGACGGTCCGGTCCTCGACGATGATGTCGGGATTGGTGAGGTCGACCGTCAGGGCCGCGTTGTCGTTCTGGATCACCGAGCCGAGCAGGAGCGGCCTCTGCCCCTCGAACCTCATCTCGAAGAGCGACAGGTAGCGCGTGTCGCGCATGAAGAGGCCCTCGGGCGTCCCCCCGAAGGTGCCGATGTCGCCGTAGGTGTCGAGGACGGCGAAGGTGTCGCCCTGCTTCAGCGTGCGCAGCACCCGCTCGACGAGCGAGGTCTGCGCCTCGATGTAATGCTCCGGCAGCTTGACGTCGGCAGCGAGCTCGACCGGCTCCTGCGGAAACGTGGTCTCTGTCATGTGGAGGTCCCGGCCCTCGTGATGCCGGGCGCTGCCGCGCTGCAACCGCCGTGGGGCGCGGGGCGCGTGCCTGACCCGGTCCGGCGCGCGCCCCGCTCCTGAAATGCTACTCGGCCGCCACGAGCCGGGGCGCGCGGGCGCCCGATCCGATGACGGAGTTATAGGCGGCCAGATAGTTGCTGGCCATCTTCTCCGCCGTGAAGCGGGACTCGAAATAGGCGCGCACGCCGGCGCGGTCCATGCCCAAAGCCGTCTCGACGCCGGCCACGGCCTCGTCCATCGACTCGACGATGAGGCCGCCGACCCCGTGCTCGATCACCTCCGGGACCGAGCCGTTGCGCCAGGCGATGACGGGCGTGCCGGCCGACATCGCCTCGATCATCACGAGGCCGAAGGGCTCGCGCCAGTCGATCGGGAACAGGAAGGCAGCGGCATTGCCGAGGAAATCGACCTTCTGGCGCTCGTCGATCTCGCCGATGAACTCGATCAGCGGATGCTTGAGGAGAGGGGCGATCTGCGTGTCGAAATATTCCTGGTCCGCCTTGTCCACCTTGGCGGCCATGCGCAGCTTCATGCCGGAGCGCTTGGCGATCTCGATGGCGCGGTCGGGCCGCTTCTCGGGGGAGATGCGACCGAGGAAGGCGAGATAATCGCCGCCCTTCGGGTTGAAGGGCGCGACCGTGGGCGGCAGGCCGTGATAGACGGTCGCGACCCAGTTGACGCCCGGCACCATCGGCTCGCGCTGGCTGTCCGAGATCGAGATCAGCGGCATCTGCGGATATTCCTCGAAGACCGGGGCGAAATCCGGCACGTCGAGGCGCCCGTGCAGCGTCGTCACGATCTTGTGCGCCATGTCCTGGAACATCGGATATTGCAGGATATCGATGTGGCAATGGATGATGTCGAACTCGTCGGCGCGCTTGCGCACGCGGTCGAGCATGACGAGGTTATGCGCGGTGTGGTCGCGGATGTTGCTCAGGCGAAGGCCCTGCTCGGCGCCTGGCACGAGCCGGGCCGAGGTCTCCGAATCGCCGCTCGCGAAGAGCGTGACGTCGTGGCCCTGCCGTACCAGTTCCTCGGTCAGCCAGGAGACGACGCGCTCGGTGCCGCCGTAGAGCTTCGGCGGGACGGCCTCGGCGAGGGGGGAAATCTGTGCGATCCGCATGGGTTCAACTCCGATGGACAAGAGGGTTCGTTCCGGCCTGCGCTGCCGCCGGCCGGGAGGTTAGAAAACGGCCGGAGACCGGGTGAGGTTCAGGCCGCCGCGACCGGCACGAGCCGGGGCGCGGCGGGCGTCGGAGCGGTAGCGCCGTAGGAGAGGTCGCTCTCGCCGAGCGTCTCCTTCACGACGACGCCGTCCTTGATGGTGACGATGCGATCGAAATTCGCGAGCGTCGGCAGGCGATGCGCGATGGCGAGCACTGTGCGCCCCTGCATCAGGTAGGCGAGCGCAGCCCGCACCTCCGCCTCCGAATGGGTGTCGAGGGCCGAGGTCGCCTCGTCGAGGAGGAGGATCGGCGAGTCCTTCAGCAGCGCGCGGGCGATGGCGATGCGCTGGCGCTGGCCGCCGGAGAGCTTGACGCCCCGGTCGCCGACGATCGTGTCCAGCCCCTCGGGCATGGCGTCGACGAAATCGGCGCATTGGGCCGCCTCCAGCGCCTTGCGCACCTCCGCGTCGGTCGCGTCGGGGCGGCCGTAGCGGATGTTGTCGCGCAGGCTGCGGTGGAGCAGCGAGATGTCCTGCGGCACGACCGTGATGGCCCGGCGCAGGCTCTCCTGCGTCACCTCGCGCAGGTCCTGGCCGTCGATGAGGATGCGCCCGCCGCCGACGTCGTGGAAGCGCTGGAGCAGCGAGAACAAAGTGGACTTGCCGCTGCCCGAGGGGCCGATCACGCCGACCCACTCGCCGGGCTCGATCTTCAGCTTCAGGTCCTTGAAGACGCCCTTCACACCCGGATAAGCGAAGGAAATCCTGTCGAAATCGATGCTGGCGCCGCGCGTCTTCAGCTCCGTGGCCTGGGGATGGTTGCTGAGCTGGTGCGGCACGAGCAGCGTCTGGAGCGCCTCCGCGAAGCGCGCGGTATGCTGCGTGACGTCCACGAGGGCGACCGCGAGGTCGCGCGTCGCGCTCAGAATCGAGAGGCCGAGCGTGCAGACGAGGATGACCTCGCCCGCCGTCGCCTGCCCCGCCTCCCACAGGCGCACGGCCCAGATCAGCAGCGCGACGGTCGCCAGGATGGTGACGACCGCATGAGTCAGGCGCAGGCGCTCCAGGTAGAAGAGCGACTTGCGGCGGGCGTTCATCTCGCGGTCGAGCGTGAAGCCGAAGCGCATGCGCTCGCGCTTGACGCCGCCGAACTGCTTGACCAGCGACATGTTGCCGACGACGTCGACGATGTCGCCGTCCACCGAGGCCGCCTTGTCCGCATAATCGTGATGCAGGGGCTTGCCGGCCGCCGCGATCCTGAACATCGCCACGATCACGACCGCGAAGACTGCGGTCAGCACCGCGGCCATGGTCAGGCTCACCGTGCCGATCAGGGCGATCGCCGCCACGGCCGCCGCGCAGGGCGGCAGCACGTTCCAGACGAACATGTTCTCGATCGTGAAGAAGGCGTTCGAAGTCGCCGTGATCCGGCTCGCGATGGTGCCGGGCGGACGGTCCGCGAAGAAGACCGGGGCATGGCCCGTGAGATGCCGGAAGAGATCCCGGCGCAGGTCGCCCGTGACCCCGACGAAGGTGAAATGGGCCTGGAAACCCGCCACCCGCCAGAGCAGGTTGTCGGCCGCGATGAGGCCGCACAACAGCGCGAGCGCCCCCCAGACCCCGCCTTGCAAGAATCCCTGCGCCGCCTCCTGCGAGGGCCCGCGGCCGAGCGCGTCCACGAGCGCCTTGACGCCGTATTGCGTGCTGACCGAGCAGATCACCGCGCCGACGACGCCGAGGATGATCGCCGCATGCCCGACCGGCCGGCGGCGGATATAGGAATAGAAAAAGGACCAGGGTCTCGTTGCGTACCAACTCATCTCCTGACTGTCGGGCACGTCCGGCTCCGGCGTCGCGGCGGTAGCGGGCTGCGGCATGGCGGCGTCCGACGCTTGGCGTTGCCCTTTCGGGAACAACGCGATTGCGGAGTCTTGGTTGCAGAGACCCATGGGGGCGAGGCTCGAAATCTTTCGCATGCAAGCACCGTGCGAGATGGCAGCAGGTCGACGGTCAGCGGGCGCGCCGCCGGGATGCGCGCCCCGGCAGCGTGTATTTGGTCTCGGGCATCGCGAGCAGCACCACCACGAAGGCGAGGCCGCCGACGGCCGCCAGGCCCAGGAACGCGCTGGCAGTGCCGAACCTGTCGGCGAGCTGCCCCGCGAAGAGGGTGCTGACGGAAGCCCCGATTCCCATGCCCGTTCCGATCACTCCTTGTGCGAGCGCGAAGTGCCCGGACTTGCGCGTCGCGTCCGCGACGATCAGCGAGACCAGCACACCGACAATGGCGGCCGACACGCCGTCGAGCGTTTGCACCGCCACAAAGAAGTATTCTTCCTGAATGTAGGCAAAACAGATCCCGCGCAGCGGCAGCATCGCGAAGGCGATCAGGAGAAGAGGGCGGCGCCCCCAGCCCTGGGCGAGGCGCCCGACGAGGGGCGAGAAGAACGTCACCAGCACCTGGGGGACGACGATGCAGGCCGCGATGAGCAGCGTCGGCGATTCGTCCGAGCGCAGGGTCAGCATGCTGCCGACGAGCGGCAGCATGGCCGCGTTGGCGAGGTGGAACAGCAGCATGCACAGGAAGAGCAGGTAGAGCGTGCGATTCGCCATGAAGGCGCGCCAATGCGCGACGCCGCGGGGCGGCACGGATTCGGCCTGCGTCTCGCCGGCATGGGGGTCGATCTCCTGCACCACCACCCCGCGCAGCGCGAGGAGGGCGGGCGCGGCGAGCGCGGCGGTGACGATGAAGACGGCCTTGTTCGAGACGAAATAGCCGATCGCCCCCATCACCCCCGCCGCGACGGCGTTGCCGAGCGAGCCGAAGCTGGCGGTGCGTCCGAGGCGTCTCGCGAGGCGGCCCTGGCCGGCGAGCCC
>OEIU01001812.1_pt1 | contig 12652 bp, 10 predicted proteins | sample 1539221 | NCBI WGS metagenome assembly OEIU01 (sample SAMN03792071, study PRJEB22550) | activated sludge metagenome | feature: wastewater treatment plant; material: activated sludge; isolation source: Wastewater treatment plant of a petroleum refinery complex | place: Argentina: Zarate | collected...
TGATCGCAGGCCCCTCACCCGACCCCGCTGCGCGGGGCCACCCTCTCCCGCTCCGCGGGAGAGGGAGAAACCTACGTCCCCTTCACCACCCGCTCGCGATAGAACAGATACAGCCCCGACGTCACCACGATCCCCGCGCCGAGCGCCGTATAGAACCCCGGCACGTCGCCGAAGACGATGAAGCCGAGCGCCGTCATCCACACGATCTGCGTATAAACATAAGGCGCGAGCACCGCCGCAGGCGCATGCCCGTGCGCGAGTATGAGCAGGTAATGGCCGAAACCGCCGAAGGCGCCGAGCGCGCAGAGGCCGAGCCAGGCCTCCCAATGCTGCGGCCACTTCCAGAAATACGGCAGGAACGGCGTGAGGATGACCACGCCGGAAATGGACGAGAAGAACGTGGTCGTCGTCGGCGGATCGGTCGCCGCCAGCATGCGCGTGAACATGTTGTAGAAGGCGTAGCAGAACAGGCTGCCGATCGAATAGATCATGCCCGGCTGCAAGGTCCCGACGCCCGGCCGCACCACCACGAGCACGCCGATGAAGCCGACGCAGATCGCGACCAGCCGGCGCGGCCCCACCCATTCGCCGAGGATCGGGCCCGCCAGCAGCGACAGCACGAGCGGCAGCGCGAAAGCGATTGACATGGTGTCGGCGAGCTGCAGGTTGCGCAGCGCGAGAAAGTTGAACAGCGTCGAGCCGAACAGCAGCAGCGCGCGGAACGTCTGCAGCAAGGGCCGGCGGGTGCGCAGCGAGCCTGTCGCGCGCCAGGGATTGGTGAAGACGAGCGCGAGAATCGTCGCGCCGAGATAGCGCGCCCACACGACCTCCCACACCGGCACGTGACGGCCGAGCCATTTTCCGGTCGTGTCGAGACAGGCGAAGCAGACGAGCGCGCAGCACATCAGAAGAATGCCGCGCTGACGCGACTTGAGCTCGGCCGCGTCGACGACGTCGAGCGACGCGCGCGGCGCGACGCCTGTCTTTCCGCTCTCCTGCATAGTGCTCATGCCGCCTTGTAGACGGGCCGACGCATGAGAGCGACAACGGATTTGCGCGGAGAATGGTCTGTCGGCCATGACGGCGCCGCATGGCTCTCGATCCGTCATTGCGAGCGCAGCGAAGCAATCCAGAGCCGGATTGTGATTCTGGATCGCTTCGCCTTCGCTCGCGATGACGGATGAAGGCGTTACCGCTCCCTTTCGCGCGCGCTGTCGTGCCAGCGCCCGAGCGCGAGCTTCGACAGCAGCGCGAAGAGCGCGTAGATCGCGATGCCCGTCAGCGAGATCAGCGTCAGCGCCGCGAACATGCGGGGGATGTTGAGACGGAAGCCGGCTTCGGTGATGCGAAAGGCGAGGCCCGTGCCCTGCCCCACCGCGCCGGCGGCAAGCTCAGCGACGATGGCGCCGATCAGCGCGAGCCCCCCGGCGATGCGCAGGCCGGAAAAGAAATACGGCAGCGCCGCCGGCAGCCGCAGCCAGATAAGCTGCTTCCAGCGCGACGCCCGATAGAGCTCGAAGAGATCGAGCAGGTTGTGATCGGTCGAGGCGAGGCCGAGCGCCGTGTTCGACAGGATCGGGAAGAAGGCGACGATGAAGGCGCAGACCAGCACCGCCGTCGACGGCTCGAGCCAGACCAGCAGCAAGGGCGCGATCGCGATCACCGGCGTGACCTGAAGAATGATGGCGAACGGCAGGAAGGCGCGCTCGATCCATCTGGATTGCGCCAGCAGGATGGCGAGCCCGACGCCGCCGACGATGGCGAGCGCCAGCGCCTCGAAGGTGATGGTCAGCGTCACCATGAGCGAGGCCGAGAGCAGCGGCCAGTCCTTGACCAGCGTGGCGAGGATCACGCTCGGCGCCGGCAGGATATAGGGCGGGATTTTCGTCAGCGCGACGATGGCTTCCCATGCGACGAGGAACAGCGCGAACACCGCAACCGGCAGGCCGATGTCGAGCAGGCGATTGGACCGCGAGCCTTCAGGCTCGCTCTCGGCGCCGCCGTCATTGCGAGGAGCGAAGCGACGAAGCAATCCAGAGCCCCGTTGCGACTCTGGATTGCTTCGCTGCGCTCGCAATGACGAATTGGCGTCTTCCCCGCTCACGCCGCCGCCCTCCCGCTCGCGCGGTCGAGCGCTGCCGAAGTCCGCCGGCAGCTCTCGGCGAATTGCGGCGACAGGCGAAACTCCGCGTCGCGCACGGCGGGTCCCTCGACATCGATCGTCTCGACCACACGGCCGGGCCGCCCGGAAAAGACCGCGATCCGCGACGACAGATAGACGCTCTCGAACACCGAATGCGTGACAAAGACGACGGTCGTCTTCAGTTCGCACGCGAGCGCCTTGAGGTCGTCGTTCAGCTTGAACCGCGTGATCTCGTCGAGGGCCGCGAAAGGCTCGTCCATCAGGAGCAGCGGCGGCCGCGTGACCAGCGCGCGCGCGATCGAAACGCGCATGCGCATGCCGCCGGACAATTCGCGGGGATAGGCTTTTGCGAATTGCGACAGGCCGACGCCTTCCAGCGCCGCGGCGATGCGCGGCGCGGCCTCGCGCTCGCTCAGGCCCGCAAGGCGCAGCGGCAGCCAGACATTGCGCGCCACATCGGCCCAGGGCATCAGCGTCGGCTCCTGGAACACGAAGCCGATCTGCGGCTGCACGCCGTTGCGCCACGCGATGCCGCCCGACGTCTGGCGGCTCAGGCCCGCGATCATGCGAAGCGCCGTCGACTTGCCGCAGCCCGACGGTCCGAGCAGCGACAGGAATTCGCCGTCGCGCACGTCGAGATCGAGGCCTTCGAGCGCGACGACGCCGTTGGCGAAGGTCTTGCCGACATTCTGCATCCGCAGCAGAAAATGGTCAGGGGCCGTCATGCAATCGTCCCGAAGATCTGGGATGTCATCCCCGCGAAAGCGGGGATCCAGAGCCGCTTCGGCATCGCTTCGTCACGCCCCCTGGATCCCCGCTTTCGTGGGGATGACAGGCGCGCGCTCACTGCTTCGGCCGGAGTTCGACGCCCACGCCCTTGTTCACGAATTGCAGCGTGTAGGACTTCTTGTAGTCGAGCCCGGCCTCGACCACGCCCGCCTTCGTCATCTTGTCGAAGAAGCTCTTCATGCGCGCGTCGGTCATCGCGCCGATGCCGGCCTTCAGCGAGTCGCCGGAATCGACCACGCCATGCTTTTTCATCTGCGCGATCGAGAATTCGATCTGCCCGTCGGTGATGTCCGGATTGTCTTTCCTGATGAGCGCATTGGCGGCCTTGTTGTCGCCGTAGAGGTAATTGTACCAGCCGATCGCGGAGGCGTCGACGAAGCGCTGCACGAGATCGGGTCGCTTGGCGACGAGCTCGGCGCGCGTCTCGATCGTGGTCGAATAGGAATCGTAGCCGTAGTCGGCGACGAGGAAGACGTTCGGCCTGAAGCCGCCCTGCTTCTCGACCTCGTAGGGCTCGCTCGTCAGATAGCCCTGCTGCACGGAGGTCTTGTCGGCGATGAACGGCGCCGGATTGAACGAATAGGGTTTCACCTTCTCTTCCCGGAAGCCGTAGGTCTGCTTCGCCCACTGGAAGACGGTGACGAGATTGTCCTTGCCGACGAAATAGGCGCTGGCGTTCTTCAGATCCTCGATCCTGTCGAGCCCGACGCCGGGATGCGACATGTAGACGATCGGGTCCTTCTGGAACATGGAGGCGACGGCGAGCGTCGGCACGCCTTCCTTCACCGCGTCCAGCGCCTGGATCATGTTGGCGCCCATGAAGAAGTCGACCTTGCCGGAAACCAGCAGCAGGCGGTTGTTGGCCTGCGGCCCGCCGGGAACGATCTTCACCTCGAGCCCGTATTTGGCGTAGGTGCCGTCGGCGACCGCCTGATAGAAGCCGCCGTGCTCGGCCTCCGCCAGCCAGTTGGTGGCGAAGGACACCTTGTCGAGCGCGCGGGCGGGCGACGCGACAATAACGGCGAGGACGGCCAGCGCCGCCAGAAACGATCTCGACTTCACCAAACCTCCTCGGCCGATGCGGGCCCCCGGACTGCGATGGGGGATTTGTGGCCGTTGCGCGCGGCAAGCGCAAGCGGCTGCAGGTGGGCCGCCTTATGGACCGCGAGCCTTCGGGCTCGCATACTCGCGCCGCAAAGCGAGCCTGAAGGCTCGCGATTCACTGGAACCCGCCATGCCGCCCACCCGCCTCTGGACAGAGATGAGCGCGCTCGATTTCCGCGAGGCCGATATGGCGCGCATGATCGCCGTGCTGCCGGTCGCCGCCATCGAGCAGCATGGCCCGCACCTGCCGGTCGGCGTCGATGCGCAGATCATGCGCGGCTATTTCGACCGCGTGATCGAGCGCTTGCCGGAAGATCTAGCCTGCCTCTTCCTGCCGGTGCAGCAGATCGGCGCCTCGCTCGAGCATACGGGCTTCTCCGGCACGCTGTCCTTGCCCGCGGACGTCGCCATCCGCGCCTGGACCGCCATCGGCGAGGGCGTCGCGCGCGCCGGCTGCCGCAAGCTGGTCATCCTCAATTCGCACGGCGGCAACAGCGCGCTCTTGCCGCAGGTCGCGCTCGACCTGCGCGCGCGGCTGAACATGCTCGTCGTCACGGCCTCCTGGAGCCGGTTCGGCTACGCCGACGATCTCTTCCCGGAGGAGGAGCAGGCGCACGGCATTCACGCGGGCGAGATCGAGACCTCGCTCATGCTCGCCTTCCGGCCCGATCTTGTGCGCATGCATCTGGCGGACGATTTCCGGCCCGCCACGCGCGGCATGGAGGACGAGTTCACGTGGCTGCGCGCCGGCAGGCCCGTCGGCTTCGGCTGGATGGCGCAGGACCTGTCGCCGTCGGGCGCCATGGGCAATGCGGCGGCCGCGACGGCTGCGAAAGGCGAGACGACGGCGGATTACGGCGCGACCGCCTTCATCGAGCTCCTGCGCGACGTCGAGGCCTTCGATCTCGCGCAGCTCGACAACGAGCCGGAATTCTAGACCGCGAGCGTCTTCTCCAGCCGCAGGGCCGGCGCGCCGTCTTCGTAATAATCGTCGACGCGCGCGAAACGCGCGTAACCGGCGCCTTCGTAAAGACGCAGCGCGCGAAAATTGTCCGCGCGCGATTCCAGCCGCAGCGCCCCGCAGCCGCGCCGCAGCGCCTCGTTCTCGCAGGCGTCGAGCAGCGCGCGCCCGACGCCTGCCGGCGCATCCGGCGCGCGCGCGAGCGAGAACAGCCGCGCGAACCGCGAATTGCGGCGGAACTCGATCAGCGCATAGCCCACGATCCGCGCGCGCCTTTCCGCGACGATCAGCGCGCACGACAGACTCTTCAGCCGCGCGCGAAAAGCGCGGCGCGACAACCGGTCGCTCTGGAACGCGGCGTCCTCGATCTCGACCAGGCGGTCGAGATCGTCGGGACGCGCCGCGCGTATCGTCAGGGCTTGTTCGACCAGGGGAAAGTCCAGGTTTCCGTCAGCGTGCGGCCGCCCGCGCGCAGGAAGACGCGGATGTCGGCGGGGTGGCCGTTCGGCGTCTGCACGTCGACGAAGGCGCGAATGCCCTTCACGTTGGGATTGGCCATCGGAAAGGCGCGCAGCACAGAGCCCTGCGAGATCGAGGCGACGACTTCGACCAGTCCCGTGTCGGGCGCGTAATATTCGAGATCGCCGCCGGAAAAGTCGATGATGAAGCGCCGCGAGCCGTCGGGCGGCGTCTCGCGCGAGCCGAGCGCGCGCGCGGCGGTCTGGAACGTGTTGACCGTGCGCCCGTTCGGCGAAAGCCGCGCCATGTCGAGCGTGGAGACGATCTTGTAGCCGATGGAATACGGCGTCCCGGGCGCCGGCCCGTCGTTGGCGACGAAGGAGGCGACGATATTGTCGTTGGTTTCGTCGGTCGTCGGCAGCTCGACGAGTTCGACCCGTCCCTCGCCGAAGGATTCGGTCGGCTCGATCCAGTAGCTCGGCCGCGTCTGATAGGCGAGCTCGAGATCCTGGTAGTGGTCGAAATTGCGGTCGCGCTGGATCAGGCCGAAGCCGCGCGGGCTCTTGTCGAGAAAGGACGTGATCGACACGGCGGTCGGGTTGCGCAGCGGCCGCCACAGCCATTCGCCGCCGTCGTTGTGCATCTGCAGCCCGTCGGAATCGTGCAGCTCGAATCGGAAGTCCGGATTCGGTCGGCGGTCGTTCTCGCCGAGGAAATACATCGACGTCAGCGGCGCGACGCCGAATTTGACGCCCGGGCGCCGGGCGAACAGCGTGGCGTTGATCTCCATGACCGAATCCTGGCCGGGATCCAGATCGAAGCGATAGGCGCCCGTCACCGATTCGCCGTCGAGCAGCGCATAGAAGGTCGCCCTTTCGGCCTTCGGACCCGGCGTCTCGATCCAGAATTCGCGAAAGAACGGAAATTCCTCGCTGTTCGTTCCCGTCTCCACCGCCAGCCCGCGCGCGGAAATGCCGTAGCTCTGCCCGCGGCCGAGAAATCGGAAATAGCTCGCGCCGATGAAGGAGCAGGCCTCGTCGTAGACGCGCGGATTGTTGAGCGGATAGTGCAGGCGGAAGCCGGCGAAGCCCGTGTTGACGGGAAGCTGCCGCTCGAACTTCGTCCGGCCGTAGTCGAACAGCGCCGCCGAATAGGGAATCGGCGTGGCGATGCCGTCGCGAATCAGGTTGATCGTCACCGGCCGGCGGAAGATGTGGCCGAGATGGAAGACATGCAGCCGGAACGGGCTGTTGGCGAAGAAGGCCTTCTCCGGCCGGAAGCGGATGTCGCGCCAGCCGTCGAAATCGAGCGTCTCGAGCCCGTCCGGCAATCTGGCGATCGTCGCGTCGAACGGCGCGTCCGCCAGTTCGCGCGCGCGCTTGACCACGTCCTCGAAAGCGAATTTCGGCGCCGGCGCGGCGGGCTTGGGCGCGGGCTTCGGCTGGGCGGGATTGGGCTGCGCGAGCGCGCCGGACCAGGCGAGCGAGCCGGTGGCGAGCGCGCCTGCGCCGAGGGCGGCGGCGCCCAGAAGATGGCGTCGGGATGTGTCGGTCATCTCTCGAATGGCTGGAATGGCTGGCGGGACGGGCTCTGCGGCATGTGCCGATAGGCTCGTATCCGCTCGGAAAGATGGCGGCAAGCGGCCTGAACGCAGGCTGAACGCGCGCGCTGCGGCCACATGACGAAAATTTTAGTCGGCTGGATGGGGAAGACCGCAGATTTCACTTGTGTTCAACAATTTTCGGCTTATGTATCGCCCTGCCCAAATCGCACGTGCCTGTGGTCGTGTGTCGGTCGGCGCGGATCCGGACAAGAGGCCGGTCAAACGTCGAGAAAAAACCGGCAGCCGGAGGCGAACCGGCGAACCCCGTCTGAACGGGGGATCGCGACTTAAAGCAACGACGGACCGGGCTTTTTTGGTCTCAGTCGGCCCCTCCAAAGGTCGACAACCGAAGAGGCTTGTCTTTCTTGCCGGGCGTGCGGATCGGGATCTCCCTTTCCAAACGATGGCCACGCTGACCACGATGCTCTCCTTGCGGGGCGCATCGGGGAACCTCGAACCGCTCACGCGATTCGGGGAAAACGTGTCCATAACGGCGCACCACCCGATCGGCCGAGCCGGGCTTTGCCCGCCGACGCCGGTCCAGGCTGCGGGTCGACCGCCTGTCCGCGTTTCCATCGCGCGGGCGGGACGGAGTCGCAGCCACGAAGCTAACTGGTATGGCGCGGGAGACCGCGCCCTTCGTAGGGGAGGCGGCGATGACCGACCGTATCTTGGAATTCCTCCGTGCGCGACGCGAAGCTGGCCGTGACGCCGGCCCGTGCCTTGTCGTCGATCTCGACATCGTGCGCGACAATTACAACGCCTTCGCCAAGGCGCTGCCGGACACGCGCGTCTTCTACGCGGTGAAGGCGAACCCCGAGCCCAAGGTGCTGAAGCTCCTGGCCGAGCTCGGCTCGTGCTTCGACACGGCTTCCGTCGTCGAGATCGAGCAGTCGCTCGCCGCCGGCGCGTCGCCCGACCACATCTCCTTCGGCAACACGATCAAGAAGGAGAAGGACATCGCGCGCGCCTATGCGCTCGGCATCCGGCTGTTCGCGGTCGATTGCGAGGCCGAGGTCGAGAAGATCGCGCGCGCAGCGCCCGGCGCGAAGGTGTTCTGCCGCATCCTGTCGAACGGCGCCGGCGCCGAATGGCCGCTGTCGCGCAAGTTCGGCTGCGCGCCGGAAATGGCGCCGCGGGTGCTCGAGCACGCCTATCGCCTCGGCCTGCAGGCCTACGGCGTTTCGTTCCACGTCGGATCGCAGCAGCGCAATCCGAAAATGTGGGACGGCGCGCTCAAGGACGCCTCGCAGATCTTCCGCGATCTCGCGGAGCGCGGCATCCACCTGCAGATGGTGAATCTGGGCGGCGGCTTCCCCACGAAATATCTGAAGGATATTCCGGCGGTGAAGGCCTATGGCCAGGCGATCTTCCGCAGCTTGCGCAAGCATTTCGGCAACCGCATCCCGGAGACGATCATCGAGCCGGGCCGCGGCATGGTCGGCAGCGCCGGCATGATCGAGGCGGAAGTCGTCCTCGTCTCGAAAAAGGCGGACGACGACAAGGTGCGCTGGGTCTATCTCGACATCGGCAAGTTCAACGGGCTTGCCGAGACCATGGACGAGATGATTCGCTATCCGATCCGCACCGAGCAGGACGGCGACGACATGGGTCCCTGCGTGCTCGCAGGCCCCACCTGCGATTCGGTCGACGTGCTCTACGAGAAGGATCCCTATTTCCTTCCGTTCAGCCTGGAGATCGGCTCGAAGGTGCTGATCGAGGGGACGGGCGCCTATACGACGACCTACTCGGCCGTCGGCTTCAACGGCTTCCCGCCGCTCGAGACGCATGTGATCTGACGCTGACTTCCTTCTCCCGTGAAACGGGAGAAGGTGTCGTGCGCAGCATGACGGATGAGGGCGCTGCGATTGCGGCAAGCCTCAGAGGACGCCGGCGCGGAAACGCCCTCATCCGAGCCTCGCTTCGCGAGGCCCACCTTCTCCCGCTTCGCGGGAGAAGGAAGCGCCCATCAACCAACTTCCCGAACGGCCTTACCCAAGGTGCGAGGGTTGTCCCTGCCTCGAAGGAGGAAGCGATGACCTCTGTCCTGTCGTCCGCGCTTGTCCGCGCAGCCCCCGCTTTCGCGATCGAAGCCGAACGCGCGTCGGACGTTTTCGCGCGCGAAAAATTGCTCGACGCCGCCATGGGCCCCGGCCGTTTCCGCAAGTCGTCGCAACGCCTGCGCGACGGGCGGCTGCCCGCGCTCGCGCTCGTCGCGCGCGACGAATCGGGCTGTCTCGTCGGCACGGTGCGCCTGTGGCATGTCGAGGCCGGCGGCGTTCCCGCGCTGCTGCTCGGCCCGCTCGCGGTGGCGGAGGATCGCCGCTGCGACGGCATCGGAGCCAAGCTGATGCGCGAGGCCATCGCACGCGCTACGCAAGCCGGCCACGGCGCGATCCTGCTCGTCGGCGACGCGCCCTATTACGCGCGCTTCGGCTTCGCGCGCCGCCACGCGGAAAAGCTGCAGATGCCCGGCCCGGTCGAACTCGACCGCTTTCTCGGCCTCGAATTGCGCGAGGGCGCCTTGAGGGAAGCGCGCGGTCGCCTGCGCGCGACCGGCGCACGCGAGACCGCGTCGCCCGCGCAGCGACGCAGGGCGGCGTGACTGTCATCCCGGCCGAAGCGAAGCGGAGAGCCGGGAGCCAGGAGCCCCGATGTGAACGCTGAATCCCGGATCGGCCCTCGGCCGTCCGGGACGACGGCGCATGTTCAGCCCCGCATCTTCAGCATGAACTGCAGCAGCTTCATCGGCCGCCCCTTGTAGGGCGGCTGGAACATCATCTGGATCGCCGAAAGCGGCCCCTGATAGAACACGGGCCGCAGCTTCGAGAAGGTCTCGAACCCTTCTCGCGCGTGATAATGGCCCATGCCGCTCGCGCCCACGCCGCCGAACGGCAGGTCGTGCTGGCCGACATGCAGCAGCGCCTCGTTGACCGACACGCCGCCCGACATGACGCGCGAAATATAGAAGTCGCGCGTGTCGGAATCGTGCGTGAACGGATAGATGGCGAGCGGCCGGTCGTGCGCGTTGATGTAGGCCGCGACCTCGCTGCGGTCCCGATATGTCTTGATCGGCAGGATCGGCCCGAAAATCTCGCGCTGCATGACGATCATGTCTTCGGTCGGATCGAGCACGGCGTGCGGCGCGAACTTGCGGCGCGACGCGTCGGGCGTCTGGCCCTCGGCGAGATTGACGATCCGCGCGCCCTTGGCCCTGGCGTCCTCCAGCGTCGCGACAAGACGATCATAGGAACGCTGGTCGATGATGGCCGTGAAATCCGCCGCGTTCAGATCGGGATAGCGTTTCGCGATCAGCTGCCGGCAATGGGCGACGAATTCGTCCTGCTTGCCCTCCGGCACGAAGACGTAGTCCACATTCGTGCAGATCTGGCCGGCGTTCAGCATCTTCACCCAGACGATACGCTCCGCCGCCGTCTGAAGCGGAAAGTCCGGCGCGACGATGGCGGGCGATTTGCCGCCGAGTTCGAGCGTCACCGGCGTGAGATTCTGCGCCGCGTTCGCCATGACCGAGCGCCCCGTCGCGCCCGAGCCGGTAAACAGCAGATGATCGAACGGCAGCGACGAGAACGCCGGGCCGCGCCCGCCGCCGTCCGCGAAGAAGGCGAGTTTCTCCACGGGAAGATAGTTCGGCGAAATCCGCATCAGCAGCTCGGCGAGCGCTTGCGAATTCTGCGACATCTTCACCATGGCGCGATTGCCCGCCGCGATGATCGCCGCCAGCGGGCAGAAGCTGAGGTTGAGCGGAAAATTCCACGGCACGATCACGCCGACGACGCCGAGCGGCTGCGGGATCACGCGGTTCTTCGCCAGCGGATAGGTCATGAAATCGACATGCCGGCGCTGCGGCTTCATCCATTTCCTGAGATGCTTGATCGCATCGGCGATGGATTCCTGCGCGACGAAATATTCGGTGAACAGCGTCTCGAATTCGGCTCGCGAGCCGTAATCGGCATTGATCGCCGCGACGATCTCCGCGCGGTTCTCCCTGAGCAACCGCCCGAGCGCCTTCAGATCGGCGATGCGCTCGTCGTAGGACGGCTCGGGTGCGGCGAGATAGGCGGCGCGCTGCCGGTCGAAACAATCCTGGAATTCCTGCGGCATGGCGATCGGGTCGAGACCCGTGACGGGAGCGTTCATCGGCTTGCTCCTTTGATTGCGCCCGGCGAGCGCCTGCGCACGAGGCCAGTCTAGCCGAAGCGCGCAAGGACCGCGAGCCTTCAGGCTCGCGGTCCACCGGCGCAGGTAACGGCGCGCGCCGCAAATCGTTCATATTTCCCGCGCGGGCTTGACCTGAGGCCCCTCGCTTGCTTTCAACGCGCCGACATATTTTCGCGCGAGCCTGCGCGTTTTCGCATCTGGAGTGCAAACATGTCGAACTGGCCGGTTCACGCCAAGATCACGGGCCCCGTCGTCATGATCGGCTTCGGCTCGATCGGCAAGGGCTTCCTGCCGCTGATCGAACGCCATTTCGATTTCGACAAGTCGCGCTTCGTCATCATCGACCCCAGCGAGATCGACAGGGATCTCGCCGAACAGCACGGCGCGCGCTTCGTGAAGGCCGCGCTGACGCGCGACAATTTCAAGGACATTCTGAAGCCCCTGCTGACCGCGGGCGGCGGACAGGCCTTCTGCGTCAACGTCTCCGTCGACACCGGCTCGCTCGACATCATGCGCTTCTGCCGCGAGATCGGCGCGCTCTATGTCGATACCGTCATCGAGCCTTGGCCGGGCTTCTATTTCGATTCGCATATGGGCAACGAGCAGCGCACCAATTATGCGCTGCGCGAGACGGTGCTCGCCGAGCGCCGCGCCAACCCCGGCGGAACCACGGCCGTCTCCTGCTGCGGCGCCAATCCCGGCATGGTCTCCTGGTTCGTCAAGCGCGCGCTGGTCAATCTCGCCGCCGACCTCAACGATCGCCATCCCGAGCCGAAGACGCGCGAGGAATGGGCGGCGCTCGCCATGCGGCTAGGCGTCAAGGGCATCCACATTGCCGAGCGCGACACGCAGCGCGCCATTCATCCCAAGCCGCGCGACGTCTTCGTCAACACATGGTCGGTCGAAGGCTTCCTCTCCGAAGGCATGCAGCCTGCCGAACTCGGCTGGGGCACGCACGAAAAGTGGCGGCCCGACAATGCCGGCGACCACAAGACGGGCTGCGGCGCGGCGATCTATCTGAACCAGCCAGGCGCCAACACGCGTGTGCGTTCGTGGTGCCCGACGCCCGGCGCGCAATACGGCTTCCTCGTCACGCACAACGAAGCGATTTCCATCGCGGACTATCTCACCGCGCGCGATGCGAGCGGCAAGGTGCTTTACCGCCCGACCTGCCATTACGCCTATCATCCGGCCGACGACGCCGTGCTCTCGCTGCATGAACTCTTCGGCCGCGCTGGCCGTCAGCAACCCGCGCACCACATTCTCACCGAGCACGAGATCGAGGACGGCGTCGACGAACTCGGCGTTCTCCTCTATGGCCACGCCAACAACGCCTACTGGTACGGCTCGCAGCTCTCGATCGAGGAGACGCGCCGCATCGCGCCCTACCAGAACGCGACGGGCCTGCAGGTGA
>OEIU01001813.1_pt1 | contig 12646 bp, 15 predicted proteins | sample 1539221 | NCBI WGS metagenome assembly OEIU01 (sample SAMN03792071, study PRJEB22550) | activated sludge metagenome | feature: wastewater treatment plant; material: activated sludge; isolation source: Wastewater treatment plant of a petroleum refinery complex | place: Argentina: Zarate | collected...
AACCGGATCGCAAGCAGCTTGCGCGTTACGGCCTTATGGTCGGCGACGTGCAAGACGTTGTTGCGTCCGCACTCGGTGCAGAAACGGTGACCACCACCGTTGAAGGCCGCGAGCGTTACGGCGTCAGCGTCCGCTATCCGCGCGAACTGAGGTCCGACCCGCAAGCCATCGCGCGCGACGTGCAGGTGCCGATGGCCAATGGCGCGTCGATACCATTGGGTCAGGTCGCAACGGTCAAACTGACCACGGGTCCGGCCAGCATCCGCACTGAGAATGCACAACTGGCCGCTTATATTTTTGTCGACGTGCGTGACCGCGATCTTGGAAGTTATGTGGCCGACGCCAAAAAGGCGGTTGAGGCAAGCGTCAAGTTCCCGGTCGGCTATCAGGCGATCTGGAGTGGGCAGTTTGAATACTACGAGCGTGCCAAGGCCCGGCTCGCGATCGTCGTGCCACTGACTCTGATGATCATCCTGCTGCTCTTGTACTTGAACTTCCGCCGCGTAACGGAAACTCTGATCGTCATGCTCTCGCTGCCGTTCGCGCTCGTTGGCGGGCTATGGCTGATGTGGTGGCTCGGATTCAACTTAAGCGTCGCGGTCGCTGTTGGCTTTATTGCACTGGCAGGCGTCGCGGCCGAAACCGGCGTCATAATGCTGATCTATCTCGATCACGCACTGACCGATCAGAAAGCGAAGGCTGCACGCGAAAACCGCGTTTTCTGTCGCGAGGATCTCCAGGCCGCGATCATGGAAGGTGCCGTTGAGCGCGTGCGGCCGAAGATGATGACTGTGGTTGCCATCATGGCCGGTCTGCTGCCGATCCTGTGGAGCACCGGCACGGGGTCAGAAGTCATGCAGCGCATCGCCGTGCCGATGATCGGTGGCATGGTGTCCTCGACCGTGCTGACCTTGATCGTCATCCCGGCCATTTATGCGCTCGTCAAAGGCTATCGCCTGCCGAAAACCACTGTTGTGTCGCCGGAACTCACGGAGGCGGTCGCATGAGTGTCGATAACCTCACGACGGTCACGTACCGCGCCGCGTTCATGACCTACGCTCAGTTAGGCCAGCTGATTCGGCTCAATGTCGTTCGTCGCTATCTGTCGAGTTTTTGCGTTCGTGACACACCTCGCAAACCACGGATGCAGACTATGCGGATGCTGGCGCTTTTCATTTCTCTTTTAGCAATCGGCTTCGCCAATCTGGCGCAGGCCTCGGAGCTGACGGCAGCTTTCGAAGCGGCCTGCGAACGCACACCCGATATCCCTGCGCTTGCGGCGCGACGCGCCGGAATTGTCTCCAAGTCCAACGCCGCACACTCTCTCCTTCCCTGTGTACCCTTGACCACTCTAGTTCACCGAACTGACGCGCTGACCAGCGTTCGCGGCACGCGTGAATACGAAGCCGAGTTCGGTGTGCCGATCTGGCTGCGCGGTGAACGCGGGGCTATGCTTTCTGCTGCTCTAACCGAAGGCGAGCGCATCGAAGCCGAGATCTCGGCGAAACGGCTTGAAGTCGCCAAGCGTGTCCGTGACGCCTACTGGATCGTAGCAGAAGCCCGCGAGAAGCTGGCGATTGCCGAGCGCCGGCGCGCAACATCCGACACGTTGGCACGAAGCCTGCGCGATCAGTCGCAATCCGGCCAGGCTCAGTTGATCGACACAAAACTTGCAGATGCGGACGTCCGCGACGCTGAGGCGGCGCTCGCAGGCCTCCGCTCAGAACTCAATCAAGCGAAGATCGCATTCCAGGTGCTAACTGGCCGCGATGCGCCATCGACATTTCGTGAGCGAGACACCGCTCGCACGTCTCCTGAGAACCATCCCCGAGTCATCTTGCGCAGCGTCGCGATCGCCAAGGCGCAGGCGGACGAGGGGTTAGCTTGGGCTGTCGATCGCGAACGGCCTGAGCTGAGCGGCTTCGTCAACAACAACACTGATACGAACGCCGAACCAAATGTGACCTCGCTCGGCGTTCGCCTGAAGATTCCTTTCGCCTACGACGCGGTGAACGAACCCAAGCGCGCCGCGGCTGCCGCCGAAGTCGTTGCGGCCCACGAGGAGCTGGCGCTCGCAGAACGTGAAGTCAGCGGAGAGGCGGCGCAAGCCAGGGCGCGGCTTGATGGCGCGCGTCAGCAACTGGCGGCGTTAGAGGCGCGCCGTACTGCGCTTGGCTCCGTTGTTGAATTGACGCAAGCCGCACAACGCGCAGGTCAAAGTGAATTGAACGATCTGATCCGCGCGCGCTTGCAGCTTTTTGAATCTGATCTCGGTCGGGCTACCGCGCGCGTGGCCGTGGAGCGCGCCCGCTCGGATATCAGCCAGGCTTTGGGCCTGGAGCCCTGAGAAGCGGCAAGTAGAGGAGTATGTGAAATGCTGCGTATAAGTCTGACAGTTGGTTTGCTCGTCCTTTCAGCCGGCCTTGCGGTGGCTGAAGAAAAAGTTCGTGCGACGCTCTACAAGAACCCTGGTTGCGGATGTTGCGAAAAGTACGCCGACTACCTGCGCGCCAACGGTTTCGTGGTGACATCCATTGAAGCCCCCAACATGTCGGTCATCAAACAGACCCACGGCGTCAGAGCGAACCTTGAAGGCTGCCACACGACCGTGATCGGCGACTATGTCGTCGAAGGTCATGTTCCGGTCGCACCAATCAAGCAGCTGTTAGCTGAGAAACCAGCGATCAAAGGCATTTCGTTACCGGGAATGCCCGAGGGTTCACCGGGCATGAGTGGCACGAAGGAAGGTCAGTTCGAAATCCTGTCCATCACCGGCGGCGATGAACCAGCCTCGGTTTATGCCAAGGAGTAGGTCATGATGCACGACGGCATGGGAGTGATGATGGGTGGCATGGTCCTTCTTTGGCTGCTCGCCCTTCTTGCATTGATCCTGGGTGTGGCTGCGCTCATCAAATATCTGCGTTCGGTTTGAAAGCTGATGAGGCGGCCATGAGTGGTGAGATAAATCGTCGCCTATCACTTGCGGAGGCGATTGCAGTCTTTGCTATCTTCACGTTCTTGTTCCACTTCGCCTGGGAAATCCTGCAAGCACCTCTGTTTGCCAGAATGCCGATGGTCAGTCACTGGCTGGCAACCCTCGTATGTCTCAAGGCCACGTTCGGCGACGTGGGGATAGCATTAGCGAGTTTCGCCGTTGCTGCATGGTGGGAAAGGGATTGGAGGTGGTTCGTGATGCCGAGCAACGGTTCTTTGGCGGCCTACCTCGCGACTGGCGTTCTGATCACCATCGTGTTCGAATTGTATGCGGTTTATTGGGCCGGTCGCTGGTCGTACTCCGAGCTGATGCCAATTGTCCCCCTCTTGCGGGTTGGGCTTGCGCCGCTGTTACAGTGGTTCGTGTTGCCGCTGGCCGTGCTGTTTTTTCTTCGCTGTCACCAGCCACCACGGAGCAGCCGATGGCTATAGCAACGACCTATGGAACCGATCGCGAGGCGGTATTTCCGGGGTGCGCTGCCGATCGCTACGTTCCTGACATGCCAAGGTCTGGCCCCGTAAGAATGGAGCGTACCATGTCCAAGTGGATCGTCGTCACAGCATCAGTTCTGGCGGTCGTCGCCGTCATCATGTTCCTATGCCTCCGCTTCATCGGCTCTGCTCATGCAGAACCGGGCGTTTTCCTGGGTGAGGGCGGTCACAAGGCCTCAGACCATGTCGAAATCATCAAGGAAGGTGATGTGACCAAGGTCGTGCTGAAAGACGATTTTACTCTTCAAGAAGCGCCCGCCCCGCGTCTCGCTTGGGGCAAGGACGGCTACAAGCGCGGCACGATCTTCGCAACGCTCGCCAAGTTCAAGGGCGCGCAGGAGTATGTGGTTCCGGCAGGTACTGATCTAAGCCAATTTAATGAGTTCTGGATCTGGTGTGAAAAATTCGACGTGCCGCTGGCGTCAGCAAAACTTAAGTGAGGTTGCCATGCATTTAGTGTTTGTGACTGTTGCTGTGATGACAATCTTCGTCATGCTCGTTGGGGTTCTACTCAGCCAACAGCAGCTGTTCGCTTTAATTCCGGCCCGCTAACATCGAGGGCGAAAAAATGTCTATTCGACGCATCGTTGGAATCGGACTGGCCCTGCTGTCGGCCGCCGCACTTGTCTTCGACGTCGCAAATGAACTTTCGGGCGCGGGCCTGTTCGGTTTCGTTTCATTGGGCGACCTCTGGGCCAGGATGGACGGCGCAAGCCTCAATCTCGTGCAAGCGATCGTACAGCGGTACCTACTCCCAGCACTTTGGGATCCGATGCTCGTAACGGTCTTGCTGTTGCCGGCTTGGCCGCTTCTAGGGGGTGCCGCCGCATTGTTCCTTTTGCGGCGCAACAAAAGCAGGAATGAGTTGTTACCCAGCCAAGCGACTGTAACCAATTCAACGACACATCCGAACTCATAGTCATGAACCGAGTTCGTACATTGTTGGCCGTCTTCGTCGTCCTGACCCTCGCGCTCGCGCCGGTCGCCGGCTTTGCGATGACGAACGCGTGCCAGGGCATGCAGCAGACAATGACGGACGACATCACAGACAGCGCCAGCATGGCCGATCACGGCAGTATGGCCAATTGTCCATGCCACAATGCCATGCCGGATTGCGGGGCTATGACGGCATGTCAGACGTCCAGCGGATGCGCCAGCCAGTGCATGCCGTCGTGCGGCGTTGTTTCAATGCCGCTTGCGCCGAGCACGCCGGACCAAGCTGTCGCGATGTTTACAGCCCTTGCGCTCGGCCACTCCCTCTCGATCCAGCCGCCCGCTCCTCCTCCGCGAGCCTAAAGGCTGCAGCGTCGCTTTACGCGGCGCACCGCATGACGTGCGACCATTGTCGGTCGTGTGCTTGCGAGCGCGTGCCACGCGCACACTGAAACTCATCCATCCACGAACGGCTTGCGTTCCGAACCGCCTCAACCCGCGCCAATGAGCGCATCAGGCCACTCGGGAATCCGCGCATGTCCGTCGAAACATGAACTCTCTATTGAGAAGGACTACGTCCATGAAAACGATCATCAAGACGACCCTGGCCGCACTCGCCCTCGTTGTTGGCGCAAGCGCCGGTCAGGCACAGGCCGAAACCGTCTGGCATTACCCGTACAAGGGCCAGCCGTACGCCACGCAGTCTGCGCCGACCTACAAAGCCGCGTCAGTCCAGACAGCGAGAACGGCGAATCATGTGCATCACGCCGCCCGCATGCGCACCGCCAGCAAAAAGCAGGTCATCCGCTGAACCACGTCGCCGCGCGCTGGCTGGACCTTATCGGTCTGGCCAGTGCGTGACGGCCTGCAAGTTCAACACATCACAACACACGAGCTGAAAGCTTAAAAACAAAGGATCATGTCCATGAAGACCACCATCACATCGGCCCTCGCGGCCCTCACTCTTGTTGCCGGCCTTTCCGCCGGTCAGGCGCAGGCGCATACGGAATGGCGCTATCCATTCAAGGGCGCACCGCACGCGGTTCCACACACCCACAACAACAGCGTGACGACTGCGCCGAAAAAATTGAAGCAGAAGGCGCTCAGGAAGTCTCAGCGGAGTTTTGTGGTGAACGATGCCGCGATCGTCGTCGCGCATCACAAGCCGGGCTACCACGACGGACTGCCGCGCATGCCTGCGCCGACGGTTCCGCAACCCGACAGTAAAATCAAGTCAGGCGCTGATGCGGGTCAAGTTGATCGCGTCACAAATGTGCTGATCGGATAAGCGTCACGGCAGGCGCACAGGCTATCGAATACGTTGCCGCTTGCTATTTCCGCGAAGGCCGCAAGCTCAATAGACTTAAACTTGGCGTCGGATTTGACGCCATAGGAGTACGCCAAAGTGAACATTAGGAAGCCGCGCAGCTGGATCCTCAGAGAGGCGCTGGCGACACCAGAGAGCGTGTTTGCCAACCGGCGCGAGTTCCTGGCCGGTATGGGGATTGGTATCAGCGGTCTCGCGGCGACGGTTGCTTTGCTCGGTCAAGACGGGCTCCCCGTTCCTCCTGCCGAAATTGATCCTTCTGCATCTCTCTATCCGGTAGAGCGCAATGGCGCGTTCATGCTCGATCGCGCCCTGACGCCCGAGAGTGTCAACGCCAAGTGGAACAATTTCTATGAGTTCGGCTCGCACAAAGAGATTTCGGGCGCGGCGCAGGCGCTGAGAGTACGCCCTTGGATGGTGAAGTTTGACGGCCTGGTCGAACAGCCCTTCGAACTCGGCATTGACGACCTACTGGCCAAGATGAAGCTCGAAGAACGCCTCTATCGCCACCGCTGCGTCGAAGCCTGGTCGATGACCATTCCCTGGTCGGGATTTCCGATGAAAGACCTTGTCGCGCTCGCCAAGCCGCTATCCTCAGCCAAATACGTGCGCATGGAGACGTTCAACAATCCTGCAGTCGCCCCGGGTCAGAAACAGACCTGGAACCCGTGGCCCTACGTTGAAGGCTTGACCATCGAGGAGGCATCCAATGAGCTGGCGTTCATGGTCACCGGCGCCTACGGCAAGCCAATGGCCAAGCAGCATGGCGCGCCACTGCGGCTCGCGGTGCCGTGGAAGTACGGCTTCAAGCACATCAAGTCGATCACGCGGTTCTCGTTCGTCGCCGAGCGACCGGTCAGCTTCTGGGAGAAGATCTTGCCAGCCGAATACGGCTTCTGGGCCAACATCAACCCCGAGGTTCCGCATCCACGCTGAAGCCAGGCGACTGAGCGGGTACTCGGCACTGAAACCCGCGTGCCGACGCTGCCTTACAACGGCTACAGCGAGCAGGTCGCGCATCTATATGCCGGGATGACCAGCGAAACACTGTATCGATAGGATTGAATGTGCGTCTTTAGGTTCGCCAGCGCAGAGCACAGCAAACCGACAAACGTCCATTGAAGTCGATACCCCCGGGGGTTATTTAGTGTTGAGGTTGCTATGACATCATCGCCAGGGAAGGCGTCATCCTGCTGCTCCGAGAAGCACGAGCACCAACCGTCAGCCACCCTTGGCCATGCCAAAACTGCGTCCGCAGAGGACGATGCCCGCGATCCCGTTTGCGGCATGACCGTCGATCCCCACACAGCGCAACACCGCACTCTGCATGAAGGGCATCCGTTCTATTTCTGCTCGGCGGACTGCAAGACGAAGTTCGAGGCCAGCCCAGCCAAGTATCTCAAAGACCGCGTCCCGCCGCCCGTGATCGAAGGCGCCGTCTACACATGTCCGATGCACCCCGAGATCCGTCAGCCTAGTCCGGGCTTCTGCCCGATATGCGGCATGGCACTGGAACCGGAAACTGTGAGCGCCGATACCGCGCCCCATTCTGAACTTGGAGACATGACGCGCCGGTTCTGGATCGGCCTTGCGCTGACACTTCCCGTCTTCGCCCTCGAAATGGGCGGGCACCTGACCGGGCTTCATCAATGGATCGGCCAATCAGCTTCCAACTGGTTGCAGCTTCTACTCGCAACACCGGTTGTGCTGTGGGCTGGCTGGCCGTTCTTCGAGCGCGGCTGGGCATCGCTCAAGACGCGCAACCTCAACATGTTTACCCTGATCGCCATGGGGACCGGCGTCGCTTGGCTCTACAGTATTGTTGCAACCCTGCTTCCTACGCTATTTCCAGTCGCCATGCGCGGCGCGGACGGGGCCGTGCCCGTCTACTTCGAGGCCGCAGCCGTCATCACCGTTCTCGTGCTTTTGGGACAGGTTCTGGAATTGAGGGCGCGCGAGCAGACCAGCGGCGCCATCCGCGCGCTGCTCGACCTCTCTCCGAAATCCGCACGCCGTATCGCCGCGGACGGTTTGGAAGCCGATGTCGGTCTTGACTTAGTTCAGTCCGGTGATCGCCTGCGCGTCCGTCCGGGTGAACGCGTGCCGGTCGATGGCGAAATCTTGGAAGGCCGGAGTGCGATCGACGAGTCCATGGTGACCGGCGAATCCATGCCGGTCACAAAATCGGCAGGCGATAAAGTCATCGGTGGCACGATGAACCAGTCCGGTGCATTCATCATGCGCGCGGACAAAGTCGGTAGCGAGACGATGCTCGCCCAAATCGTGCAGATGGTGGCGCAGGCACAGAGAAGCCGCGCGCCCATTCAAAAGCTCGCCGATCAGGTCTCTGGTTGGTTCGTACCAGCCGTCATCGCCATCGCCCTGCTCGCCTTCGCGGCTTGGGGCCTGTTCGGGCCCGAACCGCGCTTCACGTACGGCCTCATCGCGGCCGTTTCCGTGCTCATCATCGCTTGCCCATGTGCGCTCGGTCTCGCGACACCCATGTCAATCATGGTCGGCGTCGGACGCGGCGCGCAGTCTGGTGTGCTCATCAAAAACGCGGAAGCACTCGAACGCATGGAGAAGATCGACACGCTCGTCATCGACAAGACCGGCACGCTGACGGAAGGCCGCCCGAGCGTTGTCGCCATTCGCACGGCATCTGGCATTGATGAGAATGAACTCCTGCGACTCGCGGCCAGCCTCGAAGTCGCCAGCGAACATCCGCTCGCCGCGGCCGTCGTCCGTTCCGCGAACGAACGCAAGCTTCGACTCTCCGCTGTATCGGACTTTGACTCGCCGGTTGGCAAAGGCGTGACCGGGCTCATCGATGGCAAACGCATTGTCATCGGTAACGCTCTCATCATGGAGCAGGACAAAATCGACACGCGAGCCTTCGACGGGGCGGCCGATGAACTCCGCAGGGATGGTGCGACGGCCATCTTTATCGGCGTCGATGAGAAAGCTGCAGGAATTTTGGCCATTGCTGATCCGGTGAAAGCGACCACGCCTGAAGCCATCAAGGCGCTTAAGGATGCCGGCATTCGCGTGATTATGCTGACGGGCGATAACGCGACGACGGCAAGAGCTATCGCCAATAAGCTTGGCATTTCTGACGTGGAAGCTGAAGTCCTGCCCGAGGACAAGGGTAATATCGTCGAACGCTTGCGCCGGGAAGGCCGCGTCGTTCCCATGGCAGGCGACGGAATCAACGATGCTCCGGCCCTCGCTGCGGCCGATGTCGGCATTGCCATGGGAACTGGCACTGACGTTGCCATGGAAAGCGCAGGAGTGACCCTGCTCAAAGGCGACCTGAACGGCATCGTACGCGCGCGGCACCTGTCGGCCGCGACCATGGCGAATATCCGCCAGAACCTGTTCTTCGCCTTCGTTTACAATGCCGCCGGTGTCCCGGTGGCAGCCGGTGCTCTCTATCCCGCCTTCGGCGTCCTGCTGTCGCCAATAATCGCCGCCGCGGCCATGGCGTTATCGTCGGTAAGTGTGATTGGGAATGCTTTGCGGCTGAGAAGAGCCGAACTTTAGCGTCGTGACAGCTGGTCGGTCGCGATCGCGACGGACACGATCGATGAAATCGAGCCGCACTATATGTCCGAGCTTTTTCGCAAGTCGAAGTGAGAGAGAGTCCTGGCGCGGCCGTCTCGTCAGTCGTCAAATTCCAGCTGGCCTGGCGGATCATCCTTCGGCGAATATCGCGCTTCCCACTCCTCTCGGGTTAAGGCCTCTGGAATGACGATGTAGCCGATCGGTTGATCTGAGTTCTGCTGAGTACCGTGGCGCGCGACGCATTTCATGTAGAGCGCCGACGCAGCGGCGTGACCCGTCGCTGTGAGTTGCTTGAGCGTCATGACGATGAGCTCGAGCGTCGTGTAGCGAACGCGGGCGCCCTTCGGCTGCCCTGAAAGGCGCTGCCTCTCGCCGAGCACCCGGGCAGCAATGGACCGGTGTCCGGCCGTCTTCGGCGGTCGTCCGCCCGGATTGCCGGACTGCCCCTGCTTGAACTGCGATGCTTTTGGCGGCCGGCGATAACCAACCACCTCGTCTTCATTTCGGTTTTTTTCTTCCACTGAAGCACTCCAAAAATCGTTCAAAGCTGACTACCGAAAGCACATGCCACCAGATCGACGACATTGAAGTTTGCTGTCCGGATCCATAATCCGGGTCATCGAAGATCTTTCGCTGGAGTTCTTCGGGCAGCTCTTTCGGCACAATAAAAATGCCGCCCTTCGCTTTCTCAGGCGGATCTTTGATGATCTTGTGCTTCTCGGCTTCCTCGAGCACCCGCTTCATAGAGGTGACGCATTTGCCGACCAGTGCCTTGCGCACGTTCTGGCGCAGCATCGCTTCATACGGATTGACGGATGCGATGCCGCCATCGCGCTTGATGCGAACCGGGCCTTCCAACGCCGCGCGAATGTCGATCTGGTCGTCCGTTTTGACTTTCGGCTTCTTTTCCGCCGCGCGTCGACCATCAACGCCGGTCGCCGAGCCGTCATCGAGCGGTTCGGAACGTGCTTTTTCCTTGCTCATTCGGCCGCCTCCGCCGCGACAGCTGGCGCGTCCAGAACCTCGCTATGGTCGATTTTCCCTGCGTCGCCGCGCTCGGCGGCGACAGCCGCAAACGACTGGCCCGTCGCGACGAGAACGGCGTCAAGCTTGGCGAAGGCGGCCATGCGGCGGAGAATGACGTCGCAATAGTGCGGGTCGAGTTCGATGCCGTAGCCGCGTCGGCTGGTCTTGTGCGCCGCGACCAGCGTCGTGCCGGAGCCAGCGAAAGCGTCGAGCACAATGCCCTTGCGCTTCGAGCAATCGAGGATTGCGTCGACCACGAGCGCGACCGGTTTGACGGTCGGATGCGCGGCAAGGTCGTCGTCGCGGGTCGCGCTGAACGCGTTGGCGCCGGCGTACTGCCAGACGTTCGTGCGGTAGCGGCCGTGCTTGCCGAGCTCGATGTTGTTGATGTGCGGCGCGGTCCCAGCCTTGAACACGAAGAACAACTCGTGCTGGGACCTATAGAGCGATCCCATGCCGCCGTTGGTCTTCGACCAGACGCAGAGGTTCTTGAACGCGGAATAGGTGCCGCTCGCGGCCGTCATGACCTCGGCGATGTGCCGCCAGTCCATCGCGACGAAGTGAATCGAGCCGTCGGCCGAGGCTTCGACGAGGTTAGCGAAGACGAGCTTCAAAAAGCCGGCGAACTCGGCCTCGGTCATTTCGCCGGAGGCCATCGCGAACTCGCGATGCTTGGCCTTGCCGAGGCCGCTGACATGCCCATCGATGCGCACGTTGTATGGCGGGTCGGTAAAGACCATCTGCGCGGCCTCGCCATCGAGAAGCTGCGCGTAGGTCTCGCGCTTGGTCGAATCGCCGCAAATCAGCCGGTGCGGGCCGATCTGCCAGATGTCGCCCGGGCGCGTGACAGCCGGGCCGGTGACGTCAGGCAACGCATCAGCCGGATCGGCTTTTTGCGGCGTCACTTCAAGGCCGGCGATCAGCACGTCGATCTCGGGCATCTCAAAGCCCGTCACCGAGATGTCGAAATCGAGTTCGAACTCCATCAAGTTCTGCAGCTCGATGGCGAGGATCTCGCGATCCCAGCCGGCCTTCTCGGCAAGTTTGTTGTCGACAAGAATGTAAGCGCGCTTCTGCGCTTCCGAGAGATGCTCGAGCCGGATTGTCGGCACGGTTGCAAGGCCGAGCTGTTTGGCAGCCTCGACCCGACCGTGGCCGGCGACGATGCCGTTGTCCTTGTCAATCAAGACCGGATTGTTGAACCCGAACGCCTTGATGCTGGCGGCGATCTCGGCGATTTGCTTTGGGCTGTGTGTCCGCGCGTTGCGAGAGTAAGGCCGCAGCTCGCCAGTAGCTTTCGAAATGATCTGAAGGTCAGCCATGACAGGCTCCTGATGAATCGGAGCCCGCACACAAAAAAATTGGCGCGACCCCTCGATGAACCTTCGAAGCCTGCGCACATGCGCCAACCTCGAACCCATCGGGCGTCACGCCCTCACTTTGGAGCTACTTCGCCGACTGCCGCACATGCGGCCGGGCCTTCGACAACGTCCACATGGACGCTCTCCGGTCCCGCCTTCGCCTCGCTCCAGGCAAAAAGAACATAGGTGGAACCGGGCTAGAAGGCAAGGTCGGAACCCGGATAAAATGCTGCTTTATTAATGAGTTGCCTTTTGCCTCTGTGACCCAAGGCAGCCATCGTTGCAAGCCAGGCGCGCCAGTCCCTGTTATTCTCGTAGCGACCCCTGATTTGACCGCAAAGCACCCTGATGCGCCCGCAAAATTCCCTGTTATTTCCGCTGCGTATTCGCACTGTAAGTCGCTGATTTTACGCATACAATTAGAATATTCTGGCCTATTTCAAGCCCGGAAACCGCAAAAATACCCTGTTATCGAGACGCGTTCGCGCCAGACTGCGACCACAGCCAGATAACTTATTGAAATACAACGATATTTTTGATATCTGCGTGCAGACGAATAGGCCCGTAGTTTCCGCCGGTTAGTCGCGATGTGATCGCATCGCGGGCTCTCAGAGACGCAAATTTCTGCGATGTCCGACGACTTCAGCGCAACCGTCTCAAATGCCGGCTGCCCGGGCGGGCGAACGCGGAACTGATCGCGAACTGCAGGGCGTTCATCGGGTCATGTCATGCCGAGAAAAGTGCGCTGACCGACCCAATCGAGCGGCAGATCTGGCGATCTTGTCGATGATGAGCACCGTCGGGTTGCGGACTCCGCGCTCGATGCCGCTGATATAGGTCCGGTGCAGACCGCAGTGGTCGGCAAAGCTCTCCTGCGAGAAGCCCTGGTCCTCCCGCAGTTTCTTCAGGTTCAGTCCCAACCGGCGGCGCACATCCATACATAGGATAG
>OEIU01001814.1_pt1 | contig 12644 bp, 7 predicted proteins | sample 1539221 | NCBI WGS metagenome assembly OEIU01 (sample SAMN03792071, study PRJEB22550) | activated sludge metagenome | feature: wastewater treatment plant; material: activated sludge; isolation source: Wastewater treatment plant of a petroleum refinery complex | place: Argentina: Zarate | collected...
GCATCAAGTTCAATTCCTTTTTTTACAATTTCTGCTTTGGATAAGTTTATAATGGGAGTAACAATTTTAATTTTTGTTTCCGGTTTTGTACCAAGCTCAACCATTTTTTCGAAGGCAGAAAAAAAATCAGGTCTGCAATCCGGATAGCCGGATGAATCTTCATAAACTGCTCCGATAAAGACCGCCCCTGCATTTAAAACTTCAGCCCAGCTTACACAAGCTGCAAGAATATTTGCATTCCTAAATGGAACGTAGGAAGATGGAATATTTTTACTCTCCAAATCTGCTTTAGTTACTTCAATATTCTTATCTGTTAAAGAAGAGCCGCCGATTTTTGCGAGGTGTGTGTAATCGATAATCAATCTTTCTTTAACCCGATAATGATCAGCAATATCATTAAATGCTTTTAACTCACGTTTTTCAGTTCGCTGTCCGTAATTGATATGTGCAAAAGCAAGATTGTATTCCATATTTGCGATTGCCGCAGTTACACAGCTATCCATTCCTCCGCTAATGGCGATAACAGCAGTATTTTTTTTTGATGATTGCATAAATTAAAAGTAATCTATTAAACTAAGTTTGCATAGATGCGAGGAATTGCATGAATGCATGGTTTGAAAAATCTTTACCTTAAAATACTAAAAAGGAATAAAAGATTTTTGAGATATTTTTCGATCTTAGCGTAAAAGCTTTGCGTCCTTTGCGAGAAAAGAATATGTTTCACGCTCCCAATGGGATGGCTATGCCAAAAGAGCGCTAAGAAAAAACACGCAAAGGGCACAGAGTTTAAGACTTAATTTTTTTTATACTTCTCAACTATAAGTATCATTCCAATAATCAAGCTTACAATCGCAGAAAGTAAAAAGGGAATCATCGAACCAAACTTATCCCATAAAACTCCTGTTGCAAAAGAACCCATCATAATTGCAAAGCTTGAAAGCATTGTTAACAGACCGATTGCAGAACCGCGCTGCTCATCAGGAATTAAATCAGAAACCCATGCCTTAGAAACTCCTTCTGTTGCGGCGGCATAAATTCCATACAAAATAAAAAGAATCCATATAAATTTTATATCCGTTACAAATGCGAATCCAAAATACACGATTGAAAAAATGAACAACCCAAAAGAAAAAATATTTTTCTTTCCCATACTGTCTGAAAGTTTTCCAATTGGATACGAAGATGCTGCATAAATTAAATTATAAAAAATATAACCAAAGATTGCCAGAGAGTTTGAGCTTGATATATCTCTGGATTTTAAAATCAAAAAAACATCACTGCTGTTAACAAAGGAAAATACTGTAAAGAGAAAAAGTAGTTTTTTATAATTTTTAGGCGCACTTTTCCAAAAAACAGAATAATTTTGTTTGATCCTTTGTTTGGATGGAATGGGTTTATCTTTTACTAACAAGGTAAAAAACACTGCAAATACGGATGGGATAAACGCAACTAAAAATATTAATTGAAAGTTGTTTGGAAAAAATTGAAATAAAACTAAAGCTGCAATTGGTCCGATTGCTGCTCCTAGTGTATCCATAGCTCTATGAAATCCAAATACTGCACCTGAATTTCCGTTACTGTAACTCCCAAGTAAAGCATCACGTGGAGCCGTTCTTACTCCTTTCCCAACTCTGTCTGAAACCCTTGAAAATAAGACAGTCGGCATGGATTGTATTATACCTGGTAAAGGTTTTGCCAAAGCAGAAATCCCATAACCAAGTACAATAAAGATAGAGCGCTTACCAACTTTATCAGAAAGATTTCCAAAATATCCTTTTAAAAATCCGGCTGTTACTTCAGCAATTCCTTCAATCACTCCAACCACAGCCATTGATGAACCCAAAACTGCAGTTAGGAAAATCGGGGTTACGGGATAAAGCATTTCGCTGGCGATATCAGTAAATAAACTAACCAGCCCTAGAATTAAAACTTGTCTGGGTATTTTTGATTTCATCTTTATTTTACTTCGCGATCTTTGCGAAAATCTTTGCGTGCTTTGCGAGAAAGAGGTTAGCTGCATTTCACGCTCCCAATGGGATGGCTAGGCCAAAAGTTCGCAAAGAAGAAACACGTAGAGAACGCAAAGTTTAAATCAATTATATTCTTGTGTAATTTTGCCAGGTAAATTTAATAAAACTATAGAGGAAACAATGCGTAAAACTGTTATTGCTGGTAACTGGAAAATGAACAACGATCTTAAAGAATCACAAAAACTTATCGTTGAACTGAAAAATCTATTACAGAATGAAAAAATAAAATGCGATGTTATTATTTGTCCGCCTTTTACTTCACTATCAGAAGCATCCAAACTTTTAGATGAAAGTAAAATTAAACTTGGTGCACAAAACATGTACTTTGAAGAAAGCGGGGCATACACAGGCGAGATTTCAGCATCAATGTTAAAATCAGTTGGATGTGAATATGTAATCCTTGGTCACTCAGAACGCCGCAACATTTTTGGCGAAACTGATGAACTGATAAATAAAAAAATCAAGAAAGCATTATCAGCAGGATTAAAACCAATATTTTGTGTTGGCGAATTACTTGAGGAAAGAGAAAGCGGATCTACGAATGATGTAGTTAAACGACAGTTGCTAAAAGGATTAGAAGGTATTTCTAATGATGAAATGAAAAATATTATTATTGCATATGAACCCGTTTGGGCAATTGGAACGGGAAAAACTGCAACTCCCGCTCAGGCACAGGAAGTCCACGAGTTTATTCGAGATTTAATAGAAATAGAATATTCATTAGAAGTTGCAAACAAAATAATAATCCAATATGGCGGAAGCGTTAAACCAGATAATGCAAAAGAGCTTCTTTCACAGGAAGATATTGATGGCGCACTTGTTGGCGGCGCTTGTCTTAAAGCCGATTCGTTTATTGGAATTATAAAAGGTGCTTAAAATTTATTTTTCTTTTCAAAAGCCCGATTTTTAGCTTAAATCGGGCTTTCTTTTCATTGCAATCCCTTCGTTTTGAAGTTATATTTGTAACTTATTTTTCAGGAGTTTTTTAGCAAAGAATGATTTCCCACAAAAATTTACTTTACAATCTGTTTATAGCCGCAATAATTCTCGTTCAGCCAGCTTTTTCACAGGTTATTTTCAGAAATCTTCCAAATTATAAATTAAATTCTTCCGATCAACTGTTTTTTGGTATTACTAATACCCGCAGCATAATTTCACTTGATGGAAACTGGAAGATTTTCCATTCTGATGATGACAAGAATAAAAAGATAAATGTTGTTGTTCCGTCAATCTTTGAAGGAAAAGGTGATTTTGTATTTGAGAAAAGCTTTTCGCTAACTGAAGATCAAATAAATAATCATAAAATTACTTTAAACTTTTTTGGATTAAATTATTCGGCTGACATTTCTGTTAATAAAATTATTATCTATCGCCACCCGGGCGGTGAATTTCCGTTTACGGTTTCATTGCCGCGTGATATTCTTAGCTCGGATAAAGATAATATTTTATCTGTAAAACTCTCTTATAAACTTGATTCACAAAACACTATTCCATTAAAGCAAAGATTTTTATTTCCACAAAATTTTGGTGGAATAATTCGAGATGTTTATTTATTGCTTACGCCAAATGTCAGCATTTTAGATTTTAAGTATAAAACTGATATTGATCCCAAATCCAATAAGGCAATAATTTCATATCAAACTGTCATCGATAATAAAGAGTTTAAAAAAATAAGCGATACCCTTGAAACACAGACAAACTTTACTTTAAGAACACAAATATTTTATCCTGACGGAAAAAGTAGTTCCTCAATTGCTGATAACAATTTTAATCTGAAGCAAAACAAACAAATAGAATTTAAAAATAATATCAGTATAACTACCCCGAGTTTCTGGAGTCCGGATAATCCTGCAAGTTATATTGTTAGATTAGAATTATTGCACGGTGATAAGGTTGTTGACAGATTTGATCAGAGCATTGCACTGGTAAAACTGGAATCATTACAGAATAATTTTTTGCTCAATGGAAAAGACTTTAAGCTTTACGGCGTTACTTATTCACCTTCCTATTATCAATACGGAAGTTTATCCTCGTACGATAGAATGGAAAGTGATTTGGAAAAAATTAAGCAGGCAGGATTCAATGCTGTCAGATTTTCCAAAGAACTTCCGCACCCATACTATTTAAGATTGTGTGAGCAAATTGGATTGCTTGCGTTTGTTGAATTGCCCATTGCAAATTTACCCACAAGTCTTGCCAGCTCACAAAATTTTATTGTACGCAGCAAAAATTATCTTTCCAGTTTGATGAAAGCTTATGAAAATTTTTCTGCACTTGGCGGAATAGGATTTGGATCGTCATATCTTCTTAAATCCAATGAGCACCGTTCTTTATTAAGTGATCTTTCCGCGCAGGTAAAGAAAAACAGAAATATTCTCACTTATGCTTCATTTATTGATTTTGAATTTCATCAGATAGATAATCTTGATTTATACGGGATTGAATTTTTAAATCAATCTCCAGCAGAGAAGCAAAATCAAGTTGAGAATTTAATTAATGCCATTGGTAATGGCAGATTGCTAATCGGTGAGGCAACTTATACGGTTAACATCGGACAGACAGATGGATATAGTAATAAATATTCTTTTGAAGCGCAGGCAAAATTTTTTGATGATGTGTTTAACTTTTATGAAAACAATAATCTTTCGGGATTTTTTGCTAATACAATGTATGATATCCGTGGAGATTTCCCATCAATAATCAGCGGTTACAGCGCTGATAGACTTTATCGAATTGGTCTTGTTGATGAAGATAGAAAACAGGAACGGCTTGCATTTAAAGTTTTAACTAATCGAATGAAGAATCTTGAAAAAGTTACTATTCCAATCGGAAGCGAAAAAGATGACGCTCCAATGATTTTTATAATCTCAGGATTGCTGCTTGCCCTGTTAATGGGAGTTCTTGTAAACTCAGGTAGAAAATTTAGAGAAGATGCATCACGTGCGTTGATGCGTCCTTATAATTTTTTTGCTGATGTAAGAGATCAAAGAATCATCTCGGCTTATCATTCACTTTTTCTGGGACTTATAATTGCTCTGGTTACATCTTTAATTTTTGCGAATCTTTTTTTCTATATAAAAAATAACGTACTGTTTGAAAAACTGGTTTTATCTTTTGGAAGTGCCGGAATGTTATCGGGCATTAGCTATCTTGCCTGGCATCCCACAAATGCATTAGTCTGGCTTTTTATAATAATGATAATACTGATGATTCTAATTACCATCATCATAAAAGCATCTTCCTTTTTTGTTAGGACAAGAGTTTATTTATCAAGTGTATTTTTTACTGTGGTTTGGTCGTTACTGCCAATGGTTTTACTAATTCCTGTTGGAATTGTTTTGTACAGATTATTAAATGCTGACACCGGAAATTTTTATATCTATTTATTTCTGATTGCATTTTTCATCTGGCTTCTTTATCGATTATTCAAAGGCATCTCGGTAATTTTTGATGTTAGCGCGGGTGGAATTTATTTTTATGGCATTGTTTCATTACTCGGTATTGTTATTATATTTTTATTGATCTATGAAGCAAACAGTTCTGTTCTTCAATATCTGATATTAACCTTAAAACAATTTAATATTATTGGATAAATAAATTGTATTTATCAAAGCTAGAAATACTTGGGTTCAAATCATTCGCTCAAAAAACCCAGATTAATTTTAATCAGGGAATAACATCTATTGTTGGTCCCAACGGATGCGGAAAAACTAACGTTGTTGATGCAATAAGATGGTGCCTTGGCGAACAAAAAAGCGGTGTGCTGCGCAGTGATAAAATGGAGAACGTAATTTTTAACGGTACCGCCGATCGCAAACCAATGGGTATGGCTGAGGTTTCACTTACGATTGAAAATACAAAAGGAATACTGCCCACCGAATATACTGATGTTACTATCACACGAAGAATTTTTCGCTCAGGTGAAAGCGAATATCTGCTCAACAAAAATATCTGCCGCTTAAAAGATATAACCAATCTTTTTATGGATACAGGAATAGGCGCAAATGCTTATTCGGTTATAGAATTAAAAATGATTGAAACTATCTTAAGCAATAAAGCGGAAGAACGCCGTACAATGTTTGAAGAAGCTGCGGGCGTTAATAAGTATAAGCTAAGACGCAGATTAGCCCTTAGGAAACTTGATGAAGTTAAATCCGATCTTACCCGTGTTAATGACATTGTTTCTGAAGTTGAGAAAAAAGTTGCCTCGCTGGAAAGACAAGCAAAAAGAGCAGATCGTTATAATGTTTTAACTTCACAACTACGTGAACTGGAGTTAGATCTTTCTGAACGTGAGCTTGCACTTTTTATTTTAAGAATTGAGGAATCAAAACAAAATAAAGAAATTAATTTTAAACAAAAGATTCAGTTTGAATCTGATATTGCAAAGCTGGAAGATGAAATAAAATCATCTCGCGAGCGGCTTGTTGAAATTGAGAATGAACTTAAAGATAAAAGAAATGAAATAAATCTTAAGACTGAAAAAATTTACAATGTTCAAAATTCATTAGCACTTAATAACGAAAGAAAAAACTCTTTAATTAAAAACAAAGAAAGATTTTCCACCGAGTTGATTGAGTTGAATGAACAATTTAATGAAGCGAAAACTATCATTGATACAGGTGGAACTATACTATCTGATTTTGATACGCAAATTAAGCATCAGGAAAAAGAGAAAGCAGCGGTTGATAATAATGTTGAAGAACAACTAAAGGTTTTAGAGCAAAAGAAAGCATCACTTAAAATTCAATCCGATATCCTGCTTGAAAAATTTAAAGAGATTACCGGCAGAGAGAATGATTTGAAAAACACTGAAGCTGCTCTGGAATCTAAGAAAGAAATTATAAGTAAGCTTAACGAAAAAATTTTAATGCTTACTAATAATATCGCTAAAACTGTCGGCTTTGTTGAAGAGCTAGCAAATGATAAAGAAGAAATTCAAAAAAAGATTGCCGAAGCTGAATCCGAATATTTGAAACAGCAGAATGAAAAAGAAAAATTGGAATCGGAGTTAAATAAACTCAGAGAAAAAGAGCTGGATCAAAAGAGTGTTATAAAATCTATTAAAGATAAAATTATATTTATCCAGAACTTAATAGATAATCTTGAAGGTGTATCCAAAGGCGCTAAAGCATTGTTGGATAATAAAAGTTGGACAAAAAACCAGAGTACAATTCTTGCGCACATCGGTGACTCTGATGAAAAATTTCGCTTTGCTGTTGAAGCCGCTCTGAAAAATAATCTTAATAACATTTTAGTTGAAACCCTGGAAGATTTGAAAAATGGAATTGAGTATTTAAGATTTAATGATATCGGTAAGGCATCATTTTATTTACCGCATCTTGATGAAATGAATAATCATGGTCTGCTAAATAAAATTCAGTCTTGGGTGGATAAAAGGAATGCGAGAAAACTTGAAAAGGAAACCGGTTTTATAAGCTGGGCAAGTCAATGTATTCAAACAGATGAAAAATGGAAACCGTTTTTTAATAAGATTCTAAAAAATATCTGCATCGTTGATGACCTTGAAAAAGCATTTGAACTGAATGCCCGTTACAGCAATTTTAATTTTGCAACACTTAACGGTGATTATGTTTCTAAAGATGGTGTGATTGAAGCCGGTTCTGTTCCAAGATTGGATGATTCGCTTTTTGGTAGAAAACAACTGCTTGAAAATCTGCAAAAAGAATTTCCTCAGCATGAAAAAAATCTTGAAGAAGTTCAGAAAGAAATTAATAATAAAGAAATAAAATTAAATGCAATTGATCTTAAAATACTTTCTGAAAGAGGCAGACTTTTAATTAATGATCTGGCAAATGTTGAAAGACAAATTTCACAATTTGAATTTGAAAAATCCAAAGCAAATGATGAAGTTGAAAAAATACAGCAGGAGATTAAAGAACACGCAGCAGAAGCAAATCTTTTTGATAATAAAAAATCAAAACTTGAATCTTTATTAAATACAGAGATTGCTTTACGGGATTCCGAAGAAAGAAAGAAGCAATCCATCGAAGCCGAATATGCTTTGGTTGAGAAAAAATATAATCAACTGGTTTCTGAACGAAATGAACTTAGCATTTCCATCGAAAGATTAGTCGGGGAAAAAAGAAACACAGAAAATGCAATTAAACGTGCTGAGGAATCAATTTCTGTAATTACTAATTCCATCTCAAAACGCAATGAAGATATAGCACTGGCTGATGATGAAGCAGCTTCGATTGATAAACAATTAATGGATCTGGAGAAAAATTTTGCTGACCTGGAAGATGAAAGAAGAATATTAAATACTCAGCTTGAAGAGATTGAAACTCGTTATGGAAGTTTAAGAAAAGAAGTAAATGAAAAAGAAAATCAGTTAAAATTATTACGTTCTGAGCGCGAAAAGGTTTCGGATGCAATTCACAATCTTGATATGACTATTAAAGAACTTGATATAAAAAGTGCAAATCTGATAGATCATATAAAGGAAAATTATTCGCTTACACTTGAGAAAAAAGAATTTGATGATCTTCAGTCGTTTAATTTTAATCAACGGACAGAAGAAGTGCAGGAATTAAAAAACAAAGTAAAAAATCTTGGTCCGATAAATCTTGTTGCGCATTCGGAATATGAAGAGGAAAAAGAAAGATTAGATTTTCTTCATAAGCAAAGAGATGATCTGGTTGAATCTGAAAAAGATGTTATCCAAACAATTGAAGAGATTAATAATACAGCTCAAACTCAGTTTATGGAAACATTTGAAAAAATCAGAGAACATTTTGTAAAAATTTTCAGATCGCTTTTTAATCCCGGTGATGAAGCAGATTTAAAGATAGAAGAAAATGCTGATCCGCTTGAGGCAAAGATTGAAATTATTGCAAAGCCGAAAGGTAAAAGACCAACATCAATTGAGCTTTTATCCGGAGGAGAAAAAACATTAACAGCAATTGCATTGTTGTTTGCAATTTATCTCGTTAAACCAAGTCCCTTTTGCATACTTGATGAAATTGATGCACCGCTTGATGACGCAAATATCGATCGCTTTACAAAAATAATAGAAGAGTTTAGCAAAGACACGCAGTTTATTGTTGTAACGCATAATAAAAAAACCATGGAAGCGGCAAGCACTCTTTATGGTGTTACTATGCAGGAAGAGGGAATTTCTAAATTAGTTAGCGTAAAATTTAATGAAGATCTTGATTTTGTTGCCAGTTAAGAATTAGAGAATCAATGAGTTTATCCGGATACATAAAAATATTTTTTGCAATTGTAATAGTTGTTGTTTGCAATTTTAATATTGCAAAAGCACAATGGGTAAATGATCCTGCATCAAACACAAAACTTGTTACCGATCCGGTTGATCCTGTAAATATATCTGCAGTAAATGATCTTGATGGCGGAGCGTATATCTTTTGGCAGGACAAAAAAAATAATGCAGAAAGTGATATTTACTATCTACGCATTGATCAAAATGGTAATGCAAGTTTTAGATCGGATGGTAAAACCGTTACTACAAGTAACAATTTAAAAGAAAATCCTATTGCTGTTTCTGATCCTGAAGGTAATTCAATTGTTTTATGGAAAGAATTTGAAAAGAAAAATAACCCTGAATTGTACATTCAGAAGCTTTCTAAAAATGGATTACGTTTGTGGGGAACGGAAGGTTTAAAATTAACTGATACTAAATCTGTTGTTGATTATTCACTTAGAACGGACAAAAAAAGTTATAGCTATGTCAGCTATGTTAATAAAACAAATCAGGTTACAAATAAGTACTATTTAAAATTTCAAAAAATCAATCCTAATGGAAAAGTTGTTGATGATTCAACAAAGGGAACAGTTTACAATACCACCAACACAATAAGTGAATCTGAGATTATTCCGGATAATAAAGGTGGAGCTTATTTCTTTTGGTTAGAGAATATTAGCCAAAAAACTGTGTTGCGAGCTTTGTATGTTGATTCTGTTGGATCAAAAAAATGGGGCAATAAACCAATATCAGTCTCAAAAATTAATAGCAGTGTTATTAATTATTCCGTTGGCAGATTAGGAAAAAATATTTACGCAGCCATTATGTATCAAGGAGCAAAAAAAATAGTTTATCAACAACTTATTTCCGAAAAGGGAAGTTTGCTCTGGGGCAATGAAGGTAAGTTAATTACTTATCAAAGAGGTAGCCAAACCAATCCACAATTTGTATTTGCTGATTCCAGCGTTGTTGTTTCGTGGACGAATGAATTCGAAAAACTTAAAGAAGTTTTCATTCAGAGATTTGATATGAATGGAAATCCTCTTTGGATTAAAAATGGTAAAAAAATTATAAACATTGTCGGAAATCAGTTTGGTCAAAGATTAATTTATGATAATAAAGGTGGAGTTATTATTGCGTGGATCGATAAAAAGGATAATGATTCTTACGCAAATCTTTATATTCAAAAAGTTGACTTGAAAGGTAATTTTGTTTGGAATCCTGAAGGAGTGAAAATTTCTTCGTCACAAAAGCTGCAGAAAAGCTATCTTAATCTTGTATCCGATAACGAAGGCGGTGCAATTGCAATTTTTAGAGGAAGTGCCGAAGGACGTAATGATATTTACGGTCAAAAGATTTTTAGTACGGGAACTTATGCTTCGCAAGTTCTCGGTTTTTCTTCAGAGGTTGTTGATGATTCGGTTAAGATATCCTGGTACGCTGCAAATGAAACTGATGGCACAACGTATTTTGTTCAAAGATCAGATCAAAATAGCACAGCTAATAGTAATTGGACTACAGTTGGCACATTAAAAATCAATAATAAGAAGAAATCTAATTACTATGAATTTTATGATGTGCCTGAAAAAAGTGGTTCCATCTTCTATCGAATTGTACAAAAAAATTCTGGTAAGGAATTACAAGTTACTTCACCGAGCAAAGTGGATTATTTCCGAAATGTAGAATCAATAATTCTTGGACAAAATTCTCCTAATCCTTTTACCGGAACTACAACTATTACATTCTATCTGCCTGAAGAAGAAAAAGTTACTTTAGAAATATTTAATAGTAGTATTGAAACTGTACAGAAGATTGAAAATAAAACATATCCTGCCGGAAAAAACAGTTATGTTTTTAATGCCAATGGACTGAAGCCCGGGGTTTATTTTTATCGTTTAAAGGTTGCTGACTTTGTTGACGTAAAAAAAATGGTGGTCGCGAATTGAAGGAAAGAAGAGACATAAAATTATTTATTGATTTCGATGGAACAATTACAATTAAGGATGTTGGCGAGGAAATATTCAAACGATTCGGAAAAGAACAAATCGTAAACCGGATAATTGAAGATTTGCTGAGTGATAAGATTTCATCACGTCAATGCTGGGATCAACTTTGTGAATCGGTTGATAACATAACCGAACAAGAGTTAAGTGATTTTATTAATACGTTAGAAATCGATCCGACATTTATTCCATTTGTTGAGTTTTGTAAAGAAAATAATTTAGAAATAATTGTGTTAAGTGATGGGTTTGATTTTTACATTGAAAGATTGTTTAATAAAGCCGGATTAACGGGAATTAAATATTATTCAAATAAACTTTTTCTTAATGAAGACGGACGGCTATCAGCGGCGTATCCGCATTTTGATATAGATTCGCCAACATCAGCTAATTGTAAAAAAAATCATATAATAAATCACAGCAGCGATGATGATTATACTATTTACATCGGTGATGGAAATTCTGATAAAGAAGCAGCACAGTATTGCGATTTTATCTTTGCTAAAAATGGATTGTTAAAATTTTGTTCAAAAGAAAAAATTGGTTTTTATCCCTTTAATAATTTTGATGATGTTAAGATTAAAATAATTGAACTTCTTAATAAAAAGAATTTAAAGAAAAGACATCAGGCAGAACTAAAAAGAAAATCAGCTTATATGGCGGAGTAATAGATGAACATCAACGCAACTAAAATATTTAAATACAGAAGTTATACTCCAATTCCATTTCTTATCCTGATGTTGATTTTTGAAAATGCATCTGTTACAAGTTTAGTGATTGGATTTATAATCGCACTAACCGGCGAGCTAATAAGATTATGGGGAGTTAGCTGGGCAGGAAGTGAAACCCGCACAACAGGTGGGGTTGGCGGCAGTTTCCTTGTTATCAGTGGACCATTTGCACACGTTCGCAATCCGCTTTATGTGGGAAATATTTTACTTTATTTCGGAATTGGAATTATGTCGATGTCCTTGTTTCCTTACTTGCAAATTGTTGCGCTGTTGTTTTTTGTTTTTCAATACTTTGTTATTGTAAAAGAGGAAGAAGGTTATCTGATTAAAACTTTTGGAGAGGATTACAAAAAATATTTTAATAATGTCCCAAGATTTTTATGGAGATTTAGTTCTTACAAAGATGAATCAATTCCACAACCGGAATTTATTTTATCCAAAGGATTAAAATCTGAAACACGGACATTACAGGCATTCGGATTTGTTGCATTGTTAATTGTGATTAAATGGTATTTACGATCAAATAATATTTTGTGATGAATAATAAAAATATTTTGATGATTGCGGGAGAGGCTTCGGGTGATTTACACGGTGCTTCATTGATTCGTGAGTTGAAAAAGTTAGATGGTTCTTTGAAAATATTTGGAATCGGCGG
>OEIU01001815.1_pt1 | contig 12637 bp, 6 predicted proteins | sample 1539221 | NCBI WGS metagenome assembly OEIU01 (sample SAMN03792071, study PRJEB22550) | activated sludge metagenome | feature: wastewater treatment plant; material: activated sludge; isolation source: Wastewater treatment plant of a petroleum refinery complex | place: Argentina: Zarate | collected...
TCATCGTCACGGCGGGCGCCCCCGTGGTGCCGAAGGCGCTGATCGATCAGCTCGAGTTTCCGGCGGTGCATCCGGAGCGCAGCGAGTTCACCGTGGAGCTGCCGGTGGGGCTGAAGGACGACAGCGGGCGGCCGCTGGCGAATGCCGGCCTGTTCCCGATGCGGGTGCGCACCGGCGATCTGCCGCCGCTCGCGAAGTTCCCGGCGGCGCCGTTCGGCATCATCGAGCTGAACGACGATGCGACGTTGCCGATCACGGTGCGCAACGTCGAGGCGGACCTGAACGTGCGCGCGATGGTGGCCGGCCGGAGCACGACCGCCAGCAGCCTGCGGCTGACCTACGATGCCGCCGTCATCCGCTGGCAGCGGCGGCTCGCAGAGTATCACGAGCGCGACATCGAGATCGGCCGCACCCGCGACCGGGTGCCGCAGCCGGTCTATGCGCAGTCGCGCACGCTGAGCGTGTTCGAAGGCGCGAACGCGAACGCGGGTGCAGGCGCAGGAGCAGGAGCAGGAGCAGGAGCAGGCACCGGAGCTGGGGCCGGAGCTGGGGCCGGAGCCGGTGCCGTCGCGCCGCGCCGGATCACCCTGCCGCGCAGCGAAGGCGAGCGGCGGCCGTTCGAGGTGATCGGCCTGCCGCTGACCGAGCCGGGCTTCCACGTCGTCGAGGTGGCTTCACGGCTGCTGGGCCGCGAGCTGCTGGCGCGCGATGCGCCGATGTACGTGCGCACCGGCGCGCTGGTCACCAACCTGGCCGTGCACTTCAAGCAGGGCCGCGAGAACGCGCTGGTCTGGGTGACGACGCTGGATCGCGCCGAGCCGGTCGCCGGCGCGCAGGTGCGGATCAGCGACTGCAACGGCCGGCTGCTGTGGGAGGGCAGCACCGGCCGTGACGGCATCGCGATGGTCGCGCAGGCGCTGCCGCAGCCGGACTGCGACGAGTTCCTGTCGGGCCTGATGGTGTCGGCGCGCAAGACCGATGCGCGCGGCCGCGCCGACTTCTCGTTCGCCTGGTCGACCTGGACCCAAGGCATCGAGTCGTGGCGCTTCAATCTGCCGACCGATCGCGATCCGCAGCCGACGGTGCGGGCGCACACGGTGTTCGACCGCACGTTGCTGCGCGCCGGCGAGACGGTGTCGATGAAGCATCTGCTGCGGGTCGAGACGATGAACGGGCTGGCGCTGCCGCCGGCCGGGAAGCTGCCCGCCGAGGTGCGCATCGCGCACGTCGGCAGCAACCAGGAGTACCGGCGCAAGCTCGACTGGCGCAACGGCCGCTTCGCGATGACCACGTTCCAGATCCCGAAGGACGCGAAGCTCGGCGTCTACGAGGTGTACCTGGTGCGCCGGCCGGCCGCCGATGCCGCGGCCCCGGCGCGTCCGTCCGAAGATCCGGACGGCGACGGCCCGCCGGAATGGCTGTCGGGCGACTTCCGCGTCGAGGAGTTCCGCCTGCCGGTGCTCGAAGGACGGATCGTGCCGCCGGCGGCCGCGCAGGTCGCGGTGACCGACATGCCGGTCGACGTGCAGATGAGCTACCTGTCGGGCGGGCCGGCGGCGAATCTGCCGGTCGAGCTGTCGGCGACGGTGCGCACGCGGCTGCTGAGCTTTCCGGACTACGAGGAGTACGACTTCAATCTGCGCACGCGCGGCGAAGGCACCGACGGCGAGGAAGGCGAGGGCGACGGCACCCGGCTGGTCGCCGACCGCATCGCGCTGACGCTCGATCGGGCCGGCGCGGGCCGCGGCACGATCGCCGATCTGAAGCCGGCGGCAACGCCGCGCGAGCTGCGGATCGAGGCGCGCTTCAACGATCCGAACGGCGAGACGCAGACCTTGGGCAACACCGTCGCGCTCTATCCGGCGGCGGTGCTGGTCGGCCTGAAGACCGGCGGCTGGGCCTCGGTGGCCGGGCCGCTGGCGGTGGCGATGCAGACCCTGGACCTGCAGGGCCGGCCGGCCGCCGACGTGCCGGTGGAGCTGCGCGGCCAGACCGTCAAGCGGATCACGACCCGCAAGCGGCTGGTCGGCGGCCTCTACGGCTACGACACGCAGACCGAGAAGACCGACCTCGGCGTGCTGTGCAGCGGCCGCAGCGATGCGAAGGGGCGCTTCGCCTGCGACGTGCGGCCCGCTGCGGCCGGCCAGATGGAGCTGCGTGCCCAGGCCCGCGACGGCGACGGCCGCATCGCTCAGGCCGGCGCCGACGTGTGGGTCACGAAGAAGGGCGACGTATGGTTCGACGCGGAGAACCAGGACCGCATCGACCTGCTGCCGGAGAAGAAGCGCTACGAACCGGGGCAGACGGCGACGATGCAGGTGCGGATGCCGTTTCGCCATGCCACCGCGCTGGTGGCGATCGAACGCGAAGGCGTGATCGCCACGCAGGTCGTGCAGATCACCGGCGACGATCCGACGATCAGGGTGCCGGTGCTGGACCGCTACGGGCCCAACGTGTTCGTGTCGGTGCTGGCGGTGCGCGGCCGCATCCGCGAGGTGCCGTGGTATTCGCTGTTCACCTGGGGCTGGCAGGCGCCGCGCCAGTGGTGGCGCGAGCGGCAGGCAGCCGTCGATCAGGTGGCGCCGACCGCGATGGTCGATCTCGGCAAACCGGCCTTCAGGTTCGGCGCCGCCGAGCTGCGGGTGGGCCTGGCGGCGCACGAGCTGAAGGTCACGGTGACGCCCGAGCGCGAGCGCTATCAGGTGCGCGAGACCGCGCGCGTCAGGATCAAGGTCGCGCTGCCCGACGGCCGGCCGGTGCCGGCCGGCACCGAGGTGGCGGTGGCGGCGGTCGATCAGGCGCTGCTGGAGCTGCGCGCCAATGCGAGCTGGCGGCTGCTCGATGCGATGATGCAGCGGCGAAGCTGGGGCGTGGAGACGGCGACCGCGCAGATGCAGGTGGTCGGCAAGCGGCACTACGGCCGCAAGGCGCTGCCGCCGGGCGGCGACGGCGGCCGCGCGCCGACCCGCGAGCTGTTCGACACCCTGCTGCTGTGGCGGGCCGCGGTACCGGTCGATGCGGCCGGCGAGGCGGTGGTCGAGGTGCCGCTGAACGATTCGCTGACCAGCTTCCGGATCGTCGCGGTGGCCGACGTCGGCGACGATCTGTTCGGCCACGGCGGCGCGACGATCCGCTCGTCGCAGGATCTGCAGCTCGTGTCGGGTCTGCCGCCGCTGGTGCGCGACGGTGACCGGTTCGTTGCGATGGTCACGGTGCGCAACGGCAGCGAGCGCGCGATGAACGTGCGCTTTGCTGCTGGCTCGCCGCTCGGCCGCCATGAGGCGTCGGTGGAGCTCGCTCCGGGGGCGGCGCGGGAGATCGCCTGGCCGGTCGATGTGCCGGCGGGCATGCGGGCCGAGGGGGCGGCTGGAGTGGCGGCGGGCTCAGCGGGTGCTGCCGGTGCTGCGGCGGGTCCCGCGGCCGGTGCCCCCGCCAATGCGTCGGCCAACGCTGGCGAATCGCTGCAGTGGGAATTGTCGGCGCAGGACGCCGGTTCGGCCGCGGCCGACCGGCTGCGCATCCGCCAGCGCATCGCCGAGGCGGTGCCGGTCACCGTGCAGCAGGCGACGATCGCGCAGGTCGATGGTCCGCGGACCTGGCCGGTCGCGCCGCCCGCCGCGGCGCTGCCGGGCCGCGGCGGCCTCGCGGTGCAGTGGCAGGCGAAGCTGTCCGAGGGGCTGCCGGGCGTGCGCCGCTACTTCGAGCGCTATCCGTTCGTCTGTCTGGAGCAGAAGGCCTCGAAGGCGATCGGCCTGCGCGATGCGGCGCTGTGGCAGACCGTCGTCGAGCAGATGCCCGGCTATCTCGACGACGACGGCCTGGCCGACTACTTCCCGCCGTGGGCCGGCAATCCGCCGCGCGGTAGCGACGTGCTGACCGCCTATCTGCTGTCGGTCACCGACGAGGCCGCACGGCTCGACCCGGTCTACGCCATCCCTGCCGAGATCCGCGAACGGATGGAGCGGGCGCTGATCGCGTTCGTCGAGGGTCGGCTCAAGCGCGAGACCTGGGCGCCGCAGCGCGACCTGACGGTGCGCCGGCTGGCTGCGCTGGAGGCGCTGTCGCGCACCGGCAAGGTGACCCGCGCGATGATGGAAACCTTCGACATCGATCCGGACCCGCTGCCCACCGGCGCGGTGCTCGACTGGTATGCGGCGCTGCTGCGCTCGCCCGGACTGGCCCGCCCGGCCGCGCTGGCCAAGGCCGAGCAGGTGCTGCGCGCGCGGCTGTCGTGGCAGGGCACGCGGCTGTCGTGGGCCAACGAGCAGAGCGACTTCTGGTGGTGGCTGATGGCCAATGCCGATGCCAATGGCGCGAAGCTGCTGGCGCTGGCGGTCGAGCAGCCCGGCTGGAAGGACGAGACGCCGCGGCTCGCGCTGGGGCTGCTCGGGCGGTTCCGCGAAGGCCGCTGGATGACCACCAACGCGAACCTGCTCGGGTCGCTGGCGATCGACAAGTTCTCGCGCCGCTTCGAGAGCACCGCGGTGACCGGCTTCTCGGCCGCGGTGCTGCGGCCGCCGGACGGCGCCGACGTCGTGCGCACTTTCGACTGGTCGCGCGGCGGCAACGGGGCGGCGGTGATGCTGCCGTGGCCGGCGGCGGTTGCTGCACCCCCTCCGTCGGGCGCTGCACCGGCGCCGTCGGCCGCTGCACCGTCTGCCGCATCGCCCGCGGTGCTCGCGATCGCGCAGGACGGCGGCGGCAGCCCCTGGGTCACCGTGCAGTCGCTGGCGGCGGTGCCGCTGACCGCACCGGTGCGGGCCGGCTTCGCGGTCGAACGGACGGTGGAGCCGGTGCAGGTGCGCGAGCCGGGCGCATTCAGCCGAGGCGACGTGTTGCGGGTGCGCCTGAAGGTGACGCCGCAGGCCGCCGCGACCTGGGTCGTGCTCGCCGATCCGGTGCCGGCCGGCGCGACGATCCTCGGTTCCGGCCTCGGCCGCGACTCGCGCAACGACGACCGCCCGGGCGAGGCCGGCCGGCGGCGCGGCTGGGATCAGCCGTGGGTCGCCTACGAGGAACGCGCGTTCGAAGGCTATCGTGCCTACTACGCCTACGTCGCGGCCCGGCCCTTCGAGGTCGAATACAACGTGCGGCTGAACAACCCCGGCGAGTTCAGGCTGCCGCCGACCCGCGTCGAGGCGATGTACAACCCCGAGATGTTCGGCGCACTGCCGAACGCGACGGTGACGGTGAAGCCGTGAGCGCGGGCATCCGCGAGCGAATCCGGCCGGCCGTGATCGTCGCCGCTGCAGTCGTTGCAGTGATCGCGGCGGCGGTCTCGGGGCGTGCTGTGGCTGGTGGCGCCGCGCTGCCGACCTTCGACGAAGTCCGCGCCGGCTGGCACAGCTCCGATGCCTGGCTGCTCGACCGCGACGGCCGGCCGCTGCAGCGGCAGCGGGTCGACCACGGCGCGCGGCGGCTCGACTGGATCTCGCTCGACGAGGTGTCGCCGGCGCTGCGGGCGGCGATCGTGCTGTCGGAGGACCGGCGCTTTCATCAGCATTCGGGGGTCGACTGGACCGCGGTGGCGGCGGCATCGTTCCGCAACCTGTTCGACGAGCGCACGCGCGGCGCCAGCACGCTGACGATGCAGCTCGCCGGGCTGCTCGACGAGCGGCTGCGGCGCGGCGCCGACGGCCGCAGTTTCGCGCAGAAGATCGATCAGGCGTGGATCGCGACCCGCCTCGAACGGCGCTGGCGCAAGCACCAGATTCTCGAGGCCTACCTGAACCTCGCGCCGTTCCGCGGCGAGCTGGTCGGCGTCGATGCCGCGTCGCGGACGATGTTCGGCAAGCAGCCGGTCGGTCTCGATGCCGCCGAGTCGGCGGTGCTGGCGGTGCTGCTGCGCGGGCCCAATGCCGGCGCCGACCGCGTCGGCCGCCGCGCCTGTGCGCTGCTGCGGGAGCTGCGCGGGCAGTCTGACGATCCGGCCGACTGCCTGGCCGTCGAAGGCATCGCACGGCTCGCGCTGGCCCGCCGCGCCGGCGCCGCCGATGCCCGGCTCGACGGCGCGCCGCAGCTCGCGCCGCACCTGGCGCGGCAGATGCTGAAGACTTCCGATGCGCCGGTGCTGAGCACGGTGCGGGCCGACCTGCAGCGGGTCGCGCACGATGCGCTGCGGCGTCATCTGTCGGCGCTGGCGCGACGCAACGTCGAGGACGGCGCGGTGCTGGTGCTCGACAACCGGTCGGGCGAGGTGCTGGCCTGGGTCGGCTCCAGCGGCGCGCTGTCGTCGGCCGCCGCGGTCGACGGCGTGACCGCGCTGCGCCAGGCCGGTTCGACGTTGAAGCCGTTCCTCTATGCGCTGGCGCTCGAGAAGCGGCTGCTGACCGCCGCATCGCTGCTCGACGACTCGCCGGTTGATCTGGCGACCGCGACCGGTCTCTACATCCCGCGCAACTACGACCGCGGCTTCAAGGGCCTGGTGAGCCTGCGCGCCGCACTCGGTGCGTCGCTGAACGTGCCGGCGGTGCGCACACTGGTGACGGTGACGCCCGATGCGCTGGTCGAACGGATGCGTGCGCTCGGCTTCGACTCGCTGAACCAGTCGGGCGACTGGTACGGCTACAGCCTCGCGCTCGGCAGTGCCGACGTCAGCCTGCTGGCGCTGACCAACGCCTATCGCGCGCTCGCCAACGGCGGCCGGTATTCGCCGGTCGTGCGGATGCGCGACGGCGCGACGCAGGCTGCGGCGAAAGTCGTCGATCCCGCGGCGGCCTTCATCGTCGCCGACATCCTGGCCGACCGCAATGCGCGGGCGCTGACCTTCGGCACCGACAGCACGCTGGCGCTGCGCGGCTGGGCGGCGGTGAAGACCGGCACCAGCAAGGACATGCGCGACAACTGGTGCATCGGCTTCTCCGACCGCTACACCGTCGGCGTGTGGGTCGGCAACTTCTCCGGCGAGCCGATGTGGAACGTGTCGGGCATCAGCGGCGCGGCGCCGGTGTGGGCCGACGTCATGTCCTGGCTGCATCGCGGGGAGGTCAGCCGCCCGCCGTCGCCGCCGGCCGGCGTGGTCGGCGAACGGGTGGTGTTCGAGCCGGGGCTGGAGCCGCCGCGCGACGAATGGTTCCTCCGCGGCACCGAGCTGCGCCGGGTCGCCCGGGTCGAACGGGTCGCCACGAAGACCGCGATCGTCGCGCCGGTCGACGCGAGCCTCTACGCGCTCGACCCCGACATCCCGCCGGCCAGCCAGCGGCTGACATTCGTCGCCGACGGCGAGCATGCCGCCGCCGCGCGCTGGGTGCTCGACGGCCGCACCGTCGGTCACGGTGCGCGGCTCGCCTGGCCGCCGATGCCGGGGCGGCACCGGCTCGAGCTGCGCACCCGCGACGATCGGCTGGCCCCGGGATCGTTCGAGGTCCGCGGCGCCCGGCTGCGCGGCAGTCCGTCGCCCGCCAGGCCGCAAACCGAGTCGCACCACCGATGAACATCACGATCCTCGACGACTACTTCGACACCCTGCGCACCCTGCCGTGCTTCAGCAAGCTGGACGGTCACTCGGTGACGGTCTGGAACGACCATCTGCAGGATACCGACGGTCTCGCGCAACGGCTGCGCGATACCGAGGCGCTGGTGCTGATCCGCGAGCGCACGAAGATCCAGGCGCCGCTGCTCGACCGGCTGCCGAAGCTGCGGCTGATCAGCCAGCGCGGCGTCTATCCGCACATCGACGTCGACGCATGCACCCGCAACGGCATCATCGTGTCGTCGAACATGAACCCGGGCAGGCCGTCGTACGCGACCGCCGAGCTGACCTGGGGGCTGATCCTGTCGGCGATGCGCGAGATTCCGCAGCAGATGGCGTCGCTGAAGGCCGGGCACTGGCAGATGAGCGTCGGCCGCAGCGTCCGCGGCCGCACCCTGGGCATCCATGGCTACGGCCGCATCGGCCGCGCGGTCGCCGACATCGGCCGCGCGTTCGGCATGGACGTGCTGATCTGGGCGCGGCCCGAATCGTGCGAGCGGGCACGCGCCGACGGCTTCGAGGTGGCGCCCGACCAGGCCACGTTCTATGGCCGCTGCGACGTGGTGTCGCTGCACATGCGGCTGGTCGAGGCGACCCGCGGCATCGTCGCCGCCGACGATCTGGCGCGGATGAAGCCCGACGCGCTGCTGGTCAACACCAGCCGGGCGCCGCTGGTGGCGCCCGGGGCGCTGCTCGCGGCACTGCGCGCCGGCCGCCCCGGCATGGCCGCCGTCGACGTGTTCGAGACGGAGCCGCTGCGCGATCCGGCCGACCCGCTGCTCGCGCTGCCCAATCTGATCTGCACGCCGCACATCGGCTACGTGACCCGCGACGAATACGATCTGCAGTTCAGCGACGTATTCGACCAGATCGTGTCGTATGCGGCCGGCGAGCCGATCCACGTGGTGGATCCGGCGGTGCTGCCGCGGGCCCGCTGAAACGGAGGCTCGGATGAGCTGGAATCCCGAGCAGTATCTGAAGTTCGCGCAGCCGCGGCTGCGGCCCGCGCTGGACCTGCTGGCGCGCATCGACCTGCCCGCACCGGCCCGGATCGTCGATCTGGGCTGCGGCACCGGCTCGATCACCGGCCTGATGGCCCGCCGCTGGCCGGCCGCGCAGATCACCGGCGTCGACGACTCGGCGGCGATGCTGGAGCGGGCGCGCGGCGAGCACCCCGGCATCCGCTGGCAGCAGCAGAGCATGGCCGACTGGCGCGCCGACGAACCGGTCGACCTGTTGTTCAGCAACGCCGCGCTGCACTGGCTGCCCGATCATCCGGCGCTGTTCGCCTCGCTGATCGGGCAGCTCGCGCCCGGCGGCGTGCTGGCCGTGCAGATGCCGCGCAACTTCTCGGCGCCGTCGCACACCGCGATCGCCGACACCGTCCGGGAAGGCCCCTGGCGGGCGCGCCTGGAGCCGTTGCTGAAGCCGCTGCCGGTGATGGAGCCGGCCGCGTATTTCGAGATCTGCTCGCCGCTGGCGGCCGACGTCGATCTGTGGGAGACCGAGTACCTGCAGGTGCTGACCGGCCAGGATCCGGTGAAGGAATGGACCAAGGGCACCTGGCTGCGGCAGTTCCTCGATGCGCTGGACGAGCCGCAGCGCTCGCGCTTCGAAACCGATTATGCGGCGCGGGTCGCGCGTGCCTATCCGCCGCTGCCCGATGGCCGCACCTTGTTCCCGTTCCGGCGCCTGTTCCTGATCGCCACCCGGTGACCGCCGGCGCGAAACGCCACGGCGGCCATCTTTTTGGGGTATGTTTGGCGTTTCGTCATCAACGAACAGGGACCCGCAACATGCCAATCGTCGACCGGGTGAAGGCGATCCTGATGTCGCCGAAGACCGAGTGGCCGGTGATCGAGGCCGAAGCCACCGATATCGCCGGTGTCTACCGGAACTACGTGATCTACCTGGCCGCGATCCCGGCGATCGCGATGTTCATCGGCATGTCGGTGTTCGGCTTCGGCGGCTTCGGCGTCACGGTCCGGATGCCGTTCTTCAGCGGGCTGATCAACGCGATCATCAGCTATGTGCTGTCGCTGGTGATGCTGTACGTGCTGGGGCTGATCGTCAACGCGCTGGCGCCGACGTTCAAGGGCCAGAAGAGCCCGGTCAACGCCTTCAAGGTGGTGGCCTACGGCTCCACCGCCTCGATGGTCGCCGGCATCCTGTACCTGATCCCGTCGCTGTCGATGCTGGTCTTCCTCGGCGCGCTGTATTCGATCTACCTGATCTACATCGGGCTGCCGGTGCTGATGAAGTGCCCGCCGGACAAGGCGATGCCTTATACCGCCGTGATCATCGTCTGCGGCTTCGTCGCCGCGCTGCTGCTGTCGGTGGTGTCGAACGCGTTCATGCCCGGCCCGCACATGCGGATGGGTGACGCCGGCGGCGGCGTGACGATCAAGACGCCCACCGGCGAGGTCACGATAGACACGAGGAAGGCCGAGGAGGCCGCCCGCAGGCTGGAAGCCGCCACCAGGCAGATCGAATCGTCCGGCAAGCCGGCCGACCCGGCCGCCGCCGGCAAGGCGGTGGCCGAGGCGCTCGGCGCGATGGCCGCCGCCACCGGCGGCCGCGAGCCGCTGCCGGCCGAGCTGCTGAAGGCGGCGCTGCCGGAAGCGATCGGCGACATGAAGCGCTCGGCGTTCGAGTCGCAGGGCGGCGCCGCGATGGGCATCAAGGGCTCCACCGCGCGCGCCGAGTACGGCTCCGGCGACCGCACGGTGAAGCTGGAGATCATGGACGTCGGCGGGCTGGCCGGCCTGATGGCGATGGCCGGCTGGATGAACATCACCGGCGAGAAGGAGAACGAGCGCGAGGTCGAGAAGATCTACAAGAGCGGCAAGCGCACGATCAAGGAACACGTCAGCAAGAGCAGCGGCCAGGCCGGCTACACCGTCGTGCTGGAGAACGGCGTGATCGTCGAAGGCAGCGGCCGCGGCGTCGATCTGGCCAGCATGAAGAAGATCGTCGAGGGCCTGAACCTCGGCGCGCTCGAGGCCGCCAAGGGCAAGGGCTAATCCTCGGGCGACGTCCGTTCGCCCGCCCCCAGCTCGCGCTGCATCAGCACGGTGTCCAGCCAGCGGTCGAACTTCCAGCCGCACGACCGCACCACCCCCGAGAAGCGAAAGCCCAGCCGCGCATGCAGCGAGATCGACGCGGTGTTCGCACTGTCGCCGATCACCGCCACCATCTGCCGGCAGCCGGCCCGTTCGCATTCGTCGATCAGCGCGGTCAGCAGCCGCCGCCCGGTGCCGCGGCCGATCGCATCGGCGGCCAGGTAGATCGAATCCTCGACGGTGAAGCGGTAGGCCGGGCGGCTGCGATAGAGGTTCGCATATGCATAGCCGGTCACCCGGCCGTCCTGCTCGGCCACCAGCCAGGGCAGGCCGTTGCCGCGCACGTCGGCCAGCCGTCGGCTCATCTCGGCGAGGCCGGGCGCCTCGAGCTCGAACGAACCGGTGCCGGTCGTCACATGGTGCGCATAGATCGCCTGGATCGCCGCGAGATCCTCGTCGCGGGCGCTGCGTATCGTCGTCTGGCTCAAGCGGACTCCCAGGATGCCGGTGGTGCCGCGGCACATCGCCGCGGCGTTCGCGTTATGCTGTCCGCGATGTTACTTCGGCAGGTGGCGACATGGATCTCGAACTGCGCGGCAAACGGGTGCTGATCACCGGCGGCAGCAAGGGCATAGGGCTCGCCTGCGCGCGGGCGTTCCTGAAGGAGGGGGCCGAGGTCGCGATCACGTCGCGGGCGCGCGCCAATCTCGATCATGCGCTGGCCGAGCTGTCGCCGCTGGGACGGGTCACCGCCCATGCGGCCGATCTGATCGATGGCGCGCAGGCGGCCCGGATGGTCGACGAGGTCGAGGCGCAGCTCGGCGAGCTCGACGTGCTGGTGACGTCGGCCGGCGCCGCCCGGCGCACGCCGCCCGACGAGCTGAACGCCGACGTGTGGCGGGCGGCAATGGATGCGAAGTACTTCACCTACGTGAACGTGCTGACGCCGGTGATCCAGCGGATGGCCGCACGCCGCCGCGGCAGCGTGGTCAACGTGATCGGCGCCGGCGGCAAGGTGGCTTCCGCCGTCCACATGCCGGGCGGCGCGGCCAACGCGGCGCTGATGCTGGTGACCGCGGGGCTGGCCAGCGCCTACGGGCCGGTCGGCATCCGGGTCAACGCGGTGAACCCGGGCGCCACGCTGACCGACCGGCTGAAAGAGGGTCTGGCGCTCGATTCGAGGATCGCCGGCATCAGCACCGAGGAGGCGATGAGCCGCCTCACCGCGCGCACCGCGCTGAAGCGGCTGGCCGAACCGGCCGAGATCGCCGACGCGGTGGTGTACCTGGCGTCGGCACGGGCCAGCTACGTGTCGGGCGCGATCCTGTCGATGGATGGGGTGTCCACGCCGATCGTCGTGTGACCGCGGCCCGGCTGCTGCTGCTGCTCGCCGCGCTGCTGGCCGCCTGTGCGCCGCTGCCGCAGCGCGCCGGCGTGCCGACGGTCTGGTGGCCGTCGCCCAACCTGGGCGAGCGCAAGCCGCAATACGTGATCCTGCACTACACCAGCAGCAACCGTGCCGAACGGGCGCTGCGCACGTTGACCGATCCGGCCCGCGAGGTCAGCGCGCACTACCTGGTGCGGCGCGACGGCCTGATCTACCAGCTCGTCGACGAGCGCGCCCGCGCCTGGCATGCCGGCGATTCGCGCTGGGGCGCCGACACCGATCTGAATTCCTCGTCGCTCGGCATCGAGATCGACAACGACGGCCGCGAGCCGTTCTCCGAGCCGCAGGGGGCGGCGCCGCTGACCCTGCTACGCGACATCGCCGCTCGCCACCGGATTCCGGCCGCGAACTATCTCGGGCACAGCGACGTCGCGCCGCGCCGCAAGGAGGACCCCGGGCGGCTCTTTCCATGGCGGCAGCTCGCGCAGCACGGCTTCGGCCTGTGGTGCGAGCCGCCGCTGCCCGAGCCCCCGGCCGCATTCGACGTGCTGCTGGGCCTGCGCGCGTTCGGCTACGACACCAGCGATCCGCGCGCCGCCACCCGCGCGTTCAGGCTGCGCTTCCTGCCGGACGACGTCACGGCGGCTTGGGACGATCGGCTGCGGGCGACGCTTTACTGTCTGCTGCAGGCGGCGGAGCGTCCCGGCCGATCCACAG
>OEIU01001817.1_pt1 | contig 12623 bp, 11 predicted proteins | sample 1539221 | NCBI WGS metagenome assembly OEIU01 (sample SAMN03792071, study PRJEB22550) | activated sludge metagenome | feature: wastewater treatment plant; material: activated sludge; isolation source: Wastewater treatment plant of a petroleum refinery complex | place: Argentina: Zarate | collected...
GGGGGCGGCACGGGCGGGGGGGGGGGTGGGGGGGGGGCGGGGGGGGGGGGGGGGGCTCCGGCGGGGGGGGGGGGTGGCGTCCGGGTTGGCCCCGCCCCGCCATATCGCCAACGGGCGGGGATCGTCCGAGCCCCGCTCGCGCAATGCACGCGGCGCGAGCCCCGCCGCGAGCCTTCGGACGGAACCAGGCTGATTGCATTTTCGGGAGACGCGATGTCGATCATCGAAGAGCGCTGCTACGTGCTCAATCCAGCATTCAGCACCGAGCAGTATTACGCCATCTATCGGATCGAGGGGCTGGACATTCAGCGCGGATGCCTGGGCGATCTGATCGTCCACATGACCACCGAGGTGGGGCAGCTCAATGCGATCGTCAGCCTCTGGCGATACCCGTCGTTCGAGCAGCGCCAGGTGCGCCGCGCGCAGCTCGCGGCGATGCCGGAATGGCAAGCCTTCCTCGGCAAGGTCCGGCCGATGATTCAGACGATGTCCAACCGGCTGCTGCTGCCGGCCGACTTCTCGCCGTTGCAGTGAGGACCTGATGGATCTGCATTCGCCGCTCGTTCATCGATCAGCCGCCGGGCGCATCCTGGTCTTCGACTCCGCCACCCACGTCGAAGCCTATGTGGCCGCGCATCCTTGCGCGGGCGACGTCGTCGTCGCATCTTCGTATGCGGGTGTGCTGTGTGCCCGGATGGTGATGAGTGCGAGACCCCGTGCGGCGATCGGCCTGGATTGCGCGATCGGCAAGGATGGCGCCGGCATCGCCGGCCTCTGGTTCTACGAGGCGCTGGGCGTGCCGGCCGCCGCCGCCGATGTCATGACCGCGGAGATGGGGAACGGCCGGGATCTCTACGAGAATGGCCGGCTGAGCCGCCTCAACGATGCCGCCGAACGATCGGGCCTCGAGCCCGGGATGCCGGTGAAGGAAGCGGTCGACGCGCTGCTGAGCGGTTCCCGGCGTCCCGAGACGTTCGATCCCGCCCGCCGCCTGGTCGTCGAAACGGCGCCGGACGGACGCAGCATCGTATGCACCGATTCGATCGCATTCGCGCTTCCCGAAGACCGGGATCGCAACGTGCTGTGCACGGCGGGACACACGGGTCGCAGCGTCGTCGACTACTTCAGAGGTTTCCGCCCCTGGGGATTCATCTGTTCGGACGGCGGTGTCGGCAAGAACCGCTCGGGGATCACCGCGCTGGAAGCGGTGGAGCCGGATGGCATCGCCGGCGCATCGGTCGATGCGATGACCGCGCGCATGGGCGACGGCCGCAGCACGTATTTCGATGGCGTCATCAGCGCCTGCAACGCGGTCGCGGCCGGCAAAGGGGTACGGCCCGGACAATCCGCGCGCGAGGCTGCGCGGCTTCTTCTGGGATAGCCGGCGCACCGTGCGAGGACCATCGTCCCGACGGTCGGCGGCGAGTGCCGGGCGCGACCATGAGTCGAGCGTCGCAAGTGTGAAGGTTCGTCAGCCGCGCGCAGACCGATCGTCGTCGGCTCGCCGCTCCCGCAACACGATCAACGCGGCCAGCTCGATGTACATCGGGCGGGTGACCAGACGCCCGACGCCGCTGGCCAGCAGAGCGCTGGCCATCAGGCTCAACACCATCGTGTGGCTGGCGACCATCTCCATCACGATGATGAACGCGGTGATCGGCCCCTGCGTGGTGGCAGCGAGGAAACCCACCATGCCGGACGCGATCAGCAACACCGCCGGGTCCGGGCCGACGCCGGCCAGCCCCGCGATGTCTGGGCCGGTGCCGGCGCCGATCGACAGCGACGGCGCGAACACGCCGGCCGGCACGCCGGTCCAGGCCGACAGCCAGGTGGCGCAGAACTTCAACAGCGTGTAGGCGGTCGGCAGCTCGGCATGCGCTTCGAGCAGCGCCCGCGTCGGCGCGTAGCCCGCGCCGGCGGTGGCGCCGCCGGTCACCAGACCGATGATCGCCACCGCCAGCGCGCAGCCGGCGGCGAACGGCAGCGGATGGCGGGCGCGGATGCGCGAGAAGAGGTCGGGCATTCCGCGGGTGGAGACGACGATCAGCCTCGAGAACAGTCCGCCGGCCAGGCCGCTGACCAGCGCGACGAGCAGACCCGGGCCGAGCAACGACCATTCGAGCGGATGCTGCCGCAGCTCGCCGAAATAGCTGAGGTTGCCGAAGACCGACACCGCGACCAGACCCGACAGCACGATCGCCACGATCACCAGCGAGCTGTGCGAACTGCTGCGCCGGCGCGAAAGCTGCTCGAGCGCGAAGATGACGCCGCCCAGCGGCGTGTTGAACGCGGCGGCGATGCCCGCCGCAGCGCCGGCCACCATCAGATCATGAGCGTCGATGCCGGACGACGGCGACAGCCAGCGCCGCGCATGGGCCATCACGCCGGCGCCGACCTGCACGGTCGGCCCTTCGCGGCCGATCGACAGCCCTGCCAGCAGGCCGGCGGAGACCAGCGCGATCTTGTGAAGCGACAGCCGCAACGACACCAGCCTGCTGCGTGCTTCCGGCGGTGTGGCTTCTTCGAGCGCCAGCAGCACCTGGGGCACGCCCGATCCGCCGGCCTGCGGCACGAACCGTCGTGTCCACCACAGCACCGCGACCGTCAGCAGCGGCGTCCACACCAGCGTCGCCCCCGGCCCCCAATCGCTATGGCCGCGCAGCGATTCGAACGAATGGCTGGCCAGCTCGGCCAGCAGCGTGAACAGCACCACCACGCCGCCGGTCAGCGCGGCGTAGGCCAGCACGACCGCGCGATCGGTCCAGTGGCGGCCAGGGGCGAACTCCGTCCGGAGATTGCGCCAGAAGTCGGGCTGGTGGTCGTTCATCGCGGCACTGTACTGGATCAGCCTGGTTGCGATCACGCCGACATCGACCGCTTCAAACGTCAGGGTCGGGTTGGGGGGACGCTACCCTGTCTTCCCGGGCCGATAGCTCTCCGGCGCGTACCTCGCGAACGCCACGCCGACCGCGAACAGCATCGTCGCCGACACGAGCAGCGTCACCTTCGGCCCCTGCAGGTCGGCGAGCAGCCCCAGGCCGATCGGGCCGATCACGTAGCCGACGTCCGACAGCATCCGGTAGCTGCTCATCGCGGCCGCGTTCATGCCCGGTGGCGCGGAATCGGCGGCATAGGCGGCGGGCGCGGCGCCGCTGATCGCGATGGCCACGCCCCATACGACGCAGGCGACGACGAACCACAGGTAGTCGGGCGCGACGCAGAACGCGACCAGCGATGCGGCCGTCAGCAGGGTCGCCGGCACGATGATCGGCTTGCGGCCGTAGCGGTCGGCCAGCGCGCCGGCCGGATAGCTGGTGATCAGGCCGAGCACGCTGCCGAGCGCGAAGCCGGCGCCGATCTGACCGGCGGTCAGGCCCAGGGTCGCCGCGCCGATCAGCGGCACGACGTTGAAGAGGCCGCCGGTGCGCACCGCCGCGTTGACCAGGCCGAGCAGGCTTACCAGCGGAAAGCCGATCTTCGCGGTCAGCAGCCGCATCTGCGCGCGCCAGGGCAGTGCCGGCGGCCGTATCGCCGGGCCGCCGCCGGCCGCGAAGGAGCGGGTTTCGGGCACCCGCCACCAGGTCAGCAGGCCGACCAGCACCGATGCGGCCGCATAGACGTAGAAGGGTGCGGCCAGCCCGAAGTGCTCCGCCAGCAGTCCGCCCGGGTAAGGTCCGATGCCGACGGCGAACAGGAACGTGCCCTGGTAGGTGGCCATCATCCGGCCGCGCTGCGCCGGCGTGCTGATGTCGGCCAGCACCACCGAGCCGATCGTCACGACCAGCGAGGCGCCGGCGCCGGCGACGAAACGGCCGGCCAGGAACATCGGGAAGTTCGTCGCGAGCGCGCACCACAGATTGCCGATCAGCGATATCAGGCCACCGATCGCCATCGTGGGGCGGCGGCCGAGCTGATCGGCCATCCGGCCGCAGGGGATCGCGATCGCGAAGCGGGCGAGCCCGTAGATCGCGATCGCCAGGCCGATTGCCGACACGCTGACGCCGAACGACTGCGCGTACAGCGGCAGCACCGGAATCAGCGCGCCGAAGCCGAGCTGGTTCACCGCGATGATCACGCACATCCACAGCAGCACGCGGTACGGGTCGATGGGTTCTTCGGCGTGGCGGCTCACGTGGGCGGGGAGGACCAGGGTTCGCGGACCGCGATTGTCGCGCGAAACGAAAGGCGATGTCCGGGCGACTGGCGGACCCTCCCCGAGGACATGCGGCTGGTCCCTGGCCCGGGAGGTTCACCGAGCCCACCGGTCCCGCGGGAACGCGGCCCTTGACCTCCCCTGCGTCAACGAGGACACCATGCATCAGCCCGCCCCCCTGGCCGCGACCCCTGCGCAACCGCCGGCCGACGACGCCACGCTCAGCGGCGCCGCTGCGCCGTCCGGTGCTGATCCGCTCGGATAGCCGTCAAGCTGCCGGCCGCCGCCGGATCGTCGGCAGCAGTGCCGCCACCACGCCCAGCAGCGGCAGGTACGCGATCACGTGATAGACGAAGTCGATGCTGGTGCGATCGGCCAGCAGACCCAGCATCGCCGCGCCCAGGCCGCCCATGCCGAACGCGAAGCCGGAGAACAGTCCCGACACCATGCCGACCTTGCCGGGCATGCACTCCTGCGCGTAGACCAGGATGGCCGAGAACGCCGACGACAGGATCAGCCCGATGACGATGGTCAGCGTCGTCGTCCAGAACAGCCCGACATGCGGCAGCAGCAGCGCGAACGGTGCGACGCCGAGGATCGAGAACCAGATCACCGGCTTGCGGCCGATGCGATCGCCGATCGGGCCGCCGGCGAGCGTGCCCAATGCCGAGGCGAACAGGAAGATGAACAGGTGCATCTGCGCGCTCTGCACCGACAGGCCGAACTTGTCGATCAGGTAGAAGGTATAGAAGGTGCTCAGGCCGGCGACGTAGAAGTACTTCGAGAAGATCAGCACCAGCAGCACGGCGATGACGCCTGCCACCTTGCCGCGCGAGAACGGCGGTGCCAGCGAACGCTGCGCGGCGCGCGCGGCGGCGGCGACGCGGTGCACCGCATACCAGCGGCTGACCTGCGTCAGCAGCACGATGCCCAGCAGCGCTGCGCCGCCGAACCATGCGACGCTGTGCTGGCCGAACGGCACGATGACCGCCGCCGCCACCAGCGGCCCCAACGCGCTGCCGGTGTTGCCGCCGACCTGGAACAGCGACTGCGCAAGCCCGTGGCGGCCGCCGGAGGCCATCCGCGCGACGCGCGACGACTCCGGATGGAAGATCGCCGAGCCGGTGCCGACCAGCGCGGCGGCCAGCAGCAGCGCCGGATAATTCCACGCATACGCGAGCAGCAGCAGGCCCAGCAATGTCGAGCTCATGCCGATCGGCAACGAATACGGCACGGGGCGGCGGTCGGTGTACAGGCCGATCATCGGCTGGAACAGCGACGCGGTGAGCTGGTAGGTGAGCGTGATGAGGCCGATCTGGGTGAAGCTCAGGTGGAAGTCGCTCTTCAGGATCGGGTAGATCGCCAGGATCAGCGACTGCATCATGTCGTTGATCATGTGCGACGCGCTGATCTTGCCGAGCACGCCGAACGATGTGCCGGATTGCGAGGCGGGCTGAGGAGCGGGCTGAGAGGCCGTCGGGGCGGGGACGCTGGACATGCTGGCGGGCCGGGGAAGGGTCGCCAATGCTACGCTGGATGCGTCATCCGCGTGCGGCGCGTGCCAGCGGCGCTTTCGCCGCACCGGTCGGGACGGGGCGACGTGCGAATCGGAGACAGATGCCCGGCAGCCCGATGATCGCCGCGTGGAATCGCGCATACTTGCGGACTTTTTCCGGAGAACTCTCGCCGATGTGGTTCAGAAACCTGATCGTCTACACCGCCCCGCGCAACTGGGACCTCGATGCGCAGACGCTGGCCGAACGGCTGGCACCGCATGCATTCGCGCCCGCCACCAGCCTCGAGGAGGCGAACATGGGCTGGGTATCGCCGCGTGACGGCGATCCGTCGCTGGTCTATTCGGTGGGGCCGCAGATGCTGCTCGCGCTGCGCGAGGAGAAGAAGCTGCTGCCGGCCAAGGTCATCAGCCAGGTGGTGAAGCAGCGGGCCGAGCAGATCGAGGAGCAGGAAGGCATCAAGCCGGGCCGCCGTCGCCTGAAGGAGCTGAAGGAGCAGGTGCGCGACGAGCTGCTGCCGCGGGCGTTCAGCCTGGCCAGCGACACCCGGGTCTGGATCGATCCGGTCGATGGCTGGATCTGCGTCGACACCTCGTCGGCGAACCGCGCCGGCGAGGTGTTCACGCGGCTGGTGCGGGCGATCGACGGCTTTCCGGCAAAGACGCTGCGGACCGTCGAGTCGGCAGGCGGTGCGATGACCGCGTGGCTGGTCACCGACGAGCCACCGGTCGGTTTCACGATCGACCAGGACGTGGAGCTGCGCGCCCGCGACAGCAAGGCCACCGTGCGCTTCGCGAACCAGACGCTGGCGATCGACGACGTGACCCGGCACACGCAGGCCGGCAAGCAGTGCACGAAGGTGGCGCTGACCTGGGCGCAGCGGGTGAGCTTCGTGCTGACCGACAAGCTGGAGATCAAGCGGGTGCGGCCGCTGGACGTCATCAAGGACGAAGGCGCGGGCGGTGAGACCGACGGGGCCGATGCCGACGAACGCTTCGCATCCGACTGGACGCTGATGACCGGCGAGCTGTCGCGGCTGCTGGCCGACGTCGTGCAGGCGCTGGGTGGTCGCGTGGAAGCGGTGGGCGGCGGCACGGGGGGGGGCGAACCGCCGTGGGAAGCGGAGCGCAAGGCCGCCTGACATGGCACAACGGTTCGTCATCGCGCTGGTCAAGCACGAGACCAATACCTTCTCGCCGGTGCCGACGACGCTGATGTCGTTCGGCCACGGCAACGGGCCGCATTTCGGCCGCTCGGCGATCGATGCGCTGCGCGATTCGAACCAGCCGTTCGCGGCCTATCTCGACATCGCCGAGCAGGAAGGCGCCGAGATCGCGGTGCCGGTGGCGGCCGAGTCGTGGCCGTCGAGCCCCTGCTCGCGCGACACCTTCGAGACGCTGGTGGAGCCGCTGCTGGACGCGGTGCGCATCGGCTGCGATGCGCTGTTCCTCGATCTGCACGGCGCGATGGTGATCGACGACGGCGACGATGCCGAAGGCGAGCTGCTCGCGCGCATCCGCGAAATCGCGCCCGATCTGCCGATCGCGGTGACATTGGACTATCACGCGAACCTGTCGCCGGCGATGGTGGCCAATGCGACCATCATCACCGGCTACAAGACCTATCCGCACGTCGACATGTACGACGTCGGCCGGCTGGCCGGCGAGCTGCTGGTGCGTGCGATGAAGGGCGAGATCCGGCCGGTGATGCGGCACCGCTGGCTGCCGATGCTGACGTCGATCATGCGTCATGCGCCGGAGGACGGCCCGGCGGGGGACATCATCGACTATGCGCGCGACATGGAGCGCAGCGGCCAGGTGCTGGCCGCGACCCTGCTGCCCGGCTTTCCGCATGCCGACACCCGCCACACCGGCCTGTCGGCCGTCGTGGTCACCGACGACGCACCGCAGCTCGCGCAGGAGGTCGCCGACCACATGGCGGAGATCGCCTGGGCGCGGCGCGCCGAGTTCGTGCTGCATCCGCCGCCGCTCGAGCAGTCGGTCGCCTATGCGCGCCGGCTCGGCGAATCGCCGCAGACCGGCCCGGTGCTGCTGATCGATCATTGCGACAACTGCGGTTCCGGCGGCACGCAGGACGTGATGAAGGTCGTCGACGAGATCCTGCGCCAGGGGCTGCAGGATGTCGCGATCGGGCCGATCCGCGATCCGGCATCGGTTGCGCGGATGATCGCTGCCGGTGTCGGCAACCGGGTCACGCTGGAGCTCGGCGGCCATGCCGACATGCCGTCGATCGGGTTGCGCGCCGCGCCGCTGTCGATCACCGGCCGCGTGCGCGTGATCACCGACGGCGAGATCACGATCACCGGGCCGATGTACACCGGACTGAAGACGCATCTGGGCCGCACCGCGGTGCTGGACACCGGCGCCGTGCAGATCGTCGTGACCGAGCGGCACCACGAGCCCTACGACCTCGCGGTGTTCGAGCACTGCGGCATCGATCCGCGCCGCAAGACCTTCGTGATGCTGAAGTCGCGGATCCACTACCGCGCCGCGTTCAAGCCGATCGCTTCGCACGTCGTCGAGTGCGCCGGAGCCGGCGTCACCAACGCCGATCTGTCGGTGTACCGGTACGCGAAGCTGACCCGGCCGATCTTTCCGCTCGACTCGTAAGGGGGTTTCGCCGCCAGCCTGTTCGGCGCTCGTCCGCCGGGCGCCGCTCAGCGGTTTCCGGACGCGACGCCGCTGGTATCCGAAACAGGCGCCTCCAGGATCCGTCGCAGCCGCTCCAGCAGCTCGGCCGGCGCGATCGGTTTGGGCAGCACCTCGACGCCGGCGCGCACCGCGTGTTCGAGCTGATCGGTGTAGCCGGTGGTCAGCAGCACCGGCAGGCCGGGGTGGTCGTCCTGCAGCTTCAGCGCCAGGTCCACGCCGTTCATCCGACCCGGCATCGCGATGTCGCTCAGCACCACGTCGGGCAGCCGTTCGGCGCGTGCCAGCCAGTCCAGCGCGGCCGCGGCGCTGGCCGTCGCATGCACGGTGATGCCCCAGCCGCTCAGCAGCGACTTCATCGAGGCCGACACTTCGTCGTTGTCCTCGACCAGCAGCAGCACGCCGCGCAGCCGCGCGGTCACCGGCCCGCCAGGCGCCGATGCGGCCGGCTCGGCTGCGTCGATCGCCGGAAAATCCAGTCGCACGGTGGTGCCCGAGCCTACCGCGCTGTCGATCTGCATCGAGCCGCCGGACTGCATGACGAGCGCGTCGACCTGGGTCAGGCCCAGGCCCGAGCCGGTACCGGCTTCGCGGGTCGTATAGAACGCTTCCCTTACCCGCGGCAGCACGTCGGCCGGAATGCCGACTCCGTCGTCGGTGACGCTGATCGTCACACGACGCATCCCGTCTCCGGCGGACGGCCTGGCATTGTGGGCGTTCAGTTCGATCGAGCCTCCGTGCGGCAGCGCATGCCGCGCGTTCAGGGCCAGATTGATCAGCGCCAGCTCCAGCTCGGCGGGGGCGACGCGGATCGGCGCGGTGTCCGGGGCCACGCTGACTCTCAGCGTCACATTGGCGCCCAGGCTGCTGCGGATCAGTTCGGCGACCGGCGGCAGCCAGGTGCGCAGGTGCACCGGTTCCGGCTTCAGCGCCTGCTTGCGGGAGAACGACAGAAGCTGCCGGGTGAGCCGGGTGCCCGACTGGATCGCCCGCGTCATCGCCTGGACCTGCCGGTCGTCGCCGAGCGCCGGGTTCTTGAGTCGCAGCACGTGCAGGCTGGTGCTGATGATCGCCAGCAGGTTGTTGAAGTCGTGCGCGACGCCGCTGGTCAGCGCCGACAGCGTGTTCAGCCGCTGACTCTCGAGCATGCTGCGCTCGGCGGCTGCGCGGCGGCGGGTCTCCTCGTCCAGCTCCTTCGCGATCTGCTGTTCGCGGCGCGTCTTTCTCAACGCCACCCAGGTCACGTAGAAGAGCCCCGCGGTGGTCGGCACCATGATCGCGGCCAGGATGCCGACGAAGCGCGTCCAGTCGGCGAACACCGCGCGGCGGCTGAAGCCGACGACGACGTACAGCGGGTAATCCGGCACCCGCCGGAAACTGACGATTCTTGCCTCGCGCCCGTTGCGGGCCGGCACCTGATGGCTGCCGGCGGTTTCGCCGGCCCGGATGCGGCGCAGCGTCGGACTGTCGGGCGGCACCCGGTTGCTGCCGTCCGGCGGCGGCGGCGAGCGTGCCAGGAACACGCCATCGGTGCGGATCAGCGAGAAGCTCGCCAGCCGCGGATCGTCGCGGGTCAGCGACTGGTAGTACCCGCGGAAGTACGCCGGCGACAGCGACACCGCGACGATGCCGCGGAAGCTGCCGTCGTCCGACGGGCGGCGGATCGTCAGGTTCATCAGCTCCTTGCCGGTCTGGCGGCCGAGGAACACGTCGGTCACGCCGATGCCCGGATTCTGGTCGCGCTGTTCGATGAAGTACGCGCGATCGGCGATCGACACCTCGCGATCGATCGGGGCATCGCTGCGCAGCAGCGCCCGGCCGTTCGCATCCCAGACGTTGACGTTCAACGTCGAAGGCAGACCGACCACGGTGTCGATCAGCCGCTGCTGCAGCGCCGCCTGGTCGGCCAGCACCTGCTGATCCGGGCCGGTGCTGATCTCGCCGGTGTGCCGGGCGACCTCCAGCGCGATCGCGAAGGTCTTCTGAGCGTGATCGAGCGCCAGGTCGGCGGCGCGGCCGACGGCGGCCTCGGCCTCGGCGCGGGTCTGGTCATACCCCCAGGAGGCGACGATGACGAACACGGCGACCGGGATCAGCAGCGTGGCCGCCAGCACGGTGCGCAGCCACGACGTGAGCGGCGTGTCCGCCGGCCCGGCCAACCCGTGGAACCAGGTGAGTCTTTTGTGCGCCGCCATCGGGCGATGTTAGCGCGCCAGGCGCGGCGCCGACGGGTGGTCGGCCCGTCTGGAGGGGTGGGGCCTGACGCAGGATCGGGAATTGCTGTAAAATACTCGCGTCAGGCATGCCCAAGACTGTCGTTTCGAAGTCTCCTCTGCTCCCCTCGTGCCGCTTGGCCCGGGGATCCGGTCGAACTCCCTTCGGTATTTTTGCGTATATCTGCACTGCGCGAGCATGTGCTGCGCAGCAATCTCCAATGGAATTCGACATGAGCACTCAAACGGGAATCGTCAAATGGTTCGACGACGGCAAGGGCTACGGTTTCATCACCCCTGACGGTGGTGGCAAGGACCTGTTCGCCCACTTCAGCGAGATTCGCGGCGACGGCTTTCGCAGCCTGACCGAAGCGCAGCGGGTGAGCTTCGAGGTGAAACAGGGCCAGAAAGGGCCGCAGGCGGCGAACATCGTGCCTGTCTGAGCGCGCTGCGGGCATCCGCCCGTCGACCGGCGCCAGCGGGCGCCGGCGCTCGCGAAGCCGCGGCCGGGAGCCGCGGTTCGTTTTTCAGGCTTGCAGCGATCACGACGAGGAATAGACGATGGCCAAGGAAGAACTGATCGAGATGCAGGGGGTGGTCGACGAGATCCTGCCGGACTCGCGCTACCGGGTCACCCTGCAGAACGGGCACCAGCTCGTTGCCTACACGTCGGGCAAGATGCGCAAGCACCACATCCGCATCCTGGCCGGCGACAAGGTGTCGCTGGAGATGTCGCCTTACGACCTGACCAAGGGCCGGATCACGTTCCGGCAGCTCGAGCAGCGCAGCGGCCCGCCGCCGGCGCGCGGGGGCTATCGGCGCTGACGACCGGCGGGGGCGGCGGCCCAGGACGGCCGAGAGGCCGATTCCCCGCGGCGTCATCGTGCCCCGGCCGGCTTCGGCGCTATCATCGGACGACGGCCGCACGCGCGACGCGCCGGGCGGTTTCGTACGAACCCGGCGAATGCGGAGGCTGCCTTGCTCGTCAAACAGATCTGGACCGGTAACAACTACCGCAATTTCAACTACCTGATCGCCTGCAGCGAGACCGGCGAAGCACTGGCGATCGATCCGCTCGATGCGGAGAAATGCCTGAAGGCAGCGCGTGATGCCGGCTGGCAGATCACGCAGATCCTGAACACCCACGAGCATCACGATCACATCGGCGGCAACGACGCGGTGGTCGCGGCCACCGGCGCGAAGATCCTGGCCCATGCCAAGGCCGGCGGCAAGATTCCGAACATGTCGCGCGGCCTGTCGGCCGGCGACGTGGTCAAGGTCGGGCGGACCGTCGAGCTCGAGGCGATGGACACCCCCGGCCACACCTTCTGTCACATCTGTCTGTGCGCGCACGGCGACCGGCCGGCGCTGTTCAGCGGCGACACGCTGTTCAACGCCGGCGCCGGCAACTGCCACAACGGCGGTCATCCTGCCGAGCTGTACAAGACCTTCGTGGAGCAGCTCGACAGGCTGCCCGAGGGCACCCGGATCTATCCGGGGCACGACTACATCGAGAACAACCTGCGCTTCACGCTCGACCGCGAGCCCGACAACCAGGACGCGCGGCAGATGCTGGACCAGGTGAGCGGCCAGGATCCGGCCAACGCCTACGTATCGACGATGGCGGTGGAGCGCCGGATCAACACCTTCTTCCGGCTGGCCAGCCCGTCGGTGATCGCCCGGCTGCGGGAGGCGTTTCCCGAAATCGGCGATGATCCGGATCCGCGTACGGTGTTCCTGAAGCTGCGCGAGCTGCGCAACAAGTGGTGATGAGGCGGCGGCGCGGTCGATGCGGCCGCGCGCGGCGCGCGACTGGCAGCGGTTAGCAGGGTGACCGGCACCGGGCTGCGAAGGTCGGGCATCGGGCATCGGGGGTGTCGGAGGAGGAGAGGCGAATCTTGATCGCGAGTCTTGCGCGGCGGCTGCCGTTCTACTACGGCTGGGTCGTGGTCGGCGTGGTGTTCGTGACGATGGCGGTGGGCGTCAATGCGCGCACCGCGTTCTCGTTGTTCCTGCCGCCGGTGCTCGACGAGTTCGGCTGGAACGAGCGCAATACGCCGTATGAGAAATGGTA
>OEIU01001818.1_pt1 | contig 12622 bp, 13 predicted proteins | sample 1539221 | NCBI WGS metagenome assembly OEIU01 (sample SAMN03792071, study PRJEB22550) | activated sludge metagenome | feature: wastewater treatment plant; material: activated sludge; isolation source: Wastewater treatment plant of a petroleum refinery complex | place: Argentina: Zarate | collected...
AGGTCCGCGCCCGGCTGCCGTGGCCCGGCCCGGGTGCGCAGCGCGGCGGCGAACAGGCCGTCGATTAGCCAGCAGGAAAGGGCAGCAGGAAAGGGCAGCAGCAAAGGCGTTCGAACGGGCTGCACAATGCGCTGGAGAACGGCCGCTTCGCCTATATAATCGCGGTTTACCGGCCGAGCCTCATGACCAAATTCGTCTTCGTCACCGGTGGCGTGGTGTCCTCGCTGGGCAAGGGGATCGCCGCCGCGTCGATCGCCGCGCTGCTCGAGTCGCGCGGCATCCGGGTCACCCTGCTCAAGCTCGATCCCTACATCAACGTCGACCCCGGAACGATGAGCCCGTTCCAGCACGGCGAGGTCTTCGTCACCGAGGACGGCGCCGAGACCGACCTCGACCTCGGGCACTACGAGCGCTTCGTGTCGGCGCGCATGCGCCGCACCAACAACTTCACCACCGGCCAGATCTACGAGTCGGTCATCAAAAAAGAGCGCCGCGGCGAGTACCTCGGGCGCACGGTACAGGTCATTCCGCACATCACCAACGAGATCCAGGCCTTCATCGAGCGCGGTGCCGGCGTCGGTACGCCCGACGCGGCGCAGGTCGCGATCGTCGAGATCGGCGGCACGGTGGGCGACATCGAGTCGCTGCCGTTCCTCGAGGCCGCGCGGCAGATGAGCCTGAAGCTCGGGCGGGGCAACGCGTGCTTCGTGCACCTCACGCTCGTGCCGTTCATCCCGTCGGCGGGCGAGCTGAAGACCAAGCCCACGCAGCACTCGGTGCAGAAGCTGCGCGAGATCGGGATCCAGGCCGACATGCTGATGTGCCGCGCCGACCGGCGCATTCCCGACGACGAGCGCGCCAAGATCTCGCTGTTCTCCAACGTACAGCTCGACTCGGTGATCTCGGTCTGGGATGCCACCAGCATCTACAAGATCCCGCGCATGCTGCACGAGCAGGGCGTCGACCGCACCTTGTGCGAGATCCTGCGCCTCGACACGAAGCCGGCCGACCTGAGCGTCTGGGACCGCCTCGTTCATTCGCTCGAGAACCCGAAGCACGAGGTGCGCATCGCTATGGTCGGCAAGTACGTCGACCTCACCGAGTCGTACAAGTCGCTCAGCGAAGCGCTGGTGCACGCGGGCATCCACACCGAGAGCCGAATCCAGATCGAGTACATCGACTCCGAGCGCATCGAGGCCGAGGGGCCGGCGATGCTCGCCGGCTTCGACGCAATCCTCGTCCCCGGCGGATTCGGGCGCCGCGGCGTCGAAGGCAAGATCCAGGCGATCCGCTACGCGCGCGAGAACCGCGTGCCGTACCTCGGCATCTGCCTCGGCATGCAGCTCGCGGTGATCGAGTTCGCGCGCGACGTCTGCGGCCTCGAGGGTGCCAACAGCACCGAGTTCGACGCGCAGACGCCGCACCCGGTCGTGGGCCTGATCACCGAGTGGCTCGACCGCGAAGGGCGCGTCGAGAAGCGCGACGCGCACTCCGAGCTCGGCGGCACGATGCGCCTGGGCGCGCAGCGCTGCCCGGTCGAGCCCGGCACGCTGGCCGCGTCGATCTACGGCGAGTCGGTCAACGAGCGGCACCGCCACCGCTACGAGGTCAACAACCACTACGTGCCGAAGCTCGAGCAGGCGGGGTTGGTGGTCGCCGCGCGCACGCCTTCGGAGGGCCTGACCGAGATCGTCGAGCTGCCGCGCAGCGGGCCGATGTCGCACCCGTGGTTCGTCGGCGTGCAGTTCCACCCCGAGTTCACCTCCACTCCACGCGCGGGCCACCCGCTGTTCCGCTCCTACGTCGAGGCGGCGCTGGCGCGCGCGGCGCAACGGCCGGCGCGCGCCGAGCCTGGCGTGGTCAGGCTGGCCTGAGGCAGCGCGCATGCGCCTTTGCGGATTCGAAGCCGGCCTCGATCGACCCTTCTTCCTGATCGCGGGGCCCTGCGCGATCGAGTCGCGCGAGCTCGCGCTCGAGACCGCCGGGCAGCTCAAGGAGCTCACCGCGTCGCTGGGCATCCCGTTCATCTACAAGTCGTCGTACGACAAGGCCAACCGCAGCTCGGGGGCGTCGTTTCGCGGCCCGGGGCTCGACGAGGGCTTGAAGATCCTTGCCGAAGTGCGCCGCCAGGTCGGCGTGCCGGTGCTCACCGACGTCCACGAGATCGGCCAGATCGCGCCGGTCGCGGCGGTGGTCGACGTGCTGCAGACGCCGGCCTTCCTGGTGCGCCAGACCGACTTCATCCGCGCGGTCGCGTCGGCGGGCAAGCCGGTCAACATCAAGAAGGGACAGTTCCTCGCGCCGCACGACATGAAGAACGTCGTCGACAAGGCGCGCGCAGCCTCGATCGAGGCGGGCGGCGACGGCGACAACATCCTCGTCTGCGAGCGCGGCGTCTCGTTCGGCTACAACAACCTCGTCTCGGACATGCGCTCGCTGGCGATCATGCGCGAGACCGGCTGCCCGGTGGTGTTCGACGCCACGCACTCGGTGCAGCTGCCGGGCGGGCAGGGCACGTCGTCGGGCGGCCAGCGCGAGTTCGTTCCGGTGCTGGCTCGCGCGGCGATCGCGGCGGGCGTCTCGGGCCTGTTCATGGAGACGCACCCCGATCCGGCCAGGGCGCTGTCGGACGGTCCCAACGCGTGGCCGCTCGACCGGATGGCCGAGCTGCTGGCCACGCTCAAGGCGCTCGACGAGGTCGTCAAGCGCGACGGCTTCGTCGAACAGTCGATCCACGAATGAATAACCGTCAGGAAGGAATCGCATGCCCGCCTACGTGATCGCCGACGTCAAGGTGACCGACCCCGAGCAGTACAAGCAGTACATGGCGCTGTCGCCGGCAGCGATCGAGGCCGCCGGCGGGCGCTTCCTGGTGCGCGGCGGCCAGCACGAGGTGTTCGAGGGCAACTGGCAGCCCAACCGGATGGTCATGGTCGAATTCCCCGACATGGCCGCGGCGCGCGCGTTCTACGACTCGGCGAGATACCGCGAGGCACGCGCGAAGCGCGCCGGCGCGACCGAATTCTTCAACATGGTGGTCGTGCAGGGAGTGGACCGGGCATGAGCGCGATCGTCGACATCATCGGCCGCGAGATCATCGATTCGCGCGGCAACCCCACGGTCGAGTGCGACGTGCTGCTCGAGTCCGGCGTGATGGGCCGCGCGGCGGTGCCCTCGGGCGCCTCCACCGGCTCGCGCGAGGCGATCGAGCTGCGCGACGGCGACCCGAAGCGCTGGCTCGGCAAGGGCGTGCTCAAGGCCGTCGAGAACATCAACACCGAGATCTCCGAGTCCATCATGGGGCTCGACGCGGCCGAACAGGCCTACATCGACCGCACGCTGATCGAGCTCGACGGCACCGAGAACAAGGGCCGGCTCGGCGCCAACGCGATGCTCGCCGTGTCGATGGCGGTGGCCAAGGCTGCCGCCGAGGAATCGGGCCTGCCGCTGTACCGCTACTTCGGCGGCTCGGGCGCCATGTCGCTGCCGGTGCCGATGATGAACGTGATCAACGGCGGCGCGCACGCGAACAACAACCTCGACCTGCAGGAGTTCATGATCCTGCCGGTGGGGGCCCCCAGCCTGCGCGAGGCGCTGCGCTACGGCGCCGAGGTGTTCCACGCGCTGAAGAAACTGATCCACGACCGCGGCATGTCGACTGCGGTCGGCGACGAGGGCGGGTTCGCGCCCAGCGTCGAGAACCACGAGGCGGCGATCCGCCTGATCCTCGAGGCGATCGAGCGCGCCGGCTACGAGCCGGGGCGTCAGATTGCGCTCGGCCTCGATTGCGCCAGCTCCGAGTTCTACCGCGACGGCCGCTACCACCTCGAGGGCGAGGGGATGGTTCTGAGTGCCAACGATTTCGCCAACCTGCTCTCCACCTGGTGCGACCGCTACCCGATCGTCTCGATCGAGGACGGCATGGCCGAGAACGACTGGGAGGGCTGGAAGCTGCTCACCGACGTGCTCGGCGACCGCGTCCAGCTGGTCGGCGACGACCTGTTCGTCACCAACACGAAGCTGCTTCAGCGCGGCATCGACGAGGGGATCGCCAACTCGATCCTGGTCAAGATCAACCAGATCGGCACGCTCACCGAAACCTTCGCGGCGATCGAGCTGGCCAAGCGCTACAACTACACCGCCGTGATCTCGCACCGCTCGGGCGAAACCGAGGACACGACGATCGCCGACATCGCGGTCGCCACGAACGCGCTGCAGATCAAGACCGGCTCGATGAGCCGCACCGACCGGATGGCGAAATACAACCAGCTGTTGCGTATCGAGGAGGACCTCGGCGAGATCGCCGCGTATCCCGGCCGCTCGGCGTTCTACAATCTGCGCTGACGGCGCACACGGCGCGCCCGACACCCCGAGGTCAACCCGGATGCGAACGCTGGGCATCGTTCTCGCCTCGCTGCTGCTGCTGATCCAGTATCCGCTCTGGCTCGGCAAGGGCGGCTGGCTGCGCGTCTGGGAGCTCGACCGGCAGCTGCACGCCCAGGAGAACGTCAACGCGCGGCTGGCGGCGCGCAATGGCGCGCTGCAGGCCGAGGTCGACGACCTGCGCGCCGGCAAGCAGGCGCTCGAGGAGCGTGCGCGCTACGAGCTCGGCATGGTCAAGCCGGGCGAGATCTTCGTCCAGATCAACGAGGCGAGCGCGCGCCGGCCGGTGGCCGAAGACCAGATCCGCACCGCGGCGGTCGACGCGATGCCGCGCCGCTGACCGCGCGCCCCCTTTTTCTCTCTCTCAGTGCCGGGTCGGCGCGCCGTCGGCCGCCGGTGCAGCCGGGTGGAACAGCGCGACGCTGTCGACCACGTCGAAGCGGTAGGCCTGGTTGCAGTATTCGCAGCGCACCTCGATCTCGCCGCGCTCGGCCAGGATCGCCTCGACTTCGTCGCTGCCCAGCATCCTCAGCATGTCGCCCACCTTGTCGCGGGTGCACCGGCACGCGAAACGGCACGCGCGCTCGTCGAAGGCGTGCAGCGACTCCTGCCAGAACAGCCGCCGGAGCAGCTCGTCGGGCGGCAGCGTGAGGAGCTCCTCGCGCACGACGGTGTCGGCCAGCCTCTGCATGCGGTTCCAGCCGTCGGTGTCCGCCTCGGGTTGGCCACCCTCGTCGGGCAGCCGCTGCAGCAGCAGCCCGACCGCGCGCTCGCCGTCGGCGGCCAGCCACAGCCGCGTCGGGATCTGCTCGGAGCGCTGCATGTAGCGCTCGAGCACGCCCGCCACCGTCTCGCTCTCGAAGGGCACGATGCCCTGCCAGGCGGGCTTGTCGGGGGCCGTTTCGCGCGGGTCGAGCGTGACGACGAAGCGCCCGCGCCCCTGCGCGTCGACCAGCGCCGGCAGCGGCGCGTCCTCGGCGATGACCGCGCCTTCGCGCAGCTTCGCGGTGGCGCGGTAGCCGCCGTCGGAGCGGTACTCGACGACGAACAGCGCCACCGGGCCGTCGCCGTGGATCTGCAGCACCAGCGAGCCCTCGAACTTCAGCGTCGCGCCCAGCAGCGCGGCCGCCGCCGACAACTCGCCGAGCCGGTCGCGCACCGGCTCGGGCAGCGCGTGGCGCGCGACGACTTCGCGCCAGGCGCGGTCGAGAGTGACGATCTCGCCGCGCACCGACGCGCCGCGCAGCAGGAAACGGGTGACGCCGTCGCGCATCGGTCGTTGCCGGGTCAGGGTCGCTGCCAGCGCACCAGCGCTTCGCGGAAGTAGCGCGCGCGCTGCACGTAGCGCTCGCCGCCGGCGTGCAGGTTGGCGACCTCGGCGTCGGTGAGCTCGCGCACGACGCGGCCCGGCGTGCCCATCACGAGGCTGCGCTCGGGAATCTCCTTGCCCTCGGCGACCAGCGCGCCGGCGCCGACCAGGCAGTCGCGGCCGATCCGCGCGCCGTTGAGCACGATCGCCTGGATCCCGATCAGCGAACCGTCGCCGATCGTGCAGCCGTGCAGCATCGCCTGGTGGCCGACGGTGACGCGCTCGCCGATCGTCAGCGGAAAACCGGGATCGGTGTGCAGCACGCAGTTCTCCTGCACGTTGCTGCGTGTGCCGACGCGGATCGGCTCGTTGTCGCCGCGCAGCGTGCAGTTGAACCAGATGCTCGATTCGGCGGCGAGCTCGACCAGTCCGATCAGCTCGGCCGACTCGGCGATCCAGGCGGTCGGGTCGATGCGGGGCTCGCGATCGCCGAGACGGTAAATCGCCATGGAAGGAAGTTCCTGTGTCGGGGAAGGGGCGGCGCGTCGCGGTGCGTGGCGCCGAAGGCTGCAGTTTAAGCGATCGGCCCGCGCGGCGCGGCTTCAGCGCGGCGGCGCCAGCTCGGTGCCCAGCGCGCGCAGGCGCAGCCAGCGCAGGCTCGCGGCGACGTCGATGCCGCGACGACCGCCGACGTTGACCGGAACGACCGGGTGCAGGCCCGGGTTGCCGCGCGCGGCCACGACGAACGAGAACGCGTACCACGGCTCCTGGCCCATGCGCAGGTCGGTCAGCACGAGGCGGCCGTCGGCCTCGGCGACGCGGAAGAACCCGTGCGTGAAGCGCGCCATCCGCTCGACGGCGGGGATCGTGCGCACGGTCTCGTACAGCGCGCGGCCGTTGGGGAACGCGTCGAAGCGCATCGTCGGCGTGCGGTCGAGCAGCGAGCGGAAGCCTTCCTCGTAGCGATCGTCGTGCATCACCACCACGCGCCACAGCAGCGTGTTGAACGCGGTGGGCGTGACGAGGATGCGCGCATCGCGCGCGACCGCGCCGCCGCGCATCGCCAGCGTCTCGCGCGCGACCGCGCTCACCTGCTGCTGCGCGAAGACGCTCCATCCGACATAGGCGGTCGACAGCGCGAGGCCGATCGCGTTCCAGCGCAGCGCCGCGGGGCCGCCGCGCAGTGCCGCGCCGAGCCCGACCAGCAGCGGCAGCGTGTAGAGCGGGTCGATGATGAACAGGCTGGCGACGCCGTACGGGTGATCGGAGAACGGAAGCGCGAGCTGCGTGCCGTAGACCGTCATCGCGTCGAGCAGCGGATGCGTGACCAGCACGGCCCAGACCGCGAGCCACCATCGCCGGAAGAGGCCCGGCTCGCGGGCGGCCCGGGCGACCGCCCAGGCGATCGCTGGCGAGGCGAGCGTCAGCCAGACGAGCGCGTGGCTCTCGGCGCGGTGCCGGGTCATGTTCAGCACCGCGTCGCCGTGGTCGATGAACGCATCGAGGTCGGGCAACGTGCCGCACACGCCGCCCCACAGCGCCGACTTCCAGACCGCGGTGCGACGCCCCATCACGGCGACGCCGACCGCGGCGCCGAGGGCGATCTGCGAGACCGAATCCACCGGCCGTTCAGCCCCTGGCCTGTTCGCGCTCGCGCAGCACGCGCCGCTGCACCTTGCCGGTCGTGGTCATCGGCAGCTCGGCGATGAACTCGATCTCCTTCGGGTACTCGTAGGGCGCGAGCTTGCCGCGCACGTGCTGCTGCAGCTGCTCGACCAGCGCCGGCGACGCGGCGTGGCCCGGCGCCAGCACGACGAACGCCTTGACCACGTTGCCGCGCTCGGCGTCGGGCCTGGGCACGACCGCGGCGTTGGCCACGGCGGGGTGCCGCACCAGGCAGTTCTCGATCTCGCTCGGGCCGATCCGGTAGCCGGCGGCCTTGAACATGTCGTCGGCGCGCCCGCCGTACCAGAGGTAGCCGTCGGGGTCGGCGGTGGCGAGGTCGCCGGTGCGGCACCAGTCGCCGCTGAACTTCGCGCGGGTCGCTGCGTCGTTGCGCCAGTAGCCGAGGAAGAACACCGGGTCCGGGTGGCCGTGCCGGTCGAGGCGGTTGACCGCGACCTCGCCGAGCTGCCCCGGCGGCAGCTCGCGACCGTCGTCGTCGAGGATCGCGACCCGATGGCCCGGGTAGGCGCGGCCGATCGATCCCGGGCGGGCCGGCCAGCGCTGCGCCGAATTGCCGACCACGTAGTTGACCTCGGTCTGCCCGAACATCTCGTTGACGGTGACGCCGAGCGCGTCTCGGCACCAGTCGAAGAGCGTCTCCCCGACCGCTTCGCCGGCGCTCATGATCGCGCGCAGCGCGAGGCGGTGGCGGGCACGCGGCTCGGGCGCGTGCTTCATCATCATCTTCAGCGCCGTGGGGAACAGGAAGGTGTTGGTGACGCGATGGCGTTCGAGCAGTTCGAACGCGCGTTCGGGCGAGAACCGGCCGCGCTGCGCGACGATCGGATACCCGAAGTACAGCGTCGGCAGCAGCGCGTCCATCAGCCCGCCCGTCCAGGCCCAGTCGGCCGGCGACCAGAACACGTCGCGCGGGCGCGGGAACCAGTTCTGCGAGGCCACGAAACCGCTCAGGTTGCCGATCAGCGCGCGGTGCGGGATCAGCGCTCCCTTGGGCGGCCCGGTGGTGCCGCTCGTGTAGATCAGCACGGCGGGATCGTCGGCGAGCGTGTCGACCGCGGCGAAGTGCCCGCGTGCGCGAGCGAGCAACTCGCCGTAGTCGTGCTCGTCGGCCTGCAGCGAGGGGCGCTCGCCGGCCGAGGGCACCACCACCACGTGACGCAGCGCATCGCCGCGCGCGGCGCGAAGGTTTTCGACGTACTCGGCGTCGACGATGGCGACGACCGTCTCGCTGTCGTCGAGCCGGTAGCGCAGCGCGTCGGGACCGAAGAGGATCGACAGCGGCATCGCCACCGCGCCGAGCCGGTAGATCGCCATGTGGGCGACAGCCACCTCGGGGCGCTGCGGCAGCACGACCGCGACGCGGTCGCCGCGCCGCACGCCGAGCGCCGCCAGCGCGCTGGCGAGGCGTTCGGCGTCCTCGTGGATCCGGCGATAGCCGACGCGCTCGACGCGGCCGTCGCCGTGGTCGACGACGATCGCGGTGCGCCGCGCATTGTCGGCCCAGCGCGTGCAGCACGCCTGCGCGATGTTGAAGCGCTCGGGAACCAGCCACCGGAACCCGCCGTGCAGCTCGTCGTAGTCGTCGCGTGCCGCAATCCTCATGGGTCGCCTCCCCGGGTTTCTATAATGTCGGCAGGAGTCCGTATTGTGCCCACTTCCGTTGCGCTGCCGTCCAGTCCTGGCGCCGGGTCGGCCGGATCGCCGTCGGCGGGCAGCGCGGACGTCGAGCCCTACCGGCCGCGGCGCGAGAGCCATTCCCTGTTCGTCGACGTCCGGGGCCTGCGCCACCACGTGCGCAGCTGGGAGCCGCTCGCCTCGCCGGCGCCCGCGGCCCCCGTCGGGCCCACCGTGTTCCTCCTTCATGGCTGGATGGACGTCTCCGCGTCGTTCCAGTTCGTCGTCGACCTGCTGCCCGACGACTGGCGCATCCTGGCGCCGGACTGGCGCGGCTTCGGCCTGACCGACCGCAGCGGCGCCGACGCGTACTGGTTTGCCGACTACCTGGCCGATCTCGACGCGCTGCTGGACGCGCTGGCGCCGCCCGGGCCCGTCGACCTGGTCGCCCACAGCATGGGCGGCAACGTGGCCGCGCTCTACGCCGGCGTGCGACCGCGGCGGGTGCGCCGGCTGGTCAACCTCGAGGGCGTCGGGCTCCCGGCGACGCGGCCCGCGCAGGCGCCGGGTCGCTATGCGCAGTGGCTCGACGAGCTGCGGGACGGCGTCGCGCTGCGCGACTACGCGTCGCACGCCGACGTCGCGGCGCGCCTGATGAAGGGCAATCCGCGGCTGCGGCCCGACTTCGCCGCGTTCCTCGCGCTGCACTGGTCGCGCCGCAACGCGGCCGGTCGCTTCGAGCTGCTCGCCGATCCGGCGCACCGGGTGTCCTCGCCGCTGCTGTACCGGGTCCCCGAAGTCGTTGCGTGCTGGCGCGCGATCACCGCGCAGGTGCTGTGGGTATTCGCCGCGCAGACGAGCGAACGGATGCGCTTCATCCACACTCCCGAGTATCGGCGCCGGTTGCGGGCGATCCACTCGCTGCGCGAAGCGACTGTCGAGGGCGCCGGACACATGCTGCACCACGACCGCCCCGACGAGGTCGCGCGCCTGATCGTGGAGCATCTCGACGGAGCGCCTCGCCCGTGAGCGCACCGACCAAGGCACCGATGAAAGCCCCGACGAACGCGCCCGCGAACGCACCCGAGAATGCACCCGCGAACGCGCCCGGTGCACCGCTGCGGCTGAACGCCGACCTGCACGCCCATTCACGGGTGTCCGACGGCTCGCTCGCGCCCGCCGAGGTCGTGCGCCGGGCGCACGAGCACGGCGTCGAACTGCTCGCGCTGACCGACCACGACGAGGTCGACGGGCTGGCCGAAGCCGCCGCGGCCGCCGCCGGGCTCGGCCTTGCGTTCGTGCCCGGCGTGGAGATCTCGGTCACCTGGGGCGGCGAGACGATCCACGTGGTCGGCCTGCGCATCGATCCCGGCTGCCAGGCGCTGCGCGACGGGCTCGCCCGCACGCGTAGCGGCCGCGACGCGCGCGCCAGGGAGATGGGCGAGGACCTCGCCCGCGCGGGCATCGCGGACGCGTATGCCGGCGCCCTGAGGTTCGTCGGCAATCCGGCGATGGTGGGGCGCACGCACTTCGCGCGCTTCATCGTCGAGCAGGGCGTCTGCCGCGACGTCCACGAGGTGTTCCAGCGCTACCTGTCCGAGGGCAAGCCGGGCTTCGTGCCGCACCGCTGGGCGAGCCTCGGCGACGCGGTGGGCTGGATCCGCGGCGCCGGCGGCGTCGCGGTGCTGGCCCACCCGGGGCGCTACCGGCTCGGCGAGACGGCGCTGTGGTCGCTGATCGCCGGGTTCCGCGACGCAGGCGGCGAGGGCATCGAGGTCGTCAGCGGCTCGCACACGCGCGACCAGTACCGGCGCTTCGCGCAGGTCGCGCACGAGTTCGGGCTGCGCGCCTCGCGCGGTTCGGATTTCCACGGCCCCGACGAGAGTCGCGTCGAGCTGGGCAGCCTGCCGGCCCTGCCGGACACGCTGGTGCCGGTGTGGCTCGACTGGCCCGAGACGGCGCAGGCGATTTCGCGCGGCGCGCCGGCGCCGGCCGGCACCGACGTCGCTTCGACGGCGCGCGCATGACCCAGCGCTTCACGCTGCACCCGACCCACCCGCAGGCGCGGCTGCTGCGGCAAGCCGCCGAGGTGCTGGGCGCCGGCGGCCTGGTGGCGATGCCGACCGACGCCTGCTACGTGCTCGCGTGCCGCCTGGGCGACAAGGCCGCGGTCGACCGACTGCGCGCGATCCGCGGGCTCGACGAGCGCCACCTGCTCACGCTGATGTGCCGCGACCTCTCCGAGCTCTCCAGCTACGCGATGGTCGACAACCGCCAGTACCGGTTCCTGAAGGAGTGGGCGCCGGGCCCGTACACGTTCGTGCTGAACGCGACCAAGGAAGTGCCGCGCCGCCTGTGGCACCCGTCGCGGCGCACGATCGGCCTGCGCGTGCCCGACGCGCCGGTCGCGCAGGGCCTGCTCGAGGCGCACGGCGAACCGGTGCTGTGCTCGAGCCTGATCCTTCCCGACGAAGACGACCCGCTCACCGACGCCGACGCGATCGTCGAGCGGCTGGCGCGTCGCATCGATCTCGTCCTCGACGCGGGAGGGCAGGGCTTCGTGCCGACCACCGTCGTCGATCTCACCGGCGACGAGCCGCTCGTGGTGCGCGTGGGCTGCGGCAGCATCGAGGGCATGGTCGCGCGGGGTGCGGAGACTTCGGCGCTCAGGGTGCGCTTCTAGGCGGCTGCTACAATCGCTGCCATGGAATTGAGCCTTCCGCAGCTGATCGCGGTCTATGCGATCCCGGTGATTTTCGCGATCACGCTGCACGAAGCGGCGCACGGTTTCGTCGCCGCTCGCCTGGGCGACCGCACTGCGCAGCTGCAGGGCCGCGTCTCGCTGAATCCGCTTCGCCACATCGACCCGATCGGCACCCTGCTGGTGCCGGCCCTGATCCTGCTTGCGAGCAAGACGCTGGGCGGCGGCATGCTGTTCGGCTGGGCCAAGCCGGTGCCGATCGTGCCCTCGAACCTGCGTTCGCCGCGGCGCGACATGGGCATGGTCGCGGCCGCCGGGCCGCTGGCGAACCTGCTGATGGCGCTCGGCTGGGGGCTGGCGCTGAAGCTGATGACGCTCTTCGGCAGCGACGGAGAGTTCTTCCCGCGCATGGCGATCGCCGGCATCTTCGTCAACCTCGCGCTGGCCGTGCTCAACCTGGTGCCGGTGCCGCCGCTCGACGGCGGGCGCATCGTCAACAGCCTGTTGCCGGCTCGTCTCGCGGCGGGCTTCTCGCGCCTGGAGCCCTACGGGCTCGTCATCCTGCTCGGCTTGCTGGCCACCGGCGTGCTGGGTTTCGTCGTTGCGCCACTGGTCGACATCGGGGTCGGCGTGATCGCGGCGCTCTTTTCGTTGTCCGACTGAAATGTTCACCGAACGTGTCGTATCCGGCATGCGCCCGACCGGGGCGCTGCACCTGGGCCACTTCCACGGCGCGCTGAAGAACTGGGTGCGGCTGCAGTCCGAGCACCCGTGCCTGTTCTTCGTCGCCGACTGGCACGCGCTCACCACGCACTACGACTCGCCCGACGTGATCGGCAACAACGTCTGGGAGATGGTGATCGACTGGCTCGCGGCGGGCATCGATCCGCAGCAGTCGGTGCTGTTCATCCAGTCGCGCGTGCCCGAGC
>OEIU01001819.1_pt1 | contig 12622 bp, 13 predicted proteins | sample 1539221 | NCBI WGS metagenome assembly OEIU01 (sample SAMN03792071, study PRJEB22550) | activated sludge metagenome | feature: wastewater treatment plant; material: activated sludge; isolation source: Wastewater treatment plant of a petroleum refinery complex | place: Argentina: Zarate | collected...
TCAACGAGAACGATACGGTCGCGACAAGCGAGATCCGCTACGGCGACAACGACCGCCTCGCAGCCCGCGTCGCCACCATGGTCGGCGCGGACCTGCTCGTCCTGTTCTCGGATATCGACGGGCTTTATACGGCGCCCCCCGCGAGCGATCCCGGGGCGCGGCACATCCCGGTCGTCGAGCGCATCACGCCCGCCATCGAGGCCATGGCGGGCGGGGCGGCCTCGGTGCTGTCGCGCGGCGGCATGCGCACGAAGATCGAGGCCGGCCAGATCGCGGCCGCGGGCGGCACGCATATGCTGATCGCCGACGGGCGGCCGAAGAACCCGCTGCGCCGCGTCGGGGAGGGCGCGCGCTGCACGTGGTTCCTGACCCCCTCCTCGCCCGCGACCGCGCGCAAGACCTGGATCGCGGGCTCGCTCGAGACGCACGGCGCCGTGCGGGTGGACGAGGGCGCGGCGCGGGCCCTGCGCTCGGGGGCGAGCCTGCTGCCGGTCGGCGTGACGGAGGTGTCCGGGGGATTCGCGCGGGGCGATGCGATCACCGTGACGGGACCGGACGGCCGGGTCCTCGGCCGGGGCCTCGCCGCCTACGACGCCGCCGAGGCGGTCCGCATCCTGCGCCGCTCGAGCCGAGAGATCGAGGCCATCCTCGGCTATCCGGGCCGGGCCGAGATGATTCACCGCGACGATCTCGTCCTGCTCGCCGGGGCGGGAGCGGACGAGACGGCGGGGTAGGGGACGGCCTTCTCAGCCTGTGGGCGGTTCCGGCAGCATGCGGGGATCGTCGGCTTTCAGTCCCGCCTGCTTCGCCGCCGCGATCAGGCCGAGCCAGGTCTCGCGGGTGAGCGGGATGCCGTTCGCGCGCCTTTCGGCCTGAGCGAGGCGCTCGGCCTCGCCGGGCAGGAGGACGGGCTGGCCGGGCGCGGCCGGCTTCGTCGCGCGGACGAAATCGATGAAGGCGCGCGTCTCGCGCGCGATCGCGTCCTGCGAGCCGAAGGCGTCCGGCGACATGTAGATCGAGACCATGCCGTTGGCGAAGCGCCCGTTGCGCGGCGGCCCCGAGCAGCCCGAGCCGGCGAGGACGCCGCCGAGCAATTCGCACATCAGCGCGAGGCCGGACCCCTTGTGCTCCCCCATGGCCCGGATCGCGCCCGTACCGCGGGAATGGTCGCGCAGCGCGCCCGGCTCCAGGGGGCCGTAGAGCGCCGCCGGGTCGGTCGTGAGCCGGCCGTCGATCGTGATCAGGCTTCCCTCGGGGAGCGGCTTGCCGCCGTTCGAGGCGACCATGACCTTGCCCTCGGCCACCGCCGAGGTCGCGAAATCCAGAATCACCGGCGGCTCGCCCGGCACGGGAAAGCCGAAGGCGATGGGCGCGGTCGAGAATCGCTTCTCGACGCCGCCGAAGGGAGCGACCAGCATCGAATTCGCGACATTGACGATGTGCAGCGAGACGAGCCCGTGATCGAGCGCCAGCTCGGCCCATTGGCCGATCCGGCCCAGATGGCCGGCGCTGCGCAAGGCCACGATGGAGACGCCGTGGTTGCGCTTCGCCTTCTCGATCCCGTGCAGCACGGCCTGCCGGCCGACCGTCGCGCCGAAGCCGTGATGGCCGTCGAGGACCGAGAGCGCGCCCGCATCCGTGACGACGCTCGCCGAGCGGCCCACTTCGAGGTCGCCCGTGCGGATCCAGTCGAGATAGCGCGGCACGCGCCCGACCCCGTGGCTGTCATGGCCGTTCAGATTCGCATCGACGAGCCCGTCCGCGACCGCTGCCGCCTCCTTTTCGGAGCAGCCCGCGGCCGCGAAGGCCGCCGCCACGAAGTCGCGCAACGGATCCACCGCGATCCGTGGGTCCTGCGTCTGCGCCATGAATCCCGTCTCCCTCAGCTTGCCGCCGGCTTCTTGTCGAGGAGAAGCTGGCCTTCCTTCTGGATCATGCTCTTCGCCTTTTCCGCGATCATGGCCAGCATCCAGGGAAGCTGGACTTCCACGCGCACGCTGTCCTCGGCGACGTCGAGGGCCGCCGTCACGCTCTGCCCGACCGCCTTGACGACCAGGTCCAGGTGGTCGCCGGTCCAGCTGGATTCGACCGAGCTGATCTGGGTGCCGAATTTCGTCTTCAGCATCTCGATCCCGGCATCGAGGCGCTGATGGGCGCCCGCCAGTCCGAGCTGGTGGGGAATGACGACGACGAGAGGCTTCGACATGGGGGGATCCTCGGGGCGGTCCATAGCACGCGGGAGGCCGCCGTCGAGGCGCCGCGATTGCGCGCGCCCGACGGATCGGCCAAGGCCATGTGGGGCTCGATCGCGGCGAGCGGAAGGGCTTCTCGGGACGAGAAGGCGAGGGAGTGCAGAGATCATGGATATTCGCGCGGACGTGCTGGCTGCCATCGGCAAGACCCCGCTGATCCGCCTGAAGCGTGCCTCCGAGCTGGCGGGCGGCACCATTCTCGGCAAGGCCGAGTTCATGAATCCCGGCGGCTCGGTCAAGGACCGGGCGGCCCTGTTCATCGTCCGCGACGCGATCGCCAGGGGTGCGCTGCGGCCCGGCGGCACCATCGTCGAGGGCACGGCGGGCAATACCGGAATCGGCCTCGCGCTCGTCGGCAACGCCCTGGGCTTTCGGACCGTGATCGTCATCCCGAAGACCCAGAGCCAGGAGAAGAAGGACATGCTGCGCCTCATGGGCGCGGAACTGGTCGAGGTTCCGGCGGTCCCCTATGCCGATCCCGAAAACTACGTGCGCTATTCCGGGCGGCTCGCGGCGCAGCTCGCCGGGAGCGAGCCGAATGGCGCGGTCTGGGCCAACCAGTTCGACAACATCGCCAACCGCGACGCCCACGAGGCCACCACGGCGCCGGAGATCTGGGAGGAGACCGGCGGGCGGCTCGACGGATTCATCTGCGCGGTCGGCAGCGGGGGCACGCTGGCGGGGGTGGCGGCAGGCTTGAGGGCGCGCAAGCCCGAGATCCGCATCGCCCTCGCGGATCCCATGGGCGCGGCTCTCCACAGCTACTACACGACCGGGGAGCTGAAATCCTCCGGCACCTCGATCACCGAGGGGATCGGGCAGGGGAGGATCACGAAGAATCTCGAAGGGCTGAAGGTCGACCATTCCTTCCAGATCCCGGACGAGGAGGCCCTGCCGGTGGTGTTCGATCTCCTCGCGCACGAGGGGCTGTGCCTCGGCGGCTCCTCGGGCATCAATGTCGCAGGCGCCATCCGCCTCGCCCGCGAGATCGGGCCCGGCGCCACCGTCGCGACCGTGCTGTGCGACGGGGGCGCCCGCTATCTCTCGAAGCTCTTCAATCCGGCTTTCCTGCGCGAGAAGGGGCTGCCGGTCCCGGCCTGGCTCGACCGGGAGTCTTCGTCCGCGCATCCGGGCTGATCGGACGAGATTGCGCTTTTCCCTTGCGGAACCCCGCATCCGGGGAGGAGTTTCCCGAGCAGGGCCCGGTGGTTCGGTACGGTAGCGTGCGCGGTTTTCGTTGATGTCTCTTTCCTTCCTCCCCGCTCTTCCGCGCCGCTGGCATGACCGGACCGGCAGAAGGATGCGCGCCTTCCGATCGCCGGCGTGATGGCCTGGACCCTCCTCGACCGGCAGAGCTATTTCGGGCTCACGCGGAAGCAGTTGCAGACGCTCTACCTCGTGGCGGCCACGGGGCTCGCCGCGCTCGTGCCGATGATCTTCTTCGCGGGCTACTGGATCCAGTCCGAGCTGGGAAAGAGCCGCCGCGACCTCGATTCCTTCGTCAGCGCGCGCGCCTCCGCCCTCTCGCAACGGATCGATGCCGAGGTGGAGCGCCAGCTCGCCGCCCTGCACGCTCTCGCGGCCGTGCCCGCGCTCGATCTCGACGTGGCGCAGTTCGAGACGGCGGCCCGGCGCGTGACGAGCGTCATGGCGCATTGGACGGTGCTCACGCTCGTGGAGGCAGGCGGCCGGGTCGTCTTCACCACCGGCAGCAGCGATCCGCGCCTGGATCCGAAGCTGGTGGCGCGGGCCGCCGCGGAGGAGAAGGTGCTGATCGAGACGACGGGGCGGCCCGGCGCCATCATGCTCTACGAGCCGGTCCTGCACGAAGGGGGAGTCACGCACGTCTTCGTGCTCGATCTCGACACGAGCAATATCCGCGCTGTCCTGGTCCAGGCGACCGGGCAGGATCTCTCCTCCACCCTGCTGGACAAGGACGATCGCATCCTCGCGCAGTCGATCCCCTCCGGCGAGGCTCGCGGGGAGATCGGGCCCGACCTGATCCGCGCCATCGCCGCAGCGCCTTCGGGGCTGTTCCGCAGCCGCTCGCCCGAGGGGGAGCCGATGACGGCGGCCTTTGCCCGCTCGCCTCTGACGGGCTGGACCACGATCGTCTCGATCAGCGGCCATCGCAGCGACCACCTGTTCCTGCGTCCGGCCTGGGCGACCGGCGCCGCCGGATCGCTGAGCCTGCTGCTTGCGGGGATCCTCGCGATCTTCGTGACCCACAATTTCATGGAGCGCCGGGTGAGCGAGGAGCGGCTCGCCGCCTCGCGCGCGCTCGGGGAACTGGATGCGCGGCTGCTCGCCACCTCGCAGGAGGCGCTGAACGACCAGCGCAAGGCCGCCTCCGAGCGCGAGGTCCTGCTGCGGGAAATCTATCATCGCGTGAAGAACAACCTGCAAATCGTGCAGAGCCTTCTCCGGCTCGGCTCGCGCGACCTCACGGCCGAGCAGCGCGAGCCTTTTGAGAACGCCGTGCGGCGTATCGGCGCCATGGCCCGCGTCCACACGCTCCTCTACAATTCTCCCGACCTCGCCTCGATCGACTTCAAGGATTATCTCGACGAATTGCTGAAGGAGCTTGCGGCGGGGTTCTCGGCCGAGGATCGCGCCATCGAATCGGTGCTGAATGCGGGGCCGATGCGGATGCCGCTGGATACGGCCGTGCCCCTCGCCTTCATCGCGGGCGAGATCCTCACCAATTCCTTCAAGCACGCCTTTCCGGGCGGAAGGGCGGGCCGCATCACGGTCGATGCGGGTCGCGAGGGCGGCGAGGCTGTGCTCAGGATCGAGGATGACGGGATCGGGCTCGGGGAGGAGCCCGGCCGCTCGCGCCGGCTCGGCCTCACCATCGTGCGCAAGCTCGTCCAGCAGATCGGCGGGCGGATCGAGGAGCCGCCGCCCGGCTCCTCGACCTTCGTCATCCGCTTCCCGGTCGGCGCGGTCTCGCCGCCGCAGAGCGCCGCGCCTGCCCCCGACCGCGTCGCCTGACCGCGATCCGGCCCCGATCTTGACCGGAGCCCGATCTTGACCGGACCCCTTGCCGACCCAATATCCTGACCATGAGGTCGACCGGGTGCCATTCCGGGCCCGGGGCCGCGAAGTGCCGAAAGGGCTTCGAAGATGTCGCGTCAGTCGCCGTTCGGCCATCCGTTTCTCCTGGGCTTCGACGAGATCGAGCAGGCGCTCGACCGTCTCGCCAAGTCGTCGGGGGACGGCTACCCGCCCTACAATATCGAGCGGGTCTGCCGCACTGAGACCGAGCCGGAAAAGCTTCGGATCATGATCGCGGTGGCCGGGTTCACGTCGGAACAGCTCGACGTGACCCTGGAGGAGAACCAGCTCGTCGTCCGCGGCCGACAGGCCGAGGACAAGGGCCGGCAATTCCTCCATCGCGGGATCGCCGCGAGGCAGTTCCAGCGCAGCTTCGTGCTGGCCGACGGGATGGAGGTCGTCGGAGCCGATCTGTCGAACGGGCTTCTGTCCATCGATCTCATCCGGCCGGAGCCGGCCCGGATCGTGCGTCGTATCGGAATCCAGACGCGCGACTGAACGTCCGGGCGCGCTCGCGCGACGGACTGTTGAAACGAGTTGCCGCTCGAGAGGAGGGCAAGATGACCGAGTTGAACACCACTTCCCGCCCCGTGCTGGATGCCAGCGCACTCGCCGCTCTCGGCGAGGGGCAGATCGCCTATGTCAAGCCCATCACCTCTGACGAGGTGAAGAGGATTTTCCCGCAGGCACCCGACCTCCAGCCGGGGCTGAAGCTCTTCGCGCTGCTCTCGGCCAGCGGAGCGCCGATCCTGCTCGCCGATTCGCGGGACACCGCGGTCGCCAATGCCTGGGCGCACGACCTTCAGACCGTGAGCCTCAACTGAGCGCCGGGAGCGGGCTCGGGCCGGTGCGGCGGCCCGGCAGCCGCGACGGCGGCGAGAAGCCTGTCGATGTCCTCGGGCCGCGACAGGCGGGGAACCCCCTCCTTGACCCGGGGGGACCGGACCGCCTCTGCCGGAAGGTGCCCGACGAGCCGCATTGGCCGCCCCCAGGGCACGTCCGGGTCCTGCATTCCCTGGAGGATATGGACGGGGCAGCCCGTCTCGATCGTGCCTTCGAGGATGAGATGGCGACGCCCGTCCTCGATCAGCGCGCGCGTGATCGGATAGGGATCGTCGGAATAGGACGAGGGCCGCAGGTGGACGCCCCTTTCCAGGATGTCCGCCTTCGCCTCGGGCGGGAAGGCGTCCCACATCAGCCGCTCGGTGAAATCCGGGGCGGGCGCGACCAGGACCAAAGCCGCCGGCTCGCGGCCGGCTTTCGCGGCCTTGAGGGCGCGGGCGGCCAGGAGCGCGAGCCATCCCCCCATCGAGGAGCCGACGATCACCGGATGCCCGCTCGTGAAACGATCGAGCACCGCCAGCCCCTCCTCGAGCCAGCGCGAGATGGTGCCGTCCTCGAAGCGCCCGCCCGAGGAGCCGTGTCCGCTATAGTCGAAGCGCAGGAAGGCGCGGCCGGTCGCCGCAGCCCAGGAATCCAGCGCCTCGGCCTTCGTGCCGCTCATGTCCGAGCGGAAGCCGCCGAACCAGATGACGGGCGGCCCCGCCCCCTCGCGCATGTCGACCGCGATGGATCGCGCCGCGGCGCCCTCGCCGACCGTGATCTCGTGACGCATGCTTAACCTGACCTCAACCCGTTCGATCGAGTCTTCGGGCTCGATGCTCAAGATGGGTCTTCTATAGCCTCGTGCCTTCCTCGTCGCGATCCCGCGCCAGCTTCCAGCGCAGCCCTCCCTCTTCCCTCGCGGGACTCACGGTGCTCCAGATCATTCCCGAGCTGGAGACGGGAGGCGCCGAGCGTACCGCCGTCGATGTCGCGGCGGGCCTCGCCGAGGCGGGAGCGCGCGCCCTCGTCGCGAGCGAGGGCGGAAGGCTGGTCGGCGAGTTGCAGAGCCGCGGCGGCGAATGGATTCCCTTCCCGGCCGGCACCAAGAACCCCTTCGCCATGGCGCTCAACATGCGCCGCCTCGCCCGCATCGCCCATGACGAGAAGGTGGCGCTGATCCATGCGCGCTCGCGCGCGCCGGCCTGGGTCGGGCTCGGCGCGGCGCGGATCCTCGACATCCCCTTCCTCACCACGTTCCACGGCAGCTATTCCGGCACCTCCGCGCCGAAGCGGCTCTACAACTCGGTCATGGCGCGCGGCGACATCGTGATCGCCAATTCCGGCTATACGGCCGGGCTGATCGAGTCTCTCTACCCGTGGGCCAAGCCGCGCATCCGCGTGATCCATCGCGGCACCGATCTCGCCCGCTTCGCGCCCTCGGCCATCGAGCCGGGGCGGGTGGATGCGCTGCGCCGGGCCTGGGGCGTCGGCCCCCATGAGCGGATCGTCCTCCTGGGCGCGCGGCTCACGCCCTGGAAGGGGCAGCGCGTGCTGATCGAGGCGGCGAGCCTCTTGCGCGAATCGGGGCTCGGCGACATCGCCTATGTCCTGGCCGGCGACGACCAGGGTCGGGCGGGCTACGTGGCGGAACTCGACCGGCTCGTCGCGGCCAAGGGCCTTCAGGGCGTCGTGCGCCGGGTCGGCCATTGCGCCGACATGGCGGCGGCTTTCCTTGCGGCCTCGGTCGTCGCCGTGCCCTCGACGGAGCCGGAAGCCTTCGGCCGGGCGGCGGTGGAGGCGCAGGCGCTCGGCACGCCGGTCGTCGTATCGGATCTGGGCGCGGTGCCCGAGACGGTCCTCGCTCCGCCCTCGGAACCCGCCTCCGTGCGGACCGGCTGGCGGGTGCCCGCGGGCGACGCGCCGGCCCTCGCCGCCGCCCTCGCCGAGGCCCTGAGCCTCGGCGCCAGCGCACGGGCGGCGATGGCGCTGCGGGCGAGGACCCATGTCGAGCGCCATTTCTCGCTGGAGCGCATGGTGGCGGCGACGCTCGACACCTATATGGCGCTCCTGAGCCCTCCGGCCGAGGGCGGCTGATCAGGATATGACGGTGCCGGGTTTCGAACGCTGGCTCGGCGGCTCGCCTCTGGGCGTGCTCGCCAGGCTCATCTTCCTGTCCCTGCTGGTGGGGGTGATCCTCGCCTTCCTGGGACTGACGCCCCTCGGTCTCGTGCGGCATCTCCTGGATTCGGCGCAGGCGCTCTTCCACCTCGGCTACGATACCATCGGCGATATCGGCCGCTACATCCTCACGGGTGCCGTGATCGTGGTCCCGCTCTGGCTCCTGTCCCGGCTCATGAGCGCCCGGCGCTGAGAGGCGTCCGCGGCGGGAAGGGCGGTCCGATCTTAAAGACGGCCTGGGCCTGCGCGACCGGCCGCCCGCCGGCCAGGACTTCGCCCGCGGCGAAGAGGAGCGACTTCGTCGCGCGCGTCACCCGGCAATGCGCCTCGGCGAATTCGCCGTCCTCGATCCCCGACAGGAAATGGGTGTCGAGCTGGATCGTGGACTGCCGGTTGGTCCTGTTGACCGTGCGCATGGTGAGGCCGAGGGCATGGTCGAGGAAAGTCATGATCATGCCGCCATGGACCATTCCGTTCCGGTTCAAGTGGCGCTTCTGCGCCAGGAACCCGAATCGCCGGAAGCCGGGCTCGCCGGCTTTCGCGGCGGGGCGCTGCCAGAGCGGGCCGACGAGGTCGAGATAATCGTCCGCCGGCGCGGGCTCCCAGCCCTCCGCCCGCGGATCGAAAGATGGCCGGGTGATCTCGGGGGGCAGCACGTGGCGGCCGTCGGCGCCGAGCGGCAGCGGCACGGCGGAGCGCACCGCCGAGAGCGGCAGCGGGCCGTAGAGATGCGGGAACAGGGCGCCCCCGCGCGAGACCTCCCAGCGCAGGGCCTCGCCCAAAGCCTCGGCCCGGACGGCGACGAGAAGGAGGTCCGGCTGTCCGGCGAAATGCTTCGCGGCGGTCTCGGCCACCTGTCCGGCGGCGGAGAAGTGAATGAAGCCGTCGGCGAGATCGACGGGGGCGCCGTGGAACAGCTTGGTCTTCTCGGCCTCCCGCCACAGCGGGAGGGGACAGATCTTGTAGATCAACGACATGATATCGGCTTCCCGTCCGCCGCGCAGCCCGCGCCGGAAGACCGGCATTCCTTGGGGCGCCGCGGAGCGGCTTGTCAACAGCATCGATTCCTATTAATAGGTTGATTTTCCTTGAAGCCGTGCGCGAGGAACCCATGCTCTCGCATGCCCGGATCTGGGGCGCCATCGACCAACTCGCCGAGCGCTACGGGCTGTCTACCTCCGGCCTCGCCCGCAAGGCCGGCCTCGACGCGACGAGCTTCAACCGCTCGAAGCGGGTCGGGCCAGACGGGCGGGACCGCTGGCCCTCGACCGAATCCATCGCCAAGGTCCTGGCCGCGACCGGGGCGCAGCTCGACGAGTTCATGCGCCTCGTCGAGCCCTCCGACCGCAGGGGGCGGACGGTGCCGCTCGTGGGCATGGCCCAGGCCGGGGCCGGCCGGCTCTTCTCCGACGAGGGGATGCCGGCGAGCGGGCCGGGCTGGGACGCCATCGACTTTCCCGATGTCGGGGGCGAGGGAGCCTTCGCCCTCGAGGTCCAGGGCGATTCGATGCTGCCTCTCTACCGGGACGGCGACGTCATCATCGTCTCGCGCCTCGCGGCGGTCCGGAAGGGCGACCGCATCGTGGTGCGCACCCATGACGGCGAGGTGATGGCGAAGGAACTGAAGCGGCGCACGGCCCGGAGCCTGGAACTGCGCTCCCTCAACCCGGAACATCCCGACCGGGTGGTGCCCATGGCCGAGGTGAACTGGATCGCCCGCATCCTATGGGCGCGGCAATAGATCGCGAGGTCCCTTCTCCTCCGCCGGGACCGCGTGCGGGGCGAAGAGGGTCACGACCCTCTCGTAGACCACGCGCTTGAAGGGGATGATCAGGTCCGGCAGCCGCTCGATCCGCTCCCAGCGCCAGGCGTCGAACTCCGCCTTGTGCCGCCCCCCGGCCGGGCGGTGGATGTCGATCTCCCCCTCGTCCCCCGTGAAGCGCAGCGCGAACCATTTCTGCGTCTGGCCGCGATAGCGCCCGCGCCATGCCCTGCGGGAGACGGGATCAGGTAAATCATAGGAGAGCCAGTCCGGCGCCTCGGCGAGGAGGCGGACCGAGCGGACATTGGTTTCCTCGTGCAGCTCGCGCAGGGCGGCCGCATAGGGATCCTCGCCGGGATCGATGCCGCCTTGCGGCATCTGCCAGGCATGGCTGCCGTCGACATGCTCGGGCCCGGCCTCGCGCTTGCGCCGGCCGATGAAGACGCGGCCCTCCCGGTTCAGGAGAAGAAGCCCGACGCAGGGACGATAGGGGAGATCCGGGTCGAGGCGGTGCGAATGCTTCATCGGCTCGCGCTTTCCCTGCGGCGGGGCGCCATCGCCGCGCTGACGGGGACGAGCAGGATGCCGCGCGCCTCGAGCGTCCGCGCCCAGATCCCGATCCGCTCGATCGTCACCGGCAGCGCGCTCGCGGTCCCGACCGCGAGCTTCCCCGAGGTCGCGATGGTTTCGAGCCGCTGGAGAGCCTTGTCGATGAGATCCGCGCGGGGCGTGCCGTCGATGACGAGATCCGCCCGCGCCACGCGGCCCTCGCCGGCAAGGGCCGCGATCCGCGAGCGCGAGGAGGAGCCGTCATCGAGGAGGCCGAGGCCCCGCTGCTCGGCCTCGCGCAGGATCGGCGCCAGGGCCTTGTCGTCGGCGGTGAGCTTGCCGCCCATATAGTTCATCAGGGCGACATAGCCGGTGAAGCGGCCCATGGCCCAGCGCAGGTTCTCGGTATTCTCGGCGGGCTTCGCGGCCACCGTCAGCGTGCGGGGGCCGGGATTGCTGTCGGGATAGTCGAGCGGCTCCATCGGGATCTGGAGGAGCGTCTCATGGCCCGCCCGGCGGGCGCGCTCGCCGTCCTGCTCCAGTTCCGTGCCGTAGGGGGCGAAGGCGAGGGAGACGGGCGCGGGCAGCGCCGAGATCGCCGCATCCGTCGTCGGCCGGCCGAGGCCGAGCCCCCCAACCACGATCGCAATCCGCCCGAGGGCCGGGCGGCCGTCGGGGAAATGCACGACCGGGCGGGCATAGGCGTCGATCGGCCGGGCGCCGTCCGGGCCGATGCGGGGCAGGGGGCCGAGGCGGGTGCTTTCCACGAGGCGCGGATCGGGCGTCCGCGGGAGGCCCGGCGCGGCCTGCGGCACCTCGATGACGATGGAAGGAGGCGCCCCAGCGCTGCCGCGGACGACATGGACGCCGGATTCCTGCTCCAGCCGATCCGCCTCGCGCCGCCCGGAGCCGGTCTCGGCCTCCCGGGCAGGAGACCGCGCCGCAGGAGACGGTATCGCTGCGGGAGAAGCGATCTCGGCCCGGGCGAGCGGCCGCCCGCCCCGGGGGTCGCCATAGAGAGCGGCGAGAGCGACGGCGCCGATCACGCCGAGGGCGAGGCCGAGCGAGGCGATCCTGGCTGTCCTCGCGATGCGGAAGGGCGCGCGGCGAGCCGGCCGGTCCTGGCCGAGCGGCTTGGTGAGATCATCGGAGGCCGCGTCCACCCGTCGAATCCTGCCTCTCGCACCGTGGAACGGGCGCCCCGGTCAAGGCGCATGATTCGCACGGCGCCATCATGACCACGGGAGGCCGGGGCCGGAACAGGCAAGGTGTCGCGCCGCAGCGCAATCTCGCGAAGTGAGTCGTCCGGGCAACGGTCGGCGGCGCGCGCCTCCGCCATGCTTCGCATGGTCCCCCGTTTCACGGGGGGAGGGCTATCGCACCTGGCGTTGGCGGCTCGCAGAGGGGGCGGGTACCCGGCGGCGGCGTGTTTCGAGAGCCCTCATCCGGTTTCGCTGGCGCTCAACTCGACTTCTCCCCGTTTTCACGGGGAGAAGCGGGAGACTGCTCGCTTTATTTAGCCGCTCAGTTCGGAACGGCCAGCTTGTCGCCCTTCTGCGTGCCGGCATCGGTGGGCGCCGGACCTGCATTGGCGTTGGCCGCGCCCTTGCGCGCGCCCCGCAGAAACTCGACGGCGGCGATGAGCTGCTTGTCCTTGGTCGGGTCGGAAGGGACATAGGCGGAGGAGCCGCCCTTCTCCTCGCCGTTCTTGAGGTGGCCCTTCAGGCCCGCCTCGCCCTTCGTCTCGTCCTTGCCCTTCAGCTCGTCCGGGATGTCCTGGAGAACCTCCTGGTCGGGCTCGATGCCCTTGGCCTGGATCGAGCGGCCGGACGGCGTGTAGTAGCGGGCCGTGGTCAGGCGCACGGCGCCGTTGCCGCCGAGCGGGATCACGGTCTGCACCGAGCCCTTGCCGAAGGAGCGGGTGCCGAGCACCGTCGCGCGCTTGTGGTCCTGGAGGGCGCCGGCGACGATCTCCGAGGCGGAGGCGGAGCCGCCGTTG
>OEIU01001820.1_pt1 | contig 12615 bp, 10 predicted proteins | sample 1539221 | NCBI WGS metagenome assembly OEIU01 (sample SAMN03792071, study PRJEB22550) | activated sludge metagenome | feature: wastewater treatment plant; material: activated sludge; isolation source: Wastewater treatment plant of a petroleum refinery complex | place: Argentina: Zarate | collected...
CACAGCGCTGCGCGACAGTCGGGGGTGCGAGCCAGCTCAGGTTGCGGTCCGGTTAGGCGTCGGGGTCGGGCCGTCATTCGTATTGCGACCTTCGCCCCGCGTGCCACCGCGTATCTTCGCGCGCCGCCAGAGCTTTCATGCTCGGGGGCGAGCCGGCCGGATCATGAATGGTTAGGGCTTGGCCAGCAGGCTGTTGACGGCGAGCAGGTCGTTCGGCGTCAGCTGGCCCGAGGCCTGGCGCAGGCGCAGGTTGTTGACGAGCACGTCGTAGCGCGACTTGAACAGGTCGCGCTGCGTCTGGAACAACTGCGTCTGCGCGTTCAGCACGTCGATGTTGACGCGCACGCCGACCTTGTAGCCCAGCTGCGTGGCTTCCAGCGACAGCCGGCTCGACGATTCGGCGGCTTCCAGCGCCTTGACCAGCGCCTCGCCGGACTGCACGCCGAAGAAGGCGACGCGCGTGTTCTGCGCCACCGTGCGGCGCGCACTCTCGAATTCCTCGCGCGAGCGCTGCTCCAGGGACACCGTTTCCTTGATGCGGTTCTGCACCGAGCCGCCGGTGTACAGCGGCCAGTTCAGCTCCAGGCCGATCGAGCCGGTGCGCGTGGTGCCGGGAATGATCTGGTTCGACGAGCCGCTGGCATGGTTGGCACCGATCGTGGCCACCGCGTCGAGGGTCGGCAACTCGCCGGCCTTGGCCTTGTCGATCTCCAGCCTGGCGAGCTCGAGCGCGACGCGCGCGCGCGTCACCTGCGGATGCACGGTGTCGGCCACGCTGACCCATTCCTCGACGTTGTGCGGCTCGACCGCCGGCAGCACCACCGGCGTGGCCAGCGGCAGCGGCTCGACGTCGCGGCGGCCCACCAGGTAGGCCAGCGCGATGCGCCGGTTGAGCAGCGCGTTCTCGGCGGCGATCTCCTGCGCCGTGGCCAGATCGGCTCGCGACTGCGCCTCGCGCGTGTCGGTGATGGTGGCGGTGCCGACCTCGAAGTTGCGCCTGGCCGACGCCAGCTGCTCCAGGATGTAGGCCTTGTTGGTCTTGGCCAGCGCGACATCGTCCTTGGCCGCCAGCACATCGAAGTAGGCCTGCGTCAGGCGGATGATCAGGTCCTGCTCGGCCGCCTCGAGCTCGGCCTTCGAGGCGATCAGCGAACGCTCGGCCTGCTCCATCGAGGCCTGGTTGGCCTTGTTGAACAGCGGATAACGGCCGTTCAGCTCGGTCTGCAAGGCGTTGTTGCTGTTGAAGTCGCTGCGCGGCAGGTCGACCTGCCGGGCCACCCCCCTGATGTTGCCCGTCAGCGAAGGCAGCCCCAGCGCCTTGGCTTGCGCGGCGCGGTATTCGGCCGCGTCGGCCTGCGCGCGCGCCGCCAGATAGGTGGCGTCGAAGGCGCGCGCCAGTTCGTACAGCGTCGTCAGCCCCTGGGCCCGCGCCGTGCCGGCCAGGCCGAAGACCAGCGCCAGCGCCATCAGCGCGAGGCGGTGCCGCGGCGCCTGCGTGCGCTTGCTCGTCATCTCGTGGTGCCCGCAGGCTCAGAAGCTGAAGCGCTCGGCCTCGGGAAAGCCGCGCAGCCGCGGCGCCACCGTGTCGAACAGATCGGCCTGCGACCACGAGCTGTCGTCGACGCGCCGCACCAGCCGCGCGCGCATCACCGGCTCGTCGCCGACGATGGCCGCCAGCCGGCCGCCGATCTTCAGCTGCTCGAGCAGCGTCTGCGGCACCGCCGCCACCGAGCCGGACAGCACGATCGCGTCGAAGGGCGCCTCGCCGGGCGCGCCGTAGATGCCGTCGGCGCAGCGCACGGCGGCGTTCATCACTCCCGCACCGCGCAGGTTGTGCTGCGCCATGCGGGCCAGTGCCGGCTCGATCTCCAGGCTGAGCACCTGGCGCGAGCGGTGCGCCAGCAGCGCGGCCATGAAGCCGGAGCCGGCGCCGATCTCGAGCACGCTCTCGTGACGCTGCAACTGCAGCTCCTGCAGCAGCCGCGCCTCGACGCGCGGCGCCAGCATGCACTGGCCTTCGGGCAGCGGGATCTCGGTGTCGGTGAAGGCCAGCGCGCGGTAGGGCGCGGGCACGAAGTCCTCGCGCCTGACCACCGCCAGCAGCGCCAGCACGGCGGGGTCGAGCACGTCCCACGGGCGGATCTGCTGCTCGATCATGTTGAAGCGGGCTTGTTCGATGTTCATGCGTGCATCTCTGATGAGCTCGAGGATGAGGCGAGGCCGGATTCTAGGTTCGTGCCAGTGCGGCACCCGCGCCGCGGCGGCGGCGCGCCCACCGCGACAGGTCGTCCAGCCAGCAATAGATCACCGGCACCACCACCAGCGTCAGCAGCGACGAGGTGATGACGCCGCCGATCACCGCCTGGCCCATCGGCGCGCGCTGTTCCGAGCCTTCGCTCAGGCCCAGCGCCAGCGGCAGCATGCCGAAGATCATGGCCAGCGTGGTCATCAGGATCGGCCGCAGGCGCACGCGCGCGGCCTGCAGCAGCGCCTGCGTACGCTCGACGCCGTCGCGCTGCGCGCGGATCGCGAAGTCGATGAGCAGGATCGCGTTCTTCGTCACCAGCCCCATCAGCATGACGATGCCGATGATCGAGAACAGGTTCAGCGTCGAGCCGAACAGCAGCAGCGCCAGCACCACGCCGATCAGCGTCAGCGGCAGCGAGCTCATCAGCGCCAGCGGCTGCAGGAAGCTGCGGAACTGGCTGGCCAGGATCATGTAGATGAAGACCACGCCCAGCGCCAGCGCCTGCACCGCGTAGACGAAGCTCTCCTGCATGTCCTTGGTCGAGCCGCCGAAGCGGAAGCTGTAGCCGGGCGGGAAGGCGGTGTCCTCGAGCACCGCGCGGATGTCAGCCGCCACCTGGCCCGACGCGCGCCCGCTGACGTTGGCGGTGATCTCGACTTCGCGGTTCAGGTCGCGGCGGTTGATCTGGTTGGCGCCGCTGGACGGCCGCACCTCGGCCACCTGCGACAGGCGCACGATGCGCGCCGAGCCGTCGGCGTTGCTGCCGATGCTCAGCCCCAGGCGTTCGATGTCGGCGGCCACGTGGCGCTTGCCCGGGCTCAGCCGCAGCTTGACGTCGTAGTTCTGGTCGTCCTCGGCGCGCCAGTTGCCGAGCGTGTCGCCGGCCACCAGCAGGCGCAGCGCGCTGGTGATCGCACCGACGCTCAGGCCGGCGTCGGAGGCCGCATCGCGCTTGACGCGGATCGCCAGTTCGGGCTTGTTCGGCTTGGAGCTGCTGTCCAGGTCGACCAGGCCGGGGATGGCCGCCAACCGCGGCATCAGCTGTGCCGTGAGCCGGTCGAGTTCGCGCAGGTCTGCGCCCTGCAGCGACAGCTGGATCGGCTTCATGCCGCCCACCGGGTCGAGCAGGCCGACGTGCGTGACGGTGATGCCGGGCACCGCGGCCAGCCGCTCGCGCAGCGGCGGCGACAGCTGGTCCACGCTCAGCCGGCGCTGGTGGCGGTCGACCAGGCGCACGAAGATCTGCACCTGGTTGCGGCCCAGCGCCTGCCCGGTGTTGATCGTGGCCACCGTGTACTGCACCTCGGGCTGCTCGCGGATGATGCGTTCGACCTGCTGCGTCTTGGCCTCGGTGACTTCGAGCGACGAGCCCACCGGGGTGTAGAAGTTGACGAAGGTCTCGGAGAAGTCGGCCTTGGGCACGAACTCGGTGCCCACCAGCGGCAGCAGCGCGAAGCTGGCCGCCAGCGTGCCCAAGGCCGTGGCCAGCGTGGCCAGCCGGTGGCGCAGCGACCAGTCGAGGATGCGCGTGTAGCCGCCGCTCAGCCGGTGCGAGAACACGTCGACCGCGCCGGTGAGGCGGCCGAGCGTGCGCTCGTACAGGCTCCTGCGCGGGTTCGGCGTGCCTTCGGCATGGATGGCCGGGTCGTGCCAGACGCTGGACAGCATCGGGTCGAGCGTGAAGCTGACGAACATGCTGATCAGCACGGCGGCGACGATGGTGATGCCGAACTCGTGGAAGAACTTGCCGATGATGCCGCCCATGAAGCCGATGGGCAGGAACACGGCGACGATCGACAGCGTGGTGGCCAGCACCGCCAGGCCGATCTCCTGCGTGCCGTCGAGCGCCGCGGCGTGCGAATCTTTCCCCATTTGCACGTGGCGCACGATGTTCTCGCGCACGACGATGGCGTCGTCGATCAGCAGGCCCACGCACAGGCTCATGGCCATCAGCGTGACCATGTTGATCGAGAAGCCGAAAAGGTGCATGAACAGGAAGGTGCCGATCAGCGCGATCGGCAGCGCCAGCCCGGTGATGACCGTCGAACGCCACGAGTTCAGGAACAGGAAGACGATGGCGATGGTCAGCAGCGCGCCTTCGAGCAGCGTCTGGCGCACGTTGTTCACCGACACGCGGATCGGCCGCGAGTTGTCGCGCACCACGTCCAGCACCATGCCCGGCGGCAGCTGCGGCCCGAGCTGCGCGAGCGCGGCGTTCAGTCCGTCCACCACCTCGATGGTGTTCTCGCCCTGCGACTTGCGCACGTCCAGCACCAGCGTGCGCTGGCCGTTGAACAGCGCCAGCGTGTCGATCTCCTCGGGTCCGTCGACGACATCGGCGAGCTGGCCCAGGCGCACCGGGGCGCCGTTCTTGCGCGCGACGATGATCTGCGCGAAGTCCTCGGGCCGCTTGATGCGCGCGTCGATCTTCAGCACCTTTTCGGCGTCGCCGGTACGCAGCGTGCCCGCCGGCAGCTCCTGGTTGTCGGCGCGCACGGCGGCCAGCACCTGTTCGACGCTGATGCCCAGCGCGTCCATCGCCGCCGGGCGCAGGTACAGGTTGATCTCGCGCTTGCGCGCGCCGACCAGCGTCACCGAGCCGACGCCGCGCACGTTCTCGAGCCGCTTGCGCACCACCTGGTCGGCGAAGGTGGTCAGCTCCTGCTGGCTGCGCGTGCCGCCGGGCGAGGTCAGCGCCAGCGTGTAGATCGGCCGGCTCGCCGGGTCGAAGCGCGAGACGCGCGCTTCCTTGACCTCCTCGCGCAGATTGGGGCGGATCGCCGCCACCTTCTCGCGCACGTCGTCGGCGGCGCGGCGCCCGTCCATGTCCAGGTTGAACTGCACGATGACCACCGAGCTGCCCTCGTAGGAGCGCGAGTACAGCTGGTTGATGCCGGCGATGGTGTTGACCGCCTCCTCGACCTTGCGCGTCACCTCCTGCTCGACGATCTCCGGCGCCGCGCCGGGATAGTCGATCTGCACCACCACGGTCGGAAAGTCGACGTCGGGGAACTGGTCGACCTTCAGCCGCTGGTACGAGAACAGCCCGAGCACGACGAAGGCCAGCATGACCATCGTGGCCATGACCGGGTTGGCGATGGCGACGCGCGTGAACCACATGGAGCGTGGGGCGCGTCAGCGCGCGGCGCTGGCCGCGGCCGATGCGGGCTCGACGACGCGCACCGTGGCGCCGTCGCGCACCGCGCCCAGGCTGCCGGCGAGCACGCGGTCGCCGTCGTCCAGGCCGCGCAGCACCTCGACCGCCTGCTGCGCCGCGCCGCTGCCGGCCTGGCCGCGCGCGCCGAGCTCGACCACGCGCTGCGCCACCCGGCTGCCGTCGAGCTTGAGCGCATAGGGCTGCGCCTGGTCATGGCGCACCGCGCTGAGCGGCATCAGCAGTGCGGAGCGCCGTTCCAGCTCGATCGCGCCGCGCGCGAACAGGCCCTGGCGCAGCGCCGGATGCGGCGCCAGCTCGAGGTACGCGACGACGCTGCGCGAGCCCGGCTGCGCGCTCGGGTTGATGCGCGCCACGCGCGCCGCCACCGCGCCGTCGATGCCGTCGACCTGGAGCCGCGCCGTGTCGCCGACGCGCAACTGCCCGGCGTCCTCCGGCGCGACGCTGGCCTGCAATTCGAGCTTCGACAGGTCGACGATCTCCAGCAGCTTGGCGTCCACCGGCACGCGTTCGCCTGGCTGCACCAGGCGCTGCGCGATCTGCCCTGCGATGGGTGCGAGCACCGTGGCATCGGCGCGCGACTTGCGCGCCAGCTCCACCGCCGCCAGCGCCGCCTGCAAGGTAGCCTGGGCGCCGGCTTCGGTGGAGACGGCGTTTTCCAGCGCGGTGGCCGAAATGAAGCCCTGCGTCACCAGTGAGCGGCTGTTCTGCAGCGTGCGCTGCGCGATCTCGAGCTGCGCGCGCGCGGCGTGCGCCTGCTGCTCGGCCTGGCGCAGCCGCCAGTCGAATTCGACCGGGTCCAGCTGCGCCAGCACCTGGCCCGCGCGCACGCTGTCGCCTTCGCGCACCGCGACGCTCTTGACTTCGGCGGCGATGCGCGCCTTGACGAAAGCGCTGTTCACCGCCATCAGGCTGCCCGAGACCTCGAGCGTGCGCGTCAGCTCGGCGCGGCGCACCGTCTGCAGGTCGGCCGCGGCCAACTCCAGCACCGCGGCCGCCTTGGGCGCGGCCTGCGCCTGCTGCGCGCGGCGGGCGCCGAGCACGCGGCCCACGCCCACCGCCACCAGCGTCAGCAGCAGCATGGCCAACAGCAGCTTGTGCCGGCGCTTCATGGCGCCGCGCGCCGCGTGCGCGCGGCCGTTGCGGAGTTGCCGGCCTGCCGCGGCGCCAGGCCGTGCAGGATCAGGTCGAACTGCGCATCGAGCAGTCGGGCCGGACTCATCTCGGGTTCCATCACCGGGCAGGCGCCGACCGAATGCCGGTGCAGCGCCTGGAACAGCATCGGCGAGATCAGCGCCTGCGTGGTCTCGGCCACCGGTACCGCGCGGAACTCGCCGCGCTCGATGCCTCGTTGCAGCAGCCCGGCTACCAGCCGGCGCCCCGGCAGCGCTACTTCGTCGGTGTAGAACTGCGCCAGCTCGGGGAAGTTGCGCGCCTCGGCGAAGATGATCTTGAAGATGCCGCCGGCGGCGGTGTCGCCGACGCGCTGCCACCAGGCGTTCATCAGCAGCCGCAGCAGTTCGGTGCTGGGGCCGTCGAAGTGGTCGGCGATGCGCTGGCCCTCGGCGATCAGCGCCGCGATGTTGTTGCGCACCACCGCCTTGAACAGCTCTTCCTTGCTCGGGAAGTACAGGTACAGCGTGCCCTTGGACACGCCGGCGCGCGCCGCCACTTCCTCGCTGCGCGTGGCGCTGAAGCCTTTTTCGACGAAGAGCTCCAGCGCAGCGTTCAACAACTCCTGCGGGCGCGCCTGCTTGCGGCGTTGCCGCGGCGGTGCGAAGGCGAGGGCGGAGGTCGGCTGCGGCATGAATAAGTGACTGCTCAGTCAGTAGTGTAGCGGCTTCGACGGATCAATCGATGAGCTCGATCGCGCCGCGAGTGCCCCTCGATCGAGCATCAATCGAGTGTCGGCAGTGGACGCCTTTCCTAGAATCCGGCCAATGAAGAGCTCGAGCTGGACCGCCGCTGCGCTGTTCGCCGCCGCGCTGGCCGGCGGCGGCTGGTGGCTGTTCGTGCGCCAGGCCGAGCCCGAGCAGGGCTTCCGCACCGCGCGCATCGAGCGCGGCCCGCTGCAGGCCGCGGTTTCGGCCACCGGCACGGTGACGCCGGTGCGCCAGGTGCAGATCAGCTCGCAGGTGTCGGGGCAGATCAAGGAGCTGTTCGTCGACTTCAACAGCCAAGTCAAGGAAGGCCAGCTGATTGCGCGCCTGGATCCCGAGACCTTCGAATACCGCGTGCGCCAGTCCGGCGCCGACCTGGAAGCGGCGCGCGCCTCGGTGCTGACCGCGCAGGCCAATGTGCGCAGCGCGCAGGCGCAGCTGACGCGCGCGCAGGGCGACCTGGGCGAGGCGCAGCGCGACGAGCGGCGCAAGCAGGACCTGCTGGCGCAGAACTTCATCTCCTCGGCCGAGCTGGACAGCGCGCGCTCGAAGAGCGCCTCGCTGGCCGAGGCGCTGAACGTCGCGCGCGCGCAGGTCGAGGTGGCGCGCGCGCAGGCGCAGACGGCGATGGCCATCGTGCGCCAGCGCGAGGCGCAATTGATGTCGGCGCGGGTCGATCTGCAGCGCACGCAGATCCGCTCGCCGGTGGACGGCATCGTCATCAAGCGCAGCGTCGAGGTCGGTCAGACGGTGGCCGCCAGCCTGCAGGCGCCGGAGCTGTTCGTCATCGCGCGCAACCTGTCGGACATGCAGGTCGAGGCGGCCATCGACGAAGCCGACATCTCGCGCGTGGGCGACGGCCAGAAGGTCGGCTTCACCATCGACGCCTTTCCCGGCCGCAGCTTCGACGGCGTCGTGCACCAGGTGCGCAAGGCGGCGGTCACCGCGCAGAACGTGGTGTCCTACACCGTCGTGGTCAGCTTCGCCAACCCCGCGTCGCTGATGCTGCCGGGCATGACCGCCAACGTGCGCATCATCACCGACACGCGCGACGGCGTGTTGAAGGTGCCCAACGCCGCGCTGCGCGTGCGCATTGCCGGCATCGAGCCCGAAGGCGGCGCCTCGGCGCCGCCGGCCGCCAGCGGCGCAGCGGCCGCGCCGCGCGCCGGCGGCGGGTCGATCTGGCCGCAGGCGCAGGCGCAGCCGGCGCCCGAAGGCGCGGGCGGCGGGCCGCTGGCCGAGTTCCGCCAGCAGCTGATCGCCGAGCTGCAGCTGACGCCGCCGCAGCTCGCCCAGGTGGATGCGGTGATCGCCGCGCAGCGCCCGCGCTTTGCCGAACTGGGCAGCCTGCCCGAGGCCAAGCGCGCCAAGGCGCGCGACCTGATCCTGTCGGACATGCGCGCGCTGATCGGCCAGCAGCTCGCGCCCGAGCAGCAGCCGCGCTACCAGAAGCTGCTGGCCGAGCTGGCCGGGCGGCAGCTGGCGCGCGGGCGGCTGTACCTGCTCGACGACACCGGCAAGCCGCGCGCGTACAGCGTGCGCCTGGGCATCAGCGACGGCGTGATGACCGAGCTGCTGGTCGCCCCCGATGCGCCCGAGGCCCGCGTGCTGGTCGAGGGCGCCACGGTGATCACCGCGGTCGTCACCGCCGGCAGCGGCACACAACGCCCGGCGGCGCGGCCGTTGTTCTGAGCCGCGAAGGGCGTGGCCGCCGTGGCACTGATCGAGGCCCGCGACCTGGTCAAGACCTACCGCATGGGCGAGCAGGTGGTGCACGCGCTCGATGGCGTGTCGGTGGACATCGCCGAAGGTGAATTCGTGGCCGTCATGGGCGCGTCGGGCTCGGGCAAGAGCACCTTGATGAACATGTTCGGCTGCCTGGACCGGCCGAGCAGCGGCACGCTGCGGCTGGCCGGCGAGGACGTGCAGCGCATGGACGGCGACGCGCTGGCGTCGCTGCGCAACCGGCGCATCGGTTTCGTGTTCCAGCAGTTCAACCTGCTGCCGCGCACCAGCGCGCTCGACAACGTCGCGCTGCCGTTGATCTATGCGGGCGTGAAGCCCGCCGAGCGCCGCGCGCGCGCGCTGGCCGCGCTGCGGCGCGTCGGCCTGGGCGAGCGTGCCGCGCACCTGCCGGCCGAGCTGTCGGGCGGGCAGCAGCAGCGCGTGGCGATCGCGCGCGCGCTGGTCAACCAGCCGCAGCTGATCCTGGCCGACGAGCCCACCGGCGCGCTCGACACGCATACCTCGGACGAAATCATGCGGCTGCTGGCCGGGCTGAACGCGCAGGGCATGACCATCGTCATGGTCACGCACGAGGCCGACGTCGCGATGTGGGCGCGCCGGCGCATCGTGGTGCGCGACGGGCGCATCGTCGAGGACCGGCCGCAACAGCCGCAGTCAGCGGCGCCGGCATCGACATGAGCCTGCTGACCGCGCTGGCCTCGGCGCTGAGCGCCCTGGGCACCAACTGGCTGCGCAGCATGCTGACGATGCTGGGCATCATCATCGGCGTGGCCGCGGTGATCACGATGATCGCCATCGGCGGCGGCGCGCGCCAGCGGGTCGAGCAGCAGATCAAGGCGCTGGGCACCAACATCCTGCTGGTGCTGCCCGGCGCGATGACCAGCGGCGGCGTGCGCCTGGGCGCGCAGACCGGCCAGACGCTGACCGAAGAGGACGCGCGCGCGATCGCCGCCGAGGTGCCCGAGGTGCAGGCCGCGGCGGCCAGCCTGCGCAGCAGCACGCAGGTGGTCGCGGGCAGCGCCAACTGGAGCACCTCGGTGCTGGGCACCACCGCCGAGTACCTGGAGGTGCGCGACTGGCCGCTCGCCTCGGGGCGCAACTTCGAGGACGCCGACATGGCCGGCTCGGCCAAGGTGGTGCTGCTGGGCCAGACGGTGGCGCGCGAGCTGTTCGCCGGCGCCGATCCCGTCGACCAGGTGGTGCGCGTGCGCAAGCTGCCGATGCAGGTCATCGGCGTGCTCGCGCGCAAGGGGCAGAACTCGATGGGCTACGACCAGGACGACGTCATCATGGTGCCGCTGTCCACCTACCGCCACCGCATCGAGGGCATGAGCGCGGGGCGCATCAAGCGTGTAGGCGCGATCAGCGTCAAGGTGCGCGAGGGCCGGAGCATGGACGAGGCCGGCGGCAAGATCAGCGTGCTGCTGCGCCAGCGCCACCGGCTGCCCAGCGGCGCCGACGACGACTTCCGCCTGCGCAACCTGAGCGAGATGCTGCAGGCCCAGCAAGAGTCGTCGCGCGTCATGTCGCTGCTGCTGGCCGCGGTGGCCGGCGTCAGCCTGGTGGTCGGCGGCATCGGCATCATGAACATCATGCTGGTCAGCGTCACCGAACGCACGCGCGAGATCGGGCTGCGCATGGCGGTGGGCGCACGCGCGCGCGACATCCTCGGCCAGTTCCTGATCGAGGCGGTGGCGATGAGCCTGGCCGGCGGCGCCATCGGCATCGCCGTCGGCAGCGCCGCCACCTGGGCCATCGGCCGCTTCGCCGGCTGGCAGGTGCTGCTGTCGGCCGAGTCGATCCTGCTCGCGGTGGGCTTCTCGGCCGCGGTGGGCGTGTTCTTCGGCTTCTATCCGGCGCGCCGCGCGGCGGCGCTGCTGCCGATCCAGGCCCTCAGACATGAATAGGCATGGCATGAACAGGCGCGCCGCGGCGCTGGCCGCGGCCGCGGCGCTGCTCGGCGGCTGCGCCGCGCTGCTGCCGGCTTCGATCGTCGTCAGCGAGGCCGAGCTGCAGGCGCAGCTGCAAAGGCGCTTCCCGCTGCAGCGCAGCCTGCTCGACAGCGTCGATCTGGAACTGGCCGATCCGCGCGTGCGGCTGGACGCGTCCGCGCAGCGCATCGCCACCGAGCTGACGCTGCGCGGCAGCGAGCGCCGCTCGGGCCGCGGCCTGCAGGGCCGGCTGGCGCTGGACTACGCGCTGCGCTACGAGCGCGCCGACGCCAGCGTGCGCCTGGTGCAGCCGCGGGTGCAGAGCCTGCAGTTCGACGAAGCGCCGGGCCTGTCCGGCCGCCGCGCCGAGTCGCTGCAGCGCATCGGCTTGGCGCTGGCCGAGCGGCTGCTCGACGACCTGGTGCTGTACCGCGTGCCGCCGCAGCGGCTCGAGCGCCTGCGCCGCGCCGGCGTGCAGCCCGGCGTGCTGCAGGTCACGCCCGAGGGGCTGGAGATCACGCTCGAGCTGCTGGCGCCGTAGCGCGCCGTGTTTGCCCGCTTATCATGCGCCGCTTCGGAAGGGGCGGCGCGTGCCGCGAAGGGCGACTGGCGTTGGACATGCTGCTGCTGGGCAAGGCCGCGATCATGGGCGTGGTCGAAGGGCTCACCGAGTTCCTGCCGATCTCCTCCACCGGCCACCTGATCCTCGCCGGCTCGCTGCTCGACTTCACCGGCGACAAGATCAAGGTCTTCGAGATCGCCATCCAGACCGGCGCGATCTTCGCGGTGATCCTGGTGTACTGGCAGCGGCTGCGCGACACCGCCGCGGGTCTGGGCTCGGACCCGCAGGCGCGGCGCTTCACGCTCAACGTGCTGATCGCCTTCGTGCCGGCGGTGGTGCTCGGGCTGCTGTTCGGCAAGGCGATCAAGGCGCATCTGTTCAACCCCACCGTGGTGGCGTCCGCCTTCATCGCCGGCGGGCTGATCATCCTGTGGGCCGAACGCCGGCCGGCCAGCGCGGTGCGCATCCATGCGGTGGACGACATGACGGCCTGGGACGCGCTGAAGGTCGGCCTGGTGCAGTGCCTGGCGATGATCCCCGGCACCAGCCGCTCCGGCGCCACCATCATCGGCGGCATGTTGCTGGGCCTGAGCCGCCGCGCGGCCACCGACTTCAGCTTCTTTCTGGCGATCCCGACGCTGATCGGCGCCGGCGCCTACAGCCTGCTGAAGGAACGCGCGCTGCTGAGCATGGCCGACGTGCCGCTGTTCGCGGTCGGCTTGCTGTTCTCCTTCGTCAGCGCCTGGCTGTGCGTGCGCTGGCTGCTGCGCTACATCGCCACGCACGACTTCGTGCCCTTCGCCTGGTATCGCATCGTCTTCGGCGCGGTGGTGCTGCTCACCGCGTGGACCGGCTGGGTCAGCTGGGTCGATTGACGAAGAGCAGGTCCCACACGCCGTGGCCGAGCTTCAGGCCGCGCGCCTCGAACTTGGTCTGCGGGCGCCAGGCGGGGCGCGGCGCGTAGTCTGCGGCGCTGTTCGACAGCATGGCTTCGGCCGACAGCACCTGCAACATCTGCTCGGCATAGGGCTGCCAGTCGGTGGCGCAGTGCAGATAGCCGCCCGGCGCCAGCC
>OEIU01001821.1_pt1 | contig 12609 bp, 13 predicted proteins | sample 1539221 | NCBI WGS metagenome assembly OEIU01 (sample SAMN03792071, study PRJEB22550) | activated sludge metagenome | feature: wastewater treatment plant; material: activated sludge; isolation source: Wastewater treatment plant of a petroleum refinery complex | place: Argentina: Zarate | collected...
AGCGCTTTTCCGATTGTTTCGGCGCAAGCTCAATCTGGCAGGGTTTGAGGACGTCTCCTCCGAGGAGGTCATCCGCGAAGGCACGCCGGCCGAGGCCATCGTTCAACAGATCGGAGAGGATGAGGACGTGGCGATTCTGGTCCTTGGCGCGGCGGCCGACGCCAAAGGACCTGGACCCCTGGTTTCCTCACTGGCGGCGGGAACGGTAGCTGGCGGCTTTCCCATTCCAATCACCATCGTTCCGGGAAAACTCTCCCTGGAGGAGATAAAAGCCTTGGCGTGATGTGCTGGGACATGATGGATTGGACGCGACCTCGACAAAGATGGCGTCCTGACCTATATCTTAGAACAATTCTAACGCGCAGCGGACACGGTCCGCGACTGGGGCGATCCGGCGCCCCCCAACAAGGATTTCTGCACTCATGTTCATTCAGACCGAAGCGACCCCCAATCCCGCGACCTTGAAGTTCATGCCTGGCAAGGCGGTTCTGGCATCGGGCACGGCCGATTTCCGCTCGCGCTCTGAGGCGGACAAATCGCCGCTGGCCGCGCGCCTGTTCGATATCGATGGCGTCAAAGGCGTGTTCCTGGGTTCCGATTTCATTTCCGTCACCAAGGGCGACATCGAATGGCAGCATCTCAAGCCGGTCGTACTGGGCGCCATCATGGAGCACTACCTGTCGGGTGCGCCGGCGGCCCAGAACGAAGGCGCCAACGATTCCTCCGAGGGCTCTTATGATCCCAACGACGAAGACACCGTGGCGACCATCAAGGAGCTGATCGAGACGCGCGTCCGCCCCGCTGTCGCGCAGGACGGCGGCGACATCACCTTCTCGGGCTTCCGCGACGGCGTCGTCTATCTGCACATGCGTGGTGCGTGCGCGGGATGTCCAAGTTCCACGGCCACATTGCGCCACGGCATCGAGAACCTCCTCAAGCACTTCTGTCCGGACGTACAGTCGGTTCAGGCCGTGTAAGGGCCGCAGTGGGCCGCTGTCGCCGGGACAAGGGCCGCTAAATTGAATTTAGGCGCCTGAATTCGTGAAACCCCGAACGCGGGGTTTGCGGCCGCGCACGATCCAAGCAAAGGAACCTCACGCATGACCGCAAACCCGCGCGGCGCAATCAGTTCATCTGCGCTCGATCAGATCTTCATCGACGCGCGCACGCATTCCAAGTGGCTGCCCGGTGAGGTTTCCGATGACACGCTGCGCCAGCTTGTCGATTGTCTCAAGCTCGGCCCCACCAGCGCGAACTGCTCGCCGGCGCGCATCGTGTTCGTAAAGTCGCGCGAGGCCAAGGAGCGTCTGAAGCCGCACTTGAGCGAAGGTAACCGCGACAAGACCATGGCCGCTCCCGTTACCGCCATAGTTGGTCAGGATCTGCGCTTTCATGAGCATCTGCCCAAGCTGTTTCCCCATACCAACGCGCGCTCCTGGTTCGCCGGAAACGAGGCAAAAATACGCGAGACCGCGTTCAGGAACTCCTCTTTGCAAGGCGCGTATCTGATTATTGCGGCGCGTGCTTTGGGTCTCGACTGCGGACCGATGTCGGGGTTCGACAACGCCGGCGTCGACGCGGCCTTCTTTGCAGGCAAAGATATCAAATCGAATTTCTTGTGCAATCTTGGCTATGGCGATGCGTCGGCACTGCGCCCGCGCGGCCCGCGCTTTGCCTTCGACGAAATGGCCAGGATAGCTTAAAGCTCCAGGCATTATGAACGTTCTGGCCTTCGACACCTGCTTTGACGCCTGCTCGGTCGCGGCCGGGCGCGGACTGCGCAGTCTCGCTCCTTCGATCGTTTCCTTGTACGAACCCATGAGCAGCGGCCAGGCGGAGCGTCTGGTTCCCATGATCGAAGAGGCCTTGGCGGCGACAGGAATGGCGGCCGGGGATCTCGACCGTATTGCCGTGACCTGCGGCCCGGGTACGTTCACCGGCACGCGCATCGCGGTCTCGGCCGCGCGCGCGTTGGCGCTCGTTGTAGGCGCACCCATCGTCCCTGTCTCCACATTGCATCTGATGGCCATGGACCCAGCCGCCAATGCGTCCGGCGCGGACGAATTGGCGATTGCGACCGATGCGCGCCGGGGCGAGGTGTATATGGAACGATTTGATCCACATACTTTGCAATCGCGTGCGCCGGCCGTGGCCTTCAAGGTGGAGGAGGCCGCGCGCCGGCTCAGCGGCAAAAGTATCGTCGTTGCAGGCTCGGGCGCGTCAGCCGTCGCAGCCGCCGCGCGCGGCCTCGGCAAGGACGTTAGGGCCATTGCGCCACACCTGTTGCCAGATTCTGCTGACGTTCTTTTCCTCGCCACGCGGATGATGCATTTTAGCAGCGTACAGGCCTTTTACCTGCGTCCGCCCGATGCCAAACCGCAAATCAATGCGGTCCCCGCATAGGATTTGAGGCATGACGTCGAACGTAACGCCCTTCCGCAACGTCAAGCACGTCTCACTGTTGTGGGCGGCGCCCGAGCGGGCGGAGGAGATTGCGGCGCTGCATGCCCGCGTGTTCGCTGACGCCTGGGCCGAGGGATCCATCAAATCGCTGTTGGAGCATCCTGCTTCCACGTCGCTGATTGCCGTCGCGGGCGACCCCAAAACGATCAAGGGTTTTGTCATCGCGCAACTAGCGGCGGATGAAGCGGAGGTGCTCTCCATCGCCGTGGCGCCTGACTGGCAGCACGCGGGTCTTGGCGCGATGCTGATGGAGGGGCTGGCCCGTGCATCCAGAAAAGGCGAGGCGCGTCGCATATATCTGGAGGTGGCGGAGGACAACGCCGCCGCATTGGCTTTATATCGCAGGCTTGGCTTCAAGGAGACCGGCCGGCGCAAGAAGTACTATCATCGCCCCGATGGCGCCATTGATGCACTTGTCCTGACACTGCCGCTTTGAGGAACTATCGCAATGCGCCGCGGATTGGGCGGCGAGGTGGACGTTGCCGGGGGCCTGTGCCTATAAGTCGAACGTCGATCTTTTATGTCAATCGTCGTGGGTTTGAGCGCCAACGCAATGCCGGCAACGCGCCAGGAATCTCAGACGCGCATCGAGATGCGGTGCAGCGAGCAGGGCCTGAGGATGACAGGTCAGCGCCGCACGATCGCGCGCGTTCTCAGCGCGGCGAAAGACCATCCTGACGTTGAGGAGGTTCACCGCCGCGCCAGCGCGCTCGATGCCAGGATTTCGCTGTCGACCGTCTACCGGACACTGAAGCTGTTTGCCGAGAAGGGCATTCTCGAGAGGCATGACTTCGGCCAAGGCGGCCCAAGCCGCGGCCGCTACGAGGTTGCTTCGCGCCGGCATCACGACCACCTCGTCGACATCGAGACGGGGCGCGTCATAGAATTCGCCAACGAGGAGATCGAGGCGCTTCAGGAGCGTGTCGCGCGCGAACTCGGGTTCACGCTGGTCGGCCACAGGCTGGAACTCTATGGCGTGCCACTTTCCAGGAAGAAGGGAGCGCGTGACGGCTGAGGCGAATGTCATGAGCCGGAAGTCCGCAATGATGGATCACAGCGGCAATGAAACTGCGGGCCAGCCTCAATTCAGCATGCTGAGGGCCGGGACCGTGCTCGCGCTTTTCATGACGTTGACCGTGCCGCTTATGCCGGTGCAGGCGCTGCTGCTCAAAGCATCGCCCAAGGCTGCACGGCGCTTTCCGCATTGGTATCACCGTCAAGTCTGCCGCGTGCTCGGAATCAAACTGACCATCAACGGCGCGGTCGTCCGCGATTGCCCCGTGCTGCTGGTTTCCAATCACACATCCTGGTTGGACATTCCCGTCCTGTCTGCCGTGGCACCCGTGTCGTTCGTTGCGAAAAAGGAGGTCGGCAGCTGGCCGTTTGTCTCCGCTCTTGCGCGGCTCCAGCGCTCGGTGTTCGTCGATCGCGCACGCCGGCAGGCGGCCGGGGAAACGGCCGGCGAGATCACCGAGCGATTGAAGACAGGGGACGCGATCGTCCTGTTTGCTGAAGGCACCTCGAGCGACGGCAATCGCGTGCTCCCGTTTAAGACATCGCTGTTTGCCGCCGTAAAGCCGTCGCGCACAAACGGGGCTGCCACGCAAGGCGAGCCTATCAGCCAGCCGGGTAGAGATGCTCCAGGCCCCATGGTTCAGACGCTCGCCGTCGTCTACACGCATTTGCATGGCGTGCCGATTGGACGGGCGGACCGGCCGCGCGTCGGCTGGTACGGCGACATGGAGATGCAGTCGCACGCGTGGGCCCTGTTGGGCGCCGGGCCGTTGGCCGTCACGGTCGACGTTTCGCCGCCTGTTCCCTTAAGCAACTTTGCCGATCGCAAGTCCCTTGCGATTTCGAGCGAGCGCACCGTGCGCGCGGCCGTTCACCGCATCCTGCGGGACCGCAAGCCCGGCGAGCAGTTGGAGCCCGTCGAACCCGAGGCGGAGGCCCGGAAGATGCGGCCCGTGCGCGCCGCGGCGGGCGAAAAATGGACATGACCCCGGTCTTGTGTGCTATCGCAGCGGCCAACAGTCACTAACGAGCGCAACGGAGCCCGCCACGCATGGGCGAAACCTCGATCATCGACAGCAAGAATCACGCGCAGCCTTCAATCGATCCTGCGCAGGAGCCTCCCGCGACAAAGGCGGTGTTCGTCAAAACGTTTGGCTGCCAAATGAATGTCTACGACAGCGACCGCATGATGGAGGCGCTGGCGCGTGAAGGCTACGGGGTGACCGATAGCCCCGACAATGCCGATCTCATAATTCTCAATACATGCCACATCCGCGAGAAAGCGGCCGAGAAGGTCTATTCGGAGCTTGGCCGGCTGAAGCAACTGAAGGATCTGCGGCGTGCGGACGGCAAGCAGACCGTCATCGCCGTTGCGGGTTGCGTTGCCCAGGCCGAGGGCGCCGAAATCACAGCCCGCCAGCCCGCGGTCGATCTCGTGATCGGGCCGCAGAGCTATCATCGCTTGCCCTCGCTGATCGGACGGGTGTCGCGAGGAGAATCGCGCATCGTCGAGACGGAGTTTCCGGAAGAGGACAAATTCCAGTCGCTGCCCGAACGCGCGGTGCAGAGAAACCCGAGTGCGTTTCTCACCGTGCAGGAAGGTTGCGATAAATTCTGTACCTTCTGCGTCGTGCCCTACACGCGCGGGATCGAGGTTTCGCGCCCCGTGGCCGATGTCGAGAAGGAGGCGCGTAAACTCGTTGCCTCTGGAGTCCGCGAGCTGACGCTGCTCGGCCAGAACGTCAACGCCTATCATGGGCAAGGCCCTGGCGGCCAAACCGTGACGCTCGCCGGACTTCTCGACCGGCTGAGCGCCATCGAGGGGCTCGCGCGGCTGCGGTACACCACGAGCCACCCGCGCGACATGAGCGACGATCTTATCGCCGCCCACGCCGGCAACCCGAAGGTGATGCCATTCCTCCATCTGCCGGTGCAGTCGGGATCAGACCGCATTCTGGCAGCGATGAACCGCAGGCATACCGCGCAAGAGTATCTGCGGCTTATCGCGCGCATACGTGCGGCCCGGCCTGATATCGCCCTGTCGAGCGACTTCATCGTTGGTTTTCCCGGTGAGACGGAAGCCGACTTTGAGGCGACACTCGATCTGGTGCGTGCGGTGGGGTTCGCCCAAACGTTTTCCTTCAAATACTCCGCCCGTCCCGGCACGCCCGCCGCGAGCGCCGAGGACCAGGTTCCCGAAGCGATAAAGACCGAGCGGCTCGCCCGGCTCCAGGATTTGCTGGAAAGCCAGCAGGCAGCCTTCAACGCCGCCCTGGTGGGCCACGTCCTGCCGGTGCTTTTCGAGCGGAAGGGCCGCCGTGAGGGCCAGATTGTGGGCCGTTCACCCTACCTGCAGCTTGTCCACGCCGACGCGGCAGCCGATCTGATCGGCCAGATCCGACCCGTGGCCGTGCGCTCGGCCAGCCAGCTGACCCTGTCAGGTGTAATCGAAGCGGCATAAACTGGGGGTTCAGGGGCTTGTTGCCCGCACCACACTTCCCGTGGCACGCTGGGAGCACTAAATTCGGTGTGCGACGCGAGCCCGGTTTACGATTCGCTTGGTTGCGCGATCTGATTGGCCGTTGAAGCCGTTAAAGGAGATACCAGACTTGGCAGGTTTTCGCGGGCTTCCCGCTTCAGCCTCGCGCCGCGAGGGCAAGACCGAGGTGCAAGGCGCCCGGATCGTCGTTCCCTTTGAGGACAACCGCCTTCTGACCCGCCTGCTCGGCGAGTACGACAGCCATCTGGCCCTGATCGAAGACCGTCTCGGCATCAACGCACATGCCCATGGCAACGTCGTCATCCTGACGGGTCCGGCCAATGCCTGCGCGCTGGCGCGCGACGTTCTGGAAAAGCTCTACGCGCGCGTCGCCAAGGGTGAAAGCATCGGCGCAGGAGATTTCGACGGACTGATCCGGCATGCCCGCACGGAAGGTCCAAGCAGCGATGGCCAAGCGCAGATTGCAACGCGGCGGCGTGTCGTCAAGGCGCGCACGCCGATGCAGTCGAGCTACATCCGCGCGATCGAAAAGCACGACCTCGTCTTTGGGATCGGGCCTGCGGGCACGGGCAAAACCTACCTCGCGGTTGCCTTTGCCGCCCATTGCCTGGAGCGAGGCGTGGTGGAGCGCATCATTCTTTCGCGTCCCGCGGTCGAAGCCGGCGAGCGCCTGGGCTTCCTGCCGGGTGACATGCGCGAGAAGGTCGACCCCTATCTGCGTCCGCTCTACGACGCGCTTTACGACGTTTTACCCCCTGAAAAGGTGGAGCGCGATCTGGAAACCGGCGTGATCGAGATCGCGCCGCTGGCGTTCATGCGCGGACGCACGCTCGCCAACGCCTTCGTCATCCTCGACGAAGCGCAGAATACCACATCGATGCAGATGAAGATGTTCCTCACCCGCCTTGGCGAAGGCTCCAAGATGGTGGTGACGGGCGATCCCACGCAGATCGACTTGCCACCGGGAATGCGCTCCGGTTTGGAGGAGGCCGTATCCCTGCTCGACGGCGTGGACGACATTTCGGCGATCCGTTTCACCGGCGCGGACATCGTGCGCCGTGATCTCGTCGCCAAGATCGTTGCCGCCTACGACAAGGCGGTTTGAGACGGGCCCATGTCTGAGCGCGTGTCCGAGAGACGCCCGGGGCGGCCTGCCTCGCTGACCGCCGATGTCATCGAGGACGCCGGGGATTGGTCTTTTCTGAAGGATGCGTCCGCGCTCGTCGAGGCCGCCTGCCTGCAAGTGGCAGCCGACGAGACTATGCCGGCAAAGCCGGCCAGCGTCACGATTGTACTGTCGGACGATCGGAACGTGAGCGCGCTCAACAGTCAGTTCCGGGGCAAACCCAAGCCCACGAACGTGCTGTCATTTCCGGCTGGCGCAGGGGCCGAGCCCGGCAATCTCGGCGACATCGTCGTTGCCTGCGAGACCCTGCTGCGCGAGGCGGCGGATGAAGACATCTCGCCTGAGCATCACTTCCAGCACCTCGTCGTGCACGGTATTTTGCATCTGATGGGCTTCGATCACGAGACGGACGCCGAAGCTGAGCGCATGGAAGCCCTTGAAATTCGTATTCTGGCGCGTCTTGGCATCGCAAACCCCTACACGGCGCCTCTCGATCCCGCTAAGAGTTGATCTCCGCGTCAAGCGAACAGAGACCATGAGTGATACTTCGAGCGACAAAAGTTCCCCAGATGCCTTGGCTGACGAACACCGAGGCTGGCTTCAGGTTTTGCGCCACAAGCTGGGGCTGACCGGACCGCAGACCCTGCGCGATACGCTGGAAGGCGTGCTCAAGGCGCCCGACACCAACGCCGCCTTTTCGGACGCAGAGCGCGGCATGCTTTCGCGGCTTCTGCGGTTTGGCGGCAGCCGCGTCGACGACATCATGGTGCCGCGTGCAGATATCACCGCGCTGGATGAAACCGAGCCGATTTCGGAGTTGCTCAAGACGTTCATCGAGGCCGGCGTATCGCGGATCCCGATCTTCCGCGAAACGCTCGATGATCCGCGCGGCATGATCCATATCAAGGATCTGTTTGGCTGGGTGGTTGCCGAAGCCAGAGATCATGCCGCACCAGCTTGCGCGAGCGAAGCAAAGCCGGTGGATGACCAGGGTGCGGCCGCGCAAGTCATGGCATCGCTCAATCTCGGCAACGTCAATCTCAGCCGTCCGATTTCGGCGGCAAAAATCCGCCGGCAGGTTCTCTACGTGCCGCCCTCGATGCCGGCCGCCGATCTGCTCATCAAGATGCAGACGTCGCGCAACCACATGGCTCTCGTTGTGGACGAGTACGGCGGCACGGATGGTCTCGTGACCATCGAGGATCTCGTCGAGCAGATCGTGGGCGACATCGAAGACGAGCACGATGAGGCGGAAGAGTGCAACATTGTTGCTGATCCCAAGCAGGGCTTGATCGCGTCCGCGCGGACGCCGATTTCGCAGCTCGAAGAGCATTTAGGGATCAAGATCCTTGAGAAGGACGACGATCAGGACGTCGATACTTTGGGAGGCTTGATCTTCACTCTGCTGGGCCGCGTGCCCTCGCGCGGCGAACTGATACGTCAGGCCAGCGGTCTGGAATTCGAAGTGCTTGACGCGGACCCGCGCCGCGTCAAGAAACTGAAGATCCATGTGCCGCGATCCCTCGCCAAGACGACGGGGCAGACGGGCGGCGCGAAGCCGTCGAAGCCTGAATGAGCGCTGACGCTGGGGCAGACGCCCTCCTCCTTCGACGCTTGCGCGACAAAGTGCGCGCGCTCTCAGGGTGGCGCCGGGCCGTGCTTGCCTTTGCGGGGGGCTCGCTATGCGTGTTGGCGTTCGCGCCGTTTCACGCCTTCCCGGTGCTGTTTCTTACGTTGCCCGTGCTCGTGTGGTTGATCGACGGGGCGCGCGATCCGCGCGATGCCGCGATCGCGGGCTGGTGGTACGGATTTGGCTATTTCCTCTTCAACCTGTTCTGGATCGGCGAAGCGTTCCTAGTTGAGGCAGAGAAGTTTGCATGGCTCTTGCCTTTCGCGGTCACCATGCTGCCGGCGGGGATCGCGCTGTTTTGGGCTGGCGCGAGCGCGTTGTGCAAGCGTTTCTGGTCTGCGGATTGGACGCGTGTCGCTCTGCTCGCGGTCATCATGGCGGCGGTTGAATGGCTGCGCGGACACATTCTGACCGGCCTGCCGTGGAATGTGCTCGGATATGCGCTGACCTATCCGCTGGAACTCATGCAAAGCGCAGCGTTGTTTGGCGTCTATGCATTGAGCATTCCCGCTGTGCTGATTTTCGCTTTGCCTCTCGTGCTGCTGTCCGATTCAGAGCGGGCGTCAGCAAGATTGCGCCTGACCGCCGCCGCAGTCGCCCTCGCGCCGCTTCTGGCGCTCTATGCCTATGGTGCCTGGCGTCTTGGCTCACATCCCATCCGGGACGTTCCGGGCGTGCAATTGCGTATCGTACAGCCGAGCGTTCCCCAGCGCGAAAAATGGCAACCCGACAAGCAGCGCGAAATTTTCGCACTGCACTTGGAGATGTCGGGAAGGGATGCGGCCGGCCAGCGCGATGACCTGAAGGGCGTCACGCACGTCATCTGGCCAGAAGCTGCGATGCCGTTCCTGCCCCTGGAGCATCCTGAAGCGCTTCAAGCCATCGGTCAGATGCTGCCTGCAGGCGCAACGTTGATTTCGGGCGCCCTGCGCCGGGAGATCTCCGATGGCCGTCAGAAGGGTTACAACTCCATCATGGCCTTCAACGATGAAGGCCATCTTATTGCGACGTACGACAAGATCCATCTGGTGCCGTTCGGCGAGTATTTGCCATTCGAGCCTGTGTTGACGGCTTTGGGTCTGTCGAAGCTGACGCAGGGGCTCGGTTCGTTCGATACCGGCTCGCTGCCGCGCAAGCTGATCAACATTCCCAGCCTGCCGCCTGCGGGCGGCCTGATCTGCTATGAGGTCTTGTTCCCGGGTGCGGTCATCGACGATGCTAACCGGCCCCAAGCGCTCATCAACGTGACCAACGACGGCTGGTTCGGTGACACATCCGGTCCACGTCAGCATTTTTATCAGAGCCGCGTGCGCGCCGTGGAGGAAGGTCTCCCGATCGTCCGGGCGGCCAACAACGGGATCTCCGCCGTTATCGATCCGCTGGGCCGGCTGCGGGGTTTTGCCGGCCTGAACCAGAAGGCGGTCATAGATGCTCCTCTGCCCGAGGCGCTCGGGCCTACCCTCTATGGCGCCTTCCGGGGCGGCATCCTGCTTGCGATGGCGCTCGTATTGCTATTGATGTATCGGTTCAGATGGGAGTAAAGCGCGGGCGAGGCTGGCCGATGCTCCGGTCCTCGATATGACCTGCGATTGACGAACCGGTGCCCTGCACCTACCAATTGCATCTGCTGCACTGAATTCAGAGGCCCAGGCTGGTATGGCTGAAGACGCGTTGGACGATATTGACGAGCCGGAACGCAATTCCCGGCGGGCCAACCCCATGGACGTTCACGTCGGCGGACGCGTTCGCATGCGCCGTATGCTTTTGGGCATGAGTCAGGAGAAGCTTGGCGAACAGTTGGGCCTTACCTTCCAACAGGTTCAAAAGTACGAAAAGGGCGTCAACCGCATCGGCGCCAGCCGGCTGTTCGAGCTGGCCAAGGTTTTGGGTGTACCCGTTCAGTTCTTCTACGACGATGCCCCCTCCGGAGCGTCCGGCTTACCCGCCCATGGCTTCGCGGAACGGCCGAGCGACACCTACGTGGTCGACTTTCTCGGCACCCGGGAAGGGCTTGATTTGAACAAGGCTTTTTCGCGCATCTCCGATCCCAAAGTCCGTAAGGCCATCTGTGATCTGGTCAAAGCCCTGGCGGGCGAGGAAAGTTAAGCGAGCCCACGCAAGTGTGGCTGGGCGGTGGACGGATTATGCTGGGGTTTCGGCTCCCCATGCGCTTGACCCTGGCGGCAAAGGCTGCAACAACCCCGCAAATTCGCGCCTACCGGGCCACGCCGGTTGCGCGTATCTCACGCCTTCTTTCAGCGAAATCGTCTGACGGTTCGCATCTTCAACGTACCAGAAATGATACCGGGGGCCATGGTGGCACGTAAGTCATATCTCTTTACGAGCGAGTCGGTTTCGGAAGGTCACCCCGACAAGGTGTGCGACCGGATCTCCGATGAGGTTGTCGATGCGTTCTATCGCGAAGGCGCGAAGGAAGGTCTCGATCCGTGGATCATCCGCGCCGCTTGCGAGACCATGGCGACCACAAACCGCGTGATCATCGCGGGTGAGTATCGCGGTCCGCGCGGCGTCACGGTCGCGGCCATCGAGGATCTGACCCGCAAGGCGATCAAGGACATCGGCTACGAGCAGAGCGGCTTTCACTGGGCAAACACGAATATCGAGGTGCTGTTGCACGGCCAGTCGGCCGACATTGCGGCCGGCGTCGATGCCAAGCAGCCGACCAACCAGGAGGAAGGCGCGGGCGACCAGGGCATCATGTTTGGCTACGCCTGCAACGAGACCCCCGACCTCATGCCGGCGCCGATCTACTACAGCCACAAGGTCCTTCAGGATCTCGCCATCGCACGCAAAACCAGGCAGGGCGATGCCGCAAAGCTCGGCCCCGATTCCAAAAGCCAGATCACCGTGCGCTACGAGAACGGCAAGCCGGTCGGCGTTTCGGCCATCGTCGTCTCGCACCAGCATATCGTTGAGGATCTGACGTCCCGGCAAGTCGCAGAAATCGTCGAGCCCTACGTGCGCAAGGCGCTACCCGAAGGCTGGATCTCCAAGGACACCGTCTGGCACATCAATCCGACAGGTAAGTTCTTCATCGGCGGGCCGGACGGCGATTGCGGCCTGACGGGACGCAAGATCATCGTCGATACCTACGGTGGCGCAGCGCCCCATGGCGGCGGTGCATTCTCCGGCAAGGACCCCACGAAAGTGGACCGCTCGGCCGCTTACGCCGCACGCTATCTGGCAAAAAATGTCGTCGCGGCGGGCGTTGCAGATCGTTGCACTATTCAGCTCTCCTACGCCATTGGCGTGGCCAAACCGTTGTCGATTTACGTCGACACCCACGGCACGGGCGAAGTTGACGAGGCGGCGATCGAGATCGCGCTGGCCAAGTCCATGGACCTCACGCCGCGCGGTATCCGCCACCATCTCGACCTCAACAAGCCGATCTACGCGCGCACATCGGCCTACGGCCACTTCGGCCGCAAGCCTGACAACGAGGGTGGCTTCTCCTGGGAGAAGACGGATCTGGCCGATACGATCAAGAAGGCCGTCGCGTAACAGGCGGCTTTCTTCGACTCGCATTTTGATTCTGCAAACGGTCGCTCGATAGCGGCCGTTTGTCGTTCGACACGAGGCGCAGGCACGTGACCAGTCCAGACGATGACAGGGACTTACGCTCCTATGGGCGCCGGCGCGGCCGTAAGGGCTCACCCCGGCAGGAAGCCCTGAAGCGCGATCTCCTGCCGCGCGTGGCGCTTGATCTTACCGCGCCTTCCGGCCGGCTCGCGGAACGCGAGTCGGAAGGTCCTCTTTCGGATGTGTCCGGCGACACTCCTTCGTCGCGCCGGCCGCCGTCCACCGCGCCTTCCGGCCGGCTCGCGGAACGCGAGTCGGAAGGCGCAACTGAAATGT
>OEIU01001822.1_pt1 | contig 12605 bp, 10 predicted proteins | sample 1539221 | NCBI WGS metagenome assembly OEIU01 (sample SAMN03792071, study PRJEB22550) | activated sludge metagenome | feature: wastewater treatment plant; material: activated sludge; isolation source: Wastewater treatment plant of a petroleum refinery complex | place: Argentina: Zarate | collected...
CCCTCTCGCCGACCCCGGTTGCCAGCGCCGCGGTCACCGCCAGCACCGCCGCTGTCATCGGCAGGGCCACCCCGCCGAGCGCCACCGTGCCGGCGGCGACCATCAGGTAGCCGCTGCCCAGCGCCGGCGCGGCGCGTCGCGCCCCGACCAGCACTCCAGTGCTAACGCGCATCTCACTCACCCCCACCTCGTGACGGGAAACCCAGGCGCGGACCCCGCCCGCCTGGCCGGCGAGCGGTCTTGGCCGGGTTCGTGACCGGCTGCTGTGCATGGTCCCGCCGGCGGCTGACACTCCGGCAGGGGTTGTCCACAGGCGCCCGGGGACCTGCCGAGCCTGTGGATGAAACAGGTTCCGGGTGGGAGGTCCAGGAACGGCCTTCCCGAAGGCTTTTACAGGTATGGGCACCATCACCGGCCGCGACCAGCGTCCCGACGCCACCACCGGGACCGGCCTTGAGCCGGTTCAGGCGACCGCTGCCGGGCCGGGCGACCTGGCGGCGGCGTTGGAGCGGCTCGGGGACGCCGCCTCCCGGGCCCTGCCCCATAGCGGCGACCTGCGGCTGCACGTCATCGCCTGCCAGGCCCACCACCAGGCCGACACCCTCCGGGCCGAGACCCGCACGTCCGGGCAGACCCCTGCCGTGGACGCCGCTCCGCCGGCCGGGGTGGACGCCGCGGTGCGTGCGGTGCGTGCGGTGCTCCCCGGCCCGGACCTCGCGCCGGGTGTGCGCGCGTCGGTCGAGGCGCTGCTCGCCCTGGCTGAGGCGGTGTCCCGGTGAGCGTTGTCGCTGACCGGCGCAGTGTCGGCGAGCTGCTGGTGGAGACCGACCTGGCCAGCCGGCGGCTCCTGCACGAGGCCGACCGCCTGGATGCCGCCGCTGCGGTCCGCACCTGGCCCGAGCTGGTTCAGGCCGCCCACCTGGATGCCGCCGCTGCGGTCCGCACCTGGCCCGAGCTGGTTCAGGCCGCCCACGAGCTCCTCGACGTCCTCCCCCGCCCCGCACGGCCGACACCCGGCAGCGACGCGCCACGGCCACGCGCGGACGTGACCGGGGAACGGCTGCACCTGATGGCCACCACGCTGCACCGCCAGCTCCAGTCCCGTGCCTGGCCCGAGCCCGGGCCGGCCCACCCCGACCTGGAGGCCATGACCGCCAACCTGGTCCGCGCCCATGACCTGATCCACCGCCACCTGCCCGCCCCGGTTAACCCCAGCCGGGCCGTGCTCGCCGACGCCGGCGCCGCCCGCACCCGCACCCTCCATGCCCTCTACGTGACCTCCCATGCCCTCGGCCTGGCCGTGCGCGCCCGGGAACGCGACCTGGCGACCTCCCGCAGTCCCCGGGCTCGGCACGTCACCAACCAGCGGGCCGCGCTGCGGCACGTCCACTCCCGCCTCGCCGTGTTCGAGCTCGTCGCCGGGGTCGAGGTCTACCGGCACTACCCGGGGGCGCTCACGGGGGAGCACCGCGACCCGGCCAACCCCGAACGACTTCCTCTGGCGCTGGCCGCCTGGGACCTCGCCGCGCACCGAGCCCTCGCCCAGGACTCCCACCTGCCGACCCTGGTCTACGTCACCCGCACCCAGTGCGCGGTCACTGCGATGAGCCGCGCCGTGCTCGAGGCCGCCGCCGCGCACCACCGGGTCGACCCGGACAGCGTCACAGCCCAGCTCACCCCGCAGCTGGCCGCGGCCGAAGCCGCCTGGGGCACCCTGCACTCGATCCTGGCCGACCTCAACGCTCGCGGGCCCCGACCAGTCCGCCCCGACCTGGGCGCCGCTGGCTCCGAGGTCGTCGCCGCGTTCAGCGAGATCGTCCTCGACGGCACCACCCTCGCCGCGGCCGCGCACGTGAGCGACCGCACCAGCACCGCCTCGCTGCGGGCCGTCACCGTCGCCCTCGCCGCTGGGAACGACCTCACCGCGCTCGTCGCAGAAACCGCCACCGACCGTGCCTTGACCGCTCACGCCGGCGCCGTGCAGCAGACCCTGCACCACCTCGCCGCCGCACCCGACTCCGGAGTCGACGCCAGCCCCGACGCCGCCTGGGTCGACCCCGCCGACCTCGCCACCGGGCGCCCCGTCGCCCTGCCCGACCCCGTCCGCGACACCATCGACCGGTACACCCGAGAGCTCCACAACGCCGCCACCGGCCTCTCCCGTGCGTCCGAGACCATCCGCACCCACCCCGACCCCGCACGAGGCGGGAACGTCGATGAGGCGCAGCCGGCCAGCCGGCCGTCCCCGCCACCACCGCCGACGCGCCCACCCGGCGTCGCGGTGGCCCGCTCCAGGTGACTGCCACAGCCCCAGACGCGACCGCGGACCTGGACCCTCCGGCCCTCGTCCACAGGGCGACCTCAGCGAGTCGGCCGTCAACACATCCTCCGCCACCGGCCCGCGCGCGGTCCGCACCGGTCAAGCATTGGCGGAGCCGAACACGCAGCAGGCCGGAAGGAGTCACGACCGTGAACACGCCGGACATCCAGAACTACGTCCACAACGGCAGGGCCCTGGTCGGCATCCAAGGCTCCGAGGGCCAGGACGTGATGAGCTGGCCCCAGGTCGCCTGCGAGGCCGTCCGCGCCATCAACCACCTCACCGGCCACGGCACGCCGATCCCGGCACCGACCCTGTACACCGTGCTCGGAGAACTCAAACAAGTCGGGCACCTCCTCCCGCAGGGCCTGCGCCAGCTTATGCAAGGACTGGCCGTATCGCTCGACACCCACGACGTGTACGACCACCATGGCTCGCCCGAGGACAGCGTCGCCGCCGCCGTCGCAGCACTCGAGCGGGCCGCGGCACTCAGTGCCCGACTCGGCGCCACGCTCGAGACCGCCCAAAGCGCGATCGCCGAGCAGGGCTACACCTCAGCAGGTCGTCGCTGACGCGGGAGACCACTGACGATCACAACGCAGCACCTGCCCGGGATCAGACTCCACGGCAACGTTCGTCCGGCGCGATACGGGCGGTGCCAACGCCTCGAGCTGCAAGTAACGGAGCCGCTGTCACGCCCATCCAGGGCAGGCAGCCGTTGACCGTCCAATGGGGCTACCGTGCCCGTCGCTGCGCCGGGGCCACGGTCGGACCCCATGACTACGCTGCTCGGGTGGACTTCGAACGCATCGTCGCCCTCAGGCAGCACTCGGCTGCCTGGCGGCTGATGCGCGCTGAGACGGCGCCGATGGTGCTGGCGATCCTCGGCCAGATCTTCGTTGCCGAGAACAGCCGCACGGTCATCGAAAGTGACCTAGTGGCGAAGGTCGGCGAGTTGCTGGACGCCGCGAACGAGGTGGCTGGTGGCGAGGGCGCCGCCTATCCACGGACGGCGAAGGACTATCTCGATACCTGGGCCAGCCCGGACGTGGGCCTGCTGCGCAAGTTCTACCCGGACGGCCAGACCGAAGCTTCCTACGACGCGACCAGTGACCTCGAGCGCGCGTACCGGTGGGTCACGGAACTGGAGAAGCGTGCCTTCGTCGGCACCGAGTCCCGGTTGCACACCGTCGTGGAACTGCTCCGCCAGATCGTCCACGGGGCCGACACCGATCCGGGGGCCAGACTCGAGCAGCTCCGCCGTCGACGGGTCGAGTTGGACAACGAGATCGCCCGTGCCGAAGCCGGTGACAGCCCGCCGCTGGACTCACCGGCGTTGCTCGACCGGCTTCAGCACGTCGAACGCACGGCCAGGGAGCTCCTCAGCGACTTCCGCGAGGTCGAGGACAACTTCCGCGACCTGGACCGAGGCGCCCGCGAGCTCATCGCCGGGTGGGACGGCGGCAAAGGCGAGCTGCTCGATCTGCTCGTCGGCGACCGTCACGCGATCGCGGCGTCCGACCAGGGGCGCAGCTTTCAGGCCTTCCACGACTTCCTGCTCAGCCGCAGCCGTCAGGACGAGCTCACCGACCTGCTCGACACTCTCGCCACCATCCCCGACCTACGGGTCGACCCGCGACTGCACCGCATCCACGAAGACTGGCTGGTGGCGGCCGAGCGCACCCAACAGACGGTGCGCCAACTCTCCGAACAGCTGCGGCGGTTCCTCGACGACAAGGTCTGGCTCGAGAACCGCCGCGTGATGGACCTGCTGCGCTCGATCGAGCGCACCGCCCTGGCCGTACGCATGGCGCCCGCCTCGGGCGCACCGACTCCGTTCATGGAGCTCGACGCCGCCGCACCTCGCCTGACCCTGCCGATGGAGCGGCCGCTGTACGTCCCGCCCAGCCCCGACGCCTTGAGCGCTCCGGGCCCAGAAACGGGCCCGGCGGACGAGCTCGACGCGACGAGCCTCTTTGACCAGACCTTCGTGGACCTGCCGCGGATCACCGCCACCCTGCGCGAGTCGTTGCGTCGCCACTCCAAGGTCGACCTGGCTAGCCACCTGCGCGACCACCCGCCGACCCTCGGGCTAGCGGAGATCGTTGCGCATCTGGCACTCGCCGAGGACGACATCGAGGTCGTGGTCGATGAGGGGCTCCACGTCCGCATCCCGTACACGGCCTACGACGGCAGGGCGTGCCAGCTCACCCTCGCGCAGGTGACCTTTGTCAGAGCCGGCGCCGCAGCCATCGACGAGCGGGTAGGGGCGCATGAGCTCCGGTGACCTGGAGACGCCCAACCTGTCGGTTGCGGCGGTGGCGCTGATGAAGGGTGTCGTCTACCGCGACACTCATGAGCAGGCGTGGCAGCAGGTGCTACGGCTGCGCTCACAGATCACTGACCACATGGCCGTTCTTGGGCTGGACGTGCACATCGACGAGGCCGAGGGATGGGCCTACCTCCGGGCCCGCCCTGACGACCCCGACGAGCCCCTGCCTCGACTCATCCCGCGTCACAAACTGTCCCTCCTCCAAAGCCTTCTCCTCGCGCTGCTGCGCAAGGCGTTGCTCGAGTTCGACGCCACCGACGGAGTGGGCCGACTGGTCCTCAGCCGAGAGCGGATTCTCACCGACCTGCGCACCTTCCTCGCCGACAGTCCCAACCAGGCGCGGCTGGTCGACAACATCGATGCCGCCATCGGTAAGGTCGTCGACCTTGGCTACCTGCGACAGGTCAAGGGAACCGGCGGCGCCGGCACCGAGTACGAGGTGCGCCGGATCCTCAAGGCGTTCGTCGACGGCCAGTGGCTGAACGAGCTCGACGCGCGGCTGCGTGAGTATGCCGTGAATCTCGGTGTCGGGTCGGACTCACGTCAGGGGGCCGAAGATGACCGCTGACGACGTCGGCCTGTTCTCTGCACTCGACCTCCAACTCGCAGAGGACGCCAAGCCCGGCTACCGCCTGGACCGGCTCGAGGTCTACAACTGGGGCACCTTCGACGGACGGGTGTACCGCCTCGACCTCGCCGGTGAGACGACCCTCCTCACCGGTGACATCGGTTCAGGCAAGTCCACCCTGGTCGATGCGATGACAACATTGCTGCTCCCGGCCCAGCGGATCAACTACAACAAGGCGGCCGGCGCCGACACCCGTGAGCGCTCCCTACGGTCCTACGTCCTGGGCCACTACAAGGCGGAGCAGAACGAGGTCACGGGCAGCCGACGCTCGGTCGGTCTGCGAGACCACCGGCATTACTCGGTGCTGCTCGCCGTCTTCCGCAACCGCGACGCCGACGACTCCGAGCGCGTCGTCTCACTTGCCCAGGTCTTCTGGAGCCGTGACGGGGCAGGGGGGCAGCCGCAACGCTTCTACCTCACTAGTGAGCGAGAACTGTCGATCGAGGCCGACTTCACGGACTTCGGGAGCGACCTCGCCGTGTTGCGGCGCCGCCTGCGCGAGGGCGGCGGACACCTCTCGGAGTCATTCCCCGAGTACGGTGCACGGTTTCGGCGGCTCCTGGGCATCCACTCCGACCAGGCGTTGGAGCTGTTGCACCAGACGATCTCGATGAAGTCGGTCGGCAACCTCACCGAGTTCGTGCGGCAGCACATGCTCGAAGGCACGGAGGTGGGAAGCCGAATCGAGACCCTGCTACGTCATTTTGACGACCTTACCCAGGCCCACGATGCGGTCATCGAAGCCCGCGAGCAGATCGCGGCCCTCGACCCTCTCGTCGCGCACTGTGACACTTATGACGAGCTCGGACTCAGAATCGAGGGCGACACCTTGGCTCGCCACGCACTGAGCTCGTGGGTCGCCCAGCATCGGGTCCGGCTTCTGGAGGCCGTGATCTCACAAGAGGATGCGGCGCTCGATGCCGTACGCAACGAACGTGACCGCCTCCGGGTTCGGGTGGGCGACCTGGACGAGACCCATCGCCGGCTGGAGCGGGAGCGCGACGGCGTGGGTGGAGATCGTTTGGCCGAGCTGGAACGCACCATCGCACGCACCGAGAAGGAGCGGGACCGTCGTCGAGAGCGCGCTGGCGCCCTCGCCGCGACTCTATCCGCGGCCGACCTTCCGTCCGTGACCGACGCCGCCTCCTTCGCCAACGTTCGAGCGCGCGCGGAGGAGCTGGCCAGTGAGCTGGATGCCGAGCAGTCCCGTCTCGAGAACCGGCGCACCGACCTTCTGGTCGAGCGCCGCCAGCTACGGTCCGAGGGCGAGGAGATCGGCCGAGAGATCCGCTCGTTGGAGCACCGACAGAGCAGCATCGATACCCGCAGCCTGGGCATCAGGGAAGCCTTGGCGTCCGGCATCGGCGTGCCGGAAACCGAGCTCCCCTTTGTCGGGGAGCTCGTCCAGGTCCGCGCGGAGCACCAAGACTGGAGGGGGGCCGCGGAGAGGGTGCTTCGCGGCTTTGCCCTCTCGGTGCTCGTGCCGGCCGAGCACTACGAGGCAGCCACGGCGTGGATCGACGCACACCACCTCGGTGGCCGACTCGTCTACTACAGAGTGCCCACTCGGTCCTTTCGCGAGGACGCTCCTCTCGGACGTGAGCGGGTTCTCGCAGACCTGCTCGAGGTCCGTGCCGGACCGCACCGGGACTGGCTTCTGGGCGAGCTGAAGCTCCGCCGAGCCGACCACGTCTGTGTCGAGTCGGTCGCCGACTTGCGGCAGCACAGGCGGGCCTTGACGCGGTCGGGGCAGGTCAGGGACCACCAGCGGCATGAGAAGGACGACCGGTTTGCCGTCAACGACCGCACCCGCTGGGTGCTCGGCTGGTCCAACGCCGAGAAGATCGACGCCCTGATGGCACGCGGGTCCTCCTGCCAGGCCAAGCAGAACGAGATAGAGAAGCAGCTGGAGCACGTTGAGCGACCGCGCCAGGCCGTGGAGTCACGTCGACGCGCGCTGGCCCAGCTCGAGGTGTACCAGGCGTTCGACGACGTCGACTGGCACTCATGCGCCGTTGCCGTCACGACGATGCGAAGCGAAAAGGCCGGGATCGAACACGGCAACGAGCAGCTGGCGCAGCTCTCGGCGCGACTCGACGCAACCGCGATCGAGCTGGCCCAACAGCGCACCGCGGAAGGCGCGCTCACGGAGCGCATCGGCACCCTGCATGGTGCCCTGCAGGCGCTGCGGCAACGACGGGACATCGCCGCTGCCGTCATCGCTTCCGTCGGGGCACAGGACGCCGAGCGCTACCAGCGTGCCTACGCCGCCCTCAGCGCAGCGGCGTCCGAACCGGTCGACGAGGCGGACTGCGACTCGATGGAGCGAGAGCACCGGGAGAGGCTGACCGAGAGCATCGACAAGGCACGCGAGACCCAGGCCGCTTCGGCCAACCGTGCCGTGGCGGCGATGGTGCAGGTGCGACAGAACTGGCCGGCGCTCACCACCGACCTCGATGCCGCCATCAATGCGGCCGCCGAGTACCGGGCCCTGCGGGAACGGGTGGCGGGCGACGACCTGCCCCGTTTCGAGGCCGAGTTCAAGGAGCAGCTCAACATCAACGCGATCCGCGAGATCGCGTCGTTCGACAGCTGGCTGCGACAGTCGGCCCGCGACATCCAGAGCCGCATCGCCACAATCAACGAGTCGTTGTCAGCAATCGAGTACAACCCCGGGCGCTCGATCACTCTGCTGCATCAGCCAACCCCGAACCAGGAGGTCAAGGACTTCCGGGCCGACCTGCTGGCCTGCACGGACGACGCCCTGACGGGGGACGACCTCTACTCAGAGGAACGCTTCGTGCAGGTCACCCGCATCCTCGAGCGCTTCCGCGGCCGGACCGGCCAGACCGAGCAGGACAAGCGGTGGACGTCACTGGTGACCGACGTCCGCAACTGGTTCGTCTTCGCCGCCTCTGAACGAGACCGTGAGACTGGCCTCGAGTGGGAGCACTACGCCGACAGCGACGGCAAGTCCGGTGGGCAGAAGGAGAAGCTGGCGTACACCATCCTCGCCGCCTCACTGGCTTACCAGTTCCGCCTCCAGTGGGGAGTACGGCACTCGCGCGACTTCCGGTTCGCCCTCATCGACGAGGCGTTCGGCCGAGGCTCCGATGCCTCCACTCGGTATGCCCTCGACCTCTTCCGACGTCTGGGCCTGCAGCTCCTCGTCGTGACCCCGCTCCAAAAGGTCCACGTCATCGAGCCCTACGTCCGCGCCGTCGGCTACGTGGAGAACCGAACGGGTGACCGGTCAGCACTGCGGACACTGACGATCGGCGACTACCACGCCGAACGCGAGGCCTACCAGAGCTCCGCTGATGAGGGCCACCGTGAGTGACTGGACCACGGTCGCTGACCTGCGGAAGGCGGTGCGGCGCCGGTGGAGCGACGGGACGCTCCTCGCCGCCTACGCCGGCGGCCACGCCTTCCCGTCCCAGTCGCTTCCGATTCGTGGTCCTCGCGTCCGGGACATCGGTGCCCGGCTCGAGGATGTCCGTCGGTGGCGGGACGGTCTGGTTCGGGGAAGCGCGGGCGGCGCTGCGTACGAGCTGGAGGAACGTGACGTAGGCGGCCGGGTCGCCGGCCGGAATTCCCTCCCGAGCCGGGCACTGCTCAACACCTATGACCAGGCGTGGCGGCTGCTCGGCGTGACAAGCGAAGTCGCAGCCTTCGATGAGCTGGTCGAACAAACCAAGGACGAAGCGCCCGAGCTCGTCCACTGGGTGGTCGCGCACCCGATTCGGGCGCTCAGAGCGGCCGAATGGTGGGTACCGTCGCTCGCGGCCTATCGCTGGCTGCGGACCCACGCGGCAAGCGGCGCTTGGCTACGGGAGATCTCGGCGCCCGGAGTCGACACCAAGTTCGTCGAGCAGCACCACGGTCTCCTCGCCGAGCTGCTCATCGCCAGCGATTTCGAGCCAGCGCCGGTCGAGGGCTCACCCAGCGCCGTCGCAGCGTTCGCCCAACGCTTCCGTCTGCGGGTGCCCGAGCGGCTGGTCCAGGTTCGCTTCCACGCTGAGTTCGCCGGGATGCCGAAGGGGTTGAGCGAGGGCGGCTTCCGGCTCGGTGAACTGGCGTCGCTGGAAATTGCGGTCGGCACGGTCGTCATCGTGGAGAATCTGCAGACCTACCTGGCATGGCCGGTTCCGTACGAAGGGGTGGTGATCTGGGGGGCGGGCTATGTGGTTCCTCGTTTGAGCCGTGTGCCGTGGGTCCGGGATGCGACGCGAGTCGTCTACTCCGGTGACCTCGACACCCATGGCCTGGCCATCCTGAGCGGTCTGCGCACTGGCATCCGACGGGTCGAGTCGCTGGCTATGGACCGCGAGACCCTACTAGCACACCGGGATCGTTGGGTCACCGAGCCGACACCAACCGTGGCCCGATTGCCGCACCTGACGCCGTCAGAGACTGAGCTCTATCGCGATCTGGTCGAAGACGTCTACGGTCCGCGCATCCGGCTGGAGCAAGAGCGGCTCGCCTGGACCTACGTCGAGAACCTCATCGAAGTGGCTCAGTTGTGACGCACACTCCGATCCAATCATCGGGCGCTCTTGGTGAGGGCACACTTCGGGGTTCAAGGGTTCGTCGCGCCGCCCGTCGAACAGGTGAGCAGTCGCAGCGCCCAGTTGGCGGCTTGCGGGACCAAGCCACCGGTCACCCGCTGACCAACGTCCGGGGATTTGCCTGAATCGCCCCGGGTCTGGTGGAGGCTCTCAATCCATGGAGGATGAGAGTCATGGCAGCACCGAGGAAGTACAGCGACGAGCTGCGTGAGCGTGCGACGCGTATGGCTGTGGAGGCCAGGCAGGACCCGGCGACGAGGTCGGGCGCGATCGCTCGGGTCGCCGGCCAGTTGGGGATGCATCCGGAGACGTTGCGGAGCTGGGTTCGGCGGGCCGAGGTCGACGACGGGGTCCGTCCGGGCACCACGAGCAGCGACGCGCAGCGGCTGGCCGAGCTGGGGCGGGAGAACCGTGAGCTGCGCCGGGCCAACCACATCTTGAGGACGGCGTCGGCTTTCTTCGCGGCGGAGCTCGACCGCCCCACCAGCAGGTAGTGGCCTACATCGACGCTCATCGCCACGACGTGGTCGATCGGCGCGAGGTCGGGGTCGAGCCGATCTGTACCGAGCTGGCCACGGCCGGTGTGCAGGTCGCCCCGAGCGGCTACTACGCCTCGAAGTCCCGCCCGCCCTCGGCGCGCAGCGTCCGCGACGGCGAGCTGGTCGCGAAGATCAAGGACATACACCGGGCCAACCTGGGGGTGTACGGCGCCCGGAAGGTCCACGCCGAGCTGGGCCGGTCGGGCGTGACCGTCGCCAGGTGCACGGTGGAGCGGCTGATGCGCGCCGAGGGCTTGGCCGGGATCCGGCGCGAGAAGACCCGCAAGACCACCATCGGAGACGGTGCGGAGACCGAGCGGCCCGAGGACCTGGTGCAGCGCGAGTTCGTCGCGTCCGGCCCGAACCAGCTGTGGGTGGCAGACCTGACGTACGTGCGCACCCACGCCGGGTGGACGTACGTTGCGTTCGTCCTGGACGTCTTCTCCCGGATGGTCGTGGGCTGGCAGGTGTCGACCTCGCTACGCACCGACCTGGCCCTGGACGCTCTCGACATGGGCCTGTGGGCGCGGCAGCGGGCCGGGCAGGACGTCACCGGCTTGACGCATCACAGCGACCGCGGAGTTCAGTATCGAGCGGTTCGCTACACCGAGCGGCTCGCCGAGGCCGAGGCCGTGGCTTCCGTTGGCAGCAAGGGCGATTCGTACGACAACGCGATGGCCGAGGCCCTGAACTCGTTGTTCAAGGCCGAGTGCGTCCGCAACCCCGTCATGCGCCCCAAGGGCGGCTGGAAGTCCGTCAGTGACGTCGAGATCGCCGTCGCCGAGTACGTCGACTGGTACAACCACCGACGCCTGCACGGCGAGCTCGGGCACGTCCCACCGGTCGAGTTCGAGACCACCTACTGGGCCGGCACCACGACCAAGCCCTACCCTGAAACACCCGTCCCCGCCGGGGCCGGTTCCAAGTAACCGAGCCTCCACAAAACCCGGGGCGATTCAGCCGCCCGCTTGGAGTTGCGTCACTTCGCCCACTGTGGGCGGTCCTTCAGTCGCAGAACTGTGCGCAACTGTGGGCGGGCCTTGGAGATGGGGGCCTACGCCTAAGCAAATGCGGTCACGCAGTCGCAAGGTCCTGCCACCATGGATGGCAGTGGCCAAGCCCGATCTCTGCGCATCGGACCAGTCCCCATTCCATGCCCTCTCGGCCCGCTTGAGTCGCACGTCGAGCTGGGCCTGACATACTCCACCTGTCGCAACAGTCGGGAGCCTGACCCGGTTACCCGGACACCTGAGCTGAGGGGAGACTGCCCCTTGGAGAGGAGTCTGGGATGCCTGCACCCAAGCCGCCGGAGTTCCGTCGTCGAGCAGTGGAGCTGACTCGCCAGCCGGGCGCGTCCGTGGCCAGGATCGCTAAGGACCTAGGGATCAGCGAGTCGTGCCTGCGCCGGTGGATGGCCCAGGACGACGTCGAGGCCGGCCGCCGCGAGGGCCTGACCTCTAGTGAGCACGAGGAGCTGGTCCGGTTGCGTCGGGAGAACCGCCGCCAGGCGATGGAGATCGAGATCCTCAAACGGGCGTCGGCGTACTTCGCGCAGGAGAACGTGCTGCCCCCAAAATGACTGCCCCGCTGGTCCGTGAGCTGGCCGATGACGGGTACCCCGTCGCGGTGACCTGCGAGGTGTTGGACACTGCCCGGTCGAGCTACTACGAGGCGGTCACCCGGCCGCCGTCGGCGAGGGCGGTGGCCGATGCGGAGCTGGCCGCGACCATCGAGCAGGTGCATGCCGACTCCCGCGGCACCTACGGCGCCCCGCGGGTGCACGCCGAGCTCCGCCTCGGGCTGGGGATCTCCTGCGGGCGCAAACGGGTCGCCCGGCTGATGCGCGACGCCGGCCTGGCTGGTGTGTGCCACCGCCGCAAGCGTGGCCAGCGCCCCGCTGCGGCGACCCACGATGACTTGGTCAAGCGGGTGTTCACCGCCGACGCCCCGGACCGGGTGTGGTTCACCGACATCACCCAGCACCGCGCCGAGGACGGGTGGGTGTACTGCTGCGCGGTCATCGACGCCTACTCCCGGCGGATCGTGGGCTGGTCGATCGCCGACCACATCCGCACCGAGCTCGTCGTCGACGCCCTGGAGATGGCCCGCTGGCAACGCCGGCCACAGCCGGGCACGATTCTGCACGCCGACCGCGGCTCCCAGGGCGGATTCAAGTGGTCGTCGCAACACCTCGACAGTGGAGGTGCTCAGGGATGGC
>OEIU01001824.1_pt1 | contig 12587 bp, 10 predicted proteins | sample 1539221 | NCBI WGS metagenome assembly OEIU01 (sample SAMN03792071, study PRJEB22550) | activated sludge metagenome | feature: wastewater treatment plant; material: activated sludge; isolation source: Wastewater treatment plant of a petroleum refinery complex | place: Argentina: Zarate | collected...
TGCCTGGCCGATGACCGCCCGCACGATGCTCGACCGGATCTGGGCGCATCATGCGATCACCGAACGCGACGACGGCCAGACGCTGCTGTACATCGACCGTCACCTGGTGCAGGACGGATCGGCGCCGGCGTTCGAGATGCTGCGCCAGCGCGGGCTGAAGACCCGCGCGCCGGCGCGCACCTTCTCGGTCGCCGATCACTACGTGCCCACCATCAGCCGGCGGCTGGACGACGTGGCCGATCCCGAGAAGCGCGCGATGGTGCAGGCGCTGACCGGCGATTCGGCGGCGGCCGGCATACGCATGTTCGCGCTGGACGACGCGCGTCAGGGCATCGTCCATGTGGTCGGGCCCGAGCAGGGGCTGAGCCTGCCGGGCATGCTGATCGTCTGCGGCGACAGCCACACGTCGACGCACGGTGCGCTGGGCGCGCTCGCGTTCGGCATCGGCGCCACCGAGGTCGCGCACGTGCTGGCGACGCAGACCCTGTGGCAGCGCAAGCCGCGGGCGATGAGGGTGCGGATCGACGGCAGCCTGCCGGCCGGCGTCACCGCGAAGGACCTGATCCTCGCGGTGATCGCCCGCATCGGCGCCGCCGGCGCCAGCGGTCATTGCATCGAATACGCGGGCAGCGCGATCGAGGCGCTGTCGGTCGAAGGGCGCTGCACCGTCTGCAACATGTCGATCGAGGCCGGCGCGCGGGCCGGCATCATCGCACCCGACGAACGGACCTTCGCGTATCTGGCCGGGCGGCCGTTCGCGCCGGCGGCCGGCGACGACTGGCAGCGCAGCGTCGCACAGTGGTCGACCTTGCGTTCGGACCCGCAGGCGACGTTGGATCGCGAGGTGATGCTCGATGCGTCGGACATCGCACCGATGGTCACCTGGGGCAACAGCCCGGAGAATGCGGTGCCGATCGATGCGCGAGTGCCCGATCCGGCGGCCGAGCCCGATCCGGCGCGGCGGGCCGCGATGCAGGCGGCGCTCGGCTACATGGGCCTCGAGCCCGGCGCGCAGATTGCGTCGATCACCGTCGACCAGGTGTTCATCGGCTCCTGCACCAACGGCCGCATCGAGGACCTGCGCGCGGCAGCCGCGGTGGTGCGCGGCAACCGCGTCGCCGCCGGCGTGCAGGCCTGGGTCGTGCCCGGCTCCGGCCTCGTCAGGGCACAGGCCGAGGCCGAGGGGCTGCACGAGGTGTTCCTGCAGGCGGGCTTCCAGTGGCGCCATGCCGGCTGCTCGATGTGCCTGGGCACCAACGGCGATCAGGTGCCGCCGGGCCGGCGCTGCGCGTCGACGTCGAACCGCAACTTCGTGGGCCGGCAGGGACCTGGCTCGCGTACCCACCTGATGAGCCCGGCGATGGCGGCGGCGGCAGCCGTCACCGGCCGGCTGACCGATATCCGACGATGGGGCGGCGCGCGATGATCCCGTTCACCCGGCTGCAGGCGGTGGCGATGCCGCTGCCGCGCCCGAATCTGGATACCGATCAGATCCTGCCGGCCCGCTATCTGCAGAAGCCGCGCGATGTCGGCTTCGCGCAGTTCCTGTTCGACGATGTGCGGCGGCTGGCCGACGGCAGCCGCGACCCGGCGTTTCCGCTGAACCAGCCGGTGTACCGGGATGCGCGGATCGTCGTCGGCGGCGCCAACTTCGCATGCGGCTCGTCGCGCGAGCATGCGGTCTGGGCACTCGCCGACCATGGTTTCCGGGCCGTCATCGCGCCCGGCTTCGGCGACATCTTCCGCGGCAACGCGCCGAAGAACGGCCTGCTGCCGGTGGTGCTGCCGGCCGCCGACGTCGAGCATCTGCTGAACCTGCTCGCCGCCCGGCCCGGCGCGTCCTTGACGATCGACCTGCAGACCTGCGAGGTCGGCCTGCCCGACGACAGCCGCCGCGCGTTCGACATCGAACCGTTCGCGCGTCACTGCCTGCTGAACGGGCTCGATGAGATTGACTACACGCTGACCTTGATGCCGCAGATCGAGGCTTTCGAACGAAGAATGGAAGAACGAGAGATGGAAGAGCGAAAGACGGAAGGCTCCGACCGATGAAGATCCTGGTCCTGCCCGGTGACGGCATCGGCGTCGAGGTGACGCGCGAAGCGGTCAAGGTGCTGCGCGCGGTGACCCGCGGGCGCGCGCTGGAACTGGTCGAGGCGCCGATCGGCGGCGCCGGCGTGGCGGCTGCCGGCGATCCGCTGCCCGCGCAGACGCTGGCGCTGGCGCGCGCCAGCGATGCGATCCTGTTCGGCGCGGCCGGCGTGCCCGGCGACGAGGCGCTGCCCTACGAACAGCGCCCGGGCGCGAGCCTGCTGCGGCTGCGCAGCCATCTCGATCTCTATGCGAACTACCGGCCGATCATGCTGTTCCCCGAGCTGATCGGCGCATCGAGCCTGCGGCCCGAGATCGTCGGCGGCACCGACCTCCTGATCCTGCGCGAGCTGTCGGGCGATGCCTATTTCGGCGAGCCGCGCGGGGTCGAGGTGCGCGACGGCCGCCGTCACGGCTTCAACACGATGGCTTATGACGAGGCGCAGATCGCGCGGATCGCGCACGACGGCTTCCGCGCGGCGCGTCAGCGCCGCCGGCGCCTGTGCTCGGTCGACAAGGCCAACGTGCTGGAGGTGATGCAGTTGTGGCGCACCGTGGTCGGCGAGATCGGCCGCGAGTATCCCGACGTCGAGCTGACCCATCTGTTCGTCGACGCGGCGGCGATGCATCTGGTGCGTCAACCCACCGCCTTCGACGTGATCGTGACCGGCAACATGTTCGGCGACATCCTGTCCGACGAGGCGGCGATGCTGACCGGCTCGATCGGCATGCTGCCGTCGGCGTCGCTGAATCCGCGCAACGTCGGGCTGTACGAGCCGGTGCACGGCTCGGCGCCCGACATCGCCGGCCGCGACCTGGCCAATCCGCTGGCGGCGATCCTCTCGGTCGGACTGATGCTGCGTCTGTCGTTCGGCGATGCCGAGGGCGAGCAGACGATCCTGCGCGCGGTGCGCCGCGTGCTGGCCGACGGTCTGCGCACCGCCGACCTGATGCAGCCGGGCGCGACCCGCGCCGGCACCGCGGCGATGGGTGATGCCGTGGTGGCGGCGCTGGCCGGACCGTGAACGCACGCCGCGACGTCTGCCGGATGCTGGCGCCAGCTCGTGAGAGGCCGGGCGCCGCGCGTTCGTGAAAAGCCGGGCGCCGCGCACCCTACCGGATGCCGGCTCAGAGCGTGCGGAACACGTGCGTGGCGCTCGAATCGAGGATCGAAGCGGCGATGATCGACTGTGCGTCGGAGCGCGGATGGACGACCACCACCCAGTCGCCTTCGGAGAGCGCGCGCCGCACGCGCGCCATCAGCGGATAGTGGTCCGGCCGCAGCGAAACCAGCCCGCCGAGCAGCAGACCCGCGATCGTGCTGAACAACATGATGGCGCCGAACGACATCAGCGGAGACGACTGCACGGCCGGGATATCGCGAAGGAGCGCATACAGCACCCCGCCCAACGCCAGTCCGACGGCGCCGAACACCAGGTGCGCCTTCACCAGCGTCCGCCAGATGCCCCGATCCTCCGGCTCGATCTGCCGGCTCAGCACGCTGCGCAGCGATGTGCGTGCCATGCTGGGCCGCAGCAGCCGGATCTGCGACGGCTGCAGGCCGGCCTCCCGTTCCAGCCGGGATGCGGCATTGCGCGCGCCTTCCTCGCCGGAATAGGCACCGGCGAATTTCGTGACCGACCGTTCGGCCGTCGCCCACTTCAGAGCCGAATCCATCGCTGTTCTCCGTTTGATTCCGATGATCGGGGTGAAGCAATCGATGCGCCCGGGCCTCCTGACCAGCCTGCAGGGGTTTGGCTTACGCCCTGACAAGCCGGCAGGCTTGGCTTATCATGGGCCGTCGATCGCAGGATCGATACACGTCTTCAGGGCGGGGCGGAATTCCCCACCGGCGGTAGGTTGCGCAAGCGACGAGCCCGCGAGCGCCTGCCGGCAGCAGCCGGCAGGGTCAGCAGATCTGGTCCGAAGCCAGAGCCGACGGTCACAGTCCGGATGAAAGAAGATGTGCAAACGCCGTCGCGCCGCCGGTTCGTCCGGCTGCGCGCGCGTCTGCATCCACACGCCCTTCGGACGTTGGTCTTTGACGCTGGTCCAACCAACGGAACGAGGAGTGTGACTCGTGGATTGCAGTGATTCGCTCGAATGCCCTGAAGGCGCCGAAGGCGGCCGCGCCGGCATGCTGACCGGCTCGGCCGATCGCCGGCTCACGCAGAGCCTGCAGGCGATGCGCGACGGCCGCGCGGTGGTGCTGCTGGACGACGACGATCGGGAGAACGAGGCCGACCTGATCGTCGCCGCCGAACGGCTGACGGTGCCGATGATGGCGATGCTGATTCGCGAGTGCAGCGGCATCGTCTGCCTGTGCCTCGAGGACGCCCGGCTGCAGCGGCTGCGGCTGGCGCCGATGGTCAGCCACAACGAGAGCCGCTTCGGCACCGCGTTCACCGTGTCGATCGAGGCGCGGCACGGCGTGGCGACCGGCGTCAGCGCCGCCGATCGGGTGGCCACGGTACGCGCGGCGATCGCCGCCGACGCGGTGCCCGACGACCTGGTCAGTCCCGGCCATGTGTTCCCGCTGCGCGCGCAGCCGGGCGGCGTGCTGACCCGGCGCGGCCATACCGAAGGCGCGGTCGATCTGGCGCGGATGGCCGGGCTTGCGCCGGCGGCGGTGCTGTGCGAGCTGATGAACGCCGACGGCACGATGGCGCGCGGCGAGCAGGTGCTGCGGTTCGCCGACCGGCACGGCTTTCCTATGCTGACGATCGACGAGCTGGTCGCGGCACGGCTGCGCCAGCGGATCTTCTGCGCCGGCTGAACCCGGTTGTCGGGGCCGGCCGCCTACGTTATATTCATAGAAGCATAACGAGGTGGAGTCTGTCCGTGAACGACCGTTCCGACGAACCGTATCTGCCGTTGCGGTCGCCGTCGCTGACGCAGCCCGGCTCGCCGGTCGTCGGCATCGGGCCGGTGCGGCCGGCGTTCCAGGCCGTCGGGCCGCGCCGTCAGCGCACGAAGCTGTGGCAGTTGCCGGCGTCGATGCACTGCTCGATCATCGGCACTTGCCTGACCACCGCCGACCTGCGGCGGGCGATCCGGACGATCACCGGCGACGACTGCAAGGGCCGTTCGGATCTGCAGGTGCATGAGCACGGCGTGCGGCTCGCGTACGATGGCCAGGCGGGCGGCAGGGCATTGCACCGCTTCCTCGATGATCGTCATCGCATCACGCTGAAGCGGTTCGACAAGGCCGGCGATGCCGCGGCGGTGGCGGCGCTGTGGGAATCGGCCAAGGCGGAAGGCGACATTCCGGGAGCCTACTGGGCGCTGGTCACGCACTGGGCCACCGACGGGCTACTGTCGAAGCGGGCGTTCGGCGACGTGCACATGCTGTCGCACCTGGTCGGCGCGGCCAATCGGGCCGACATCCGCCGGCTGAACGAGCTGGCCGGCCGGCTGGCCGAGGCACTGCTGCGCAGCGAGCGTCAGCAGGCGCGCATCCAGGCGCTGTCGGCCGAGCGTGACGAGCTGAACCAGCGGTTCGAGAAGCTGATGCTCGAACGGGTGCAGGCCGAAGTCGCAGCCGGCGCCGGGAACGGCATCGATGACGCAGGCGAGAGGCCCGCCGAGGCAGGGGCGCCGATGCGAGATCCGGTGGATGCCGACGACGAGCGGCAGGCGCTGCGGGCGCTGGTGCAGTCGCTGAGCTGCCGGCTCGAACACGAGACCGTCCGGCGCCGGCGGTTCGAGCAGCAGTCGGTGGAGCACCGTGCCGCGCTGACGCGGGCCCAGCGCACCGTGCAGGAGCTGGTCCATCGCGAGTCGCGGCTGGAGGAGGAGCTGCGGGCGCTGGCGGCGCGCTGGCAGCAGACCGCGGATCCCGCGCGGGCCGCCGATGCGGAACGGCTGGCCGGCCGGACGCTGCTCTACGTCGGCGGCCGCCCCGGGCAGATCGTGCAGCTTCGCGCGCTGGTCGAGCAGCAGGGCGGCCGGCTGATCCATCACGATGGCGGCGTCGAGGGCCGCAGCGGACTGCTGCCCGGCCTGGTCAGCCGCGCCGACGTGGTTGCGTTCCCGGTCGACTGCATCAGCCATGAAGCCACCGGCATCCTGAAGCGCACCTGCCGCCATGCCGGCAAGCCGTGCCTGGCGCTGCGCAGCGCCGGGCTGGGCAGCCTGGCGCTGCTGCTGGAGCGGCTCGATACCGAAGCTGCGGTCACGCCCCAACGCGCCGACGCCTGAGCCGTAACGGCGCCGAGGCCCGATCTCATGGGGCGCCGCGACGCCGGATCGGCGGGGTGTCGACGTCCGAGCCGCCAGGCGTCGACAGCCGGCCGCCGCGATGGGGCGTGCAGTCACGCCCCATCGCCCGTCAGAGCTGCGCGTACACCGCCTTCATCTGCGTGTACAGATCGATCGACTCCTTGCCGTACTCGCGGCCCCAGCCCGACTGCTTGTAGCCGCCGAACGGCATGTTGGTGTCGAGCAGGCCGTGGGTGTTGATCCACACGGTGCCGGCCTTCAGCGCCGCCGCCATCCGGTGCGCCTTCGACAGATCCCGCGTCCACACGCTGGCCGCCAGCCCGTACTCGGTGTCGTTGGCGGTGCGGGCGATCTGCTCGATGTCATCGACCGGCTGCGCGACCAGCACCGGGCCGAAGATCTCCTCGCGGACCACCCGCATCGTATCGTTGACGTCGACCAGCACCGTCGGCTGCACGAAGTAGCCGCGCTCGCCGATCTTGCCGCCGCCGGTGGTCACGGTGGCGCCTTCGTCGCGGCCCGACCTGATGAAGCCGCTGACCCGCTCGAACTGCGTGCTGGACACCAGCGGTCCCATCTGGCTTTCGGGCTCCAGGCCGGCGCCGACCTTGATGTTCTTCGCGAACGTGCTGACCCCCTCGACGACGCGATCGAAGATCCGGCGCTCGGCATAGAGCCGCGAACCGGCGACGCACACCTGGCCGCTGTTGAAGAAGATCGCATTGGCCGAGCCGGCGATCGCCGCGTCCAGATCGGCATCGGCGAGCACGATGTTCGGCGACTTGCCGCCCAGCTCCAGCGACACCTTCTTCAGGTTGCCGGCGGCCGCCTGCACGATCAGCTTGCCGACCTCGGTGGAGCCGGTGAAGGCGATCTTGTCGACGCCGGGATGGCCGGACAGCGCGGCGCCGGCGGTGTGGCCGAAGCCGGGGATGATGTTGATGACGCCCTCGGGCACGCCGGCCTCGAGCATCAGCTCGCCGAGACGCAGTGCCGTCAGCGGCGTTTCCTCCGCCGGCTTCAGGATCGACACGTTGCCGGTGGCCAGGCACGGCGCCACTTTCCACGAGGCCATCAGCAGCGGGAAGTTCCATGGCACGATCTGGCCGCAGACGCCGATCGGTTCGCGCAACGTGTAGGCATGCATCGCCGGCAGGTTGGTCTGGGTGGTCGCGCCTTCGAGCTTGTCGCACCAGCCGGCGTAGTAGCGGAAGGTCTGCGCCGCCAGCGCGATGTCGACGGCCAGCGCCAGCGACATCGGCTTGCCGTTGTCCAGCGACTCCAGCGTCGCCAGCTCCTGGGCATGCTGGTCGATCAGATCGCCGATCTTCCACAGGATCCGCGAGCGGGCGGCCGGCGGCAGCGCCGCCCATTTGGGAAACGCCGCGCGGGCGGCGGTCACCGCCAGGTCGACGTCGGCCTTGTCGCCTTCGGCGACCCGCGCCAGCACTTCGCCGGTGGCGGGGTTGAACACGTCGAAGGTCTTGCCGGATGCCGAAGGCTGCCAGCGTCCGTTGATCAGCAGATTGCGTTCGGCGCTCGCGAACCGCTGGGCGGCGAGCACAAGAGTGTCGGGTGCGTTCATCGGGTCTCCTTGTCCGGCGCTTTCGGCGGATGCCGGCGCCCGGGTGTCGTGAATCGTTCGGGGAAGGGCGGCGGCAGCAGAGGTGATGCACTGTCGCTTCGCTATGTTCATACAAACATAACGAAGAGCGCAAGGGCTGCCGGCCGCGCGTCACGACGAGTTTCTGCGGCCGTGAGGATTTCGTGAGAATCGCCGCCTTATCATTGCGGCGGTGACGAACTTCCGACCACCCTTCTGACGGAGCCCAGCATGACCACCCGTCGACAGGCGATCGCCGCTGCGGCCGGCGCGATTCCGCTGATGATGATCGGCCATCCGCGGCCGGTGCAGGCCGCCGGCGGCAGCTTCGAGGTCAGCTACAGCGATGCCGAATGGCGCCGCCGGCTGACGCCCGCCCAGTACGCGGTGCTGCGCCAGGACGATACCGAACGCCCGTACAGCAGCCCGCTGAACCGGGAGAAGCGTGACGGCCGCTACCACTGCGCCGGCTGCGCGCTGCCGCTGTTCTCGTCGAAGACCAAGTACGAAAGCGGCACCGGCTGGCCGAGCTTCTGGCAGCCGCTCGACAATGCGGTGGGCACGACCGCCGACCGCTCGCTGGGCATGGTGCGGGTCGCGGTGCATTGCCGCCGCTGCGGCGGCCATCTCGGCCATGTGTTCGACGACGGCCCCAAGCCCACCGGCCAGCGCTACTGCATGAACGGGCTCGCGCTGACGTTCACGCCGGAGCAGGCATGACGACACCGACCACAGAGGAGCATCGGTGATGGAAACCGGACGAATTCGGCGCGCCGACGCGCCCGGCGTCACAGCCACGGCCGGCGACACCGGCACCCGCCGGCGCTGGCTGAGCATCGCCACCGGCATCGCGGTGATCGCCGGCATCGCCGCGGTCGCCGGGATCGGGCGCCGGGCCGGCGCCGCCGAGCAGGGCGTGAAGATCGCGCCGCCGAAGACCGACATCGCGACCGGCGGCGCCTCGCCTGCGCGAATGGTCGTCGCCGGCGGCTGCTTCTGGGGCGTGCAGGGCGTGTTCCAGCATGTGCGCGGCGTGCTCGACGCGGTGTCCGGCTACAGCGGCGGCAAGGCCGAGGATGCCAACTACACCGCGGTCAGCCACGGCCGCACCGGTCATGCGGAGGCGGTGCAGGTCACCTACGATCCGGCGCAGGTCTCGTACGGCACGCTGCTGCAGATCTTCTTCTCGGTCGCCCACAATCCGACCGAGCTGAACAGGCAGGGACCCGACGTGGGTCCGCAGTATCGTTCGGCGATCTTCCCGGTCGATGCCGAGCAGCAGCGGGTGGCGCGCGCCTACATCGCCGAGCTCGATGCCGCGAAGGTGTTCCGCGCGCCGATCGTCACGCGGATCGAGGAGGGGCAGCGCTTCTACCAGGCCGAGGCCTATCACCAGGACTACATGACCGAGCACCCGAACGATCCGTACATCCTGATCAACGACCGGCCCAAGATCGTCGAGCTGCGCAAGCTGTTCCCGGATCGCTTCAGGCCCGAGCCGGTGCTGGTCAAGCGTAACTCGCCGATGAAGAAGGTCGGCGGTTAGCGGATCAGCGCGGTTTGCGTTCGCCGCGCCGGTAGGCGCTGGGCGACATGCCGAGTTGCCCGCGGAATACGCGGCTGAAGTGCGCGAGGGTCGTGGACCCGCAGTCCATCGCGATGTCGGGGATCGAGCGATGCTCGTTGCCGGGATCGTCGAACGCCTGCCGGCAGACCGCCAGCCGCCGCCGCAGGATGTAGCCGGCCACGCCGTCGGGTTCCTCGGCGAATGCGTTGTAGAGCTGTCGGCGGCTGCAGTTCAGCGTCAGCGCCAGACTGTCGACCTTGAGGCCCGGATCGGCCAGCCGCTCGTCGACCTGCTGCTTGATCCGCTCGCGCAGCCGTTCGCGCTGGGTGGCCGCGGTCTGCACGCCGGCCAGATCGAGCAGCGACAGATGGACGAACTGCGTGATCGCATCGCCGACGCCGCGTGCGGCGGTATCCGACATCGTCGGCAGCTCCCGCCAGGCGCTGCGCATCGTCTCCACCGCCAGCCGTGCGACGCCGCCCGAGCCGCCCAGCCGTCGCGCCATCAGCGGCTCCAGCGCCAGCCCGCGTTCGGCCAGCCGGTTCTTCGGGATCATGACGATCAGGTGCGTGACCTGCACCGGGTTGGCGACCGCGTAGCTGTCGGTGGTGTCGTAGATGCTCCACTGATCCGGCGTGACCCAGGCCTCGCGGCCCATCTGCTGCACGCCGGCGCAACCGGCATAGGGCGCGACGATCTTCAGATAGCCGATCTCCGACGTGCGCACCAGCGCGTTCGAGCGCGTCACCAGATGGCGGGCGGCTTCCAGCCGGGTCAGCACCACGTCGCCGGCATGCGCCGTCTGCATCCGGCCCTGGAACTCGGTATCGCCGTACAGGTCCGAGCGCAGGCCGTGGAATAGACGGTTGATCCAGTCGGCCCAGTAGCCGGGGCGCTCCCGGGGAGCCACCTGGTCGGTGTCCATCACGCTGGCGGAAGCAACCATCGCTCGTCCCCTTGCGCCTGTTTCTCCGGGACCGGACTCCGACCCGTGCTGCTGCGGCAGCGCCGATCCTAGCAACCGGCACGCGGCGACTCAATGACCGCGCCGCGGCATGCGGGTAAGTCCTCGGATGCCGTGCACGAATCGGCAAGCCGGCTTGCATGGACAGCAAAGCGCGCCGGCCGGGGCGGCGGCAGAATCGCCGCCAGTGACCCGCCGCGGGCAGCCGATCCGCTGCCGGCGATCAGTCGGACCGGAACGGGCGTGCGCCGGATGTTGCGCCGCATCGAACCCGTGCGGATCCGGCGACGACCCCCGACCCGAGAGGAGACGCTCATGACTGTCGATCGTTCCGTCCAATCCGGCAATGCCGGCCCGTCGCGTCGACCCGGCCGGCGCACCATCGTCAAGGCCGGGGTGGCGGCCTCCGCTTCCGCATCGCTCGGCTTTCCGGCGATCGTGCGCGGCCAGAACGCGCCGGTGCGCATCGGCTATGCGATCGCCCGCACCGGCCCGTGGACCGGCGGCGCCCAGGTCAGCCAGGAACCGAACTATCTGCTGTGGGCGGAGCAGCAGAACGCCGCCGGCGGCCTGAACGTCAAGGGCACCCGCCGGCCGATCGAGCTGATCAGCTCGGACGACCGCAGCGACATCGAGACCTGCGTGCGCACCTACGAGAAGCTGATGGGCAGCGACAAGGTGGACCTGGTGCTGCCGCCCTGGGGCAGCAACGCGAACTTCGCGGTGGCGCCGCTGGCCAATCGCTTCGGCTATCCGTTCCTCGCGCCGACCGCGCTGAGCCGGCGGCTGATCGAGATGAAGCTGCCGTACTTCTTCCTGCTGCTGCAGCAGCCCAAGCCGATGATGGATGCGCTGGTCGCGATGCTGGAGTCGGCCGGCGCCCGCAGCCTGGCGGTCATCTACGTCGACGACCTGTTCGGCCTGGAGAACTATGCGGCGCTGAAGGTCGCACTGCAGAGCAGCAAGATCACCCTGGTCGAGGACAAGAGCTATCCGGGCAGCGTGAAGGACCTGTCGCCGGTGCTGCGCTCGATCAAGGACAAGAATCCGGATGCGTTCGTCAGTCTCAGCTACCCGCCGGACACCATCCTCGCCAGCCGCCAGTCGAAGGAGATCGGCTTCAATCCGAAGTTCTACTACTCCTCGGTCGGCACCGCGTTCCAGCTCTACCGCAACGTGATGGGCGCCGGCGCCGAAGGCGTGCTGGGCATGGGCTCGTGGAATGCCAAGACCAGCCCGGGCGCCAAGGCGTATTTCGATGCGCACGTGAAGAAGTTCGGCGCGCAGAAGGAGCCGGACCGCTGGGCCAGCGGCGCCGCCTGGGCCGGCCTGGAGATCCTGACGCAGGCGATCGGCAAGGTGGGGCTCGATCGCAAGGCGATCCGCGATCACGTCGCCGGCAACGAGCACTCGACGATCATCGGCAGGATCCGCTTCGTCGGCAGCGAGAACGTCGGCACGCCGGGCAGCGTCAGCCAGTGGCAGAAGGGCGAGTTCGAGGTGGTGTGGCCGAAGGCGATCGCCACCGCGGCGCTGAACCCGTCGAAGCCCGCCTGGGCCTGAGCGGGTGTCGTTCGGCGCATGGGTCGAGCTGATCGCCTCGGGGCTGATCACCGGCGGCGTCTATGCGCTGGTGGCCCTCGGGCTGAACCTGCAGTACGGCCTGATGCGGGTGCTGAACATCGCGCACGGCGAATTCCTGATGCTGGGCGCGCTGCTGACCTGGAGCGCGCAGGCCGCGCTGGGGATCTCGCCGCTGCTGATGATCCCGCTGTCGTTCGCGGCGATGATGGCGCTGGGCCTGCTGATCCACCGACTGTGCTTCCGCCGGCTGACCCGCACCTCGCCGAACCTCGATGCGTTCGAGGCGCGCGGGCTGATGGTCAGCTTCGGGCTGATGTTCCTGACGCAGAATTTCGCCCAGTTCGCGTGGGGCGGCGATCTGCGCGGCTACGACTACCTCGCCGAGCCGGTGCGGCTGGGCGGTGCGCAGTTCGCGGCCAACAAGCTGCTGCTGCTGGCGCTGGCACTGATGGTCAGCACCGCGCTGATCGTGCTGCTGCGGGTGACCCTGCTCGGCAAGGGCGTGCGCGCGCTGATGCAGTCGCCCACCGGCGCGCAGCTCGTCGGCATCGACACCG
>OEIU01001825.1_pt1 | contig 12582 bp, 7 predicted proteins | sample 1539221 | NCBI WGS metagenome assembly OEIU01 (sample SAMN03792071, study PRJEB22550) | activated sludge metagenome | feature: wastewater treatment plant; material: activated sludge; isolation source: Wastewater treatment plant of a petroleum refinery complex | place: Argentina: Zarate | collected...
CATATGCAGTACGTGATCTTGTCGAGCGCCCCAAGCACATAGGGGAGCATCAGGAAGCTGACGACAACCGTCACCGCATGGGCGACCCAGCTCGTCAGAATGTTACGGCGGAGCGACATTTGGGGGGGGGGTAGAGGGGAGTGGTTAGAGGGTAGAGATGAAGAGGAATGGGGGGGGGGTTGGGGCGGCGGGGGCTCCGCCGCTGGCCTTCCAGACCGTCTTGAGTGTATTGATGCACAGGGCCGTCACCACCGTGCCCGCCACGATGGCGACAACATACATGACGGGGTTGACGACCACGGGCAGAACGATGAGACCGCCGTGCGGGGCCTTGCCGCCGCACCCGGCGAGCATGGCGATGGTGCTGGCGGTCATGGCGCCGAGCATGATGCTGGGGATGACCCGGAGCGGATCGCCGGCGGCGAAGGGGATGGCGCCCTCGGTGATGCCGATGGCGCCCATGCCGAGGGCGGCGTATCCGGATTCTCGCTGCTCGACGGTCCAGAGCCTGCGACCGACGATGGTGGCCAGGCCGAGGCCGAGGGGGGGCGTGCAGATGGCGGCGGCGACGGGGCCCATGATCGAGTAGTTCTGCTCGGCGATAAGCCCGGAGGCGAAGAAGAAGGCGACCTTGTTCACGGGCCCGCCCATGTCGAAGGCGATCATCGCGCCCAGGACCATCGCCAGCACGATCTTGTTGCCGGCCTGCATGTTCATGAGCCACCCGTTGAGGTCGTTCATCACGTGCGCGATGGGCGGCCCGACGACCAGCAGCATCAACGCCCCCACCACCACCGACGAGACGACGGGGATGATGAGGATCGGCATGATCGGCTTGACGAGCTTGTGCATGGGCAACTGCTTGATCGCCTGAACGAGGTATCCGGCGATCAGGCCCGCGGCCAGCGCACCGAGGAAGCCCGCGTTCACGTCCTTGTCCACCTTCTCGCCGTGGAGGACCATCTCGACAGTGCCCAGGTGTCCCGCAAGCCAGCCCCCGATCATGCCCGCCACCAGCCCCGGCTTGCCCGCGATCGAGTAGGAGATGTACCCGGCGAGCACGGGGAGCATGAGCGTGAACGAGGTCTCGCCGATGTTCAGCGTGAGCTTGAGCATCTGCTGGAGCCAGAGCGGCTCGATGCCGTCCATGTTCGGGCCTTTGGCCGTCATGGGGGCGAAGGCGAGGGAGAGGGCGATGAGGATGCCGCCGCAGGCGATGAACGGGATCGCGTACGACACGCCCGTGAGGAGGTGCTGGCGGAGTTGTTTGAGCCAATCGATCATGCCGGAACCTCCGAATCGAGTGCCGGGGTGGCACTGGCGGTGTGTCCGCCAGTGATGAGCCCCGGGGCCGCCAAGATACTGCCAAGGTGCGACCGCCGCCAATCCAACTCCTGAACAAACCCTCATGCCTCGGTTGGGGCCGGGGCGGCGCGGGCGGCAATCCACGCCGCGCCGCGGGCGGCGTGGAGGTCGTCGTCGCCGATTTCCAGCGTCCAATCCTCGTGGGCGAGGGAGGTGAGGGCGTCGGCGGCGGCGGCGCGGATGTCGGGGGCGATGGGCCGGAGGGCGAGGCCGACGCCGCCGAGGAGGGCGATCCGGCGCGGGCGGTAGATGGCGTGGGCGATGCGGATGGCCCGGACCAGCGCGGCCAGCGGGGGTCTGTCGGGGCGGAGCAGGCCGGAGGCGACGGCGGAGGGAAGGGCGTCGCCGAAGCGGGACCGGAGGGCGGGGAGGCCGATGTAGGACTCGAGCGTGGCGCGTGCGCCGTCGGGGCCGTGGGGCGCGTGGGCGGGGTCGGCCTCGATGGTGACGTCGATGTGACCGAGATGGCCGGGGCCCGGGCCGGAGACGATCAGGGGGATGGGGCCGATGGGAGACTCATCGAGCACGCACGCACCGACGCCGGTGCCGAGGCTGAGGGCGAGGCGGCGGCCCGGGGGGGTGGGCGCGGGGTGGCGGCGGTGGAAGTCGAGGGCGGCGGCGGGGGCGTCGGAGAACTCGAAGACGGCGCCCCCGCCCCGCTGGGCCGCGAGGGAGATGTTCAGGGGGCGACAGACGGCCTCGTCGATGAGGTCGAGGATGGAGGCGCCCTCGAGGCCGGGGACGTTGACGGCGCGGATGATCACGCCGGACTCATCGCGCAGGCCGGGAGCGCAGACGCCGACGGCGGAGATGGGCTCGCCGGGGTGGAGGAGTGCGCGGGCGACGTCCAGCAGGGCCGCGGCGAGGCGCTCGCGATCGGGGCGGGCGTAGGGCTCGCTGCGGGCGGCGCGCAGGTCGCGGTCGGGGCGGGCGGGGTCGAGGAGGACGCCCTTGACGGAGGTGCCGCCGATGTCGAGGCCGAGGGAGAGGCCGGTGGTGGATCCGGGCATGGGGCGACTCTAGTCGATTCGCACGGGCGCGCCCGGAACCGATACGCTCTGCCCATGCATCGTGTAGTCCTTGTGCTCTGTCTCGTGGCCGTCGCCTTGCTCTCGGGCTGCGCCATGCCCGGGGAGGAACTGCGCCGGCGGGGCGATGAGATCGTGGCGTGCGGGCGGCTGTTCCATACGGGCACACCGGTGGTGCTGTGGACCGATCCGGGCGGGTACGACGGGTATCGCACGGAGAAGCGGTTTGCGCCGTGGGCCCGCTCGGCGTTTGTGCCGGCGACGAAGGCGGGGGAATCGCCGACGACGCCGAACCGGTACTCGATCCGGTTTGCGCCGCGGAAGGATGGTGAGGCTGTGAGTCCTCGGTCCGCTCCACTGGCGGGCGAGCCGCCAGCGCCACCCGGACCGACTGTTCTGACACCCGAGGAGTTCGAGCGGGTGCGCGGCGGGAACTGGGACCTCGATCTGCTGCGGACCAAGGTGGACCAGTTCGTGCTGCACTACGACGTGTGCGGGACCTCGCGCCAGTGCTTCCGGGTGCTGCACGATCTGCGCGGGCTGTCGGTGCACTTCATGCTCGACATCGACGGGACGATCTATCAGACGATGGATGTGAAGGAGCGGGCGTGGCACGCGACGTACGCCAACGACCGGTCGGTGGGCGTGGAGATCGCGAACATCGGGGCGTACGGCGCGGGGGAGAAGGACCCGTTTGCGCAGTGGTACGTGCGCGAGCCGGGCGCGTCGCGCGGGGGCACGGTGGGCGAGACGACGCTGCGGATCACGGTTCCACCCGCGTTCGGCGATGGGGGCGTGCGGACGCCGAACTTCGTCGGCTCCCCGGCCCGCAATCAGATGATTGTCGGCGAGATTCGGGGGAAGATGTACCGGCAGTACGACTTCACGCCGGAGCAGTACGCGGCGCTCATCCGGCTGACGGCCGCGCTGCATCGGGTGCTGCCGGGGATCGAACTCGACTACCCGCGCGATGAGGAGGGGAACCTGCTCCGGCGGACGATGGCGCGCGAGCGGTGGGCGGGGTTCCGCGGCGTGCTGGGGCACTTTCACCTGCAGGACAACAAGATCGACCCGGGGCCGGCGATGCAATGGGACCGGGTGATCGATGGGGCGCGGCGGCTGGACGGGCTGCGGACGCTCCCGCGTGGGGATCGCGACTCGGATGTGCGAGCGAAGTAGCCGAGAGTGGCCCAGGGCGGCCGCGCCGACAAAAACACCGGAATGTGGTGGATACCCCGGGTGCCGGTGGGTGGGATCGGTGCGCTGGGGCGTTTGGGCGTACACTCCTGCCCCCAAGGTTTCGTCCGGAGCGCGCTGTGCGGTCCCATCGAAATCAGCGCCTCGGGAACGGCGCGCCACGGCGCGCGACCTTTCCCAATCGAGCCCCCCCCCACCCCCCCCCCCGCCGCCTTGACCCCCCCACCCCGAACTCTCCCGTTCCCGCCCCCGAAGCCAACGCGCCCGGCGCGAACGGCACTACCCCGGGCGCGGCCACCACCCATCCGGCCACCACTCCCGCGCCGGGCGCGCCCGAAGCGCCGGCCAAGGGCGCGATGGATCCGTCGCTCGCCAATGAGATCGACGACGCCATGGCCGCGCTCGGGCTTGGGCCGGGCGGTCTGGCGGCGCACGGTTCGGAGAAGGGGGGCGGGAAGCGGCATCCGCGCGAGCGGAGCAAGAACCCGATCACGCTGCCGGGGCACGACGTGGCGCCGATCGGCGGGCCGGCCAAGCCGGCGATGAAGGGGCCGCGCGTGGTGAGCGCGGGGCGCGAGTATCGCACGGGCGTGATCGTCTCGGTGGGCCCGACGGACATCTTCATCGAGTTTGGCCCGAAGGAGCTGGGCATCGTGCCGCGGGCGCAGTATCCCGAGGACAAGGACCTGCCCGCGCCGGGCTCGTCGCTGGAGGTGATGGTCGATCGGTTCGAGTCGGGGGAGAACATCTTTATCTGCTCGCGTCCGGGGACGGTGGTGAAGGCGGCGTGGGAGAATCTGGAAGTCGGCCAGACCGTTGAGGGCAAGGTCACCGGCGTGAACAAGGGCGGGCTCGAGCTGGAAGTTTCCGGCCACAAGGCGTTCATGCCGGCGTCGCAGGTCTCGCTGGACCGCGTCCCGGACCTGTCGGTGCTCATCGGGGAGAAGTTGACCTGCCAGGTGAGCCAGCTGGACAAGCGCGGGCGCGGGAACATCATCCTGTCGCGGCGTGACATCCTCGAGCAGGAACGGCGCGAGCGGGCGAAGAGCCTGCGCGATCAGCTCAAGGAAGGGGATGTGCTCGACGGGACGGTGCGCAAGATCATGCCCTTCGGCGCGTTCGTGGATATCGGGGGCGTGGACGGGCTCGTGCACGTGGGCGACCTGTCGCACGAGCGCGTGGGCATGGGCGAGGCGGCCATCGCCAAGCACGTGAAGGAAGGGCAGAAGGTCAAGGTCAAGATCCTCAAGATCGAGTGGAACGACGAGGACATGCGCAAGAGCCGCATCGGGCTGGGCCTGAAGCAGCTCTCGGCCGATCCGTACCAGACCGCGCTGGCCGACATCAAGGAGGGCGCGGAGATCAACGGGAAGATCGTCTCCTTGCAGGAGTTCGGGGCGTTCGTGGAGGTCGCCCCCGGCGTGCAGGGCCTCGTGCACGTCTCGGAGATCGCCCACAAGCGGATCAACCACCCGCAGGACGAGCTCAAGATCGATCAGGTGGTGCAGTGCAAGGTGCTCAAGATCGACCCGGGCACGCGCCGGATCAGCCTGAGCATCAAGGCCATGACCCCCGCGCCCGAGTACACCGGCGGGAAGGGCAAGGGCAAGGACGATCGCGGCCCCAAGCGCACGGCCGAGGACATCATGAAGGACACCCCGGCGCTGCGTCGTCTGCGGGCGGCGGCGGCGCTGCGGGACAAGAAGAAGGGTGGGGCGCTCAAGGGCGGGTTCTGAGGGCCGGAAAGCGTGCCCGCATAGGACAGCAAGAACAGCGCTGAGCCCATGAAGCTCGAATCCGCTCGCAAGAGCGGCCCAACGCGAGGAAGACCAAACAGTAGTTCGTATCGACCTCGCTTGCGGGTGCTTTGTTGTCGTCCCGCATGGTTGCGGATCGCATTCTGCGCTTGCAAGGTGGGCCTCCTGATCGATCCATCGTGAGACCGATACAGGATCAACAATGAGCCCATACTGCACTCGCGCCTGGCCTTGGTTCGCCCTTGGGGTCTGCATCCAAGTCGCATCGGCCCGTGCCCAGACTCTCACAGGATTGGGGCCGGTTCCCGGCGGAGCCTCATCCACCGCTTACGCGCTCAGCAGAGATGGGAGCGCGGTCGTCGGGTATGGCTACATCTTTCAATCCAATGGGGTCGGCGTCGGATATGCATTCCGATGGAGCCGGACGGGGGGGATGGTGCGGCTCCCCGCGGGCGGATCCTCGATCGCCAAGGGCGTCGGCCCGGATGGGCAGGTCGTGGTCGGCATCTCCGGCTTGGGCAACCAATCGTTCCGGTGGACCCAGGCTGGCGGGATAGTGAATACCGGAATCCTTCCTGGCGGGTCGAACGCTTCCTTGCTCGGAGCCAACGGCGACGGGTCGATCCTTATTGGCATCAGCACGGCCCCCGGCATTCCCAACTTTCTTGCCGTCCAATGGACCCCGGGCGGTGGGCTGGTGAGCTTGGGAACGCTTCCGGGGGACAACTTCTCAGCGGCGCAGGCGATTACCCCCGATGGCTCGGTGATCGTGGGGTGGAGCGGAATCTACACCAGCACGGTGCACGCCGTGCGGTGGAGCGGGGGCAGCATCACCGATCTTGGCACCGTGCCCGGGGCCTCCGGCGCCTTTGCAAGAAGCGTGAGTTCGGACGGCTCGGTGATCGTGGGCAGGAGCGGCAACTCTGTTCCATATCCATACACGGGTTTCACGAACCATGCCTTCCGGTGGACCGCCTCCGGCGGCATGGAAGACCTGCACTCGTACGGGCAGGACTCCGACGCCTGGGGCGTAAGCGACGACGGGAGCGTGGTAGGTGGCTCCGGCTATCTGCACGTCGGACCGGCCGCGTGGATGTGGACGCAAGATACGGGGATGGCCAATCTCAACGCTTATCTGCCGACGGTGGGAATCGACACCTCAGGCTGGAATCTTCGGACTGTCCGCGGGGTCAGCGCCGACGGTCGCACGATCGCTGGAACGGGTTGGCGAGCGGGCAGTACGGATGACGAGGCTTGGATTGCGAATCTGCCAGCCGTGCTTCCCGCGTGCTTCTCGCTTGGCCCGATTCAGGTGGCACGCGGCTGTCCACCGGGGGCGGTTTCGCTGTCGGTGAGCACAACCGGGACTGCGCCGTACGGTTACAGGTGGCAGCAACAGACGACCGGGGGCCTGTGGCAGGACATGGCCGCCAACTCGTCATGGTCTTCCCCGACAACGGAGGTACACCTCCGACCGGGCCCCGGAGTGACCACATACGCATTTCGTGTGATCGCCATTACCGATTGCACCACCAAGACGAGTGAACCCGTCACCTACACGATCTGCAGAGCCGACTACGACTGCGACGGTCGGCTGGCAATTTCGGATATCTTCGCCTATCTCAATGCGTGGCTGGCTGGAGACTATCGCGCGGATTTCGAAGGGACGGGCCCAGCGTCGCCCGCAAACATCCTCGCGTTTCTCGCGGACTGGTTTGCGGGATGCTGAGTCGAGTTTCAGACACCTCTCACCCGTCACCCCTCGCTCTCGCTCAGGGCGCTGTTCCGCCGCGGGAGCTCGCGCCAGCTTGATCGACTATCGGCCCCAACGTTGCGCGATCGGCCAGCGGCGCCCGGAGCCAAACGCGATTCCCGAGACCTTCAGCCCCACCGCGGCTTGCTTGCGTTTGTACTCGCTCAGGTCGATGAGGCGGACGATTCGGGCGACGACGGCCGCGTCAAAGCCGGTTTCCGCGATGATCCGGCGCGGGTGCTGGCGGCCCTCGACGTAGCGGCGGAGGACCTCGTCGAGGACGTCGTAGGGCGGGAGGGAGTCCTGGTCGGTCTGGTTGGGGCGGAGCTCGGCCGAGGGGGGCTTGGTGATGCTGGCCTCGGGGATCGGAGGCCCTTCGGGCGCTCGCTCATTCATCCACCGCGCCAGCCGGTAGACCCAGTGCTTGGTGACATCGCTGAGCACCGCCAGCCCGCCGTTCATGTCGCCGTAGAGCGTGGCGTAGCCGACGGCGGTCTCGCTCTTGTTGCCGGTGGTGAGCAGGATGTGGCCGAACTTGTTGGAGAGGCCCATGAGGACCGTGCCGCGGATGCGGGACTGGAGGTTTTCCTCGGAGACGGTGCCGGTGTCGAACCTGGCCGCGCCGGCCCGACCGGCCTCGAAGGCGGGGCCGAGCATGCCCAGCAGCGCGGCGTGGGCGGGCTCGATCGGGATGGTGAGCATCTCCATGCCGAGGCGATGGGCGAGCGCGGCCGCGTCGGACTTGGAGCCCTCGGAACTGAAACGCGACGGGAGACTCACGCCGAGGACATTCCTCGGGCCCAGCGCGCCGGCGGCGAGGACGGCGGCCACCGCCGAGTCGATGCCGCCGGAGAGACCGAGGACGGCGGAGGTGAACCCGGTCTTGCGGCAATAGTCGCGGATGCCGAGGACGAGGGCCTTGTAGAGGAGTTCTTCGTCGGGGGCGCTCAGGAGCGGGTCGTTGGGCAATGCCGGTACGGGATCGGTCGGCCCGGGGCGCATGTCGGGGAGGTCGCAGATGAGCACCTGCTCGACGAAGCCCTCGGCCGCGCCCATGAGGGCGCCGCCCGGGGCGTAGACGGCGGCGTGGCCGTCGAAGATCAGGTCGTCGTTGCCGCCGACCTGGTTGACGGCGGCGACGAAGACGCGGTTGGCGGTGGCGTGCTTGACGAGGATCTCGCGGTGGCGGCGGCCCTTGCCCATGACGAAGGGGCTGGCGGAGGGGTTGATGATGAGTTTCGCCCCGGCCTTGCCGCCGGGCTGCGGGGCGCAGAGTTCGGCGACGGGGTCCTTGCGGCCGTGGTAGCGGTGGGAGACGCCGGCGTCCTCGCCGCGCCAGAGGTCTTCGCAGATGGTGAGGCCGACGCGCCAGGTGATGGGAGCACGGCCCTGGAGAGCCGCGCCACCACGGACCGGGACGTCGATCACCACGGCGCGCTCGCCGTGGACGAAGTAGCGATCCTCCTCGAAAACGTCGTAGGTGGGAAGGAGCCGCTTGTCGTAGTAGTCGACGAATATCCCGTCGCGGTACGCCAGCAGGGCGTTGGCGATGCCGCTGCCTTTGGCGTCTGGGTTGTGGGCATCCACGGGGAGGGGGGTGCCGAAGATGGCGGTGATGCCGGCGGTGTGGTGCTGGCCGATATCCTTGGCGGCCGCGACGCAGGCCTCGACGAAGCCCTCCTGCAGCAGGAGGTCCTTGGGGGGATAGCCGCAGAGGCAGAGTTCGGGGAGGACGACGAGATCGGCGCCTTTGGAGCGGGCCTCGTCGATGGCCCGCACGATGAGCGCGGCGTTGCCGGCGATGTCGCCGATGGTGGGGTTGATCTGGGCGAGGGCGAGACGCATCGGGAAAGCGTATGAAACACGGAGAGCCACGGGGGGCCACGGAGAAGAAACCCGGCGGAAGGCGCGGGGGGCTGGGTGCGGGCGTCAGTCGATCTTCGGCTTGTGGCCCAGGCGCAGGAGGCGATCCGGGCGGAGATAGGCCAGCGAGATCGCCGAGCCGATCAGGAGCACGGCCGCCTCGGTGGCCGAGACGGTGAGAACGACGAGCAGGAAGCGGTCGCGGTCCACGCCCGCGAGGACCACGCCGATGAGCCAGGCCGTGCCGCCCTCGCGGGCGCCCAAGGCCCCCGAGGGCGCGGCGGCGGTGATGAGGAAGAAGACCAAGCCGGCCAGCAGGGCCCGGTCCCACTCGAGGGGGACGCCGATGATGGCGGCGGCGATGGCGATGCGGCCTGCCTGCGCTGCGAAGTCGATGAGGCGCAGGGCCGCGCACCCGAAGACGACCCTCGGGCTGGCGAGCATGCGGACGCCCTCGTGGGCCTTCTCGAAAAGGACGGTGGCGGCGATCGAGCCGGGGCGCAGGCGGGCGGGGAGGGGGAAGCGGGCGTAGAGGCGCTGGGCCCAGTCCCAGCCGCGCGGCGTGGCGAGGGCGCGGGCGACGAGCAGGACGAGGAGCAGGCACGCGAGCATGCCGCCGCCGGCGATGATGAACCAGGCCGTGTCCGCGCGCCCGCGCATCGCCGCGCCGCCCATCATGGGCAGGAGCACGCACAGGATGACCACGCCGACGGCCCCGAACCAGGCGCCGATGGTGAGCAGGGGGACGCCGTCGCGCCGGTTGTGGACGAGGACGCGGAAGAGGACGCTGAGCTTGAAGGGGGCGAGGACGAGGAGGCAGGCGATGGTGTTGGTGGCCTGGGCGGGGAGGATGGAGAGCCGCTTGATGGGCACGAGGGTCTCGCGGAAGACGGCCCCGGAGGCGACGATGATGACGATGGTGAGGCCGATGAGCGCGGCGATCTGGCCGAACGAGGCCTCGTGCAGGCGGGTGAGGGCCTCGCGGTTGCCGGGCTTGAGGGCGGTGCTGACGCACCAGCCGAGGATGGCGATGCCGATGACGAAGCCGAGGATTTGCAGGACGGCCTTGGCGACGGCGCGGGTGCGGTGTGGAGGTGAGGGTGTCGGGAGCGGGTCGCTCATGGTGTGGGCGCTCCCGGGGAATCGGGGAATGGGATGTCCACGAGGAAGAGCTCGACGCCGGTGCGGGGAGGATCGCCGGGGGCCCGCCATGTGCGGATAGACCGCAGGTCGGAGCGCCGATCGTCGATCCAGTGCAGCACCTTGTCCATGGTGATGGCGGGGTCGTAGTTGCGGTCGGTCTCGATCAGGCGGCGGAGTTCGTCGTAGTTCACCAGCACGTATCGGATGCCGGCCTCGTGCAACTGGCGGCTCCAATGGCTGATATCGGTGTTGCCGCCGGAGCCGAGGATGGGGACTCTATCCCACGTGGTGTGGTAGGCGATGGCACTGCCGGGCCGGGGGGAAGCCTCGGGCTCCCGCGACCAGGCGCGGCCCATGAAGTAGAGCGGGGTGGAATCGCCGAGCAGGTAAACGGCGCGGTTCTCGGCTTCCCACGGGCGGATCGAGAGGTTGATGAACGCGGCGGGGCCGAGGGCGGAGAGGAAGAGTTCCTGCGTGTCGGGGGTGGACGAGGCGAACTCGGCCTCGGCGCCCATTCCGGTGAGGGCGCCGGGGCCGAGGACGAGCATCGCGTTGGGGTGCATGTCGTTCTGCCCGAGGAACAGGAGCACGCCGGCGAGGGATTGGGCCAGCGGGGCGATGGCGAGCACGCCGACGGCGCCGATGGTCATGGCCCGGCGGTTGGGGGAGGCGCGCCCGACCCAGGATGTGAGGGCCGCGCCGCCGAGGGCGAGGAGGAGGGCGGCGGGGACGAGCATCGGGATGAGGAATCGCGACTGGAGGTGGGTGAGGGTCATCCAGCAGATGGCTTGTGCCAGCAACCCGATCGTGAGGAGGGCGCCGGGGCGGCGCGACTTCGGCCAGCAGAGCGCGCCGATGGCGGCGGCGAGGAGGATGATCACGAATGTGCCGCCGCCCCCCCACTGCTCGTGCATCAGGCCGAACTCCGGCGAGAGCAGGCGCGACAAACGATCGCCGATGCCCAGGCCGGGCGGGGCGTGGTGGTTGCGGGCGAAGCGCCCGATCTGTTCATCCGTCCACCACCCGTGGTTGCCGAAGATGGAGGAGGCGAAGGGGAAGACCGGGTTGCGGCTGGCGAGAAAGTTGCGCAGCATCCACGGCGAGACCGCGATCAGGCCCGCGAGCGAGCCGACGGCGATCATGCGGGGCCACGCTCGCGCTGGAGCCGCGCCGAGGAGCAGCAGGCCGACGATCGGGCCCGCCATGAACAGGGCCGTCGGCTTGCACCCGCAGGCCACGCCGACGGCCCAGCCCGCGCCGACGGCGCGGGCGCAGGGGCCGCACTTGTCGTCGATGGCGACGAGCACGCCCGCGGCGGCCATGGCGATCAGGCCGGCCTCGTTGTAGGGGAGGGTGGAGACGACGATCATCCATGGCGTGGCGAGGACGAGGGCCCCGGCGATGAGGCCGATCCATGGTGCGGCGGCGGCGCCCACGCCGAAGCGGAGGGCGAGGGTCCACCCGGCGCGGGCCAGGAGCATGGCGCCGATGATGGCCATGCCGATGTGGAGGAACTGGCAGGCGAGGAACCAGTGGCCGTCGCCGGCGCTCCCGGCGACCATGCGCACCAGAGGATTGGGACCGCCGGGCATCATCGCCCCGAGGTGCATGTACCCGGCCTCGACGAAGGAGGGGAGGAACGAGTAGACGTTGTGCGCGGTGGGCCAGAGGCGCTCGCCCGCGGCCCATTCCTTGGGGAGTTGCAGGTGGTAGGAGTGGGCGTCGAACGCGCCGTGCTCGGTGGCGTGCCAGAGGACGCCCGGGGGGCTCGACGCGGCGACAAGCAGCAGGGCGATGGCGGGGGCGAGGAAGACGATGGCGGGCGTGACGACGGGCCATTTTTCGGGGCGGAGCGGGCCGCGGGCGATCTGGTCGGCGAGGAGGAGGATGCCCAGCCCGACGACGCCCCACCCGACGATGCGCGGCGTGGGGCCGGGGCCGCTGAGCAGGCCCGCCATGCCGAGGGCGTGGCTGAGCCAGAGGAGAAGGCCCAGGCCGAGGCCGAGTTGGATCCAGAAGCGGTTGGGGGATTCGCGGGCCAGCCGGGATGCGAGGGGGCGACCGAGGCCGAAGGCGGCGAGGAGGTAGGCGAGGGCGATCGGCCCTGCGCCAAGCACCGATGTGGCCACGGAGATCGGGCCGAGGAACGCGGCAGTTTCCGGGGGAAGGCCGACGCACGAGAGCACGCCGAGGCCGATGAGCGTGAGGGCGCTCAGGCCCGCCGGACCGGCGAGGCGAGAGGCGCGGCTGTGCTCCCAGGGGTGCATGGGCGGAGTGTACGAGGATCGCGGCTTACGATCGGTCATGGCGCCGACCACACACTCCACCGGCACATCGCTGGATGACATTCGGATCATCGAGCCGCTGTGCGCGGTGTTCCGGCGGAAACTCAAGAGCGAGGGGCTCAAGTACACGCCGGAGCGGGCCCAGATCCTGGATGCGATCATCCGGCGGGATGATGTCGGGGAGAAGGGGG
>OEIU01001826.1_pt1 | contig 12568 bp, 11 predicted proteins | sample 1539221 | NCBI WGS metagenome assembly OEIU01 (sample SAMN03792071, study PRJEB22550) | activated sludge metagenome | feature: wastewater treatment plant; material: activated sludge; isolation source: Wastewater treatment plant of a petroleum refinery complex | place: Argentina: Zarate | collected...
AATTGCGCACGCTGTCCGAGCGGTTGGGGTACCTGCGTGAACTCGAAGACCGCCGCGCGACGATCCTCGCCAGCATCGGGGAGCAGGGCAAGCTCACCGATGCGCTCGCCTCGCAGATCGTCGAGGCCGACACCCGGCAGCGTCTCGAAGACCTGTACCTGCCGTACCGGCCGAAGCGCCGCACGCGCGCGCAGGTCGCGAAGGAGGCCGGCCTCGAGGCGCTCGCGGACGCGCTCGTCGCCGATCCGATGCTCGACCCGCAGCTCGAAGCGTCGAAGTACCTGCGCGCCCCCGACGAGAACGGCGAGCACGGAGTGCCCGACCCGAAGGCCGCGCTGGACGGCGCGCGCGACATCCTCGCCGAGCGCTTCGCCGAGCGCGCGGACGTGCTGGAGGCACTGCGCGAGCGGATGTGGACCGAGGGCTGGATCTCGAGCAAGGTGCACGACGACAAGGCCGCCGAGGGCGAGAAGTTCCGCGACTGGTTCGACCACGCCGAGCCGATCGCGAAGGTGCCCTCGCATCGCGCGCTGGCGCTGCTGCGCGGGCGCCAGCAGGGCGTGCTGTCGCTGAAGCTGGGGCTCGAACCCGCGCTGGAGCAGCAGCTCCCGCATCCGTGCGTCGCGCTGCTCGCGGCGAAAGTGGGGCTCGGCCGCTCGGTGCGGGCGGCCGCATCCGCCGCGTCCTCCGCTTCGGTCTCGCCGGAAGGCGGGTCCGCGGCGCGGGAGCCGGTGCGCCCCGCCGATGCCTGGCTCGCCGAGGCCTGCCGCTGGTGCTGGCGCGTGAAGCTGCTGCCGCACTTCGAGACCGAGCTCTTCGGCCGGATGCGCGAGGCCGCCGAGGCCGAGGCGATCCGCGTCTTCGGCGCCAACCTGAAGGACGTCCTGCTCGCGCCGCCGGCCGGGCCACGGGCGGTGCTCGGGCTCGACCCGGGCATCCGCACCGGCGTGAAGGCGGCGGTGGTCGACGCCACCGGCAAGCTGCTCGACACCGCCACGGTGTATCCGCACGAGCCGCGCCGTGACTGGGAGGGATCGATCGCGGCGCTCGCGGCGCTGGCCGCGAAGCACTCGGTCGAACTGGTCGCGATCGGCAACGGCACCGCCTCGCGCGAGACCGACCGGCTGGTAGCCGACCTGATCGGGCGGCACCCGGAACTGCGGTTGCGCAAGCTGGTCGTCTCCGAGGCGGGCGCCTCGGTGTATTCGGCGAGCGCACTCGCGGCGAAGGAATTCCCGCAGCTCGACGTGAGCCTGCGCGGCGCCGTGTCGATCGCGCGGCGGCTGCAGGACCCGCTGGCGGAGCTCGTGAAGATCGACCCGAAGTCGATCGGCGTGGGCCAGTACCAGCACGACGTGAACCAGCACGCGCTGTCGCGCCAGCTCGATGCGGCGGTCGAAGACTGTGTCAATTCGGTGGGTGTCGACGTGAACACCGCGTCGGCGGCGCTGCTCGCGCGGGTCTCCGGGCTCGGCGCGACGGTCGCGCAGCGCGTGGTCGACTACCGCGACGCGAACGGGGCGTTTCGTAGCCGCGAGGCGCTGCGCAAGGTGCCTTACCTCGGTGAGAAGACCTTCGAGCAGGCCGCCGGCTTCCTGCGCATCCGCGACGGCGACGACCCGCTCGATGCCTCGGCCGTGCACCCGGAGGCGTATCCGGTGGTCGAGCGCATCCTGGCGCGGGTGGGGCGCAGCGCGCGCGAGCTGATCGGCAATCGAGACGCGCTGCGCGGGCTCGAGGCGCGGCAGTTCGTCGACGAGCGCTTCGGCGAGCCGACGGTGCGCGACATCCTGGCCGAGCTCGAGAAGCCCGGCCGCGATCCGCGCGGCGAGTTCGTCACGGCGTCGTTCAAGGAAGGGGTGGAGACGATCGCCGACCTGCGCCCCGGGATGAAGCTGCAGGGCGTGGTCACCAACGTGGCCAACTTCGGCGCCTTCGTCGACGTCGGCGTGCACCAGGACGGCCTCGTGCACGTCTCGCAGCTGGCCGACCGCTTCGTGAAGGATCCGCGCGACGTGGTCAAGGCCGGGCAGGTGGTGTCGGTGACGGTGCTCGAGGTCGATGCGGGGCGCAAGCGCATCGCGCTGTCGATGAAGAGCGGCGCGCAGCCCGAGCGCGCGCCGCGCGGCGCCGCGCCTGAGGCCGGCAACCGGCGACGCGGCCCGCGCGATGGCAAGCGTGGAGCGGCGGACGATCGACGCGGCCGTGCGGGCGAGCGCGCCACCCAGCACACCGCACTGGGGGATGCGCTGTCGCGGGCGTTGAAGCGGTCGTAGAAGTTCGGGCGTGGGGGAAGAACTGGTCGCCGATCGCCGGCTCAGGCCGGCGCCGCGCGCTCGAGCAACCGCACCAGCGTCGTCAGTGCCCGATTCACCGGTGTCGCGACGCCGAGCACCTGGCCGCGCTGCGCGACGTAGCCGTTGAGGGAGTCGATCTCGGTCGGCCGCCCGCGGGCGAGGTCCTGCGCGGTCGACGAGCTCGCCTCGCGCATCGCAGCGCCCAGCCGCATCGTGGCTTCGTACAGGGTGTCGACGTCGGCGACCGAAACGCCGTCGGCCCGCGCCACCGCGACACACTCGCCGATCGCGTCGCGCATCAGTACGCGAACGTCCGGGTCGTCCACCATCGGTCCGTAGCGCGAACGGCCCAGCGCCGAAATCGCGTTGAACGCGCAGTTCATGACGAGCTTCGTCCAGAGCTCGCCGCGCAGGTCGGCGTCGAGCCGGACGGGCACGCCGGCGCGTTCGAACCAGTCGGCGACCTGCCGGGCGCGGGCCGACGGCTGCGCCGCCGCGGCCTGGTCCGCCGCGGCCTGGTGTGGCGCGCCGTGGCTGCGCGCGGGCCCGGGCCGCGCGCCGTATTCGCCGATCACCAGGTCGCCGCGACCGGCGTGCAGCAGGTGCCCCGGCGCCGGCATCGAGGTCGCCACGTAGACGACCGCAGCCAGAGCGTCGATGCCCGCGTCGCGCAGCTTCGGCACGTTGTCCACGCCGTTCTGCAGGCTGACGAGCACCGCGTCGGCGCGCAGCAGCGGCGCCAGCGCGCCGGCCGCGTCGGCGGTGTCGCGCGTCTTCACGCAAAAGAGCACCAGGTCGGCGTCGCGAACCGACTCGGGCCCGGTATCGGCGGCGATCCGCACCCGGCGGGTCGCGCCCGGGCTGTCGAAGAGCAGCCCGTCGCGCCGGATCGCCTCGACGTGCGCCGCCCGCCCGATCAGCGTGACCGGTGCGCCGGCCTCGGCCAGCTTCGCGCCGAAGAAGCAGCCGACGGCGCCGGCGCCGTAAACGGCCACGCGTGGCCAGGAAGGTTGAGTCATCAGCGTTCCAGTCGATGTCGTGATGTCGGTGGGTGATGGTAGCGCGGCCGTTCAGTTCATCCGCCGGGGCGCATCCGCATCGCGCAGCACTGTCCACCGGGCTTATTGACGCGGGCCCTCCCGAAGCTGAGAATTGACCAACATTGGTCAACTCTGAATCGGATAGGTGTTCCGGATGGCCGAGACCGTCGTCAATCTGTATGAAGCCAAGACCAGGCTGTCGCTGCTGGTCGAGCGGGCGGCAGCGGGTGAGACGATCGTGATCGCAAAGGCCGGCAGGCCGATGGCGAGGCTCGTGCCCGTGCAAAGAGGGCGCCGTATTCGCCTCGGGTCCCTGCGCGGCCGGATTCATGTCCCCGAGGATTTCGATCGACTGGCAAGCGACGAAATCGAGGCGATGTTCCACGGCAGATGACGCATGCGCTATCTGCTCGATACGCAGGTGCTGTTGTGGGCGTTGGCCGAGCCCCGACGCTTGCCGGCGTCCGTCCGCCGGCTCATGGAGTCCGGGGACGCGGAGGTCTGCTTCAGCCTGGGGTCGATCTGGGAAATCGCGATCAAGCGCAGTCTCGGGAAGCTCGATTTCGACGCCGACCTGATCGCCGAGACCGCCGAAGCCGACGGGCACCTGCCGCTCCCGATTCTGCGCGAGCATCTGAGCCTTGTCGCTCAGCTGCCGTGGCACCATCGCGACCCTTTTGACAGGCTTCTCGTCGCACAGAGTCTCGCGGAACCGATGTCGTTGCTGACGGCCGACGCAGCGCTCGCTCGGTACGGCCCGACGATTCGCCTCGTCTGATTCGTCGGGTTCGGGCAACGCCCGTGTCGGCGGCTCACACGGCCCGCCGACCCGCCCCTCGTTTTGTGCTTAACTTGCACCTTTTCCGGCGCGGCCCCCGCGCCCGTCGTCACCGCCATCGCTGGGTTCCCCGACATGCAATTCCGTTTCCCGATCGTCGTCATCGACGAGGACTGGAAGGCCGATTCCGCCAGCGGCCTGGGCATCCGCGCGCTGGCCAAGGCGATCGAGGACCAGCACTGGGAGGTCGTCGGCGGCTTCACCTACATCGACGTGTCGATGGTCGCCAACCAGGCCGCGCGCGCGTCGGCGTTCATCGTGTCGATCGACGACGAGGAACTCGGCGACGACGGCACCGAGAGCAAGGCGGTGTCCGACCTGCGCAAGTTCATCGTCGAGACGCGCCGCCGCAACGCCGACATCCCGATCTTCCTGTTCGGCGAGACCCGCACCTCGCAGCACATCCCGAACGAGATCCTGAAGGAGCTGCACGGCTTCATCCACATGTTCGAGGACACGCCGGAGTTCGTCGCGCGCTACATCATCCGCGAGGCGACGAACTACCTGAATTCGCTGGCGCCGCCGTTCTTCAAGGCGCTGGTGAACTACGCGCACGACGGGTCGTACTCGTGGCACTGCCCGGGACACTCGGGCGGCGTGGCGTTCCTGAAGAGCCCGGTGGGGCAGATGTTCCACCAGTTCTTCGGCGAGAACATGCTGCGCGCCGACGTCTGCAACGCGGTCGACGAACTCGGCCAGCTGCTCGACCACACCGGGCCGGTCGCGGCCTCCGAGCGCAACGCCGCGCGCATCTTCAACGTCGACCACCTGTTCTTCGTCACCAACGGAACGTCGACGTCGAACAAGATCGTCTGGCACTCGACGGTGGGCAACGGCGACGTGGTTCTGGTCGACCGCAATTGCCACAAGTCGATCCTGCACGCGATCACCATGACCGGCACGGTGCCGATCTTCCTGCAGCCCACGCGCAACCACCTCGGCATCATCGGGCCGATCCCGCTCGAGGAGTTCGACCCGGCGAGCATCCAGCGCAAGATCGACGCGAACCCGCTGATCAAGGACAAGAGCGCGCGCCCTCGCGTGATGACGATCACCCAGTCGACCTACGACGGCGTGGTCTACAACGTCGAAACGATCAAGCGCACGCTGGGCAACTACATCGAGAACCTGCACTTCGACGAGGCCTGGCTGCCGCACGCGACCTTCCACCCCTTCTATCACGAGTTCCACGCGATCGGCCTGAACCGGCCGCGCAGCGCGGAAGCGATGATCTTCTCCACCCAGTCCACGCACAAGCTGCTCGCGGGGCTGTCGCAGGCCTCGCAGATCCTGGTGCAGGACTCCGAGAACAACCGCCTCGACCGCCATCGCTTCAACGAGGCGTTCCTGATGCACACGTCGACCAGCCCGCAGTACGCGATCATCGCGTCGTGCGACGTCGCGGCGGCGATGATGGAGCCGCCCGGCGGCACCGCGCTCGTCGAGGAGTCGATCTTCGAGTCGCTCGAGTTCCGCCGCGCGATGCGCAAGGTCGACGACGAGTTCGGCGAAGACTGGTGGTTCAAGGTCTGGGGCCCGAAGGACCTCGCCGACACGGGCATCGGCAAGCGCGAGAACTGGTTCCTGAAGTCGAGCGACAAGTGGCACGGCTTCGGCAAGCTGGTCACCAACTTCACGATGCTCGACCCGATCAAGGCGACCATCGTGACGCCGGGCCTCGACATCAACGGAAAGTTCGCGCCCTGGGGCATCCCGGCGTCGATCGTCACCAAGTACCTGGCCGAGCACGGCGTGGTGGTCGAGAAGACCGGCCTGTACTCGTTCTTCGTGATGTTCACGATCGGGATCACCAAGGGCCGCTGGAACACGCTGGTGACCGAGTTGCAGCAGTTCAAGAGCGACTACGACACCAACCAGCCGCTGTGGCGCGTGATGCCCGAGTTCGTGCAGGCGCACCCGGCCTACGAGCGGGTGGGGCTGCGCGACCTGGCGTCCCAGATCCACGAGCAGTACCGGCGCTACGACATCGCGCGGGTCACGACCGAGATGTACCTGTCGAGCATGCAGCCGGCGATGAAGCCGTCGGAGGCCTTCGAATGCCTGGCGCACCGCAGGGTCGACCGGGTGCCGATCGACGAACTCGAGGGGCGGATCACGACGATGCTGGTGACGCCGTATCCCCCGGGCATTCCGCTGCTGATTCCGGGCGAGCGCTTCAACCGCCCGATCGTCGAGTACCTGAAGTTCGCGCGCGACTTCAACGCGCGCTTCCCCGGCTTCGAGACCGACGTGCACGGGCTCGTCGTCGAGCGAGAGAACGGCGTCGACCGCTATTACGTCGACTGCGTGAAGGCCTCTGGCTGAGGGCCTGAAGCGACGCCGGGCGCGCGCTCAGACGTCGATCGAGCGCATTGCCGGTGGCGGCATGACGTGCGCGAGCCGGGTGCCCGCGAGAACGTCGTAGATCGCGCGGCGATCGCGATCGAACAGGGTCCAGGCGAAAGGCGCAAGCAGCAGCAGGCTCAGGCCCCGGTGCAGGTAGTAGCCGGCGGCGAGCGCGCCGATCGCCAGGCCCGACGCGGCGGCGAACCGGGCCAGCGCGCGCGTCGGTGTCACCGCGCGGCCATCGCGCGTCTGCAGTTGCAGCGCCAGCGTCTTCATCGGCAGCGAGCGACGGCCGTTGCTCCAGAAGTAGGTGAAATAGGCGCCCAGCACGCCCAGCGTGAACAGCTGGAAGGCCGTGCGCAGTGCGCCGGGATGGCCGCGGAACTGGGTGAGCGCCGAGAACGCGTAGTCGGCGAACCAGAGCACCCCGAAGAGGATGATTGCCTCGTAGGCGATGCCCATCAGGCGGCGCCAGGGATCGGCGGCCGTATCCGGCGAACCCTGCATCAGAACTGCTTCGGGCGCGGCGGCGGGCGCTTCGGCGTGCGGCGTGCGAGGTCGGACAACGGCTGCGCGGCTTCCTTGGCCAGGCCCGTGCGCGCGCCGGCGTGCCGCGCGGCGGTGTTGCTGGTCCAGCCGGCGGTGCGCAGCACCGAGCGCTGCTCGGGGGTCATTTCCTGGTAGCGCTCCCACTGCGCCTGCCGCTCGTCGGGGGGCAGCCGCTTGGCGAGCCGGTAGTTCTGCCGCGCGAGCCTGCGCTGATCGGGCGTGAGCGCCGCCCATTCGCGGATGCGCTCGTGCGCGCGCTCGCGCGCATCGGGAGCCATGCGCGGCACCCGGCTGGCGAGCGACACCCAGATGCGTTTTTCCTGCGCCGACCAGCTGTTCCACTGCGTGGCGAACGGGCCGAGCACGGCCTGCTGCGCCGGGGTGAGTTCGCTCCAGAGCGGGCGGACCAGCGGCAGCAGCGACGCCCGCGGCGCCGCCGGCTCGTTCTCGGCGCGCACGGGCACGACGGCCGCCGCCAGCGCCACGCACAGGGCGGCGACGATCGCGGCGGCGAGTTGCTCGCGGCTCACTCGCGGTCTCCCTGGGCGACGTTGCGCAGGAACACGCCGAAGCCGCGATCGGCGTAGGCCGAGATCGGCACCTCGTCGACGAGCACCGCTGCGTCGACGTCGGCGATGTCGTCGGCACGCAGGCGGCTGTCCCATTCGGAGATGCCGTAGAGCACCGCGGCGACGATCGCGACCGGCACGACGACCGCCGCGAGGCCCAGCCCGAAGCGCCGCCGTCCGTCGGGACCGCCGCCGGCCGACGAGCGGCCGCCTGCGGCCGAGGCGACCACGATCGCGTGCCCCGCCTGGGCCGTCGCCGGCCTCGGCACGGCGACCTGGGCCTGCTTTGGCAGGCGGGCGAGCGCCGCCTCGCGGGCGGTGGCCAGCCGGTGTGTGACGCGCCACGGCAGGTGCTCGGCGGATTCGTCGAGCGCCTCGCGGGCGAGTTGGGCGATTCGTTGTTCGTTCATGGTGCAATTCCGCGCGCCCGGAGCACGTCCGCCAGGGTGTGGGCCGCACGGGAACAGTGCGTCTTGACGCTGCCCTCCGAGCATCCCATGGCCTCGGCGGTCTCGGCCACGTTGAGATCTTCCCAGTAACGCAGCAGGAAGGCTTCGCGTTGACGTCGGGGCAGCTTGCCGATTTCCTCGTCCAGGATGGCAAGCAGCTGGGCGCGCTCGAGTCGATCGGCCCCGTCGGCCGCGGCCGCGCTGCCCGGCTCGGGCTCCAGGGCTTCGAGGATGTCGCGCTCGCCGGCCTCTTCCCCGGCGTCGCCGGCCAGCGCCGACAGCGGCGTCGTCCAGAGGTTGCGGACCTTCTGGCGCCGGAAGTGGTCGGTGATCGCGTTCTGCAGGATCCGCTGGAACAGCAGCGGCAACTCCGACGGCGGGCGCTCGGCGTAGCGGGTGGCGAGCTTGAGCATCGCGTCCTGCACGACGTCGAGGGCGACCTCCTGGTCGCGCACCGCGTAGACCGCCTGCTTGAACGCTCGGCGCTCGGCCGCGGCGAGGAAATCGGACAATTCCTGCCGGGTGGCCATTCGGGTCGGGTTCGGCGGCAAGTGGAGAGAAGACGCTGCGCATGCTAGCAGAAGGCCTGCCGGCAGCGCCCCCTGCGGGCCGGTGCGCCTTGACCCTCCCTGTTGCGGTGCAGTATCCTGCTCGTCTACCCCTAGAGCGCCCCTTCCGGGACTGGTGGCTGCGGCGATCAGCGCGGACGGGGCGTTGTCTTTGCGTGCGCCGAGCGCCTTCACGAGAGGCATGCAGGCGCATCCGATCAAACTCGCAGGCCCCGTGCCGAGGCCTGCGTCGTGGCGCTTCGACGCGTACCCGCGCGGCGATGGGCCATGGCGCCGGCGGACGGGCTCCCTGGACTTGAAAGGACTACTTTCGATGGAAATCACAGGCGCGGAAATTGTCGTTCGCTGTCTCCAGGAAGAAGGCGTCGAGCACGTCTTCGGCTATCCGGGCGGCGCGGTTCTCTACATCTACGACGCGATCTTCAACCAGGACAAGTTCCAGCACGTCCTGGTGAGGCACGAGCAGGCGGCCGTCCATGCCGCCGACGCGTATTCGCGGTCCACGCAGAAGGTCGGCGTGTGCCTGGTCACCAGCGGGCCGGGCGTCACCAATGCGGTCACCGGCATCGCGACCGCCTACATGGATTCGGTTCCGCTGGTGGTCATCACCGGGCAGGTGCCGACCCACGCGATCGGCGAGGACGCCTTCCAGGAGTGCGACACGGTCGGCATCACGCGTCCGTGCGTGAAGCACAACTTCCTGGTCAAGGACGTCAAGGACCTCGCCACCACGATCCGCAAGGCGTTCCACATCGCCAACAGCGGGCGCCCCGGGCCGGTGCTGGTCGACATCCCGAAGGACGTGACGCGCAACAAGTGCCGCTTCGAGTACCCGAAGACGGTGTCGATGCGCTCGTACAACCCGGTCACGCGCGGCCACCAGGGGCAGATCAGGAAGGCGCTGAACCTGATCCTCGGCGCCGAGCGGCCGATGATCTACACCGGCGGCGGCATCATCCTCGCCAACGCCGCGCCGGAGCTGAACCGCTTCGTCGACCTGCTCGGATTCCCGGTCACCAACACGCTGATGGGCCTGGGCGGCTACCGCGCGAGCAGCGACAAGTACGTCGGCATGCCGGGCATGCACGGCACCTACGAGGCGAACATGGCGATGCAGCACTGCGACGTGCTGATCGCCATCGGCGCGCGCTTCGACGACCGCGTGATCGGCAACCCGAAGCACTTCGCGCAGAACCCGCACAAGATCGTCCACGTCGACATCGACCCGTCGTCGATCTCCAAGCGCGTCAAGGTCGACGTGCCGATCGTCGGCGACGTGCGCGAGACGCTGGGCGACCTGACCGCGCTGCTCGAGGAGTCGTTCGCGGCGGGCCAGAAGACCAACGCGCGCGCGCTCCAGGCCTGGTGGCAGCAGATCGGCGAGTGGCGCAAGCGCGAGTGCCTGAAGTACCGGCCGAGCAACGAGGTGATCAAGCCGCAGGCGGTGGTCGAGAAGCTCTGGGAAGTCACCGGCGGCGACGCGTTCATCACGTCCGACGTCGGCCAGCACCAGATGTGGGCGGCGCAGTACTACCGGTTCGACAAGCCGCGGCGCTGGATCAACTCGGGCGGGCTGGGGACGATGGGCGTCGGACTGCCGTACGCGATGGGCGTGCTGCTGGCGAACCCCGGGGCGCAGGTCGCCTGCATCACCGGCGAAGGCTCGATCCAGATGTGCATCCAGGAGCTCTCCACCTGCAAGCAGTACAACCTGCCGGTGAAGATCGTCAACCTGAACAACCGCTACCTGGGGATGGTGCGGCAGTGGCAGCAGATCGAGTACGGCAGCCGCTACTCGCAGTCGTACATGGACGCGCTGCCCGACTTCGTCGCGCTGGCCGAGGCCTACGGCCACGTCGGCATCCGGGTCGACAAGCCCGCCGACGTCGAGCCGGCGCTTCGCGACGCGTTCGGCAAGTACAAGGATCGCCTGGTGTTCCTCGACATCATCACCGACGCCACCGAGAACGTCTGGCCGATGGTGCAGGGCGGCAAGGGGCTGACCGAGATGATTCTCGGCTCGGAAGATCTTTGAGGAGCCGGCGATGAAGCACATCATTTCGATCCTGATGGAGAACGAGCCCGGCGCGCTGTCGCGGGTGGTCGGGCTGTTCTCGGCGCGCGGCTACAACATCGAGACGCTCACGGTGGCGCCCACCGAGGACAAGTCGCTGTCGCGGATGACGATCGTCACCAGCGGCTCGGACGACGTGATCGAGCAGATCACCAAGCAGCTGAACCGGCTGATCGACGTCGTGAAGGTGGTCGACCTCACCGAGAGCCCCTACACCGAGCGCGAGCTGATGCTGATCAAGGTCCGGGCGGTGGGCAAGGAGCGCGAGGAGATGAAGCGGATGGCCGACATCTTCCGCGGCCGCATCATCGACGTCACCGACAAGACCTACACGATCGAGCTCACCGGCGACGGCACCAAGCTCGACGCCTTCATCGACGCCCTCGACCGCACCGCGATCCTCGAGACCGTGCGCACCGGCGCCTCGGGCATTGCCCGCGGCGAGCGGGTCCTGAAGGCCTGAGAAGGGAGAAGGGGAGGAAGAAGCAGCACACGCCAGCCCATCGGCAAGGCGCGAGCGTAGCGAGCGACGAGCCAAGAACCAGAGACGCAACGAATTCGTTGCGCGACGATCCGCCGCGGAGCGACCGGGCCCTCGTGGCCCCGATCGACCGAGCGAGTATCGGGGAGCGAATCGATCGGGGCCACGAGGGCCCGGTCGCGGTCCCCGCAAACGAGACGACCAAACGGAGAACCAGCGAATGAAAGTCTTCTACGACAAGGATTGCGACATCAAGCTGATCAAGGGTCGCAAGGTCGCGATCATCGGCTACGGCTCGCAGGGCCACGCGCACGCGCAGAACCTGAACGACTCGGGCGGCAAGGTCACCGTGGGCGTGCGCAAGGGCGGCCCGTCGTGGGACAAGGTGAAGAAGGCCAAGCTCTCGGTCGCCGAGATCAAGGACGCGGTCAAGGGCGCCGACTTCGTGATGATGCTGATGCCCGACGAGCACATCGCGGCGGCGTATCGCGACGAGATCGAGCCGCACATCAAGAAGGGCGCCACGCTCGCCTTCGCGCACGGCTTCAACATCCACTATGGCCAGGTCGTGCCGCGCGACGACCTCGACGTCGTGATGATCGCACCCAAGGCGCCGGGCCACACCGTGCGCTCCACCTATGCGGCCGGCGGCGGCGTGCCGATGCTGGTCGCTGTCCACCAGGACCGCTCGGGCATTGCGCGCGACCTGGCGCTTTCGTACGCGTGCGCGATCGGCGGCGGCCGCGCGGGCATCATCGAGACCAACTTCCGCGAAGAGACCGAGACCGACCTGTTCGGCGAGCAGACCGTGCTGTGCGGCGGCACCGTCGACCTGATCAAGGCCGGCTTCGAGACGCTGGTCGAGGCGGGCTACGCGCCCGAGATGGCGTACTTCGAGTGCCTGCACGAGCTGAAGCTGATCGTCGACCTGATCTACGAGGGCGGCATCGCGAACATGAACTACTCGATCTCGAACAACGCGGAGTTCGGCGAGTACGTGACCGGGCCGACGATCGTCACCGCCGAGACCAAGAAGGCCATGAAGGTCGCGCTCGACCGTATCCAGAGCGGCGAGTACGCCAAGCAGTTCATCCTCGAGAACCGCGCTGGCGCGCCGACGCTGCTGTCGCGGCGCCGGATGATGTCCGAGCATCCGATCGAGGTGGTCGGCGAGAAGCTGCGCGCGATGATGCCCTGGATCAAGGCGAACAAGCTGGTCGACAAGTCGCGCAACTGAGGCTGGGCGACGGCCTCGCGCCGTCGCCGCCGCCGCGGGGCGCGCCGGGCCGCTGACGGCCCCCCGCGGCTATACTTCGGCGCATGAACGATGCGCTGAGCGCCCCTGTCGTGGCGCCT
>OEIU01001827.1_pt1 | contig 12568 bp, 11 predicted proteins | sample 1539221 | NCBI WGS metagenome assembly OEIU01 (sample SAMN03792071, study PRJEB22550) | activated sludge metagenome | feature: wastewater treatment plant; material: activated sludge; isolation source: Wastewater treatment plant of a petroleum refinery complex | place: Argentina: Zarate | collected...
GGGGGGGGGCGGCCGCGGGGCGCTTGGACCCCCGCCACCCCGCAGCCCCCGCCGGGGGCGCCCCGGGGGGGGGGGGGGGGCCGCCCGCCGTGGCCGTGGCCGTCATCGCGGCCGCGGCCGCCCTCTTCGCCTGGCGCACCCGCGCCGGGATGCTGCTGGCGGTCGCCGGGGGCGCCGCGCTGGTGGGCACCACCGCCCCCGCGGCCGGCGCGCTGCTCGGGGCCGGCGCCCTGGCGTTGCTGCTGCTCGGTTGGGGCCACGGACGGCTGGTGCTGCTGCCCCTCGCGGCGCCCGCCCTGTTCGCGGTGGGCCTCGGCCCCCTGTTCCCCGCAGTGGCGGGGCTGGTGCCCCGGTGGCCGGCCCGGCTGTGGGTCGCCGCCGCCGGCGCCGTGGCCGCGGTGGCGTGGCAGGTGGCCCGCGGGGGCGACCTGCTGGCCGGCGCCCGCATGGCTGAGCCGCCGGGGTCCGCGCTGCCCGGCCGGCGGCCGCCCGCCCGTGCCGCCCGGCAACCCCGGCCGCCGCTGGCGGGCCTGCCGCCGCCCGGCGTCCAGGCGTTGATCATCATCGTCGCCGCGATGTGCGTGCCGCTGGTGGTGCGCCTGCGCCCGGACGGCCCGCGCGAGGCGGCGGCGCTCGCCTGGACGGCCGCGCTGGCGGTGGCGCTGGTGGCGACCGCCCCCGACCCGGCCGACGCCCTCGGCGCGGTCATCCCTGCCACCATCGTGCTGGTCGCGGCGGCCTTCCGCCCCTGGCGGGCCCTCGCCGAACGCGGCTCGCGAAAGGCGTCCGCTACGCTCCGCGGTCCCGAGCGATGAGCGTCCTCCGCAACATCGAGCAGAAGATCGAGGGCCTGTTCGAGCGGGGCTTCAAGCGCGCCTTCCGGAGTTCGCTGCAGCCCGTGGAGCTCGCGCGGAAGCTCGCCCGCGAGATGGAGGACCACAAGACCATCTCCGTGTCCCGCGTGTACGTGCCCAACGACTTCACCGTGTTCCTGTCGCCGCAGGACCGCGAGGGCTTCGCGTCCTACGAGCGGTCGCTGGTGACCGAGCTCGGGTCGTACCTCGACGCCCACGCCCGGGGGGCCGGGCTCTCGCTGGTGGCCCCGGCGACGGTGACGCTGGAGACCGACAGCGACCTGCGGGTGGGCGAGTTCGGCATCTCCTGCCGCATGGCCGACCCTCCGCCCGCGTCCGCCGCCGCCCCGCCCGCCCCCGAGGCGGAGGAGCCCGCGCCCGCGGACGAGCCGGCCCGCGCCGCCATGGTCCCCCCGCCGCCCGTCGAGGTGCCCGCGGCCCCGCTGCCGGCGCCCGACCCGCCGCCGCTGCCGCCGCCCGTGCCGCACCAGGCGCTGGAGGGCGTGAGCGGCACCCAGGTGATCTCCGCCGCCGAGGCGCGGGCCGCCGGCCTGACGCCGGAGAAGATGACGCTGGTGGTCGGCGGCACGCGCGTGGTGCTCACGAAGCGCGTCTCCACAATGGGACGCAGCCGGGACTGCGACGTGGTGGTGCCCGACCCCAACGCGAGCCGCACGCACGCCGAGATCCGGCACATCGGGCTCGACTACTTCCTGGTCGACATGGGAAGCACCAACGGGACCGAGGTCAACGGGCAGGTGGTGAAGCGCCACGCCCTGGCCGACGGCGACCGGATCGTCGTGGGCACCACCGAGATCGCCGTGGAGCTGGGGTGAACGAGACCGGCCTGATCATCGCCGAGGTGGCGTTCCTGGTGCTCCTCTACGCCTTCGTGTGGAGCATCGTGCGCAGCTCGAGCCGCCAGCTGCGGACGGCCCAGGCCCCGCCCCCGCCGCCCCCGGCGCCCGTCATGGCCGAGGAGCCGCCGGCCGCCGCGCCGGCGCACGCCGCGCCGGGGGCCGCGGCGATGGCGCCCGCAGCCGTGGTGACCCCGCCGGCGATGGCGGTGCCGCCGCCGCTCGACGGCGCGCAGACCCCGCAGAGCACCGAGGAGCCGCTGTTCGTGGCGCCCACCCGCGTGCCGGAGGCCGAGGAGCGCCCCGGGCGCGAGGAGTCGGGGCGCATCGACCTGGCCGCCAACGTCGAGCCGCGGCTGGTCGTCGAGACCTCGTCGTCGCTCGAGGTGGGGCGCGTGATCCCCCTGGCCGAGGGGATGACCATCGGCCGCTCGGAGGCGGCGGAGCTCTCGATCGCCGACCAGTTCGTCTCCCACATGCACGCCCGCATCCTGCGCCGCGGCGCCTACCACTGGGTGCAGGACCTCGGCTCCACCAACGGGACGTTCCTCAACGACCGGCGCATCGACGCGGACGCTCAGCTCAAGGTCCACGACGCGCTGCGGATCGGCCAGACGGTCCTCCGCTACCAGGAGTAGCCCATGGCCACCGAGGGCACCGCGGACCGACCGCTGGCCCTGGTGGAGGTCGCGCACCTCTCCGACACCGGCCGCATACGCCATCACAACGAGGACCGCTCGCTCGCGAGCCCCCGGGTGCTCGTGGTCGCCGACGGGATGGGCGGCGCGAAGGCCGGCGAGGTGGCCGCGCAGATGGCGGTCGACGCCGTCGGCCGTCTGGTGGGCCCCGTCCACGAGGGCGACGTCCGCGGGGCGGTGGAGCGGGCCAACCGGGCGATCCGGCGGGTCGCCAGCGACGACCCCGACAAGTCGGGGATGGGCACCACCCTCACCGCGGCGATGCTCGACGACGGACGCCTGGACGTGGTGCACGTGGGCGACTCGCGCGCCTACCTGTGGCGTGACGGGGCGCTGCGGCAGGTCACCGAGGACCACTCGGTGGTGGCCGAGCTGGTGCGCCGCGGGAGCATCACCCGCGAGGAGGCCGAGACCCACCCGCACCGGAACGTGATCACCCGGGCCCTCGGCGCCGAGGAGGCCGTCGTCGCGGACGTCGTGCAGGTCGGCCTGGAGGACGGCGACGTGGTGCTGCTCTGCAGCGACGGGCTGTCGTCGTACGTCCCCGAGTCCGCCATCGCGGAGGTGCTCGCGCAGGCGGCGACGCTCGACGCCGCCGCCAAGGGCCTGGTGAACCTGGCGAACGGGGCGGGCGGCGCCGACAACGTGACGGTGGTGCTCGCGCGCGTCGCGCGCGAGGAGGACCGCACGGGCGACACGGCCGAGGCGCCCGCGCCGGCGGCCGGCGACGCGGACCGCGACGGCGACACCGCCACGGCCCCCGCCGGCGAGATGCGCGTGCTGGGCGGCGTGCACGGCCACGCCGGACGACCCGACGGCGCCACGACACGGCCGCCGAAGGTGCTGGAGCCGGTGCGCCGGCGGCGCTCCCGCGTGATCCCGATCGTGGCCGGCGCGGTGGTGCTGCTGATCGTCGCGGGCGGGGCGGTGGCGTGGGTGTCGAGCCGCTCCTACGGCCTCGAGGAGGGGCCGGACGGGACCGTCCAGGTCACCAACGGCCTCGACTGGGGCCTCTTCGGCCAGAGCCTGTCGCGCACGTGGCAGGAGACGGGCGTCGACGCCGGCACCGTCCGGGCCGTCGAGCCGCAGGCGCTCTCGACAGCGGTGCACGGGCAGGGCGAGGCGGTCGCGCTGGCCGCCCGCCTGGCGTGGACCTACGGGGTGCCGCAGCCGCCCGCGCTCGAGGCGCCCGCCCAGCCGGCACGCAGCCCCGCGCCGAGCCGGGCCGAGAGCACACCGGGGACCACGACCGCCCCGTGACCGCGCGCACCCGAGAGCTGGGATTCCTGATCCCGGTGGCGGTCCTCGGCGTCCTGGGGATGGCCTCCGTCGCCAGCGCCCGCGTCGAGAGCGGCATGCAGACCGGCCCGCTGCCGGGCGCGATCGGCGTGCTGGCCGTGTTCGTGGCGATGCACCTGGCCCTGCGCCTGCGCGCGCCGCAGGCCGACCCGTACCTGCTGCCGGTCGTGGGGCTGCTCGTCGCCATCGGGCTGGTCGAGCTGTACCGCATCGACCCGGCGCTGGCGGCCGACCAGGCGGTGTGGGTCGCCGTCGGCGGCGTCGCGTTCGTCGCGACCCTGGTGCTCCTGCCGGACCACCGGGTGCTGGAGCGGTACACCTACCTGATCGGGCTCGCGGCGGTGGGCCTGCTGGTGATCACCATGGTCTTCGGCACCCGGATCAACGGGGCGAAGCTCTGGATCCAGATCGGCGGCGGCCAGACCGTGCAGCTCGGCGAGGTCGCGAAGGTGCTGATGGTGGTGTTCCTCGCCGCGTACCTGCGCGACAAGCGCGAGCTGCTGGCGATCCCGACCCAGCGGGTGATGGGGGTGCCGGCCCCGCCGATGGCGGCGCTCGGGCCGGTGCTGCTGTTCCTGATCGCCTGTCTGCTGCTGGTCGCGATCCTCAACGACTTCGGCACGGCGCTGCTGTTCCTCGGGATCTTCCTGGCCATGATCTACCTGGCCACGGGGCGGGCGGCGTACACGCTGTTCGGCATCGGGGTGTTCCTGGTGGGGTCGTCGCTGGTGTACGCGGCGGTGCCGCGGATCCAGTCGCGCGTGGACAACTGGCTCCACCCGTTCGACGACCCGCAGGGCCAGGGCTACCAGCTGGTGCAGTCCCTGTACGCGATGGCCCAGGGCGGCGTGTTCGGCCCGGGACTCGGCCGGGGCTTCCTGGTGCTCGACAACGGCCAGACGGTGATCCCGGCGCTCCAGACCGACTTCATGTTCTCGGCCGTCGCGAGCGAGCTGGGGTACGTCGGCGGCATCGGCCTGCTGCTCGGCTTCCTGGTGTTCACCGCCCGGGGCTTCGTCATCGCGGCCCAGGCGCCCGACGGCTTCTCGAAGCTCCTCGCCGGCGGCCTGACGGCCGCGATCGGCCTCCAGGCGATCCTGATCATCGGGGGCGTGATCCGCCTGATCCCGCTCACCGGCGTGACGCTGCCGTTCATGAGCTACGGCGGCTCCAGCATCGTGACCAACTTCGTGCTGGTGGCGATGCTGCTCGTCATCAGCCACCGCACCCGCACCCGCGGGCTGCCGCCGGCGCGCCGGCGGCGGCGCGGCGAGGAGGACGCGGAGGCCGCCGCGCTCGAGGAGGTGCGGGCGTGAACCGCTCCATCCGGCGCCTCTACCTGGTGCTCGCCGGCGGGTTCGGCCTGCTGGTGCTGATGCTCGGCTGGTGGCAGGTGGTCGCCGCCGACGACCTGAAGGACCGCCCCGGCAACACGCAGTCGCTCCAGGCCGAGCGCCTGATCGACCGCGGGCGCATCCTCTCCGCCGACGGCAAGGTGCTCGCCGCGAGCCGCGCGGTGCGGGTGCGCGGCCAGCGAGTGTACGAGCGGCTCTACCCCCAGGGGAGCCTGGCGGCCCACGCCATCGGCTACGCCAGCTCGTCGCAGGGCCGCACCGGCATCGAGAGCACCTACAACCGCTACCTCTCGGGATCGTTCGGCACCGAGCCCCTCCTCCAGCGGCTCAACCTGAAGGAGAAGCGGGGCGCCGACGTGACGCTGAGCCTGGACACCCGCATCCAGCGCGCGGCCGAGGAGGGCCTGGACGGGCGGCGCGGCGCGGTGGTGGCCATCGACCCGCGCACCGGCGAGATCCTGGCGCTCGCGTCGTACCCGACGTTCGACCTGCAGCAGGCGGTCACCGACTTCGGCGCGATCCCCACGGAGGGCAGCCCGTTCGTCGACCGCGCCACCGCCGGCCTCTATCCCCCCGGCTCGACGTTTAAGGTGGTGACCACGACCGCTGCCCTCGAGAGCGGCGAGTTCACCCCCGACTCGAGCTTCGACGACACCGGCTCGTACGACACCCCTGGAGGCCCGATCCGCAACTTCGGCGGCGAGGTCTACGGCCGTCACGACCTGACGACGGCCCTGACGAACTCCATCAACACCACCTTCGCGACGATCGGCGATGCCCTCGGCGCGGATCTGATGGGCGAGCAGATGACGAAGTTCGGCTTCGGCGACCGGCCCCCGGTGGACCTGCCCGCGGACGAGGTGCTCCCCTCGGGCCGGCGCGAGGACGGCACGCTCCTGCCGAACGCGCAGGACGGCATGGACGTGGCCCGGCTGGCCATCGGCCAGGAGCGCCTGACGGTGACGCCCCTCCAGATGGCGATGGTCGCCGCGTCGGTGGCGAACGGCGGCGTGCTCATGGCGCCCCACCTGATGACCCGCATCCGCGACCGCGGCGGCGACATCGTCCGGACCGCCGGCCCCAAGGAGCTCGGGGACGTGATGGATCCGACGGTGGCGGCGGAGCTCACGGACATGATGAAGTCGGTCGTCGAGCAGGGCACGGGGACCCCGGCCAACCTGTCGGCCGCGGGGGTCGACGTGGCCGGCAAGACGGGTACCGCCGAGTCGGACGACCCCAACCGCAACCAGGCGTGGTTCATCGGGTTCGCGCCCGCCGAGGCGCCCACCGTCGCCGTGGCGGTGGTGGTGGAGGACACGTCCGGCACCGGCGGCGCCGAGGCGGCCCCGATCGCCGCCAAGGTCATCTCCGAAGCGATCGACGTGCGATGAGCTTCCAGCCCGGGGAGCTCATCGGGGGGCGCTACGAGCTGGGCCGCCAGCTCGGCGCCGGCGGCATGGCGCGGGTGTACCTCGGCCACGACCGCCTGCTCGACCGCGAGGTCGCGGTGAAGGTGCTGGCCGAGCCGTACGCGTCGGATCCCAACTTCGTGGAGCGCTTCCGCCGCGAGGCGTCGGCGGCCGCGGGCCTCAACCACCCCAACATCGTCGCGGTGTACGACCGCGGCGAGGCGGACGGCTCCTACTACATCGTCATGGAGTACCTGGCCGGCCCGGACCTGAAGCAGGTCATCCGCAGCCGCGCGCCGCTGCCGCCGACCGAGGCGATCGACGCCGCCCAGCAGATCCTGGCCGCCCTGGGCGCCGCCCACCGCCGCGACCTCGTCCACCGCGACGTGAAGCCGCAGAACGTGCTGGTGGCCGAGGACGGGCATCTGAAGGTCACCGACTTCGGCATCGCCCGCGCCGGCGCCGAGAGCGACATGACCGAGGCCGGGTCGGTGATCGGCACCGCCCAGTACCTGTCGCCCGAGCAGGCCCGCGGCGACGAGGTGACCGCCGCCAGCGACACCTACGCGGTGGGGATCGTGCTCTACGAGATGCTCACCGGCCGCGTGCCGTTCGACGGCGGCCCCCCCGTCGCGGTGGCGATGAAGCAGATCAGCGACGAGCCGGTCTCGCCGCGGATCGTGGAGCCGAGCGTGCCCCGCGAGCTGGAGGCGGTGGTGATGCGGTCGCTCGCGAAGCGGCCCTCGGAGCGCTACCGCACCGTGGAGGAGATGAGCCGGGCGCTGGCCGAGGCCCGCGGCGCGATCGACGGCAGCGGCGGCACCACCCGCGTCCTCCCGGCGGCGGGGCCGCCGACCAGCGTCATGGGCGCGCCGACCGCCGCGACCCGCGTCGGCCCGCCGCCCCCACCGGCGCCGCCGCCGCGTCGCCGGCGCTGGCCGCTGATCGCGGGGATCCTGGTGCTGTTGGTCGCCGTCGCCGCGGCCGCGTTCGTCCTGATGTCCGGCGACGACGCCAAGACCGTCACCATCCCGCCGGTGAAAGGGCAGACCGCCGCGGCGGCCGAGACGACCCTGCGCGGCCTGGGACTCGAGGTGGACGTGCGCCAGGTCACCGATCCGGCGGTGGAGCAGGGCCTGGTCATCGACTCGGACCCCGCGGCGGGCGAGCAGGCCGACGTGGGCGACACCGTCATCCTGCGCGTCAGCTCCGGCCCGGGCGACGTGGCCGTGCCCGACGTGGTCGACCAGTCGGAGGCCGACGCCACCGCGGCCCTGCGCCAGGAGGAGTTCACGGTCAACGTGGAGCGCGAGGCGAGCGACGGCACCGAGGAGGGGCGCGTCATCCGCCAGGACCCCGCCGGGGGCACCCAGGCGCAGAAGGGCAGCGAGGTCACGATCGTCGTGTCCACCGGTCCGGCGCAGGTGACGGTGCCGAGCGTCCGCGCCCTCGACCAGGCCTCGGCCGAGCAGCGCATCCGCAGCGCCGGCCTGGAGGTGGGGTCGGTGACGTTCCAGCCCAGCCAGGCCGCCGAGGGCACGGTCATCTCCCAGGACCCGGCCGCCACCGCCAAGGTCGACCCGGGGACGCGGGTGAACCTCGTGATCGCCCAGGCGTCGTCCACGATCCAGGTGCCCGACGTGGTCGGCAACCTCGCGTCCGACGCGACGTTCAAGCTCGAGAACGCGGGCTTCAAGGTGGTGAGCGACACCGCGCAGTCGGACCAGCCGGTCGGGACGGTCATCGAGCAGAACCCGTCGGCGGGGACCCAGGTGGCGCGCGACACCGTGATCACGATCACGGTGAGCAACGGGCCGTCGGCCGAAACGGGGGGCGGCGCCGTGCCCGCACCGCCGCCGTCGGGCGACCAGGGCGACCAGCCGTGACGCGCCGGGTCGCGGTGCTCATGGGCGGCCGCAGCAGCGAGCACGAGGTGTCGCTCGCCTCCGCCGAGGCGGTCATCGCGGCGCTCGACCCGTCGCGCGACGAGGCCATCCCGGTGCTCATCTCGTCCGAGGGCGTGTGGAGCGTCGACGGCGAGCCGGTGGCGATGGTCGCCGGCGCCGACGGGGCGGCGTGTCTCACGTCGCTGGCGGGCGGGCCGCCGCGGGCGGTGGACGTCGTGTTCCCGGTGCTGCACGGGCCGCACGGCGAGGACGGCACCATCCAGGGCGCGCTCGAGACGGCGGGGGTGCCGTACGTCGGCGCCGGCGTCGCGAGCTCCGCGGTGGCCATGGACAAGGCGCTGTTCAAGGTCTTCCTCGCCGACGCGGGCATCCCGACGCCAGAGCATGCGGTGGTCACGGCGTCCGAGTGGGCCCGCGACCCCGACGCGGTGCGGGCGCGGGTGGCGGAGGCGGTCGGGTACCCGGCGTTCTGCAAGCCCGCGCGGCTGGGGTCGAGCGTGGGCATCAGCCCGGTGCCGGACCCGGAGGCCCTGGACGCGGCCCTGGCGCTGGCGTTCCACCACGACGGCAAGGCCCTGGTGGAACGCGGCATCCGGGGGCGGGAGATCGAGGTGGGGGTGCTCGGCGGCGACGTCCCGTTCGCGTCCCCCGTCGGCGAGGTCACCTACGACGGCGACTGGTACGACTACGACACGAAGTACGTCCCGGGGCGCTCGCGGCTGCAGGTGCCGGCGGACATCCCGGAGGCGGCGGCCGAGACGGCGCGGGTGCTCGCGCTGAGGGCGTTCGCTGCGGTCGACTGCGAGGGGCTCGCCCGCGTCGACTTCTTCCTGGAGGAGGACGGCACCGTGTTGCTCTCCGAGCTCAACACGATGCCCGGCTTCACCCCGACGAGCGTCTACGCGCGGCTGATGGACGCCGCGGAGATCCCCTACCCGCAGCTCGTCGCCCGGCTCATCGACCTCGGCGTGGCCCGGGCCGACGAAGCGCGCCGCTACCGCTGCTGAGGCGCATCGGCGTCGTCGCCGACACCCACGTCGGCGAGTTCCTCGACGAGCTCCCGGAGGGGGTGCTGGAGGCGCTGGAGGGGTGCGACCTGATCCTGCACGCCGGCGACCTCAGCGTCCCGCGGGTGCTGGAGGACCTGGAGCGGGTGGCGCCGGTGGTGGCGGTGCGCGGCGACCACGACCGGCTCGGCGGGCTGCGGCTGCCGCGCGCGACGGTGGTCGTCGCGGGCGGTCACCGGATCGGACTGACCCACGGGGACCGCTTCGGCCCGGTCGACGCGTCCGTCGTGACGGCGTCGGTCGCGGCCCGGCGCAACCTGCGGTACCGCGCCGGGCTGGGCGCGGCGCTGCGGCGGCGGTTCGGCCCGGTCGACGCGATCGTCTACGGCCACTGGCACGAGCCCGTCGTGACGCGGTCGGGCGGCGTGCTGCTGTTCTCGCCGGGTGCGGTGTGCCCGTGGGGCAGCCTGGAGGGCGGCCGCGCGCCGCGACCCGGGGCGAAGGGCGTGGCCGACCGGGCGGTGCGACGGTTCCGCACCCAGCTCGGGCCGGAGGCGATGCGGCCCAGCGTTGGCGTGTTGGAGGTGGGGACGGGGGGCATCCGGCCCAGGACGATCCCCCTCCCTCCCCGCTAGGTTCCCGGCGATGACGGACGACGGCTTCGGCCGCGCGATCACCACGATCCGTGCCGGGCTCTCGCTCGGCGCCGCGGCGGCGATCCTGCTGGCGATCTCCCCCCTCTTCGACGTGGTGACCGGCCCCGCCGCCGCGCCGCCGGGGACGGAGTTCACGGCGGGCGTCGGCACGTCGGTGGGTGTGGGCGCCGCGATCGGGGCGATCGTGATCATCGCCGCGGTGGCCCAGCGGGTGCTGTGGCAGCACCTCCTCGGGATCGTGGTGACGACGGGGGTGGCGCTGCTGTCGGCGCTGCTCGTCATCTCGGCGCGCACGGCCGACGAGTTCGCCGACGGCGCGGACGTGACGCTGCAGGCGGGCGGGGTGCTGCTGATCGCGGCGTTCTGGCTGGCGCTGATCGCGGTGGTGGTCGCCCTGGTGGGCATCCGGATGGTCGCCCTGGCCGCCCCGCCCCCGGTGATCCCGGCGAGCCGCCGGGGGGAGCTGGTGCGGGCGCGGACGTCGTCGATCGCGGCGGCGCTGGGCGCGGCGGGGGTGGTGCTGGTGATCACGGCGGGTGCGGCGATCGCCTACGGGGTGCTCGCGCTGGGCGACATCCGCGCGTCGGATGGACGACTGACGGGGCGCGGCTTCGCGATGACGGGGGTGATCCTCGGCGGCCTGGTGCTGTCGCTGCTGGCGGCGGTCGGCGGTGTCGGCTCCCTCACGGCGTCGCCGGGCTGAGCGGAGGAGGGGCGGATGCCGCGCTGGGAGGACGTGGAGCGGGAGGTGCCGGAGCTGGCCGCCGCGGCGCGGGGGTTCCTGGAGGGACGGACGCATCGGACGATGGCGACGATCCGAATGGACGGCGCGCCCCGCATCAGCGGCACCGAGCTCCGATTCGACGGCGGGGACCTGTGGTTCGGGAGCATGTACCGGTCGAACAAGGCGCTCGACCTCCTCCGCGACCCGCGCTTCGCCCTGCACAGCGGCAGCGAGGACCCGCCCGACTGGACGGGCGACGCCACCATCTCGGGGACCGTCGAGGAGGCCGACGCCGAGCAGATCATCCGGATCTACGGAGAGGCCCCACCCGGCCCCTCCCACCTCTTCCGCGCCGACGTCACCGAGGTCACGGTGGTCACGCTCGCCGGCTCCGGTGATCATTTGATCCTGGAGTCGTGGGTCCATGGACGCGGCTACCGGAGGCGCACCCGCACGTGACCCCTGGCCTGGCCTGACCTGGCCTGGCCTGGTGTTTGTAAGGGTTGCGTTTTTGCTCGGTGGACGTCAGCTGATGGCGTGATTCCATGCGCGCTCCCGATGCTCCCACGGCACCGTGCCCACCTCCGGACGGCCGTCGCACGCGCGGCGATCGCCCTCTCGCCGCTCGCCCTGGTCGCGTTCCCCGCGACGGGCGCCGGCGCGGACGCGCCGCTGCTCTACCTCATGAAGGAGCCGGCGGCCGCGGCCCACGACGCGCTGGGCGGCCCGACCCTGCGGCAGGCGCCGCTGACCCCGGACGGCCGGTGGCCGAGCGCCCGGGTGGTGGGGAAGGTGCGGGGCCGCGACCTGGCGGGCCAGTCACCGGGCCGGATCGCCGCGATGCTGCGCGCCGGCTGGCACCAACCGGACGTGGGCGGCCTGGTGGCGGTCGATGAGATCACCCCCCGCCAGTGGACGGCGGAGTCGGCGTCCGCCCTGTCCCAGGCGCTGGACCAGCTCGGGGGCGACGCGGGCCGGGTGATCTTCTATGCGGCGCCGTCGTTCGTGGAGCGCGTGGGCCGCGCCGACCCGCGCGCCGGCCTGCCGGCGCCGCTCGCCCAGCTGGTCGATGCGGTGAGCAGGGGGCGGGCCACGTACCTGCTGACCTACCGCGGGGACATGTCGCCCCTCCCGGCGCGGGAGATGGCGATGCATCCGACGCGGTGGGTGGCGCGCTGGCCCGCGGGGCGCGGCGAGCTGCGGGTGATGCTCGGCCCGGACGGCGGCGCGGGGCAGCCGGAGATCTGGGCGCGCCTGCGGGCGACGGCCGCGGGCCGCGCGCTGCTGGCGAATGGGCCCGCCGCGTACGGCCTGACCACTCCGGCAGCGGGGAGGGCGTGGGTGGCCCAGCTCCGGGCGTTCCGGGCCGCTCCGGACGTCTCGGTGACCGGCACCGACGTCCGGGTGCCGATGCCGGGCGGTCTGTCGCTCTCCGCCGCGGGGGCGAACCGGGTGAAGGTCCGCCTCGACCGCCCCGGCCGTGCGGTGCTCACCATGAGGCCGGTCAGGGGTGGCGGCCTGCGGGCGATCAGGAAGCTGGCCGGCCCGACGGGCGGGGACGTCCTCGTGCGCCTGCCGACCGACACCCGACCCGGCCGGTACCGCGTCCAGGCGGTGCTGATCGGCGACGGGCTGCGCGACCGTGCCGCCGTGGTCGTGCGGGTGAAGCGCTAGCCCGGACGCCGGGCCGCCGTCGCCGGGGGGCTCGGGTTCCACCGTGGAGCCGCCCCCTCCCGGACCGCTGAGGCCGCGCCATCGTCCGTCGCGGAACCAGCGGCGCATCGTCTGCACCGTCGGCGGCT
>OEIU01001828.1_pt1 | contig 12567 bp, 11 predicted proteins | sample 1539221 | NCBI WGS metagenome assembly OEIU01 (sample SAMN03792071, study PRJEB22550) | activated sludge metagenome | feature: wastewater treatment plant; material: activated sludge; isolation source: Wastewater treatment plant of a petroleum refinery complex | place: Argentina: Zarate | collected...
AGCGGGTCATCAGGCCGTCGGCGGGCCGCAGCGCCACGCCGTCCCGGGTGACGGCCACGCCCGTCATGCCCTCCGGGACGGACGCGAGGTCGTCGACCAGCCAGGCGTCGGCCAGCAGGCGCTCGATGTGGGGGCGGGCCGCGTCGGCGCAGCCGGTCACCAGGTCGAGCAGGCGGCGCCCCCCGGGGGGGCCCGCCCCGGCGGACCGCGACGGCGCGGGCACGGCGGCCCAGTCGGCGCCGGCGTCGAGCGCGGCGCGGGCCGCATCCACGGACGCCGCGGGGACGGCCTCGGCGAGCCCCCCGAGCCCCGCGGCCACCGCGTGCTCCGCGCCCTCCGCCACCTCCAGCCCGTCGCCGAGGCCCGCGGCACGGCCGGCGCGGCCGTCGTCGGCGGGCGCGAGCGCGCGCGCGGCCACGCGCGCCTCGCGGGCGCGGGTCTCGGCCACGTCGCGGGCGGCGTCCGCGTCGGCGGCGGCGGCCTCCGCGGCACGGGCCCGCTCGGCCCAGCGGACCACCCGCCCGGCGGCGACCTCCTCGCGGCGCTCGGCCCGCGCCAGGTCGGGGACGTCGCCGGCGCCGGGCTCGTGCGCCAGTCGCGCGGCGGCGGCGGTCGCGGCGGCGCGGGCGGCCTCGACGCGGCGGCCCATGGCGTCAGCCTCGCGGCGCGCGGCCAGCAGGGCGGCCGACGCGGCGGCGGCCGCGTCCTCCAGCCGGCGGTGCTCGGCCCGGGCGGCGCGGTCGCGCTCCTCGGCCTCCGCGGCGACCCGGTCGGCCTCCCCGGCACGGCGTGTGGCGGCCTCCGCGGCCTCCCCCGCGGCGTCGGCGGCCTCCTGGAGGGCGCCGAGGCGCTCCGCGGCGGCGCGGCGGCGCTCCTGGGCCTCCCCCGCACGACGCTCGGCGGCCGCGACGCGCTCCGCCGCCAGCTCGGCCCGGCCCGCGGTGCGGTCGGCGGCCGTCCGGAGCACGGTGGCCAGGTCGCGGGCGCGCGCCTCCTCGGCGCCGGCGGCGGCGCGGGCGGCGGCGGCCGCGCCACGCGCGGCCCGGGCGGCGTCGAGGGCCGTCTGGTCGGCGGCGGCGACGGCGGCGAGCCGCCGGGCCTCGGCCTGCGCGGCCGCGTGCGCGGCGGCGGCGGCGCGGGCCCGGGCGGCCCCGACGGCGCGCCGCGCGCGGGCGATGTCGTCCTCGAGCGTCCGCGCCCGTTCGGCGGCGCGGGCCTGCCGCTCGAGGGCGCGCGCGCGGGAACGCACCTCGCCGGCGAGGTCGCGGGCGCGATCGAGCTTGTCGGCCACTCGGGCCAGCTTCTGCTCGGCGCGGCGGCGGCGGCGCTTGGCGACGGCGACCCCCGCGGCGGCGTCGACGATCGCGCGGCGCTCCACCGGCGTGCTGGTGCAGAGCGCCTCCACCTGCCCCTGGCGGATGACCGCGAGCGCGTCGGGACCGACGCCGCGGCGGGCGAGGGCCTCCTGCACGTCGAGCAGGCGGCACGACTCGCCGTTGAGCCGGTAGTCGGCGTCGCCCGCCCGGGTGAGGCGGCGGCGCGACTCGACCTCGGCGGGCCCGTGGTCGCCGGCCTCGTCGTCGGAGAGGAGCAGTCCCACCTCGGCGTACTGCGCGGCGGGGCGGCGGTCGCCGCCCGAGTAGAGGACGTCCGCCATGCCGCCGGCGCGCAGGCGCCCCGCGCGCTGCTCGCCGAGGGCCCAGATGACCGCCTCGGCGAGGTTGCTCTTGCCGGAGCCGTTGGGCCCCACCACCACGTTGATGCCGGGGCCCATGTCGAGGGTCGTCCCGTCGGCGAACGACTTGAACCCCCGCAGCGTGAGGCGGCTCAGCACGCGGCCCCCTGGATGAGCGCCTCCGGCAGCTTCGCGAGGGCCTCGACGGCGGCGGCGCGCTCCGACGCCTGCTTGGACGGGCCCGAGCCGGTGCCCAGGACCTCGTCGCCCACGCGCACCCGGCTGGTGAACACGCGCTGCTGCGGCGGGCCCGCCGTCTCGACCAGGTCGTACGCCACGGCCAGCCGATGACGGGCGGCGCGCTCCTGGAGCGACGTCTTGGGGTCGCGCTCGCCGGGCACGGCCGCGTCGATCGCCGGGCCGAACGCCTCCAGCACCGCCGCGCGGACGGGGTCGGCGCCCAGGTCGAGCCAGCCCGCCCCGATGGCCGCCTCGGCGAGCGCGGCGCGGACGGTCGTGCGGCCGGCGAGCTCGCGGGCGGCGTCGCGCCGCCCCGGCGGGGCGGCGGCGACGAACGCCTGGGGCAGCCCGCTCGCGTCGGCGGCGGCCGCGCACGACTCCCTGCCCACGACGGCCTGCCGCATCCACGACAGGTCGCCCTCCGCCACGTCGGGGTGACGGCGCATGAGCTCCTCGCTGACGACCACCTCGAGGACGCTGTCCCCCAGGAACTCGAGTCGCTCGTAGGAGCGCTCCCGGCTCGATGCCCAGGAGCTGTGCGTGAAGACCTGGCGCCGCCGGCGGGACCCGAGCGCCGTCACGAGCCGCGCGAGTCCCTGATCACCGGTGCCCGTGCCGCTCAGCCGGTGTTGGCCAGCACGTAGTCGACCGCCTGACCGACGGTCGAGATCTTCTCCGCCTCCTCGTCCGGGATCTTGACCTTGAACCGGTCCTCCATCTCCATGATGAGCTCGACGAGGTCGAGCGAGTCCGCGTTCAGGTCCTCCTGGAAGGACGAGTCCACGGTCACCTCGGCCGGATCGACCCCCAGCTGCTCGACCAGGATGGCGCGGATCTCCTCCACAGCCTTCTCTCGGTCCAAAACGTCCCCCCTCTGGTCTCCGCGCCGGCGCCGTCTGCCGCGTAGGGCGACTGGCCCGGCAACCTACACGCGCTCTCGGACGAACCGCCGGCGGCGCCGGCGACCCCGGGATCCTACGCGGCCGACGGCCGTTCGGCGCCCTCGGATGCGAGGGCGGTGCCGAACTGCTCCACCAGGCGCCCCCGGATGCCCCGGGCGGCGACCCGCACGGCGTTGGCCACACCCTCGGCCGAGGAGTTCCCGTGACCGATCACGGCCAGGCCGCGGACGCCGAGGAGGACGGCGCCGCCGTAGACCTCGGGATCGATGCGCTGGCGCATGCGCCGCAGCGACGGCCGCACCAGCAGGCCGCCGAGGCGGCCGGCCAGGGTCTGGCGGACGGCCGTCCGCACCTCGCCCATCAGGAAGGTGGCGGTGCCCTCCATCGTCTTGAGCACGACGTTCCCGGTGAACCCGTCGGTCACGACGACGTCGAGGGTGCCCGACGGGATGTCGCGCCCCTCCACGTTCCCCACGAAGCCGGGCGTCTCGCGCAGGAGCGCGTAGGCCTCGAGCACGTCGGCGCTGCCCTTGCCCTCCTCCTCGCCGATCGAGAGGAGGCCGACGCGCGGCTCGCCGACGCCCACCACGTCGCGCATGAACAGGCGCCCCATCAGGGCCAGCTGGGGGAAGTGCTCGGGCCGCGACTCGGCGCTGGCGCCCGCGTCGAGCAGCAGCACGCTGCCGCCGCCGGTGGCGGGCAGCACCACCGCGATGGCGGGGCGGATGACGCCGGGGATGCGGCGCATGTAGAGCGTCGCGGCGGCGAGCATGGCCCCCGTGTTGCCCACGGAGACGGCGGCACCGGCGCGGCCCTCCCCCACCAGGCGGCAGGCGGTCGCGATCGACGACTCCGGCTTGGCGCGGACGGCGCGGGCGCCGTCCTCGCCCGACGCGACCACGTCGGGGGCGTGGACGAACTCGATGCCGGCGTCGGAGGCGCCCTGGCGCGTCAGCTCCTCGCGGAGTTCCCGCTCGTCGCCGACGAGCAGTACGTGGATCCCCTCGGCCGCGGCGGCGACCGCTCCTGCAACGGGATTCCGGGGAGCGTGGTCGCCGCCCATCCCGTCGAGCGCGACCGCGTGCTGCGTGACCCTACCCCTCGATCTCGACGACCGGCCGGCCCCGGTAGTACCCGCAGACGCCGCACACGTGGTGCGGACGGACGGGGCTCTGGCACCGAGGACAGCGCCCGAGGCGCGTCGCCTCGATGGCGTGCGTCGCGCGCCGGGTGTCACGGCGCTGCTTGGAGGTCTTTCGCTTCGGTACGGCCACGCGTCATCACCACCGGTCGGGAGGGCTCGCGGGAGGTTAGCGGGCCGGGCGCCCGTGAGGAAGGGCCCACACCCGGCGCAGGCCCTCAGCCGGGTCCGCCCTCCCGGCGCAGGCGCTCGGCCACCTCGCGGAGGGCGTCCCACCGCGGGTCGGAGGTGTCCTCCTCGCAGTCGCACGAGCCCGCGTTGAGGTCCGTGCCGCAGTGGGGGCACAGCCCGGCGCAGTCGGGACGGCACAGCAGCGTGGCGGGGACGGCCTCGGCGACGGCGTCGCGCGCCCAGGTCGCCACGTCGAGGACCCCCTCCTCGACGTACTGGGAGTCCAGGTCGTCGTCGAACGGCGCGTCGTCCGGGCGTCCGTCGGCGACGAACTCGGACGTGTCCACCCGGAGGGGCGCGCGCGCCTCCTCCAGGCATCGCACGCAGGGGCCGACCAGCTCGGCGGAGCCGGCCAGCCGCAGGTGGAGCCCGGAGAGCGAGCGGGCGACCTCCAGTTCGAGCTCCGGCCGCTCCGGCTCGGTGCGGTGCTCCTGCCCCCCGATGACGAGCGCGACCGGCGGCGTCCGGACGGGCAGCCGGACGGCCGCGCCGGGTGCGAGCTCGAGCGCGCGGAGGTCAATGGTCCCGACCTCCCGTGCCATGGCTCAGCCGGGAGGCTCGGGGAGCTGGTCGCCCACCTCGTCGGCGCGGCCCTGCAGGCGCTCGCGCCCGCGTCGCACGGCCTCCAGGAACTTGCCGAGGTTGACCTCCAGGGTCCCGAGGACCTCGTCGGCGTAGTCCTCCGCCCCCAGCCGCACCTCGCGCTCGCGCTGGCGGGCCTCCTCCAGGATGTCGGCGGCCTCGCGCTCGGCGCGCTTGACGACCTCCTGCTCGGAGGCCTCCTGCGCCGCCTTGTCGCGGGCGTCGGCCACGAGGCGCTCGGCCTCGCGCTTGGCCTCGGCCAGCATCTCCTGGCGCTCCTTGACGATCCAGCGGGCCTGCTTGACCTCCTCCGGGATCGTCGAGCGCATCTGGTCCAGGAGGTCGTAGATCGCCTCCCGGTCGATGCGCACCTGGTCCGTCAGCGGCACGGCGCGCGCGTTGTGGATCAGGTCGTCGAGCTTGTCGATCAGTTCCAGTACGTCCAACGAACCCTCCTAGGAGACCGAGCCGGCGCCCGAGAGGCGCCGGGCCCGCAGAGCCTCGGCCACGTATGCGGGGACCCAGTCGTCGACCGAACCCCCCCAGGCCGCCACCTCGCGCACCCCACTCGAGCTCACGAAGCTGTACTTCGGCGACGCCGGCAGATACACCGTTTCCACGTCGGCAGCCAGATGCCTGTTGAGCTGCGCCATCTGGAACTCGTAGTCGAAGTCCGAGATGGCCCTCAGACCTTTTACCATGGCCGACGCGCCCAACGACTGGGCGAACTCGGTCACCAGGCTGTTGAACCCCTCCACCCGCACGTTCTCGAGGTGCTCGACGGAGGACCGCACGAACCCGATGCGCGCCTCGGCGTCGAACATCGGCTGCTTCTTGACCGATCCGGTGGTCACGGCGACGACGACCTCGTCGAACAGGGTCGCGGCGCGGGCGATGATGTCGATGTGCCCGTACGTGACCGGGTCGTACGTCCCGGGGCACACGGCGATGCGGTGGCCGTCGGAGCTCACCGGGTCGGGCCCAGCCTGAGGACGCTCACGGCGGTGTCGCCGTAGGTGCGATCGGTGCGCGAGGTGATCTCCAGTCCCTTCGGATCGGGTGGCGAGAGCGCGGCGGAATGCTCGATCACCACGGTCCCGGAGGCCGTCATGAGGGGCCCGAGCAGCGTACCGAGACCGGCGACGACCCGGTCGGTGAGGCTATAGGGGGGGTCCAGGAGGCACAACCCGAAGGACCCGCCCGCGGCCCGCTCCGCCGCGAGGGCCGGACGCCAGTCGCGGCGCACGATCCGGACCCGCTCTGCCAGCCCCAGCTGCTCGGCGTTGGCCCGGGCCACGGCGGCGGCCCGCGGCGAGTCGTCGATCAGCACGGCGGTGGCCGCGCCCCGCGACAGCGCCTCCAGCCCGAGGGCGCCGGAGCCGGCGAAGACGTCCAGCACGTCGAGGTCGTCGATGGGCCCGATGATCGAGAACACGGCCTCACGTACCCGGTCGGCGGTCGGACGAGTCGCCGTGCCGGCGGGGGCGCGCAGGCGGCGGCCGCGGTGGGTGCCGGCGACGATCCTCATGCGTCCAGCAGCCGCGGCAGCTCGGCGAAGCGGCTGCGGACCGCCTCGCGCAGCAGCCGGTGCTCGGGCCGGGTCAGGTGGGCGTCGTCCTCCAGCATCCTGCGCGCGAGGTAGCGCGCCTCGGCCAGCTCGCGGCGATCGCGGGACAGGCGCGCGAAGCGCAGGTCGGTCGGGCCCGCCTGGCGGAGGCCCAGGATGCTGCCGGTGCCGCGGATCTCCAGGTCCAGCTCGGCCAGGCGGAAGCCGTCGGTGGTCTGCGTGAGCGCCTCCAGCCGCCGGGCGCCGTCCTCGGTCACCGGATCGCCGAACAGCAGGCACAGGCCGGGGATCTCGCCGCGGCCCACCCGCCCGCGCAGCTGGTGCAGCTGCGCGAGGCCGAAGCGGTCGGCGTCCTCGATGACGATCACGGTGGCGTTGGGGACGTCGATGCCCACCTCCACGACGGTCGTCGCCACGAGCAGGTCCGTGCGGCCCTCCGCGAACGCGAGCATGGCGGCGCGCTTCTCGTCCGCCCCCTGCGCCCCGTGGACGAGGCCCACGGCGAACGCCGCGAACGGGCCCTCGCGGAGGCGCTCGGCCTCGGTGGTGGCCGCGCGGGCCTCGGCCGCGGCCCCCTCCTCCACCAGCGGGCAGATGACGTAGGCCTGGCGGCCGGCGCGCAGCTCGGCGCGCACCTCCTCGTAGGCGGCCTCCCGGTCGTCGGCGCGGATCCACCGGGTCTCGACCGGCGAGCGGCCGGGAGGACGGGTGCGGATGGTCGAGACGGTCAGGTCGCCGTAGGCGGTCAGGGCGAGCGTCCGGGGGATCGGCGTCGCCGTCATGTAGAGGATGTGGGCCGACCCGCCGCCGCCCGTGGCCCGCTCGGCGAGCGCCTGGCGCTGCTCCACCCCGAAGCGGTGCTGCTCGTCGACCACCACCAGGCCCAGGCGGTCGAAGGACGTCCCCTCCGACAGCAGGGCCTGCGTCCCCACCACGACGGGCGCGGTGCCGGTGCGGAGCGCCAGCTCGCGCCGCTCGCGCTCGGCCTTCGGCACCTTGCCGGTGAGCAGCACGGGCTGGAGGCCGGCCGGGGCGAGCAGGGCGTCGAGCGTGCGCAGGTGCTGCTCGGCGAGCGTCTCGGTGGGGACGAGCAGGGCCGCCTGGGACCCGGCCTCCACGGCCTGGCACATGGCGAGGACCGCGACGAGCGTCTTCCCGGATCCGACCTCCCCCTGGAGCAGGCGGCGCATCGGGTGCCCCGACGTGAGGTCGCGGGCGATCTCGCGGGCGGCGCGGCGCTGCGGCGGGGTGAGCGCGAAGGGCAGGGCGGCGAGCAGCGGCCCGGTGCGGGCGCCGGTGGCCTCCAGGACGGGCGCGGCGCGCACGTCGGCCTCGGCCCGGCGCACGGCGGCGAGGCCGAGCTGCAGCACCAGCAGCTCCTCGGACACCAGGCGCCGCCGTCCCAGGCGGGCCTCCGCCCGGCTGCGCGGGAAGTGGACGGCGACCAGGGCGTCGGCGGCCCCGGGGAGCGCCAGGCGGTCGCGGATCCATGCCGGCATGCGCTCCGGCGCCGCCCGCGCCCAGGGGCGCGCGCGGTCCACCAGCTCGCGGATGCGGCGGGCGGGGAGCTTCTCGGTGGCCCGGGAAACGGGCCAGGGCCCCCTCGGGTGGGGCCCCTCCCACCCCGCCCCCCCGGTCGCCTCGTGCGTCTTCACCGCGATCTCGCGCCGGGTGTCGCCGCCCACCCTCCCCCGGATGAGCAGCTCGTCGCCGGGGTGGAGCACCCGGGCGAGGTGGTCCTGGTTGAACCAGGTGGCGGCGAAGCGGCCGCTGCCGTCGTGGATCCGGGCCCGCACCAGGCGGAGGCTGCGCCGGCGGGTGGGCCGCACGGCGATGTCGTCCAGGATCACCCGGACGGTCACCTCCTCCCCCGGCCGGAGGCTGGAGAGGGGCCGCACGCCCTCGTCGAACGCCTCGTAGCGGGCCGGGAGGTGCTCCAGCAGGTCGCCGACGGTGCGGATGCCGAGGCCGCCGGCGGTCCGCGCGACCGTGGGACCCACGCCCGGGAGGTCCGTGAGCGGCGCGTCCCAGCGGGCGGGACCGGGCGCCCGCGCCGGGGGTGCGCCGGGCCACGGGCTGTGCCGTCCTCCGCCGAGCGGTGGGATCGTGGGGCGCGGCGCATCCGCCGCGGTTGCGCGCACGGCCATGGGACGAGCATAATCCGGGGTCGCTCGGACGCCCCTGCGTCCGGGACATGTCACGACACGAGGCGAGGGACGGCGAGATGGCAAAGGTCTGCAGCGTCTGCGGGAAGGCCCCGGCCTTCGGGAACAACCGCAGCCACTCGATGCGCGCCACCTCGCGCCGCTTCAACCCGAACGTGCAGAAGGTCCGGATCATGAAGGGCTCGACCCCGGTCCGCGCCTACGTCTGCACCCGCTGCCTCAAGGCCGGGAAGGTCCTCAAGGCCTCCTAGCCGGTCCGGGCCCGCTCACGCGGGTCCCAGCTGCGGAGCCTCCTCGCCCTCCTCCAGCGGCACCGGGGCGGGGGTCGGCACCGAGGCGAAGATGATGGAGCCGTCCTCGCGGCGCGCGCCCTCCAGGTCGCTGGTGCTCGGAACGCCGGTGAGGTGCGGGCCGTGCCCGTCGAGCGGCACCGTGACCGGCGCCCCGGGGCGCACGCGGACCACCGCGCCGCGGACCTCCACCTCGGTCCCCTCCCCCGTCTCGAGGGCGAACGTCATCGCGTCGCGCTCCACCTCCACCCGGATCCGGGACCCGCGGATGGTGATGCGGAACTCCAGGCGCTCCCACTCCGCGGGCAGCCGGGGGTCGAAGGAGTAGCGCCCGCGGAAGTCGCGGAACCCGCCGAACCCGTAGACCAGGGCGCTCCAGATGCCGCCGGTGGACGCCACGTGGACGCCGTCCGGCGTGTTGCGGTGCAGGTCCGCCAGGTCGACGAAGAGGGCCGACAGGAAGTAGTCCCGCGCGAGCTCCGCGTACCCGACCTCGGCGGCGATGATCGACTGCACCACCGCCGAGAGGGTCGAGTCGCCCGTGGTGAGCGGGTCGTAGTACTCGAAGTCCCGCAGCTTCTGCTCGGGCGTGAACTCGTCGCCCTGGAGCAGCAGCGCCAGGACCACGTCGGCCTGCTTGAGCACCTGGAAGCGGTAGATCACCAGGGGGTGGTAGTGCAGCAGCAGCGGCCGCTGCGAGGCCGGCGTCAGCTCCAGGTCCCAGAGCTCCTTCTCCAGGAACTGGGCGTCCTGGGGGTGGATGCCGAGCCGGGAGTCGTACGGCACGTGCATCGCCTCGGCGGCCGTCGACCAGTCCTCCAGCTCGAAGTCCTCGAGGCCCACCCTGCGACGCATGCGCTCGAACGCCTCGGGATCGTCCTCGCGGAGCTCGCGGCAGATCCGCGCGGCGGCGCGCAGGTTGGCGCGGGCCATGACGTTGGTGAACAGGTTGTCGTTCACGACCGTGGTGTACTCGTCGGGCCCGGTGACGCCGTGGATGTGGAAGGTCGAGTCGCCGTTCTCACGCCAGAAGCCGAGGTCCTCCCACATCCGGGCGGTCTCGACCAGGATGTCGACGGCGCCGCGGGTGAGGTACTCGTGGTCGCCCGTGGCCTCCACGTACTGGACGAGGGCGTGCGCGATGTCGGCGTCGATGTGGTACTGGGCCGTGCCGGCCGCGTAGTAGGCGGACGACTCGAGGCCGTTGATCGTGCGCCACGGGAACAGCGCGCCCCGCTGGTTGAGCTCGGCGGCGCGGTCGCGTGCGGCGTCGAGCATCCCCTGGCGGAACCGCAGGGCGTTGCGGGTCACGTTGGGCGACGTGTAGGTCAGGAATGGCAGGACGTAGATCTCGGTGTCCCAGAAGTAGTGCCCGCCGTACCCCGACCCGGAGACGCCCTTCGCGGCGATGCCGCCGCCGTCGGTGCGCGCCGCCGCCTGCGCCACCTGGAACAGGTTCCAGCGCACGGCCTGCTGCACCTCGGGGTGGCCGTCGACGACCACGTCGCTGCGCGTCCACCAGTCGACGAGCCACTCCTGCTGGTCGACGAACATCCGCACCGGGGTGATCTCGCGGGCGTGCTCGAGGCTGCGGGCGGTGCGGTCGGCGAGCTCGCGGACGGGGACGCCGACGGCGGTGTGGTACGCCATCACCTTCGTGAGGCGCACCGGCTCGCCCTGGCGGGCCCGCACGCGGTAGACGTGCTTCGCCAGGTCGTCCTCGATCGAGGTGCTGAGGTCCCAGGGGCATTCGGTCAGCAGCGTGTGCTCCGCGCCGCACGCGATCGTCATCCCCGAGTTGGTGGTCCGGTAGCCGAGGATGTGGCGGTCGCCGTCCTCGCGGCGGAGCGCCGGCTGGAGCACCCGCTCGCTGAACGTCCCGGCCTTGCGCGGGTCGAACGCGACGGCGCCGTTCGACGCCGACGTGTACTCGTCGACCCCGTCCTGCCGGTTCAGGATCTGGCTGGAGATCAGGATGGTGGCGTCGCCGTCGAGGAGCGTCGCCTCGTACTCGATGACCCCCAGGTGACGGTCGGTGAACGACACCATCCGCCGCGACACCACGCGGACACGCTTGCCGGCCGGCGTGCGCCACTCCAGTTCGCGCACCAGCACGCCGTCGCGGAAGTCGAGGACCCGGGAGTAGTGGAGCAGCTCGGCCTCGCTCACCACGAGCGGCTCGTCGTCGACGTAGAGGCGCACGACCTTGGTGTCGGGGACGTTCACGATCGTCTGCCCGACGCGCGCGAAGCCGTAGGCCTCCTCGGCGTGACGGATCGGCCACGTCTCGTGGAACCCGTTGACGAACGTGCCGTTCAGGTGCCCGTCGCGGCCCTCCTCCATGTTCCCGCGCATCCCGAGATAGCCGTTCCCGACGGTGAACAGCGTCTCGGTGCGGCCCTGGATCGCACGGTCGAAGCCCACCTCGCGCAGCGCCCACTCGTCCACGGGGAAGTGGCTGCGGTCGAGCGGGTCGGATGCGATCCGATTCACGCGCGTTCCTCGGGGACGACGGGGAGGCCGGGGATCAGCTCGGCGAGGTCCCCGACGACCAGATCGGCTCCGGAGGCGAGCAACTCCAGCGTTCCGGCACCCCGGTCGACGCCCACCACGAGGCCGAACCCGCCCGCGCGGCCGGCCTGGACGCCCGAGTGGGCGTCCTCCACCACCGCGCATGCCGCGGCCGTGCGGCCCAGCAGGCGGGCCGCGTGCAGGTACGTGTCGGGGGCGGGCTTCCCCGCCAGGCCCGCGGCGGCGGCGACGGCGCCGTCGACCACCACGCCGAACCGTTCGCGCAGGCCGGCGGCCCGGAGCACGGGCTCGGCGTTGCGCGAGCTGGACACCACCGCCACGTCCCATCCGGCCGCGACCGCCGCGTCCAGGAACCGGACCGACCCCGGGTAGGGCGCCACCCCGCGCTCCTCGAGCTCGGCCGTGAACACGGCGTTCTTGCGGTTCCCGAGGCCGGCGACGGTCTCCAGGGAGGGGTCGTCGTCCGGCTCGCCCTCGGGCAGCACGATGCCGCGGGACGCGAGCATCGCCCGCACCCCGTCGAGCCGCGGCCTGCCGTCGATGTGGGCGAAGTAGTCCCCATCGGCGTAGGCCGCCACCGGCCGCGACGCCAGGAACTCGGAGAACATGCGGCCCCACGCCCGCATGTGGACCTCGGCGGTCGGCGTCAGGACGCCGTCGAGGTCGAAGAGCACGGCGCGCAGCCCGGCGAGACGCTGGACGTCGGGTGTCACGGGGGCCATCCTCCAGGAGGGCGCGGACGGAACGGGTCTCCTGCGGCCGCCGGGCACGGCCGGGGGCAGGCTAGTCCATCGCCCCCGGCGAGGGAACCACCCGGACGGTCAGCGTCCCTCGGCCACCAGATTGGCCATCGCGACGGCGGCGTCGGCGGCGTCGGCCCCCGCGTTGCCCTTGTCGCCGCCGGAGCGGGCGATGGCCTGATCCATCGTCTCGCAGGTGAGGACGCCGAACGCGCACGGCACGCCCGTCTGGATCGCGACGGCGGTGAGGCCGGTGGCGGCCGACTGGCAGATGTGGTCGAAGTGGGCGGTCTCGCCGCGGATCACGCAGCCCAGGGCGATCACGGCGGCGTAGCGGCGCTTCAGCGCCATCGTCCGCGCGGCGAGCGGCAGCTCGAAGGCCCCCGGGACCCAGAAGTCCTCGAAGTGGTCGGCGGTGAGCCCGGACTCGACCAGCCGCTCCCGCGCGCCCGCCAGCAGGCGGTCGGCCACCTCCCGGTGGAAGCCGGCGACCACCGCGGCC
>OEIU01001829.1_pt1 | contig 12562 bp, 8 predicted proteins | sample 1539221 | NCBI WGS metagenome assembly OEIU01 (sample SAMN03792071, study PRJEB22550) | activated sludge metagenome | feature: wastewater treatment plant; material: activated sludge; isolation source: Wastewater treatment plant of a petroleum refinery complex | place: Argentina: Zarate | collected...
GGGGGGGGGGGTGGGGGGGGGGGGGGGGGGGGGGGGGGTGCGGAGTCCTCCTTCCTGCACTGGCGCGCAGAGACCGTTCGTGATTCTCCGCGTGCGGTTTTCTTCTTCGCCTTCGGTCCCCTTGCCCATCCGCGTGAAAACCGCCCTCCACCGCGGCCACGCGTACCCTTCTCTTCCCCCCCGTCCCCGGAGTTTCCAGCCTCATGAACGCCCACCGCCCCACCCGCCTCGCCGCGTCGCTCACCCTCGCAACCTGCCTCCTGCTCGCCTTCGCGGGGGGGGCGACCACCGCCCGCGCCCAGGGCTTCGGCGATGCCCTCAAGGGCCTCGGCGACAAGGCCAAGCAGGCCGCCCAGGACGCGGCCAAGGATGCCGAGAAGAAGGCCAAGGACGCCATGAAGGACATGGACCCCACCGCGACCAAGCCGCCCGCGATGCCCGACGCTACCACGCCCCTGCCCACCGATCCCCGCCTCGTCACCGGCACGCTTCCCAACGGCCTCTCGTACATCGTCGTCAAGCACCCCAATCCCCCCGGCCGCGCCGTGATGTGGATCCACATCGCCACCGGCTCGCTCAACGAGAAGGACAACCAGCGCGGCATCGCCCACTACCTCGAGCACATGGCCTTCAACGGCTCGGAGAACTTCTCCCCCGGCTCGGTGATCGACTTCTTCCAGTCCATGGGCCTCTCCTTCGGGCGCGACCAGAACGCGTTCACCAGCTTCGATCAGACGACCTACCAGCTGACGTTCCCCGATGTGAAGCCCGAGACGCTCGAGAAGGGCATGCGGTTCTTCTCCGATGTGGCCGGGAAGCTCTCGCTCCTGCCCGAGGAGATCGACAAGGAGCGGCAGATCATCCTCGAGGAGAAGCGCACCCGCGCCGGCGGCCGCCAGCGCATCCAGGACTACGTCCTCGAGCGCCTCGCCCCCGGCTCGCTCATCGGCGAGCGCCTCCCCATCGGCATCGACGCGACGCTCGACAAGCTCTCCCGCCCCGACTTCGCGGACTACTACGACCGCTACTACGTCCCCGGGAACATGACGATGATCGTCGTCGCCGACGCCGACCCGAAGATCGTCATCGACCAGATCCAGAAGTCCTTCGGCAACCTGGAGAAGAAGCCCGTTCCCCCCAGCCAGGACCCGAAGGTCTCTCCGACCTCCGGCGTGCGGGCCATCGTCGCCAGCGACAAGGAACTCACGCAGGCGAGCATCGAACTCACCCGCATCTGGCCCAAGCGCCCCCCCACCACCACCGTCGGCCAGATGCGCGACGACCTCGTCCGCGAGATGGGCGTCATGGCCTTCAACCGCCGCATCGGCACCAGGCTCGAGAAGGGCGGCACGTCCTATCTGCGCGCCAACGCCAGCGCGGCCCAGATGTTCAAGGTCGCCTTCGCCACTTCCGTCAGTTGCGACGGCGAGGCCGCCAAGTGGAAGGAGATGCTCGCCGAGCTCGGCACCGACCTGCAGCGGGCCCGCCTGCACGGCTTCACCACCCACGAGCTCGACAACGTCCGCAAGGAGATCCTCTCCGGTGCCGAGCGTCAGGTCGAGCGCGAGCCGACCGAGCGGGCCGACGTCATGATCCGAGGCCTGAACACCGCCGTCGCCAACGGCGACACCATCACCTCCGCGGCGCAGGACCTCGACCTGGTCAAGCAGCTCCTGCCGACGATCACCGCCGAGGAGATCGCCCGGACCTTCGCGGCCAACTTCGACTTCTCCAGCGTCGTCCTCGTCGCCGAGTTCCCCTCCACGATGGAGGGCGGCGTGCCCGGCGAGAGCGACGTCATCGCCGCCGGCACCAAGGCGCTGGATGTGAAGCCCGAGACCGAGACCGAGGCCGCCCGCGCGACGGCGCTGATGGACAAGACACCCACCCCCGGCACCATCGTGGAACAGGACGAGCACGCGGCGACCAAGGTCACCAACGCCTGGCTCTCCAACGGCGCCCGCGTCCACTACCGCTTCATGGACGAGCAGAAGAACGACGCGACCATCACCATCACCCTCGCGGGCGGCGCGATCCAGGAAACCGCCGCCGACCGCGGCATCGCCGAGCTCGCCGGCGTCGCCTGGATGCAGCCCGCCACCAGCACCCTCACCTCGACGGACATCCGCGACCTCACCACCGGCCGCAAGGCCCGGGCCCGCGGCGGCATCGGTCTGGACACCATGACCATCACCGTCTCGGGCAGCCCCGCCGACCTCGAGTCGGCCATGCAGCAGGCCCACCTCATGCTCACCGACCCGGTGATCGAGCAATCCGGGTACGACCGCTGGAAGACCCGCTCGCTCCGCATGGCCGAGGAGCGCAAGAAGATCGTCGAGGGCGTCCTCGGCGAGACCCTCGCCGCCACGATCTATCCCGCCGGCGAGGTCCGCGTCCAGCCCCTCACCCCCGAGCAGATCAACGCCCAGACGCCCGCCAAGAGCCAGGCGTGGCTCCGGGCCCGCCTCGCGAGCGCCCCCATCGAGGTCGCCGTTGTCGGCGACATCCCCAAGGACGAGGCCATGCGGCTGGTGAACACCTACGTCGGCTCGCTCGCGAAGCGCGACCGGATCGGCGACACAACGCTCGCGAGCCTGCGCACCCTCGCCCGCCCCTCCGGCCCCCGCGCCGTCGAGAAGACCGTCGAGACCCAGACCGACAAGGCCCCCGTCGTCGTCGGCTTCTACGCCTGCGACCAGAACCAGGTGAACGACCGCCGCAACCTCTCCTTCGCCTCGCAGGTGGTCTCCACCCGCATGCTCAAGCTCATCCGCGAGGAAGAGCAGCTCGCCTACAGCCCGCGCGCCGGCGTCCGCCCCGGGCAGGAGTTCCCCGGCTTCGGCGTCTTCATCCTCAACACTACCACCAACCCGACCAAGGTGGCCCGCCTGCTCGAGGTGACATGGACGCTCTTCGACGAGTTCGCCAAGGACGGCCCCACCGACGAGGAGATGACCGTCGTCAAGAAGCAGATCGCCAACACCCTCGACACCGAGATGCGCCGCCCGAACTTCTGGCTCGGCCAGATGGCCACGCTCACGTACCGTGGCGGCGACCTCGACGACTCCGTCACCGCCCCCGAGTACTACCAGAGCCTCACCGCCGCGGCCGTCAAGGCCACGTTCGACAAGTACTACGTCCCCAGCGCGAAGTTCTCCGTGGTCGTCACGCCCGCCGGCGGCCATCCCGCCTCGTCGAGCGAGGGCGAGCACGCCCCCGCCAGGCCGACGGGCAACTGACGCCGGAGCGCGTCAGGCCGTCGGGTCCCACGCGGATACGCCCGCCCTCCCCCCAGCCCCGGAAGCGTCCGGGGCTTTTTCGTGCGCGCTCGTGAACGAGCCGAGCGCCAGCCCGTCGCAGGCCAGTTCCATCCCCGCGGGCAGCTCGGCGTTGGTCGCCGCGTGCAAGAGGTCGTGGGTCATGTGCACGAAGTACGTGCGCTCGGCCCCGATCTCCGACGCGGCCGCGACGGCCTGATCCAGCGTGAAGTGCGTCGGATGGTGCCGCTTGCGGAGCGCATCGAGCACCAGCGTCCGCACGCCCCGGAGTTTCGCCCACGACTCGGTGGGGATCGCCGACACATCCGTGCAATACGCCAGCGGCAGGATGTCGTCCACGCCCGGCACGTTCACCGCCCGCTCGATGCGGAAGCCCAGCACCGGCAGACGCCCGTGCATCAGGCGGATGGGGGTGAAACGCAGGCCGCAGATCTCGAACGGCCGCTCGGGTTCGATCGTGAACGGGATGAGCGTCGCCACGAACGACTTGTTGATGTTGCGTTCCTGCTCGAAGATGTGCGTGTACACCCGATGCAGGCTCTCCATCACGCCCGCCTCGGCGTACACCTCGATCGGGCCGCTCTGGAGCACGTTGAAGCGGCGGAGTTCGTCCACGCCGAAGGTGTGGTCCACGTGGTTGTGCGTGAACACCACCGCGTCGCACCGGCGCAGGTGGGCCCGCAACGCCTGCTGCCGCATGTCCGGCCCGCAGTCGAGCAGGATCGTCCGGTCCTGCCCCTGCCGGTCGGCAAACTCCAGCACGGCCGCGGTCCGCAGGCGATTGTCCCGCGGGTCGGCGCTCGTGCACACGGCGCAGCCGCACCCGACGACCGGCACGCCGGAGGATGTGCCCGTGCCCAGAAAGGTGAAACGCATGGCGGACAATATCAGCGCACCGGCGGTCGGGCGGCACGGGCGGCCCGTCCGCCCGTGGTGTCCGCGGGGGTCGCTGGAAGCCGCCACGCCGCGCCGCACTCCGAGCAGACCGTGCACCCATCCGCCTCCGGCGCGGCGGGGGCGAGCGGGTACGCGCACGAGGCGCAATACCGCGATCGGATCAGGGCCCCCGCGTACACCGGTGCCCAAAACCATTGAACGAGCGGCGTCATGAGGATGATCTGCACCGCCGCTGTCAGGGCGAACACGCCGGTCACCACGGATATGCCCACGAACGTCGGAACACCCGAAGTGCGGCGGAACAACGCGGGCATCCCGTACCACATTGCCAGCGTAATCGGTCCCCAGCCGAGCACGCCGACACCCACGCCGCACATGCAGAGAACCAGATATTTCGCGATGCCCTGCCCTCGCACGCCCGCACGAACACCGCAGTCGATGAGGACCGCCCGACGGACATCCGCGGGCATGACCGACCCGACGAACGGGGGGGCTGCTCTGCGCGGCCGCAGCGCCGCCACTCGCCGACCACGATCGTCCAGCAGCGGTCTTGCTGTCCACAGCGAGGCGAACCCGGCGGTTCGCGCCAGGGGGCTCATGGCTTGGCCGGCGGTGCGGGATCGGCGGCCGATCCGTTCTCGTGCCGGCCCTTGCTCGCCGCCATCGGATTCGGCTCGACGCTCGACACCTCGTCGTACTTCACAAAGTCGCTCACGTCCTTGGCGGACATCGCCGACGCCTCCCACGCCGCGGCGTACATCGCCCCCAGCATCGCCCCCCCGTCGCACAACCGCTCGACCATGAACGCCTTGCCCGCGTCCTTCTCCAACTCGCCCGTCTTCTGCAGCACGTACAGCGGGCGCACCTGGTCGAACGACCGCTGGATGTGGGCCAGCACATCCTCCCACGGATTGTCCTTGTCCACCGTGCGCTCCGCCTTGCACAGGCCCTTGATCGCGTCGTACGTCAGGTGGTGCAGCCCCAGCAACGTGGTATCGATGTACCGATGGAACCCCTTGGCCGTCGTGAATCCCTCCGGGTTCGGCCCGATCCACCCGTGATGGTGCAGCGTGGTGTGCAGCGGCTGGGCCGCGTCGCCCACGAAGTGGGCCAGTTGCCCCATCTCGAAGATCACGTTCGCCCGTGCCGCGGCCAACTGGTCCGCCCGCTTCGGATCATCCAGCGCCCCGAGCACCCGCACCTGCCGGTCGCTCGAAATCAGCTTGCCATAGTGCTCCATGATGGCGTGCGGCAGGAATCCCGGCCACTCCTGCGTCCGGGCCGGGTCGCGTTTCTCGCTGTACGGATCGACGCTCTCCGGATGCTCGTGCTTGGCGACCGCCAGCGCCCGCAGATACTCGTACCGCAGCGGCGGCACCGTCGAGAGCGTGAGGCCGAACTGCTCGAGCTGCTCGATGTCGATGAAGTGGTCCGGGTCGTTCTCGTGCCTGAGCTGCCCGAGGTTGATGGCCCGGTACCGGTCCGGCTCACCGGACTGATACCCCACCTGGGCCCGCCCGGACTCGGCGAACACAAACGCAAGGTCGCCCTTCCTCGCCTCCTCGGGCACCCTCGCCGCCATCGCGTCCATCCCGAGCCACGCGATCGTGCGATGCCCGTGGGCGTCCCAGGCGAGGGCGGAAGACGCAAACACACACAACGCCGCGGCCGCCGTGAATACTGCCTTGCGCATGAACGGTGTCCTTCTCTCGATCACCCCACCCGCTCCGCCTTCTGCTCCCGGCTCATCAACCGGCCGATCCCGTCGATCGGGTCCAGCCCCTCGTACAACACCGCATGGACCGTTTCCATAATCGGCATTTCTACCCGGTACTTCTTGCCCAGCGCGATCACGGCCCGGCTGGTCTCCACGCCTTCCACCACGAACGGCGTCGATTTCAGGTAGTCCTTGAGCTTCTTCCCTCGCCCGAGCGCCTCGCCCAGCGACCGGTTGCGCCCCTCGGGCGAGAAGCACGTCGTGGCCAGATCGCCCACGCCCGCGAGCCCGAAGAACGTCTCCGTGCTCGCCCCCATCGCCGTCCCCAGGCGCGTGAGCTCCGCCAGGCCGCGGGCCAACAGCGCGCTCTTGGCGTTGTACCCCGCGTGCAAGCCGTCGAGGATGCCCGCCGCGATCGCGATCACGTTCTTGAGCGCCCCCGCGAGTTCCACGCCGATCACATCGTCGGTCGTGTACACGCGCAGGTACGACGTGGCGAACAGCGCCTGCACCCGCTTGCTGAAGTCCGCGCTGTCGCTGGCCACGATCATCGTCGCCGGAAGCCCGCGGGCCAGCTCCGCCGCGATCGTCGGTCCGCTGAGCACCCCGATCGGGCGCGGCCGCCGATCCGGATCATCCCCCAGCGCATCGGCGATGAGCTGCGTCGGCCGCATCATCGTCTCCGTCTCGATCCCCTTGGACACGCTCAGAACCCCCGCGTCCGCGCGGCACTTGCCCCTGGCCTTCTTCCACACCTCGCGCGTGAACTGCACCGGCACCGCCGACACGATCACGTCCGCCTCCGCCAGCGTCTTCTTGAGGTCCGTGGAGACCCGCACCGCCTCGGGAAGCACGAACTGCGGCAGCCGCTCGCTCCGGCGTGCCTGGAGCAATGCCCCCGCCTCGTCGAGGCTGTGCCCCCACATCACGACGTCGGCGACGGCCGCGCCGTTGCCGCCCCGCCCCGGACGATCGGCCCCCGGCAGCCTCGCCGCCAGCACCCCCGCGCACACCAGCCCCATCTGCCCGATGCCCAGAATCGCTACCCGTGTCCCCGGCGTGGGGTTGGGAGGTGAACCATTCGTCTCGGCCGTCTTGGGTCGGTTGGACATGGACCAGAGTGTACGGGGCCACCCGAAAGCCAACGAAAACGGCGGCCCCGCGTGGAGGCCGCCGTGGATGGCAGGACTCAAACTCCCCCTACTTGGCCGCGGCCATGATCCCCGCCTGCGCCGCCGCCAGCCGGGCGATCGGCACGCGGAAGGGCGAGCAGGACACGTAGTCCATCCCCGCCGCGGCGAAGAAGTGCACGCTGGCCGGGTCGCCCCCGTGCTCGCCGCAGATGCCGATCTTGAGCTTGGGGTTCACCGAGCGCCCCTTCTGGATGGCCCACTTGACCAGAACGCCCACGCCGTCCTGATCCAGCGACTGGAACGGATCCTGCGGCAGGATCTCGCGCTTGAGGTAGTCGGGCAGGAACGAGTTGATGTCGTCGCGGGAGAAGCCGAAGGTCATCTGCGTCAGGTCGTTGGTGCCGAAGGAGAAGAAGTCGGCGGCCTGGGCGATCTCGTCGGCCACGATCGCCGCGCGGGGCACCTCGATCATGGTGCCGATCTTGATGTCGAGCCTCGGGTTGCCGTGCCTGGCCCGCACGGCCTGGATGGTCTGCTCCACCTCGGCCCGGAGCACCGCCAGTTCCTTCTTCGTGCCCACCAGCGGGATCATGATCTCCGGCATCGCCTTGATCTTGTCCTTGCCGCAGTTGATCGCCGCCTCGACGATCGCCGTCACCTGCATCGTCAGGATCTCGGGATACGTCACGCACAGCCGGCACCCGCGATGGCCGAGCATCGGGTTGGCCTCGTGCAACTGGCCCACCCGCTGCCGCACCTTCTCGAGCGAGACGCCGATCGCCCTGGCCGTCTCCGACTGGCTCTTCTCATCGTGCGGGAGGAACTCGTGCAGCGGCGGGTCGATCAGGCGGATCGTCACCGGCAGCCCCTTCATCGCGGTGAAGATGCCCACGAAATCGTCCCGCTGGTATGGGAGAAGCTCCGCCAGCGCGCCCTCGCGGGCCCCGAGCGTCTCGGCCAGGATCATCTTCCGCATGCTCTTGATGCGGTCGCCCTCGAAGAACATGTGCTCGGTGCGGGTCAGGCCGATCCCCTCGGCCCCGAAGTCGCGGGCCCGCTGGGCGTCGGCGGGCGTGTCCGCGTTGGTCCGCACGCCGATGGTCCGGTGCTTGTCCGCCCACCTCATGACCTTCGAGAAATCGCCCGAGAGCTTGGGCTCCACGGTGGGAAGCGAGCCCGCGAACACCTCGCCGGTCGAGCCGTCGATGCAGATCACATCGTCGCGGCCCAGCGTCTGCCCGCGAACCGTGAACGTGCCCGCGCCCGCGTTGATGGCGACCTCGCCCGCGCCCGCCACGCAGCACTTGCCCCAGCCGCGGGCCACCACCGCCGCGTGGCTGGTCATGCCGCCCGTGCTGGTGAGGATGCCCGCCGCCACGTGCATCCCCTCGACGTCCTCGGGGCTCGTCTCCTGGCGCACGAGGATCACCTTCTCGCCCCTGCGGGCGCGCTCGACGGCCTCCTCCGCCGTGAACGCCGGCTTGCCCGTCGCCGCGCCCGGCGAGGCGGGCAGGCCCTTGGCCAGCAGCACGGCCCCCTTCTTCTTGGCCGGGTCGAAACTCGGCAGCAGGAGCTGGGTCAGATCGCCCGCGGGAATCCGCATCAGGGCCTTCTTCTCGTCGATGAGCCGCTCGGCGACCATGTCGCAGGCGATCTTCACCGCCGCGAACCCGGTCCGCTTGCCCGTGCGCGTCTGCAGCATGTACAGCGTGCCGCGCTCGATCGTGAACTCGATGTCCTGCATGTCGGTGTAGTGCTTCTCCAGCGCGCCCTTGATCTTGATGAGCTGGTCGTACACCCTCTTGTTCCACCTGGGCATCTCATCGACGTGCAGCGGCGTGCGGATGCCCGCCACCACGTCCTCTCCCTGCGCGTTGATCAGGAACTCGCCGTAGAACGTGTTGTCCCCGGTGGACGGGTCGCGGGTGAACGCCACGCCCGTGCCCGAGTCGTCGCCCATGTTCCCGAACACCATGCTCTGCACGTTCACGGCCGTGCCCGGCAGGCCCTGGATGTTGTTGATCCGCCGGTACGCGATCGCCTTGTCGGCGTTCCACGACCTGAACACCGCCTCGATCGCCAGTTCCAGCTGCCGCATCGGGTCCTGCGGGAACTCCTCGCCCACGTGCTTGCGGTACACCGCCTTGTACTTCGCGCACAACTCGATGATGCCCTCGGTCGGCACCTCGGTGTCGAGCTTCGCCCGGTGCGCCATCTTCACCTCGGCGAACGCCTCCTCGAAGTAGTGGTGGTCCACCTCCATCACCACGTCCCCGTACATGTTGATCAGCCGCCGGTACGAGTCGAACGCGAACCGGCGCGAGCCGGTGGACGCGGCCAGCCCCTCGGTCGAGACATCGTTGAGCCCGAGGTTCAGAATCGTGTTCATCATCCCGGGCATCGAGACCTTCGCGCCCGAGCGAACGGACACGAGCAGCGGGTTCTTGTTGTCGCCGAAGGCCTTGCCCGTGAACTGCTCGAGCAGCCTGATGTTCTTCGCCACCTCGCCCATGAGCGCGGAAGGCAGCTTCCCCCCCGCCTCGTTGTACCGCTTGCACGTCTCGGTCGTGATCGTGAAGCCGGGCGGCACCGGCAGCCCGATGCTCGTCATGTCGGCGAGGTTCGCCCCCTTGCCCCCCAGCGAGTCCTTCATCTTCACGGTGCCCTCGGTCCTCCCCTTCCCGAAGAAGTACACCATCTTGCCGGCCTTGGCCGACGCCCCGTGCCCGTTCATCGAGCCGTTCGACGCCGAGCGCGCCAGGCGCTTCGAGTTCTTTTTCTTCGTCCCGGGGGAGTGCTTGCGGGCGGTCTTGCTGGCCATGGCCTCTTCCTTTGCTGATCTTGTGGATCGTGTCAACGGGTCGTGGATCGCGGTTTCGGGCGTCTCGCCAACGCGGCGGGCCCGGCGCTCCGACTCCCGTGTTTCGGGCTTCGTTTCCCCTCCCCGAACGGCGCGTTCGCGACTTCCAGGGAGCGGACCCAGAGCATAGAAGCCCCCGTTCTCCCCTTCCCGCCGCGCCCGCGTTTCGCCCGCAAAGGGCCGGTTTCTTCGTATCCGGCGCTCGTATCCTTCGCCCCATGGCCCCCGGATCGACTTGCACGCCAACCTCTTGGGCATTCACCCCAGCCGACCTGCTCCGGTCGTGGCCCCGCACCCTGCCCGTCGCGGCCCTGTGTTCCCCTTCCACCCCCGCGGGTCCTTGGTCGCGTTGGTCCATCCTCGCCTCACCCACCGGGGTGATGGCCTTCGATCCGGCCGATCCGAACGTTCTCGCCCGCCTGACCCAGACCACATCGCGGACCCGTTCCGCCCCCAATCCATCCTCACCCGTCCCCTTCCAGGGAGGCTGGCTGGTTGCCCTCTCCTACGAGCTCGGGCGCGCCATCGAGCCCACCGCGGCCGTCCACCCCGCACGAGTGGACGAACGATGGCCGTGGCCGATCGTCCTCTGGCGATGCCCCTGGGCGTTCGCCTTCGACCACGATCGGCGGCAGTGGTGGATCGTGCAATCCGACGCCGCCGCCAGCGTCCCCGATCCTTCCCCCTGGAACGTCCCGCCCGACGCGCCCCCATTTCGTTTGGGCATCGCGGACTCCGCGCGATCGCGCGGCCAGTACCTCGCCGCCGTCCGGCGCGCCGTCGAGTGCATCCACGCCGGAGACTGCTTCCAGGTCAACCTCGCCCACCGCATCAACGCCTCGTTCGAGGGATCCGCGCGTGCCCTGTTCCACTCTCTCCTCGGCGCGGCCGCGCCGTGGTACGGTGCGTACCTCGAACTCCCCCACGGCCCGCGATTCCACGCGGCCCTCAGCGCCAGCCCCGAACTCTTCCTGCGCTACGACGGCGCGTCGCGAATGATCACCACCCGGCCCATCAAGGGGACGCGCACGACCGAGGCCGGCGCGGCCGCGCTCCACGCGAGCGCCAAGGACCGGGCCGAACTCAACATGATCATCGACCTGATGCGCAGCGACCTCGGGCGCGTCTGCGACCTCGGCTCGGTGCGCGTCGCCGAGGCCCGGGCCATCGAAACCCACGCCTCTGTCGTCCCCGACTCGAAGAGTCGGGGACGACAGAGCGATCCTCTCGTGGTCGCCCCCGGCCTCCACCACGGCGTCGCCACCATCGCCGGCCGCGTGCGGGAGAACGCCTCCATCGCCGACATCCTTCGGGCCACGTTCCCCGGCGGCTCCATCACCGGAGCGCCCAAGGTCCGGGCCATGCAGATCATCGAGGAACTCGAGCCCGCCCCGCGCGGCCTCTACACCGGCGCCATCGGCTTCATCAGCGACTCCGGCGACATCGCCCTCAACATCGCCATCCGCACCGCCGTCGTCCACGGCACGCCCACCCCGAACTCGTCGGCGCTCGACGACGTGTCCGATGGCACGCTCGCCTACGGAGTCGGCGCGGGAATCGTCGCCGATTCCATTCCCGAGCAGGAGTGGCAGGAAACCCTCGACAAGGCGGGCGTGCTGCGCAATCTGCCCACGGACTCGACCGTCGTCCGGCGCGCCCCACGCCCGGTCGCGCACGGAGCCCGCGCGTGACGACTCCTCCTCCCGGCTACCAGCCCCACACGCCCAACGGCGCCAAGATCCGTGCCGACGTGATCGACGTCTACGTCTTCACGCGCATCCCCGCCTCCGATCCGCTCGAACGCGCAAGTCGCCCGGCTCGTCTCGACGGCGAGGCCGTCTGGAACGAGCCCCGGTCGCTTGCGCCCGCGGTCTACTTCCTGCAACTCCTCCGCTCCGGCCCGCCGCTGGGGAACACCTGGCACCCCGTCATGGGCCACGTCCACGCGGGCGAGTCCAGCCTCGCCTGCGCCCGGCGCGAACTCCACGAGGAGCTCGGCCTGGGGGCCGGCGATCCCGCGATCCTCGGCCTCTGGGCCCTCGAGCAGGTCCACCCGTTCTACATCGCCGCCATCGACACGATCGTCATGAGCCCCCGATTCGCCTGCGAGGTGCGCCACGGCTGGGTGCCCCGGCTCAACGACGAGCACACCAGGCACCGCTGGGTCCGCCACTCCGACGCCCACCGCCTGTTCATGTGGCCCGGCCAGAAGGCCTGCTGCCGCGAGATCATCGACGAGATCATCGACGACCGCTCGCTCGGCCGCGACCTGCTCCGCATCGACCCCTCCTCCGTCCGCTGATGTCGCGACCTCAGTGCCGCTCGTACACGACAAACTGCCCGCCCGGCGACGACCGGAACACCAGCCGATCCCGCGGATCCAGGTACGTCCCAAACGCCGCGCTCGCGAGCGTGTCCGCCCGATACGCCATCAGCGCCCCCGACGGCACGCTCTCCGGCCGCGTGATCGCGCGTTCCGTCTCGGCCCTGGGCCAAACACCCGACTGGATGTAGGCCAGCGAGGCCATCCGATACGTCAGCCCGCAGTCGTATACCGGCCGCTCGCCCCTCGTGCGCAGGAACGCCATGAACCCGTCACGTTCCGGCGTGGCCAGCCCCTTCGCCTGCTTGCGGATCAGCATCGGCGTGGCGCAGAGCACGCCGATGGTCGCCAGCA